>Ga0105046_10011215_pt1 | contig 13952 bp, 12 predicted proteins | sample MAT03_FD_78385 | JGI IMG/M metagenome (GOLD analysis project Ga0105046, IMG submission 78385) | Freshwater microbial communities from Lake Fryxell liftoff mats and glacier meltwater in Antarctica - MAT-03 (megahit assembly) | ecosystem: Environmental > Aquatic > Freshwater > Ice > Liftoff... | reverse complement strand
TGCCCTCGTCCATCATTGGCTCTAAAACATTGCGTTTAAGAAGCATGATGTCGTTGTGCAGGGTGTCGTTCCATTCACCTATAAGTTCAATAAGGGCATAGCCTTGATCGTAATCGGCGTACAACACTTTCAGGTACAGGGTAGACGCGCCGAACTCATCCCACTGGGGATGCAGCAAAAAATTGTAAAACTTGTGCGGAAAGTCAATTTCGCTGTATTCCTGGCTGAAAAATGGCGAACGAGGATCCTCGGAAGCGGTGTAATAATCGCGCCAGCTGAAGTGCGGTTCTATGTCGTGCATGGTATGCTTGATGTATGTTTGTTTAAAACACGCTGTAAAAGTACGATGTTTGCCTGTAGCATGTATAAAATCGTAGTTACCGGACCGGAATCTTCAGGCAAAACTTCGCTGGCCCAACAGCTGGCCGAAAACCTCCGTGCGCCCTGGGTGCCCGAGTTCGCACGCCCCTATGTGGAATGGTTGGGAAGACCCTACGAACGCAAAGATTTGAAAAGCATTGCCCGGGGACAAAGTTTGTGGGAAAACTGGTACGCCTCACAGGCCGGACCTTATTTGGTTTGTGACACCGACTGGACGGTGCTTCAGATTTGGGAAAAATACCGTTTCGACGGCGCTACAACCTGGCAACAAGGCTATTTGCCCGCAGCGCCTGCCGATCTGTATTTTTTGTGTGCCCCTGATTTCCCCTGGAAACACGATCCTTTGCGCGAACACCCAGAAGAACAGGAAGCGCTTTTTGAGATGTATTTGAAATTGTTGGAGGAAAAAGGGTTGAGTTTCCGGATTTTGGAAGGGCCGTTGGCCGAAAGACTATCCGAGGCGATTGGGTTTCTTTGATTGACGAAATACATCCTTATCTTTGTCCCATCATTGGGGTGCCGACGACCTTTGCTCGTCGCGCTGAGATTACACCCATCGAACCTGTCCGGGTAATGCCGGAAAGGAAATGAGGGGTAGTGAAGCTTCACTACGCCTGCGAAGCCCCTTTGCAGGCGGATGTTTCACAACTTTCGTTTTTGACCATGTTTTTTTCCAACCATGCGCGTTGCAATGCGCTTTTTTCCATTCCACTTTTTTTATTTACCCACCACCTTGCCGCCCAGCAAGCCGACGATTCCATTTCGTTGAAAACGGTGGTCATCCAGGCCACGCGGGCAGGCGCTTCATCGCCGGTGCCGCACAACAACCTCAGCGCTGAAAAACTGGCGCGTTACCATCAGGCCCAGGACGTGCCTTACCTGCTCAGCACCATGCCTTCTGTGGTGGAAAACTCCGACGCAGGTACGGGCATTGGTTACACGGGTTTGCGTATTCGGGGCAGTGATCCTACCAGGATAAACGTAACCATCAACGGTGTACCGCTCAACGACGCCGAAAGTCAGGGAGTCTTTTGGGTTAATTTACCCGATCTGGCCGCTTCCGCTTCCGAAATTCAGGTGCAACGCGGCGTGGGTTCCAGTACCAACGGCGCGGGCAGTTTCGGCGCTACGGTGAACCTCGATTTGTCGCGCATCTCCCCCACCCCGTTTGCTACACTCAGTCAAACGCTCGGTTCTTTCGGAACAAGCAAAAGCAGCATTTACCTCGGCAGCGGATTGGTGAATAACCACCTGGCTTTCAGCGCACGGCTTTCAACAGTGCGGTCCGACGGCTTCGTGGACAGGGCTTCGGCAAAACTCAACGGTTTGCACGTTTCAGGTGCATACATCGATGAAAAACAGTCGCTTACTGCCCACCTGCTTTCGGGCAAGGAAATTACCTATCAGGCCTGGAACGGTTTGCCGGTGCAATACGCCAACGTGGATTCGCTGCGCACTTACAACAGCGCCGGTGGGGAAAAAGCAGGCGAACCTTACAACAACGAAGTGGACGATTACACGCAGCGCCATTTCCTTTTGCATTACAAACGTTTGCTTGGTGGTGGTTTCAGTTTGCAACTCAACGGGCATTACACCCGTGGGTTCGGTTATTTCGAACAATACAAAGCGGGACAGAATTTTGCGGATTACGGTTTACCATACCCCGTTTTGGGCGATTCCACGTTGGAAACCACCGACCTGGTACGCCGCCGCTGGCTGGACAACCACTTTTACGGCGCAACCTTTGCCCTTCGCCGCTCTTTTGCCGAAGGCAGTGTTTTGTTGCTCGGCGGCGCCATGAGCCGTTACGAAGGAAGGCATTTTGGTGAGGTCATCTGGGCGCAGTACGCCATTGACAAAGACTACCTGTATTACGACAACGACGGTGCAAAAGACGACGGCAACGTATTTTTGAAATACGATTGGGCACTTAGCAGCACCCTGAGCCTGATGGCCGATGTGCAATACCGTTTTGTAAAATACAGCTTCCTGGGTTACAATCAGGATCTGGAAAATGTTGACCAAACGGCGGACCTGCACTTTTTCAATCCAAAACTGGGTTTGATGTGGCGTTTTTCGCCACGTTGGACCAGTACTGCCTTTTTCGGCGTCGCCAACCGCGAACCCAATCGGGAGGATTTCACGCAGTCGAGCCCACAAAGCAGACCCACATCCGAGCGCTTGTACAACTTGGAATTGGGTGTAAAAACAGCGCGGGAAACCTGGAATCTGGGATTGAATGCCTTCGGAATGTACTACCGCGACCAACTTGTGCTCGACGGCAAACTGAACGACGTGGGCGCATTCACTCGCACCAATGTGCCTGAAAGTTACCGTGCAGGTATGGAGCTAGATGGAGACTGGCAAATCACGCCGAAATGGAGTTTGCAGGGAAATTCTTCGTTGAGTCAAAACCGTGCAGTGGTTTTCACCGAATACATCGACAACTGGGATACGGGAGAACAATTGGTGGTGGAGCACAAAAATACGCCGCTTGCTTTTTCACCAGCTTTGATCGCTCAGGCAGAAGTTTCGTGGACGGCCGTGGAAAACAATCGGCACAGGTTCACAACAAGTTTGCGGGGCAAATACGTGGGTGAACAATTCCTCGACAACACTGGCAATAAGATCACGACTTTGTCAGGGTATTTCGTCACCGATCTGAGGTTCAATTACGACATCAACAACATTTTGGGCGGCGATCTGAGTTTCATCCTATCGGTGAACAACCTGTTGGATGCTCGATATTTTGCCAACGGCTGGACTTACCGTTTCCAATCGCCCTCCTACGACCCTCGCGGTGATGATCCGTACGCACGGTTGGAGCAGGGCGACACCTACGATCTTACGGGTTTGTTTCCACAAGCGGGCGTAAACTTTATGGCTACGGTAATACTACGCTTGTAGTTGAATATAGTATTAAAAAACAGAGGTGTATTCCAATGAAAAAAAATAGCCTGCGCAGACGGGTATAAACTTCACCGCTACCGTAATACTCCGCTTGTAGTTGAATATGGTATTGAAATTCGGGGGTATGTGTTGAAATAAAAAAAGCAGTTTCGCCGTCGGCGAAACTGCTTTTTTTATTTCAACACATACCCCCGAATTTCAATACCTGGGAATCATCAAGCGCGTTCCGGCAACAAGTGTTTCATCATTTTTTTTGCCGTTGATGTCGGAAAGTTCTTTCTGTGTAATTCCGAACTTTTTAGATACCGAATCGATGGTTTCGCCGTCGCGTACTACGTATTCCTGGATGTAGCTTGGTTCGCGAACCGTTTCGATTTTTGGCGGCATTACAGCCGGGACGGTCGTTGTTGGCGAAACGAAGGTTTGGGTCACCGGCGTTGTAACGATTTGTTCGCTGAAAACCTCCTGAACGGGTGGCGTTGGTTTGGCAACTACCGTTTCAACGGGTTTGATGACAACGACGGGTGGCTTCGTTACTTCTACCGTTTTGGGAGTTGTTTCAACAACCGGCGAAGTCGGGGCAATGACTCGGGCAGCTGGGGGTGGCGTCGCCGGTGTTTTGGCTGTTACGATCGGAGCGGCAGCCGGATTTTCAACCAGCAATTTTTGTCCGGGGAAAATAACCACATCGCCCCTGGCAGGCAGTTTGTTCAGATCACGGAACTGGGCTTCGGTGAACCCGTATTTTCTGGAAAGTTGCGAAACGTTATCACCTTTCGCCACCGTATGGTATTTGGTTGAAGTTTCTAAGGGTGATTTGCTGTTGAAGCCGTAGGTAGCAGGGCTTGGTGGGCCAATTTGTCCAGGCTGGAGGTCCCACAGTGACGCTTGACTTACCACGCGAAGTCCTGGATCAACTTTGGTCGATTTGGGCATTTTCTGGCTTGTTTTGACCGGCTCCGCTTGTTTTGGTGGGTCAATAAGCCATATTTTCTCGCAGGGTTCGATGTGATCGGGGTCTTTGAGTTTGTTCCAGCTTATCAATTCTTTGGAGCTTACGCCATAGGTACGCGAGATGGCATTGAGTGATTCGCCGGGTTGAACAAGGTGGTAACCATAGCCGGGTTTGTCCGGACAACCGGTCAGCGGTTTGTATGCCGGATCAACGGCATAAGGGTTGGAAATTGGCGTTACAGGTTGGTCGTAGATTGCTTTGGAAGCCTCCATTTTGGCTTTTTTTGGATCCTCAACTGGCTGAACAGGTGTGGTAGAGAGAGCTGCCTGCACTGCCACAGGTTCAGGCTTTTTTGTGCCGCACAATTGGGAAACGTGGGTAATAAGCGCTACTCCATTGATGCGTTCGAGGGATTGAATCTCCTGTTTCGCGCCAGGCTCACCAAACCGCATCGTGGTGATACCTACACCGGGAATGTATTCCAAGTCAGCCTTGTATTCGGCTTCGCTTTTTAGAACAGGTTCGACGCGGTAATGGTAACGTTCTTTACAAACGGAGTTGTCCAACCCCGTGAAATACACCTTAGTTTGAGATCCTGCACTGGCCAGGTTTTGGTCGTAAGACAGGCTTGAGGTGTCAATGGCAAAGGAGTATTTTGCGGAATTCACAAAAATGTACGAACCCGAGCGTTTGAACTGTGTGACAACCGTAACGGGCAACATGTTGTACCCCGTGGCTGTGGGGACAAGAATGTACACCGGTCGCAATTCGTTGTTCACATTTTGAAGCAGTTGTTCACCGAGGGTCAATGCGCCACAAGTCTCAGTTCCCGGAGGAAGTGTTGTAGAGGTAAGTGTAGCTTGGCTGGTGCGGAGCAAGTACTGTTGGTTGTTTCCTGCGTGGATGCCAAAAGCACTGTACATCGCACCTGTAGTGGATATTTTGTACTCCAACTGGTCCATACAACCACTGTTAAACAGCATGTACAAGGGCGTTTGGGAGTGAGCTTGCTGAAGGATCAGCAAAAAGGAAACAGCGATTACAAGGTGTTTCATACCAATTTTTTTTGTTTCAAAAAATAATTGAACGTAAGCGGGGAAGCGTCAATTCAGAGGCAATTGCAGATTCTGGCCTGCGTGTAAACGATCATTATTTTAATACGCCGGATCAATGGCATAGGCGTTGGAAATGGGTTTATGAGCATGTTGTTCCGGATTGCCGGCTACGTTTTTGGGAAGTGAAGACGTATCCTTGGATTTCACAGGAGAGGTTTCAACGGGTTTCTTTGAGGGCTCAGGTTTGCTCCCTTCAGACTTCGACTTGCACAATTTGCCAAGATAGGGTCCCATTCTCTCGCCATTGATGAGTTCAAGCGTTTGAACTTCTTGTTTACCGTCGGCGTTGATGTACTGCATTTTCGTCATGCCAATGCCTGAAATGTAATCAAAGTCGGCCTTGTAAGCGGCATCAGACTCAAGTACGGGCTCAAGGTGGAAGCTGAATCTCTCCCGGCAAAGTACAGGTTGTACGTTTCTAAAGTACACTTTGGTTTTGGAGCCTGGAGTGGCCAGGTTTTGTTCCATGGACAGGAGCGTGGTATCTAGGGTAAAAGCGTACTTATCGGATTTGACTTGGATCAACTTCCCGGAGCGTTTGAAATGGGTGACCGCAGTAACAGGCAACGTTTTGTAGCCCGAATCGTTGGGAATGAGCATGTAGACCGTCCGGAGTTTTAAATTCACTGCCTGCAACAGTTCCTCTCCGAGGATGTAAGAGCCGCAGACCGTGGCGCCTTTCGGCAATGTGGTCAATGTCTCTGTGGCATCACCCGTTCCGAGCAGGTATTGTTCGTTGTTACCTGCATGAATCCAATACGCTGTAACGGTTGAACCATTGGAAGAAAGTTTGTACTGCAGTTGGTCTGTACAACTGCTGTCGAACAACATGTACAAAGGGGCTTGGGCTTGGGCTTGCTGAAAAAACAGCAAAATGCAAAAAGCGGTTAGAAGGTGTTTCATACCAGTTTTTTTTAAAAAAGAAAACTGAAAGGAGGCAGCTATGCATCAATTCAGTGGTAAAAGTAGAACCTGACCTGCGCGTAAACGATCATTGATGTTCATACGGTTATAATCGGCGAATAACTGCGCACTAATTTTGTAATGATTTGCAATGTAAACCAGGGTCTCTCCATCTTTTACAACATGTTGAATAGGTTTAGAATCAGGGCTTTCAGGGATGCTGATCGGTAATACAACGACATTTGGTGCCTCTTTGTTATACGATTTGTTTGTTTGATCATTGGGTTGGTAAAGTTTAAGTACCATTCCCGGACGTATCAGCGAAGGATTGTCGATGTTGTTCCATTGAGCGAGCGCTTTGGGGGTAAGCCCATAATGCCTGGCAATGCCGCTTAGGTTTTCGCCACTTTGCACCTCATGTTCACGTACCGTAAGCGTTTTGACCGGAGCATTTGCCACAGGTTTTTGTGGTTGGGTTTTGTACTGGTTGTCGTGACATCTGTCGGCAATTTTTACGGCTTGCGCAGTACTGGTTACAGATTTTACGCCTCCGGCAAAAAAGCTTGGCGATGCAGCCTCTTTTGCGTAGGAATTGGCAGATCCTAAAGGCACAAGCAAACTGTAACTATCTGATTTGTGTACCACATATGCATAACGTTTTTTTCCATTAATCAGGTCGCAAAGCGTTTCAGCGGCAGCAAGGTCAGAGCACAAACCATTGGTTTTAGGTGGATTGTAGGTGCGGACAATGTTGACTGTTGCATACAAGGTACAGCGTCCTGTTGCCGTTTCCAACACATAAGCAAGATCAGGTTCACGGTCATTGACCTGAGCAGGTTCAAGCATCTGCATACATTCCGGGAGAAAAGGCAGGTATAGGGCATTGGACTGCCCTTTTGCGCCCGTGAGCGACACCATAAGCATGAGGGTCAGGAATATTGATCTCATCTGATACGCTGTGGAAAAATTAGAACCCATTTATACTGCAATGTTAAAAAAATAATTTAAACGCTCGTTACTTTTGCGCCATGAACAAACCCCTCATCTTGGTAACCAACGACGACGGCATCGTAGCGCCGGGCATTCGCGCACTTGTTGAAGTAGCGCGAAGTATCGGCGATGTGGTCGTTGTAGCACCCGATTCCCCACAAAGTGGCAAAGGCCATGCCATAACGATCCACGAGCCGCTTCGCTTGAAAAAAGTGGATGTTTTTGCCGGCATCGATGCCTGGGAATGCTCCGGCACACCAGTGGATTGTGTAAAACTCGCCAAACACGTGGTGCTCAAAGACCGGCGCATAGACCTCTGTGTTTCGGGCATCAACCACGGCAGCAATGCCTCCATCAACATCCTGTATTCAGGAACGCTTTCAGCCGCCATGGAAGCTTCGCTCGAAGGCATACGCAGCATCGGATTTTCACTGCTGGATTTTAGTTTCGATGCCGATTTTGAACCCTCCAAGCCATGGGTGCACAAAATCATCGGGTATTGTTTGGAACATTCATTCAAAATCGGCGACCTGCTCAATGTGAACATTCCCAAATTGCCCTTGTCGGAAATCAAAGGTCTGAAAATATGCCGCCAGGCCAACGCCCACTGGGTTGAGGAGTTTGTGGAAGGCCGCGATCCGAATGGACAACCGTATTATTGGCTTTCAGGCAAATTTGTAAACGAAGACAAAGGCGAAGATACCGACATGTGGGCCCTTGAAAACGGTTACATTTCCGTAGTCCCATCCATGCATGACCTTACCGACTACCCCGCCATCGAACCGCTAAAACCGATGGAATCAGGATTGAAGGATGCTGATGTTTCCAGGATTTGACTTCATGATTTTCAGGATCGGTTCCGGCTTAGAGAGCTTGTTCCTGTAATTCTTAAAAAAACAAACCATGATAAACCGCAACGAACTTTGGGTCGGACTTCTACTCGGCATTGCTTTGCCCGCACTTGGCTTTTTACTGCTTTTCCAAATTTTCAACCTGCTCGAAATCGCAGGCGCAGTGAGCACCAAAGGGTTTTCGCCCAACTTCCGCGAACGGACCCTGGCCATCGTAGCCATTTCCGCCAACCTTATCCTCATGAACATATACCTCAAAAGAAGGTGGGACCTGTCGATGCGCGGCGTAGTGATCGCAACATCGATTTTAGCTTTTGTTTGGGTGATGAAATTTGGCGTGAAATTGTTTTAGTGCATGTCAGGGTGTTTGGGTAACAAACAAACGGATGGGCAAAAGCAATTCCCCTGGTGGGGTGTTTTTTTGGACATAAAGTGGATAAACAAGATGTTCCTCCAATCCGGTTTCACTGGAAACGTGGATGATCAACTCGTACCAACTGTCGGGCACAAGTTCATTCCCAGCCTTGATCCACCAATACTCATCTGCGTCTTCCACAATATGTTCGACCACAAAGCCGGTTGGCGCCTTCAATGTACTGCTCACACCGGCAATGGTAGCCCAACGGATGCCGTCAGCTTGTCCAGCCTTGATGATTTGCGGTGATGAGAGCAGTTTAATCACTGGCATGGTATCGGGCATAAAAACACGCACATAATCGATGCTCATGCTCACAGGCAATGCAGCAAGCGAAGGAGTTACTTGGTCGAGCGGCGCGGTTCCTGCTGTTAAACGCAGGGTCATGGGTTGATCAAACGGTTGGTTGCGCTTGAGCCTTACGTCGCGAACCAGTTGTTGGTTGACGTAAAAACGAAGGCGTCCCGGTTGCCAGTCGAAACCATAAGTAACGTACGTTTGTGAAACATCGATGGGATTGCCTTCCAGGTCGCGAAGGCAAACCCACCAGGCTTTTCCACCACCCGACTTCAAGTGAAAATTGGATTGAAAACGGTCGGGGCGGCTCGGCCGGGTTTCCCAAAAATCTACCTCCCGATACAAGTTACCTTCCAGCCAGTTGAAATACAACCAACCTGCACAACCAGCATTGGCGCCTTTAACAAGTTTTGCACGAATTTCGAAATAGCTTCCGGGGAAAAAGCGGTAATTCCTAAAACCTTTGAGGGTGCTGAACGTTTTGAGCTCCGACCCGGAGACCGGACAACCCAGGGTCGAGTCGGCAGTAACCGGCAAAACAACAGCACCGTTTTCTAAGTAAGGGTTCGATGGATTGTAGATCACATTGCGGTGACATTCTCCCCATTCGTTGCCCAATGATGAACGGTTCCATCGCACGGTGTCCAGTTTTTTGCCCTCGAACTCGTCCTGAAAAAACAACTTATAACCCGGTTTAAGCGTTGTAAAAACGGTTTCATCGGGATTGATGCGGACCGTTTTGTTGCAACGTTGTGCTGTGGAAAAATTGGGAAGGGAAACCACAAACATGACAAACAAACAATACTTCATGAAGTAAATTTTTCATGGTAACTTACGAATTATACAATGAAATCTTCCCCAACCATAAATTTAACTTTTAAAACGAAAAAACATCATGGTATACCGTCGACTCGGCAAATCCGGCTTACAGGTCAGCGTACTCTCATTCGGTTCATGGCTCACTTTTGGCAAACAAATTGGTGACAGCACAGCAGAGGATCTCATGAAGATTGCCTACGACCATGGCGTAAACTTCTTCGACAACGCAGAAATTTATTCCAAAGGCCAAAGTGAGGTCGTTATGGGTGCTGTTTTGAAAAAAATGAACTGGGAACGCAGTTCCTGGATGGTTTCCTCCAAAGTATTCTTTGGCGACGGCGGAAACAAACCCAACCAAACGGGCCTCAGCCGTAAACACGTCATCGAAGGTTGCAACGCCGCACTCAAACGTTTGCAGGTGGAATACATCGACCTGTTTTTCTGCCACCGCCCCGACAAAAACACGCCCATCGAAGAAACCGTGTGGGCCATGAACCACCTCATCGCACAAGGTAAAATCTTGTATTGGGGTACCTCCGAATGGAGCGCCCAGGAAATCATGGAAGCCCACATGGTGGCCTGCGACAACCGACTCATCGGTCCGGTCATGGAACAGCCGCAGTACAACATGTTCACCCGCGATAAAGTGGAGGTTGAATTCAGCCAAATTTACAAAACCGTGGGCCTGGGTACCACCATCTGGTCGCCGCTCGCTTCGGGCGTGCTTACCGAAAAGTACCTCGACAAATTCCCTGAAGGCACCCGCCTCGGCATGGAAGGCCTCGACTGGCTCCGCGAGCGCAGTCTGACGCCTGGACAAATCGAGAAAGCGCACGCACTCAACAAATTGGCCAAAGAAATTGGAACTACATTGCCCAAACTGGCCATCGCCTGGTGTGTACAAAACCCCAATGTCAGCACGGCCATCCTGGGCGCTTCAAAGCCCGAGCAGTTGAAAGAAACGCTCACGTCGCTCGATGTTCTGGATTTGCTCACGCATGAAGTGAATGAAAAGATTGATGGTATTTTGGGGAACAAGCCGGTGCATCCGCAGTATTGATTGGGATTATTGGGGTCGGTAGGTTAACACGACAATACCACAGGCAAAGGGTTGGGCGCCCACGAACATGAATTTTTGCAACGACTGAAGGTCCTGGTAATTGGCCATGACAGGAACATGTTCGTGCGTCCCTACCTTGCCTTGTATCTTTTAAAAAACCACAACTTCAAAACTTCCGCCGTAATAAGATAAGCAGTGACGATGCCGAGCAAAGCGGTGAGCTGCATGGGGGGCAAAGGCGTCAACCCCAGTCCCGAAGCGAAAGGCATGTACGGCAAACCGAGGGTAACGACCAGACCAATGGCGGTGAAAATGAACAGGTATTTGCCTGGCTTGCTTTTCAGCAAACTTTTATGCGTGCGCATCACAAACAACATCAGCATCAAGATGGTTTCCACAATTTTCGATGTACTTTGCACCACACTTCCGAACAGTGTTTTATCGGCAGTATGTACCGCAAGCGCTTTCGCATTGCCGCTCACGATGCTGGTGCTTTCCCACAAACAGTTCACACGTTTGGAAAGCTCCGTGGCTACGTTAACCACACCGACGGATTTGCGTACAGGAAACGTTTCTCCGGTTAAACTCGCTTCGTTGGTGTACAATTCTTTGGCTTCCAATAAAATGCAGTCTGCCGGTATCATATCGCCAGCATTGAACACCAGCACGTCGCCAGGTACCACATTGGAAGCAGGGATGTCTTGCATTTTGACTTCGCGCACCACCGTACACTTCATGGCGATCAGCGACTGTAGTTTCTCCACTACCCTGCCGGCCTTTCTTTCATGGAAAAAACGCAGCAAACTGGTGGAGACCAATACAAAAAGAATGAAAAACACATCTGCCTTTTCGCCCAAAAAGGCGGACAACAATACCGCACCGATCAGCAGCAGCATGAGCGGGCTGCGGAACTGGCGAAACAAAAGGGACGTATCTTTGCGGAAACGCGAGGTTGTTTTTCGAACGGCACCGGAAATAGGCAACCTGCGTTCGGCTTCGCTGCTTTGCAAGCCATCTTGGGAGGACTTCAGTTTTTCAAACCAATAATCGCTGCCGTATTGCTAAAAAAGGTTCGTTGGCAGGAGGGTTCATGGGTGGTTTTTTTTAGACAAGTCAAGTTCGTGCTTTTTTTTAAACATCTTGTCGAACTCTTTAACCAACGTTTTGTTTCTTCGAGGTGTTTTCCTAACCTGTGTAAGAGCTTGTTTATCAACAACAACAAACAAATGAAAAATAAATACAATATAAATAAAATTTCCGACAAACTACTGTCTCCTGAAATCAAGGAGCATAGCGAAAGATTAATCCTCACGATTGCCATTATCAGCTACATACTTCACTTGTTACTGATCATCCTGGTTCACCAGGGGTATCTTCAAGTAGATTCAAAATTGTTCAAAAACCCAATAGCTGCTATTTACACGCCATTTTCCTTTATTCTTGTATATGAAGTGTATTTGCTTGTATTCTTTTTACCCAAATCAATAACAACATACATAGGTAAACAATACGAAATCATTACTTTAATCGTGATCAGAAGAATATTTAAAGACATCTCCAATTTGGAACTTCAAACGGGATGGTTTCAAAACAGCAACGATCTTCAATTTACTTATGATGTGGCAACATCTTTGATATTATTTATTTTAATATATTTATTTTATCAAAAAAATGATAAAAGAATCATATCGAAAACTCAAAAATCCGATGAAGAAGTAAGGAAAATAAAGCGATTTATCAATTTGAAAAAAGCAATTTCAGTTGCTCTCGTACCCATATTGGGAATCCTTGCATTTTATACCTTGTACCATTGGGCAAGCGAGACCATACAAGACTACCGGAACGGAATAATTGCTTTTGAAAACATAAACAGCATTTTTTTTGATGAATTTTTCACAATCTTAATAACCGTTGATGTATTGCTTTTACTTGCATCATTTTTTTATTCGGATGACTTCCATAAAATTATCAGAAATTCTGGTTTTGTAATCTCCACCATACTGATAAAAATATCATTTTCCGTCGATGGTTTGATCAACAATGCATTAATCATCGGCGCTGTATTGTTCGGTTACCTGCTTCTGACTATTCACGACATGTATGAAAGAAACGGCGTACCCAGCGCCGGGCTCAACGATCAGTCGGGCTAAACACGTGAAATTCAAGCAGGCAATGCCTCCGGATCGCAGCGTTCTCCGCCAAGCCAGTTGAACATGTCCTTTAAGTCGGGATGGTTGGGATTGGCCATGACCTACAGGAGGTAGAAATAGACCTGTACACCGCCGCAGTCCTTGGGCGGACAGTTGCGTTTGCCGCTTGTGTATAACGGGTATTCCATGTAAGGCGATTTTTCCCACATGCTATCCACAAGGATTTCGTGTTCCCAGTGGTCTCCGAAATCGTAAAGCAGCGTTCATTTTTGTTTGACGAACCGCAGACAGTCATGAACTTTTTTGGGTCGCATGTTGCGCCCGCCGAATTCCCGTACCCAACCAGCCGGGAAAGAGTTTTCACTCAGAGTCGTAAAACTGAACATGTGCCCCCCGCTCCAGCCCATGACGGACAAAAGGAAAACACACAAGTCATTGAGTCGCATGGTACCGTCCACTTCTACGCGCCGGTAAATGGGAGGTGTGATGCCGTTCAGGATGATTTTAAGTCGGTAGGCGTTGGGCATATGAATCCGTTTACTGCGATTGGCAATTTTAAGGTTTCACAACGACATTGGATGGAATTTTGTCTTTCCTCCTCAAACAAAAACAGCCCGGAACCTTCTTCAAGGCCCCGGGCTGTCAAAGACAGTCGACTGTCGACTTACACGTACGCTTCCATTGGAGGGCACGTACATACCAAATTCCTGTCGCCATATGCTCCGTCCACCCTTCCTACCGTAGCCCAAAACTTAAACCCACCACGCAGGTAAGGTAGCGGGAAAGCGGCTTTTTCGCGGCTGTAAGGGTATGACCAGTTGTTGGCTGTTACTTCGTTCAACGTGTGTGGTGCGTTGTGTAATGGGTTGTTTTGGCCGTCAAACGTGCCATCGGCAATGGCGTCGATCTCTTTGCGAATTTCGAGCATGGCGTCGCAGAAACGGTCGAGCTCGGCTTTGCTTTCGCTTTCCGTGGGCTCGATCATGATGGTACCGGCCACAGGGAACGAAAGTGTGGGTGCGTGGAAACCGTAGTCCATCAGGCGCTTGGCCACGTCTTCGGCGACTACAAGGCTTTTGAACGGACGCAGGTCAAGGATCAGTTCG
>Ga0105046_10011213_pt1 | contig 13953 bp, 12 predicted proteins | sample MAT03_FD_78385 | JGI IMG/M metagenome (GOLD analysis project Ga0105046, IMG submission 78385) | Freshwater microbial communities from Lake Fryxell liftoff mats and glacier meltwater in Antarctica - MAT-03 (megahit assembly) | ecosystem: Environmental > Aquatic > Freshwater > Ice > Liftoff... | reverse complement strand
GCGCCTGCGGCACCGACAGCAGCCGACCTGCTGGTCGCACCCGCTGCCGACCTGCTGGCCAGCCCGGTGGCCAGTGCGGGCACCGCGACAGCCCATGCTGCCACCGAGGCGCCGCTGGCGAGGTCATCTGCGCGGCGCTCTGGACGACGAACTGCGCAACAACGGGCCGCTGATCTGACCGACCGGCAGCGCCTCCAAACGAAAAGCCGGGCAGCCGCCCGGCTTTTCTTCGTCTGCCGGCGCGCGGCCTCGTCTCCAATCGCGGAATGAGCCTGCCGACGCCAGCGGTGCACCTGCATCAGATAGCCTTTTCGCCCGAGAGCCTGGCCGCCGTGGAGCCGGGCTACACGGTGCTGGACAACCTCACCAACGCGCGGCCTGATTGGTACGAGTACGCGCCGGTTCGGCAGTTCCTGCAGACGCAGCCGCTGGACGACGCGGCCTTCTACGGCTTCTTCAGCACCAAGTTCAGCGCCAAGACCGGCCACCGCCGTGCCACCGTCGACGCGCTGGTGGCCCGCCACGGCGCTAGCGCCGACGTGCTGCTTTTCAGCGCACACCCCAACCAGGTTGCGTTCTTCCTCAACGTCTTCGAGCAAGGCGAGTTCTTCCATCCCGGCCTCATTGCCGTGACCCGCGACTGGCTGCACTCGGCCGGCCTCGCAGTCGACCCGGCGCAGTTGCTGATGGACGTGCGACAGACCGTGTTCTGCAATTTCTTCATCGCCCGCCCTGCCTTCTGGCGCCAGTGGCTGGCGCTGGGCGAGCACCTGTTTGCTGTTTGTGAAGGTCCGTCCACGCCGCTGCAACAGCAACTCACCGGCGCCACCAGCTACCGCGGCGCAGCGCAGATGAAGATCTTCATCATGGAGCGCATCGCCTCGCTGCTGCTGGCTTTGCAGCCGCAGTGGCGCAGCATCGCCGCCGACCCTTATGTCAACGGCCTCTGGCCACACGAATCGCTCAATCACGACCCCACCGACGCCATCGTTAGTGACGCACTCAAACACGCCCTGCGAAGTACCGGCTGGTCTGAGTACAGCACTGCCTTTGGCCAGGTGCGCCAGCGTGTGCTGGGCGGCGCAACCGCATGAACGCAGCAGTCCATCTCTTCCAGATCGCCTACAGCGCCAAATCGCTGGCGCAGGTCGAGCCGGGTTACGCGGTACTGGATCACTCGGCCAACGAACGCTCGGACTGGTACGAATTCTTCCCCATCCGCCGCTTCCTGCAGGACCAGACGCTGGACGAGGCTGCCCTCTACGGCTTCTTCAGTCCCAAGTTCGGCAGCAAGACGGGCCTGGCCTATGCCGCCGTGGTGGCCGCGGTGCAAGCGGCCGCCGGGCTGGCGGAGCCCGCCGACGTGGTGCTGTTTTCGCCCCAACCCGACATGGGCGCGTTTTTCCTCAACGTCTTTGAACAGGGCGAAACCTTCGACGCCGGTTTCATCGCTGCCTGCGAAGGCTGGCTGCAGCATGCGGGTCTGATGGACCCGCAGATCCAGCCGCTGCGCACTCTGGTGATGGATGCGCGCCAGGTGATATTCAGCAACTACTTTGTCGCGCGACCGGCCTTCTGGCGCGAATGGCAACGCTGGAACGAGACGCTGTTTGCACTGTGCGAAAGCGGCCCCGAGATTCTGCGCGGGCCCCTGGTCGCCCACACCAGCTACCCTGGCGCTGCGCAGCGCAAGGTCTTTGTGCAGGAGCGGACTGCATCACTGCTGCTGACGCTGCAGCCTAAATGGCGCAGCCACCCGGTCAACCCCTTCCGCATGGCCTGGAGCGCATCCCGCATGGCGCAGCACCCTCACTTGGCGGTGATGAGCGACGCGCTCAAGCGCGCGCACCGCGACCTGGGCTACCCGTGTTACCTCAAGGCCTTTGCAGAAGTGCGCCAGCGCTTCGTGGCCGCGGGGCCGGCGCCGCGGATTGAGCTGCCCTAGCGCGCCGCGCTGCGCACGAAGAACGCGTTGAGGATCTCGTCGCACTCCACGTCGGCGGCAGCGCTTGTCTGCACAGGCGAGGAAGCCACCGAGGCGCCTGACGCCAGCGGCGCTTTAAAACCGGCCGCCAAGTCCAGGAACATGGTGCGGAAATTGTCCATCGCCACCTGCACGCCACGTGGGTTCACGTCGCGCAAGTCCTCGCTCAGGAACTGCCCGAAGGACTGCGCCAGGTTGAAGATCTCGAAGGAGGGGAAGTAGTCCACCTGCGGCATCAGCTCGGCAAAGCGGCCCGCCACCGCACGCAGCACCGCCTTGGAATAGGCCGTGGCCACCAGCACGTTCTGCGGCTGGTGCGTGGCGGCCAGCGCTACCGGGCTGACAGTCAGGATGAAACGAAGGCCCGGGTTCACGCCATGCAGCAGGTTGAAGACCTGCACCAGATCGTTGTAGCAGGCCAGGTAGTCAAGGTTCAGCGCCTGCAACACCACTGGCGAAGGCCGCTGCGTGATCACGCTGGGGTGACTGCCAAAGACCACACCAGTCGTGCCGTCCAACCAGGACTCTGTGAGGCCGAGCGTGAAGATGAACACATCAGCGTCAGTCAGCATGCGAACCACGCACTGCAAGTGATACGCGCGGTCGGCCACGGCTTCTTCCACGCTGTCGAAGCCGGTCTTGTTGATGTTGGGTCGCATCAGGTCGAACACCCGGCCGGCCTCGTTGGCAGCAAAGGCATGGATAGGCGGTGTCAGGCCCAGCGCCTCTTTCACAAGCTGCAGCAGCTGGCGTGTCGTGTAGACATTTCCATAGCGGCAGGAGAAGGCGCCGTAGCCCTGGGCCTGCGCCAGGGCAGCCGGCATCAGCGGATGCGGGGTTTCGTAGTAGCCGTAGTCCAACCCCGATTCGGCAATGGCAAGCGAGATGCGCTGCGCAAAACAACTGCCGGCCGAGGCCACCGAGTCCTTGGCCGTGATGCGAAACTTGCCCGCCTCGTGGCGCAGCACCTCGGCCCAGGGTTTGCCGCTCACGGTCTGATGCCAGAACTGACGCGCCGGGAACTGTTTATACGGATGCAAGGCTCATCACTCCTGCGGCGGCGTAGACCGCATGGTAATAATCACTGGTGGCGTGCGTGCACATGTGCCAACAAGGCTGAGCAAGGAAGTCTTGTGCGTCACGGTGTTCGGGCGGCGGCAGCAGCAGGGTCACACCAGTGGGCTGCACGGCCTGCGCCAGGCAGTCCAGGTAGACCTCGTAGATCTTCAGGCGCACGCGCGCGTCTTCAACCTTTGCGCGGCTGAAGTCAAAGATTTCGGGCTGGCCACGGATGTGCGCTTCAGACCGGATGGGCGGCGGCGGTGCGACGAAAAACCTCTCCGCCTGCGGCAGTGTGCGCGCCAGATAGGCCACGGTCAGTTGCGTCAGCGTCAGGCTCTCGGCAATGATCTGATGGATCAGCGACAGCGGCAGGATCTGCCGGCCGGCAATGACACCCGGCACGCGCGGGTGCACGAAGTCGAAAGGCGGGTCCGTCTGCACCATGAAACGCGCGTTGTGTTCGTTGCCGTTGATCAGCATGAAGACTTTGGAGTCGGCACGGTCGTGCTCGCGCACTTCGCGCAGCAGCGATGCATTGGCGGCCACCTGCAGACCGGCCGGGCCGCGCGTAAAGCTCAGGAACTGCGTCTTGGGCGACAGCAGCAACAGCTTGAAACTGTCTTTAAGCTCCGGCGCTTCGATAGGCACGGCGCCTGCGCTGGCCTGGGCCAGATCGGCTTGCACCGGCCCCAGAGCCTGGGCCATGTAGAGCGCGTGGGAAGCGCCGATCAGCAGGTGGGAGCTCATGGTGTGCGACTGGCGCAGGTGGTGGGGCGTGAACCATGATGCCCCGCGCCCACCCCGCAGCTGCGATGAAATGCCGTGCAAATGCCGGCCTGTTGCCGCCCTGTTCAACCCAGCGGCAAGCCAAGCCAATGTCGGCCATCGCAGCGCTGATTTGAACGCAAGAAGGACCCGTAATCCGGCCTTTCGTGGCCTTGCCTGCGTGATGTACTACCTCAGCTGCGATACGCAAGCATCCGCGAATGAAAGCCACCGCATGGAGAGTCCAGTTCTGACCGGCACCGTCGCGCCATCGAGTGGCGCCTCGCGCGTGACTTCACAGATCCGCCTGGCCGACGGCAGCACCTTTCTGGCGGCACGCAGCATCAGCATCCTGGACGCTGCGCTGCAGGCCCAGCTGACCCTGGATCACAGCTGCCGCAGCGGCCGCTGCGGTGCCTGCAAGACGCAGGTCATCAGCGGCAAGACGCGGCTGCTGCCAGCACTGAAGGCCGAACTGGCCATCGCGCCCGACGAAGCCCGTGACGGCTGGATCCTGACCTGCGCGCGCGAAGCGCTCACGGACACCGAACTCAGCGCCGAGGCAGTTCCCGGCCCGCCGTCACCCGCGCCGCGCACCCTGCCCTGCCGTATCGACACCGTGGAGCGCGTCGCCCCCGATGTGCTGCGCGTGCGCCTGCGCCTGCCACCGAACGCGGCCTTCACCTACCGCCCCGGTCAGTCCATCGACCTCATCGGCCCCGGCGGCTTGAAACGCCCCTACTCCATTGCCAACGACGACCCAGCCGATCCGCACATCGAACTGCACATCCGCCGCGTGGCCGGTGGTGCCATGAGCGCCTACTGGTTTGATCGTGCGCAGCCCCACGACCTGCTGCGCTTGCACGGCCCGCGGGGCAGCTTTGTGCTGCGCGACGTGGCTGGCCAAGACCTGGTGCTGCTTGCGACCGGAACTGGCTACGCGCCTATCCGCTCGCTGCTGGGTCAGATCCGCCGACTGCCCGCGGATCAACAGCCGGCCCGCGTACGGATGTTCTGGGGCGCACGACAAGTGCACGAGCTCTACGAATCGCCCCAGGCCAGCGGCCTGGATTGGCAGTTCGTGCCCTTGATATCCGGTGCCGAGCCCGCATGGACAGGCGCTCGCGGTCATGTCCAGCACAGCCTGCTGGAGCATGGCTTCGAGGCCAGCCGTTGCGTCGTCTATGCCTGTGGATCGCCCGCCATGGTGGACGGCGCCCGCGCACTGCTTGCCGCGAAGTACTTGAGCAAGCGCCGCTTCCACTTCGATGCCTTCGTCGCCGCCACCTGAACCAGGAACCGCATAAATGAAAGCCGTCATCCCTGCCGGGGGCGTGGGCACCCGCAGCAGCGAAGAAACCGCAACCCGCCCCAAGCCGATGGTCGAGATCGGCGGCAATCCGATCCTGTGGCATGAGATGAAGATCTATTCATCCCACGGAATCAATGACTTCATCATCTGCTGCGGCTACAAGGGCTATCTGATCAAGGAGTACTTCGCCAACTACTTCCTGCACATGTCCGATGTCACCTTCAGCATGCATGCCAACCGCATGGCCGTGCACAAGGAACGCGCCGAACCCTGGAACGTGACGCTGGTGGACACCGGCGAAGTCACCATGACCGGCGGACGCCTCAAGCGCGTGGCCAAGTACCCGCGCGACGAAGACGACTTCTGCTTCACCTACGGCGACGGTGTCGGCGACGTCGACATCGCCGCCGCACTTCGCTTCCATCGCGACCATGGCAAGGCTGACACGCTCACCGCCGCCTACCCGCCGGCGCGCTTTGGCGCCATCGACATCGGCAATGGCGGCCAGGTCGGCAGCTTCATCGAAAAGCCGCGCGGTGACGGCGGCATGATCAACGGCGGCTTCTTCGTGCTCAAGCACACCGTGCTGGACATGCTGGACGGTGACGACTGTGTCTGGGAACAGGCCCCGCTGTCGCGCGGGCCCCGCGCAGCCGCTGGTGCTCCTGTCCTACGCCAAGCCGCTGGCCACCTACGCCACCAACGTCATGGGCACGGCCCATGTGCTGGAGAGCGGTACGCCGGGTCGGCGGCGTGCGCGCCGTGGTCTCGGTCACGACAGACAAGTGCTACGACAACCGAGAACGGCTCTGGGGCTACCGCGAGGGCGAAGCCCTGGGCGGGCACGACCCCTACAGCAGCAGCAAGGGCGCGGCCGAGATCGTCACCGCCGCTTACCGCCGCTCCTTCTTTGCCAGCGGTCATTGCGCCGTGGCCAGCGCACGCGTCGGCAACGTCATCGGCGGCGGCGACTGGGCGGCAGACCGCCTGGTGCCAGATTTGCTCAGGGCCTTCGAGCAGCGCCAGCCCGTCATCCTGCGCAGCCCGCACGCCACGCGCCCCCGGCAGCATGCGCTCGAGCGGTTGGCCGGTTATCTGGCACTGGCCGAGGCCCTGCACAGCCAAGGCCAGGCCGTGGCCGAGGCCGAGGCCTGGAACTTCGGCCCCGCCGACGACGACACGAAGCCGGTGCAGTGGATCGTCGAACGCTTGGCGCGCCTGCGGCGCGACGGCGCGCGCTGGGACCTGGACGCCAGCCCGCTGCCGCACGAGGCGCACGCGCTCCAGCTGGACTGCAGCAAGGCACGCCAGCGCCTGGCCTGGCAGCCAACGTGGACGCTCGATGAAGCGCTCACGCGCATCGTGCACTGGCACCAGGCCTGGCTGGCCGGCGCCGACATGCACAGCCAGACGCTGCGCGAGATCCACAACTACAAACAAGACTTGAACCGGAGCACAGCTTGAGCAACATCGACCATCTCACGCAACTGCGCGGCGAAATCGCCAGCCTGGTGCAGCGTTATGCCGACGCGGCGCACGCACCGCAGCCTTTCGTGCCGGGCGCCAGCGTGCTGCCGGTGTCGGGCAAGGTCATCGGCGCCCCCGAACTGAAGATGATGGTCGAGGCTTCGCTTGACGGCTGGCTGACCACGGGCCGCTTCAACGAGGCCTTCGAACAGCGGCTGGCGGCCTATCTGGGCGTTAAGCACCTGATCACGGTGAACTCGGGCTCGTCGGCCAATCTGGTGGCCTTTGCCACGCTGACCTCGCCACGCCTGGGCGACCGCGCCATCCGCCCCGGTGACGAGGTCATCGGTGTGGCTGCCGGCTTCCCGACTACCGTCAACCCCGTCCTGCAATGCGGCGCGGTGCCGGTGTTCGTGGACGTGGACCTGGACACCTACAACATCGACGCCAGCCTGATCGAAGCCGCCATCACGCCGCGCACACGCGCCATCATGCTGGCGCACACGCTGGGCAACCCCTTCAATCTGGATGTCGTCGTGGCACTGTGCCGCAAGCACGGCCTGTGGCTGGTGGAGGACTGCTGCGACGCGCTGGGCTCCACCTACCGAGGCCACAAGGTCGGTGGCTTTGGCGACATCAGCACGCTGAGCTTCTACCCGGCGCACCACATCACGATGGGCGAAGGCGGTGCGGTGTTCACCAACAACGCGGAGTTGCGGCTGATCGCCGAATCTTTCCGCGACTGGGGCCGCGACTGCTACTGCGGCCCGGGCAAGGACAACACCTGCGGCAAGCGCTTCTGCCAGCAGTTCGCCGGCCTGCCCGAGGGCTACGACCACAAGTACACCTATTCGCACCTGGGCTACAACCTCAAGATCACCGATATGCAGGCGGCCTGTGCGCTGGCGCAGATGGATCGGCTGGACGGGTTTGTCGAAGCGCGCAAGGCCAACTTCGCCACACTGCATGGACGCTTGCAGAGTTGCAGCGAATTCCTGTCGTTGCCTTCGGCGACGCCGCATTCGGATCCGTCGTGGTTCGGTTTCCCGCTGACGCTGAAGGACGCTGCCGGCGCGCGCCGCGTCGATCTGTTGCAGTACCTGGACCAGCACAGGATAGGCACCCGGCTGCTGTTCGCCGGCAACCTGACGCGCCAGCCCTACATGCAGGGCCGCAACTTCCGCGTCAGCGGTGAACTGACGCGCACCGATGTGGTCATGAACCAGACCTTCTGGCTCGGCGTCTACCCGGGCCTCGGCGAAGCGCAGCTGGACTTCGTGGCCAGCCGCGTCGAAGAGTTCTTCGGCATCGGTTTCTGATCGTGGTTCTCTGACGATGACACCGCGCGCGCTAGCCATCCAGACCGAAGACACAGCCGCCATCCTGGCGGCTGATCTGCCCTGGGGCCAGCTCTCGGGCTGCACCGTCGCTGTCACGGGTGCGGGCGGCTTTCTCGGCGGCACTGTCGTGCATGCTTTGCTGGGTCTCAACAACAGTGGCCGGCTGGCGCAGCCCGTCACCGTGCTCGCGCTGGGCCGTGACGGCGCCAAGCTGCGCGACCGCTTCGGCGCACAAGCCCGGCTGCCGACTCTGAAGCTGCTGACGGCCGACTTGTGCAATCCCCTCGGCCTTGCGCTGCGTGCAGACCACATCATCCACGCCGCCAGCCAAGCCAGCCCGAAGTACTACCACGTCGATCCGTTGGGCACCTTGGCGCCCAACGTCATCGGCACCTGGCATCTGCTGCAGCAGGCTAAAGCCCATGGCACGCAGCGCTTCCTGTTCATCAGCAGCAGCGAGGTCTACGGCCGCGTCGCGCAGCAAGGCCAGTTGGCGGAAACGATACTCGGCCTGGTGGACCCCACCGACGTGCGAAGCTGTTATGCGGAGAGCAAGCGCATGGGCGAGACGATGTGCCTGTCCTGGGCGCACCAGCACGGCTTGCATGTGGGCATTGCACGGCCCTTCCACACCTACGGCCCAGGTCTGGCGCTGGACGACGGGCGTGTGTTCGCCGACTTCGTGGCTGACGTGGTCAACAAACGCGACCTATTGATGAACAGCGACGGCAGCGCACGCCGCGCCTTCTGCTACGCCAGCGACGCGGTGCGCGGGCTGTTCCACATCCTGCTGCGTGGGGATGCCGGCGGTGTCTACAACGTCGCCAACCCTGCCGCCGACCTGTCGGTGTTCGAACTGGCCACGCTGCTGTCCACACTGGTCCCCACGCATCGCATTGGTGTCAGGCGTGTCGAACCCCAGGACGGCACCCACATGCCCAGCCCCTTCGCGACATTGCTGCCCGATGTCAGCCGCCTGCAGGCCACCGGTTGGCAAGCCACCGTGGCACCGGCCGATGGATTCCGCCGCATGATTGAAAGCTACCTATGAGCCTTGCCCAATTGCGTGCCGACTTCGAACGCGGCATCTTGCCCAAGCCGGCCTACATCGCGGCCATGCTGGAGCAGCACCGCCAGCTCTTTGCCTACGCTGAGCATCTGACCGGCACCGACATCCAGCGCATCGAGATCACCGAACACGGCCCCGTGTTCTGGCTGCGCGACATGCCGTGCCGCCTCACCTGCCCCGTCGGCGAGGCACGCGTGGCGCCGCTGGAGATCCTCAACTTCCGACACTACGAAGCGCACGAGATCGGCCTGCTGCGCTCGTTGCTGGGCAAGCAGACCTGCGCGCTGGACATCGGCGCCAACATCGGCTGGTTCGCGTTGTGGCTCGCGCATCACCTGCCGCAGGCCACCGTGCATGCCTTCGAGCCGATCCCGCAAAGCTACCAGTACCTGTCGCGCAACATCGCGGCCAACGGCGTCGGCGCCCGCGTGCTGACCTACAACCACGGCCTGTCCAACGAAGCCGGCATCGTCGACTTCCACGTCCACCCGACGGGCTCGACCAACGCTTCGATGCTCAACGTTTCCGGTGCTGCCGATGCGCGCCGCGTGCGTGCGATGACGCTGACGGTGGACGAGTGGTGCATCAACCACGAGGCCAGCCCCGATCTCATCAAGTGCGATGTCGAAGGCGCCGAGTTCCTGGTGTTCCGGGGCGCGCAGCAGACCCTCAAGCGCTGCCAGCCGCTGGTCTTCACCGAGATGCTGCGCAAGTGGAGCCAGCCCTTCGGCTACCACCCCAACGACGTGCTGGTGTACTTCCGCAAACTCGGCTACCGCTGCCTGGCGCTGTCGGCACAAGGCCTCAAACCCTTCGAGGCCATGGACGACCAGACCGTGGAGACCAACTTCCTCTTCCTGCACCGCGAACGCCACGCCGATCTTCTGGCGCGTGCAGGAGTCAACGCATGACGCTTGCGCCCATGGACACCGTCGAGCTGGCCCGCGCCATCCGCCGCAATGCCTTGCAGATGGTGGTCAAGGCACGCGCCTCGCACATCGCCAGCGCGCTGTCCATCGCCGACATCGTGGCGGTGCTGTACGGCCGCGTGCTGAACATGGACCCCGCCGAGCCGCGCGCACCGGGGCGCGACCGTTTCCTGCTGAGCAAGGGCCACGCCTGCGTTGCCGTCTACGCGGCCCTGGCCGAGCGCGGTTTCTTCCCACGCGACAAGCTCGCCACGTATGGCGCCGACCACTCGCTGCTGATGAACCACATCAGCCACCACGTGCCTGGTGTCGAATTCAGCACCGGCTCACTCGGCCATGCGCTGCCCTTCGGAGTCGGCAAGGCCCTGGCCGCGAAGCGGCGTGGCGAGCCCTGGCGCGTGACCGTGCTGCTCAGCGACGGCGAGATGGACGAAGGCAGCAACTGGGAGGCGCTGATGTTTGCCGCCCATCACAAGCTCACCAACCTGCAGATCGTCATCGACTACAACAAGCTGCAGAGCCTGGCAAGCGTGGAAGCCACGCTGTGCCTGGAGCCACTGGCCGACAAGTTGGCCGCCTTCGGCTGGGCCGTGCAAGAGGTGGATGGACACGATCACGACGCACTCGCGCAGCACCTGGGCAGCGCACCCTGGAAGCCAGGCCACCCCTCGGCGCTGATCGCGCACACCGTCAAGGGCAAGGGCGTGGCCTACATGGAAAACCGCGTCGAATGGCACTACCGCACCCCGAGCGCCGAACAACTGGCGATGGCACTCGCCGAACTGGAGCCAGCCCATGCGTAAGGCCTTCATCGAGGAGTTGGTGACGCTGGCGCGCGAGCACGCGCATATCGCGCTGGTCGTGGGTGACCTGGGCTATTCCGTGGTGGAGCCCTTTGCCGACGAGTTCCCGGATCGCTTCGTCAACGCTGGCGTGGCCGAGCAGAACATGACGGGTCTGGCCGCCGGCATGGCCAGCGAGGGTTATCACGTCTTCACGTACTCCATTGCCAACTTCCCCACCTTCCGCTGCGCCGAGCAGATCCGCAACGACGTGGACTACCACCGCCTGCCGGTGACCGTGGTGGCCGTTGGCGGCGGGCTGGCTTATGGCGCCTTGGGCTACTCACACCACGCGGTGCAGGACTACGCGTTGATGCGCAGCTTCCCGCACATGCTGATCGCCGCGCCGGGCGATCCGATGGAGGTGCGCGCCTGCATGCGCTACCTGATCGAACATCCGCAGCCGTCTTACCTGCGCCTGGGCAAGGCTGGCGAGCCGAACTTTCATGCCGACGTGCCCGAGATCGAGCCCGGCCTCTGGCTGCCGGTGGACGGCACCCGGGGCGACGCCGCACTGCTCAGCACCGGCGCAGCGCTGGGCCACGCGATGGCGCGTGCCGACAAGGCCAAAGCCCGCGTCTATTCGATGCCGCTGTGGAGCATGGCCAGCAAGCCACTTCAGTCGGAGCAGATTGCGCATCACACCACCGTCACGACGCTGGAAGACCACCTGCCCGACGGCGGCTTCGGCTCCTGGCTGATGGAGTCGCTTGGCACGCGACCGGAACTGCGCGCGCGGCTGCAGTCCATCGCGCTGGACGCGCAGGTCTGCGGCACCGTGGGCTCGCAGGACACGCTCAACGCCCTGGGCGGCCTGGCGCTAACGGCCTGAGTGACTGACTGACAGGACACCATGACGACTGCACCACGCCTGTCGATCTGCATCCCCACCTTCGACCGCGTTGGCACGCTGGGCCACGCCATTGGCAGTGTGTTTGCGCAAATGCAGACGCTGCCGCCCGATCAGGCGGATGGCGTCGAGGTGGTGGTGTGCGACAACGCGTCCACTGATGCCACCAAGGCGCTGGTGCGCGATCTGATGACGCGCCACGCCGCGCTGCGCTACGAACGCAACGGCGTCAACCTAGGCGCCGATCAAAACGTGTTGCGCGCCGCCTCGCATGCGCGGGGTGATCACTTCTGGATCCTGGGCAGCGACGACACAATAGCTGAAGGCGCATTGGTCGCCGTGCTGCAGGCGATTCGCCACGACGCACCGGCCGTGGTCATGGGCGACGCGGTGGACTGCGACATCGACCTCAAGCCGACGGGCACGCTCAAGTTCTTGACAGGCGGTGCAAGCGATTTCGATTTCACGCAGCCAGCTGCCGTCACCGATTTCCTGTCCCGCGCCACGATGACCGCGTCGCTGTTCGGTTACCTCAGTTCGATGGTCTTCCACCGCGCGCTGTGGGAGCGGGTGCCGCTCACGCGCTACACCGTAGGCACCGCCTACCCGCAGGTCTTCCGCGCGCTCGACATCGTCTACAAGGGTCCGGGACGGCTGCGCTACCTGGCCGTGCCGATTGCACACGACCGGCGCAACAACTGCAGCTACGCAGCCGAGTTCGGCATGCTGGCGCGCCACCTCATCGATGCACGCATGTACCGGCTGGCCATCGACGGCTGGTTCTCCACCAGCCTGGCGCTGCGCAACAGCTTCAAGGCCATGGCGCGGCGTTGTGGCGGCCGCATTTACCGCGGCCCCACCCGCGTGGGAGTACCCGCCATGGACGAGGTCATTGCCGTCTTCGAAGCCGATGACACCGCACTACCGAGCCAGCCCGCGTGGCCCTGTACACCGCGTGTCGACGCGGCGCGCGAGCGGCTGATGGCGCACGAGCCGGGCCGCCGCGTGCTGACGGCTGACGCCCTGCTGCACATCGGCTACCGACGCGGCGGCCTCGTGCAGCACCGGCCCATCGTCGCCGGCGCCATCGGAGTTGACACGGGTTTTTCGGGCTACAACGGCAGCATACTGCCGTTTGAGACCGCCACCCAAGATGCTGTCTATGTAGATCACCTGCCCGAGCGCGCTGCGTTGAAAGAATGCCTGCGCGTACTCAAAACCGGTGGCCTGTTGGCCTTGAGCGTGGATCTGGGCATCGCGGATTCGCCCAGCCAGCTCATGCAGGCTGTGGAAGCCAGCTTGGGCCGTGGTGAGCTCAGATTGCTTCATGCCAGCGAGACCGTCGGTTCACCCGCCATGCTGGATGTCGTTTTTCAAAGCCACTCCGTGGCCCAGTCAGTGACCCAGCCCGCGGCACTGCCGGCATGGCTCGCGGCCTGCGTGGCCGCGCAGTCCCTTGGTGATTGGACTCGCGTGGCCGTGTTGTCGGAGCCGGCCGTAGCGCACAACCCGGCCGACGCGCTGGCACATCAGTTCCTGGGCGTGGCGCTGATGCAAACCCAACGCCCGACCGACGCCGTGGTGCACTTGACCACAGCCTTGCTGCTGCGACCCGGTGTACCCGATGTGCTGTGCAACCTAGGCTGTGCTTACGCTGCAATCGGCGGACTGGCGGAGGCAGAGGCCTGCTTCAAGGCCGCGGCGCGCATCCAGCCCGAGCTGCAGGCCGCGGTGGGCAACCTCCAGTATCTGCAATCCTTGCCAGCAGCAGCACGCCAGGCTCAGGCGGCCCGCATCAATGTCGCGGCGGCAACACAGCCGAGGCTTCAGGCCGCGCGTTCGCAATTCGACTTGCTGTGCGGCAGCGCCGAGGTCAAGGCCCTCGCCTGACGGAGCCAGAGGCGCGACCCCAGGCCCTCACTTCAACCACTCCTTGACCCCACGCCCCAGCGACAGCAGCAACGCATTCAGCTGCTGCCCGTCGTGCAGCGCATTCACATAACTGATGCGCAGGTTGTAGTGCTCGCCCTCGGTGGCCATCACGTCGAACAAGCTGCGGCGTCCGAGCTGCTGCGACTGCTGCAGCGTGAAGTTGCGCAACTGATCGGTGTCGCGCAGCAGTACGCCGGCACGGCGCAGGCGGTCGAAGCTGGCCTGGGTCTGCTCGTGCATCTCGGCCACGCGGAAGCAGCGTGACTCCAGGGCCTCGGCGCATTGGGCTGATGCCCCCGCGGCACGTTTGCGGGCCGAACTCGTGGCCGGGGCCAGGCCCGGGCTCAGCAGCGGCAGGTTGATCGACACCCCCAGCGAATAGTCCGCGGCCTTGGTGGTGC
>Ga0105046_10011211_pt1 | contig 13954 bp, 9 predicted proteins | sample MAT03_FD_78385 | JGI IMG/M metagenome (GOLD analysis project Ga0105046, IMG submission 78385) | Freshwater microbial communities from Lake Fryxell liftoff mats and glacier meltwater in Antarctica - MAT-03 (megahit assembly) | ecosystem: Environmental > Aquatic > Freshwater > Ice > Liftoff... | reverse complement strand
TTTCTCGACTGCGGCGAAGAACGGATGCAGCAGACCACCCGGTACGCCGAACACCACTCGCGCCCCTTCGGCGCGCAGATAGTGGAGGAACACGTCGACCATGGTGGCGGGCACCGCGGCTTCCCGAGATCGTGGTGTCGCCCTCGCGGTCACCGGAGTCCGCCTCCGAACGTCGGCTTGGACCGGACGCGGACGACTCGCTCGATGACGCCGGCGAGCGGCTCGCCCTCACGCGCCTCGAGATCCCCACGCGACGGTTCGCCGCGCTCGCTTGCCGACGCCGGCGGTTCCGACGGGATGTAGACCCACAGCGTCGTGCCCTGCTCGGGCTCGCTCATGATTTCGAGCCGGCCGCCGAGACCGTCGAGCAGTCGCGCGACGATGCCGAGGCCGGCGCCCTGACTGCCGCCCTTTGGTGGATTCGGATCCGGGCCACCGCGACGCAGCACCTGCTCGAGTCGATCGGGTCCGATACCGCGACCGGTATCGGAGACCTTGATGAGCAAGAACCCCGGCGTGCCGCCGACCTCGACGACAATGCTGCCGCGGTCGGTGTACTTCGCCGCGTTGGTGAGGATGTTGTCCAAGACGCGCTCGAACATCGGCACAATCGTGAGGATCGTCTGCGGTGCTTCGCGGGTCTGGAACACAGTCACGCGGATGTCGCGGGCAACGACCGTCGCGCGGACCTGCCGGCGCAGCCGATCGGTGAGCTCGGTGATCTCGACCGTCTGGGCCTCGGTCGCGACCGCCGGTTCTTCGGCGACGATCGACGCGAGCTCGCGGACGAGCCCCGCGATCTGCTCGACGACAGTCTCGAGCGTCTGCGCCGTCTCGTCGACCTCGTCGGGCGTCTGGCCGTTGCGGCGTAGATGCCCCGCGATACCGAGCAGCACCGCGAGCGGGTTGTTGATGTCGTGCGAGAGGTTGCGCAGCTTGTCGCGCCGCGGCTCGGCGTGCTCTTGCAGCTTCTCGACGACGCGATCGAGTCGAGCCGAGCGATCTTCGATCTCAGCCTCGCGCTGCTCGCTCCACTGCCGCTCGCGTTGATGTAGCGCGAGCACTTCGTCGACCGCGCGTGCGTGCGCGATCGCGAGGTGCTCGAGCTCGCGATTGGTCTCGTCGGCGAAGCGCAGGTGATCGGCGACGAGGCGGCGTTGCTCGAGCAGCAGGCCGGCGAGCAGGCCCGCACTGCCGCACGCGAGCCACATCGCCCATGCGGCGATCCACGCGAGCGGCGGGGCGAACATCGCGACGGTGAGCCCAGCCATCGCACCGAACAAGGGGCCGCGCCAGCGCACCGGCTCGTACCAGCGCAGCGTGTACTCGCAGCAGCCGTCGCCGTGGGCGATGCACGAGTGCTCCTCGAGGGCAGCCTGCGCGACGCCCCAATACAGCGTCGGCCCGGCGCGGAGCTGGGCCTGTCGTGAGAGGCACATCAGGCGGCTCTCCACGCGGTCCGACGAGTAACGCAGACGGACCGACGTGCGCGTGGCGCTTGGTACGTCGTAGCGGCTGATCTTCGTCGCGAGGTGGCTCGTGCCGGCCATCATGCGATACGCGCGGCCGATCGAGACGCAGCGCAGCACCAGGATCTGCGGGCCATACATGCGCGCCATGTCGTGCGTGCACGCGCGCATGAATTCTTGATCGCTCGCGACGAGCGCCCGCGCGCCGGCGAGCAATCGCTCGAATCGCTCGAGCGACGTCCACGCGTTCGCCCGACCGAGGTCGGCCTTGTCGATGTCGGCGCCCTTGCTGAGCTGCTCGACCGCCTGCTCGCCGAAGCGACTGCGGACGTATCGAACGAGGGGCAAAAGCACGCGCAGATTGAGCTCTTCGGGCGCAGCGGCCGGCGCTCCGACCTCGCCCGCACCCACCAACGCCAGCGGCCCGCGCCGCGTCGACGATCTGCTCGAGCTCGGCAAGCGGTTGGTCCTCTCTCGCGGCAGCATCGTGGGCGTACGCCCGCGAGGTTGCGACTCTACCACGTGAAGCGCCGCGCCAGCCGTGGCCGACGGCCCCCCGAGCGCACGCTGCGCTGGCTTGAACGTCGGGGGAGTCGTGCGTGCTACCCTTGGCGACACCGAGACTATGAGTCGTGAGTCTGCAGGGGTGGCCCTCTCGATCACGGTGTTCGATGCCGAGACCGGCACCACATCGGAGTACAAGTTCGCCAACTCGCCGGTGCGGATCGGCCGTAACCCGCTCAATGATCTGTCGTTGCCGTTTGCGTTCGTCTCCGGCTGGCACGCGGTCATCAGGTTCGACGACGAGTCTGCGAGGTTTTTCGACCTCGGCTCGACGAACGGCACGCTGCTCGAAGGCCGACGTGTGCAAGCGGGCGAGCCGGTCGACATCGGTGAGTTGTTGTCGGTGACCATCGGCAAGCTCGAGCTTCGGATGACACAGCGACCCGGTGGAACGCGGTCGCCTGCGCCGAGCGATCTCCACCGTGTGTCGAGCGGGGCGTCGAGCGGGGGACCGGATGCAGGATGGACACCGCCCGGGGCGGTTGCCCCGACCGCAGCGTGGCAGGTCGTCTCCGGTGATCTGTCGCGCGGGATGCCGTTGCAGCCGGCACGCCCGGCGCCATCCGCCGGCACGGCGCACGTGCCGATGCACGAGATCCACGAGGCGGTCGCCGGTCTGCGTCCGCACTTCGACGGCTATCGCCGCGCGTGGACCGGTCTACTCGGCGCGGTGCACCAGACGCTGTCGCAGATGGACACCAACACGCGGCAGTTTGCGCTCTCCGTCGTGCAGCGCGAGTTCCCCGGGCTCGAGCACGAGCCCGAGTTCGAGGCGATGCTCGCCCAGGCCGGCGTCCCCCGCTCGGCGGCGCCGCGACCCACAGCGACGATCGGCGACACAGCCGGTCAGATCTCGAGACTCGCTCGCGCGGTGCGACCCGGGGAGGATCCGCCGGGCTCGCCGGAGCAGAGCGCTCGCTTCTTGCAGTGTATCGAAGATGTGCTGCGCGCGAGCGCGAAGGCGTTCGTCGAGCTGCAAAACGGCCAGGAACAATTCGGCAACGAGATGAACGTGCGCACGATCAAGGAGTTCACGCCGCTGCACGCGGCGGGTACTGCCGAGAACGTCTTGAAGTACCTGCTCGACTGGAACAGCACCGGCACGCACCGCACCCAGGAGCTCGTCGGTGTGTACGCCGATCTCATGATTCATCAGGTCGCGCTCATCAACGGCGTACTCGAGGGCGCGAGGGGATTGCTCGCGCGGCTCGACCCCGGCGAGATCGAGCGCTCGGTGACGACCCCCTGGCCGACCCGCGGCGCTGCGCTGTGGCGGCAGTACATGCAGCGCCACAAGGAGCTGCTCGAGTCGGATCGGCTGCTCACCGAGGCGATCTTCGGTCCCGAGTTCGCGCGTGCGTACGCCGAGGTCGGTGGCGAAGGCCAAAGCCGCGACCAAAGCCGCGACCAAGGACGCGACCAAGGACGCGACCAAAGCCGCGACCAAAGCCGCAAGTAGTCCGCCGCTGAGCATCGCGGCGCGCGAGCGAGGGCGGGGCCGTGATACAGTCCGCGGCCGTGAAGCGCCTCTTGCCCATCGCCTTGGTGTGCCTCGTTGGTTCTGCGCTCGTCGGCTGCAAGAAAGAGGAGTCGACGGATCTGCCGATCTGCCTCGCGGAGGTCGCCGGTGACGAGGCGCAGGAGTCTCAGCAAGGCCAGCTCCCGCCGGAGATCTGGTTCCAGGTGCTGCTCAAGAACTACAACCGCAAGAACGGCCTCGTCACCGCGCCGATCAAGGACTGCAGCGGCAAGCTCGTCGAGGCCCAGCATCCGCCCGAGGTCGCGACCTGTCTCGCGAAGGTGGAAGAGGGTGCGCCGCTGCCCGAGCGTCCGCTCGTGCCCGACGATCTCGTCATCACCGAGACCGACGATGGTCGGCAGCTCGTGTGGGTGAAGGCGCGGTACTTCGCCGACGGCGACGCGCTCGGCCCGATCGCGATCACCGAGTGGACCAAGCGCGGCATCGCGGTGCGATCCATCGGTGCGCTACGAGCCCATGCGAATCGTGCGCGCATGCGTCTCGAGCCGATGGGTGCGGGCAAGGTGCTCGTCGTCGAGAGCGACCTGTGCGATCCGGAGAACCCGAAGAAGTGCGAGCGGGTCATGCGGCTCGTGCCTGCGATCGGCGATCGCTTCGACGAGAAGGCGATGGTGCTCGAGGACGGTAGCTGCGTCGGCCCGGCCGAGTTCGCGCTGCACGGCATCACCGACATGCCGCAGCCGAACGGCGTCGTGCGCAGCCTCGAGCTGTCACGCACCGTCGACTTCACCGACGGCAACGTCGTGATGAACGAAGCTGTCGTGATCAAGGACAAGGATCCGAGCAAGCCGGACGAGCCCGCGAAGGTCTACCGCAACGCGAGCGTCCAGCGCCCGCTCGGCCTCGGCAAGACCGGCATCGTCACGAAGGTCGGCGTCTACGAGCAGCTCCTCGCGGAGCACGGCTCGGTGCGCGAGCAACCGGCGCCCCAGAATCCGGCCGAGAAGTAGCCGGCCGAGAAGTAGCCGGCCGAGAAGTAGCCGGCCGGGAAGGGAGGCTAATCGATGCCTTCGAGGCGGCGCGTACGCGTACGCGTGCGGTCGTCGATGATCTTCTTCACCTGCAGCTCGATCGTGAAGATCTTGCCGTTCTTCTTCTTCACGAGCAGCACGTCGTTCGCCTCGGCGAGGCTGCGGAGCTTGCCGAGCTTCATCTTGCGGCGCTTGCACTTGCAGCCGCGATACGACGTTGCCTTGTCGAAGCCCTTGCGCTCGGGCACGGTCGCGAGCCGGAACCTGCCGTCCTCGGTCTGCACGAAGATCATGACGTCTTCGGGCTTGTCGAAGCGCGGATCGAACGTGACCCACGCCGCCGTCGCGCCGTTGATCTCGCCGATCTTGATGATGAGGCCCGACGTGTCCTTGGAGACGAGCTCTTTGTCCTCGACGCGATCGGAGGATTGCTCGATCCGCTTGTCGACGTTGAACTGCTGCTCGACGTTCGCCTCGTAGCGGATGTTGATGAGCTTCTTGCTGACGTAGACGCGCAGCGGCTGGACGCCGGCTTCGGTCTTCACCCGCTCGAGCTCCTTGGGCGTGAGCGGCAGCCGCTTCACACAGCCCGCAGCGCCCAGCGCAAGGAGCGGAGCGAGGAAGAGCGCCGCGATAGTGGTGCGACCGAGGCCAAGCATGCGCATACGAGCAAGCATGGGTTAGCCGATGGTCCCCGCGGAGTCAACCACGCGGCGAAGCTTCACCCACGCGTCAGCACGACGACGATCGCGACCAGGGCGATCACCATGATCACGAGGATGAACGACCAGCGGGTGGCGGCTGGGCGCTGTGCGACGGCTTCGCTCGCTTCGCCGATGCGCCGCAGCTCACGGAGCAAGTCGGGCATCGACGCAAAGCGGCTCGCGGGGTCGACCGAAAGTCCGCGCAGGATCGCCGCGTGTAGATCGTCGGGCACGCCGGTGCCGGGCGGCCGCTCGGCGATCCTGCCGGCGCGTTTGAGCGTGACGAGCGGGCGGAAGTCGTTCGCCTCGAACGGGGGGACGCCGTAGATCGCCTCGAACATCGACACGCAGAACGAGTACTGATCCGCGGTCGCATCGCCGACGCCACCGCCGAATTGCTCCGGGGCCATGTAGGCGGGCGTGCCGACGAGCACGCCGGCTTGGGTGATGCCGCCCAGTACCGCCGCGTCGCCGGTGACGGCGTCGGCAGCGACGTCGATGCGCGCGCGGGCGAGCCCGAAGACGACGACGCGCACGCGACCGTCGTCGCCGACGAGCACGTTCGCGGGCTTGAAGTCGCGATGCACGATGCCGGCCGCATGCGCAGCGGCGAGACCTCGGCCGGCCGCGCGGAGCACCCCGAGCACGCGCTTCCACTCCGGCTTCTCACGCTCGAGCCACACCCGCATGTTCGCGCCGCCGATGAACTGCATCGCGATGAAGAGCGAGTCGCCGTGCTCGCCGACGTCGTAGACCGGCACGACGTTCGGGTGCGAGAGCGCAGCGAGGGCCCTCGCTTCGCGCAGCAGTCGCGCGCGATCCTCCGCGGCGGTCGCCTGCGGACCACGGCGCGGACGCACGAGCTTGATCGCGACCGTGCGCACGAGTTGCGGATCGTGGGCCTTCACCACGACGCCCATGCCGCCCTGGCCGATGATGCCGATGACCTCGTAGCGCCCGATCCTTTTCTCGAGCTGGCTCGGCACCTCGTGCGCCGGCGCTGCGGGCTCGGTTCCCGCGGTCGGCCGAGACGGCGGCGGTGTGTCGTCCTCGACCAGGGTGGCGACCACGGCGGGAAACTACCAGGGTCCGCGGCCGCTGCGAACGACAAGCAAGCCACAGCCGGCTTGCCGAGCACATCGACGCTTCGACATCGGAAGCGCAGCTGGTCACCTACGGTGCTAGGATCGCTGCGTGAGCGCACGTCTCCGATCCGTCGGCTTCGACGGACTGCGCTCGTTGCGAGGAGTCGAGCTCGCGCTCGACGGCTTGACCGTGCTCATCGGGGAGAACGGTTCCGGCAAGAGCACGATCCTCGAAGGGCTCCAGCTTCTGAGGCGCATCGGCACGGTCAGCTTCCAGTCGCGTTTCAACGAGGACCACGGGGGTGTGTCGCCGCTGATGGGTGGGCGCGGCGGCCAACTCACCCTTGCCGCGAGCGCGGAGAGCTCGAAGTACCGGTTTCACTACTCTGCGACGATCCACGGGGATTCGGACGGGCGCTGGTGGTTCGACCGCGAGACACTCGATGCCACCAAGCCAGGGGGTTCGGACGCAGTGCATCGCGAGCGCGACGTGAAGGGCGCGATCGGACCTGGAGGCGAGCCAGGGATGGTGGGCGCGACGGTAAGCGCGCTCGTCGGAGACTTTGGCGGCTTCACGCCATGCGTCGACTTCCGCGAGGCCCTGGCCGGAATCGAGGTGCAGGTCCCTTTCGACGCCAGAGCAGGATGGTCGACTCGACAAGTGAACATCGTCTCTCCGATGCGAACGCCGCAGCCGCTGACCGGCGCGAACGAGATCCGTCCCTTCGGCAGCAACATCGCGAGCGCGTTTCAAGCCCTGAAGAACGGCCGGAAGGACCACTGGGAGCGAACTCTCGACTATGTCCGACTCGGCCTCGGCGAACGCGTAGAGGACGTTGCTGTAGAGGTGCTCGGGCAAGGGTTCGCGAGCATCGTCTTGGTCCTGCGCTCGGGCGTACGCGTCGGAGCATCTGCGATGTCGGACGGGATGCTGAGCTACCTCGCGTACGTTGCGATGTTCCGGCTGTCGTCCGACGGTCGTTCCCTGCTCGCGTTCGACGAGCCGGAGGCACACCTTCATCCAGGGCTGCTCATGCGCGTGCTCGGCATGTTCGAGGCCGAAGCGAAGCTGCATCCTGTAGTTCTCGCGACGCACTCCGACGCGCTGCTCGACGCGCTCGAGAATCCGGTGAAGAGCGTCGTCGTGTGCGAGCTCGATCCCGACGATCAGACTCGACTTCGTCGACCCGACGAGCATGCGCTGACGAAGTGGGTCGATCGCTTCCGCGGGCTCGGAGATGCTCGTGCGAACGGAGAGCTGCCGCTCGCCCTTGCGGACGAAGAGCCCGGGTCGGCGGCGCAGTGACACCCATTGTCATCGGCTACGAGGACAAGCGTGCGCCCGGGAGCCAGTTCGGTCCGCACGTCCTCGCGGTCGCGTGCGTGGCGGACTTGCTCGCCTACGAACGCCACCGATTGGCCGCTCACCTCCGGGCGGTGCCGAAGAAGGGGAACGCAGAGCTGCTCGACTTCTGCAAAGCCGTCCCCCGCTACGGGGGAACGCAGCCATACTTACTTCGCGCTGTTCGACGAAGACGGGATACCCCGGCTACTGCGAGAGCAACGCATGATCGACCCCGAGGCAAGCATCGACGAGATGATCGCTGCGGTCCGTGCGATCGATCCGCGTTTGCGGGTCCACTTCTTGAACCGCAACGTCGAGACCCTCGTCGCAGTGGCAGCCAAGATCTCGGAACTGGGCGAGCCTCCCAAGGACATCGGAGAGCGGGACATCATGCTCGGGAAGCTGGCCTCCGGCTCCCGCGAGGGACGCGATCAGCTCGCTAAACTCGTGCCCTCGTTCGATGCGTTCGTCCGTGATGTCGCCGAGGCGACCCGCACACACGCGGTTCTCGGTCGCTGACCGACCGTCCGATCCAGACTCGGCCAGGCTTCGGGGCGCTGCGCGAATACCGGCGCTCGGCGCTGTGGGCTGGGCTCTGTGCCCGCCTCGCGGCTGCCCGCCGCGAGCCCGCCTGCTTTGTAGCCTCGCAGCTACGCGGCCGGTTACAACTGCAGGGTCGAGCGATGATCCGCCTGTCGATCAGCGAGCAGGGGCAGCCGCCCCGGCTGGTGACGTTCAACAAGTCGGCGATCGTGCTCGGTCGCGTCGATGCCTGCGACCTGTGCCTGACGGGCAAGGGTGTCTCGAGCAATCACTGCCGCTTCACCGAGGTGCAAGGCGGTCTCGTCGTCGAGGATCTCGGATCGACGAACGGCACGTACGTCAATCGCGCGCGCATCGGTGCGCCGACACGAGTCGGTGCGCACGACGAGATCGTGCTCGCGATCTATCAGATCCGCGTGATCGACGAGAGCGTCGCGCGGACGAGCACCGGCGCGTCGCCGTCGGTGCGCATGCCGACGCCCGTGCCGTCGTCCGTGCCGTCGTCCGCGACGAATCGCCCTGCGACGTGGCCGATCCCGACCTCGACCGCTGCGGTCACCGGCCCCGCACCGTTCACGGCGAGCGGCGCGATGTCGACCGGTGCGACGCCGACCGCATCGATGCCGACCGGCGGCGCGTTCGACGACGCGCGATGGGTTCGCGAGTGGGAGCGACTCGACAAGCTCGCGCATGACTGGATCGCGGCGAATCGCGATCGCAATCGATTGCTGCGCGGCGACAAGCTCGCGCACGCGCGGCGGTGGCTCGAGCAGGGGCGCGGCCGCCAGCCGGTGCCCAAGCGCGAGCACAAGGCGTTCATCCAGGCGTCGGCGAACGCGGCGCGGCTCCGCGTCGGTCGCAACGTCACGATCGGTGGGCTCGTACTCGGCATCGGTGCGGTCGCGGCATGGAGGTTCTGGCCCGAGGTCGTGCCGGCCGACGAGACGCCGGTGGACGTCGCGGATCCGACCAAGGGCGATCCGACAGAGCAAGACGTCGTGACGCCGGTGCCGGTCGACGATCGGTCCGAGCGCCATGCCGCCATCGTCGCGAAGGCTTCGTCTGTGCTCGAGAGCGCGCCCGAGGTCGCAGCGCTGCTCTCGCTCGCGGTGCTGCGCGAGCTCGGCGACGACGACGATCCGCGCGGCTCTGCGGCGGAGCAGATCCTGCGGCGCGCGCTGCAGCCCGTGCGCGGGCAGCCGCTGCGCGGGCACACCGACGCTGTCACGCTCGTCGCGATGTCGCCCGACGGTAGGTTCGTCGCGAGCGTGTCGACCGGTGCGGATGCTGCGGTCGCTCAGCTGTGGGATCTCGAGCGTCCCGGGCTCGGCAAGTCGCAGAAGCTCCGCGGTCACATCGGCGCGATCCGATCGATCGCATTTGCGCCCGACGGCAACACCCTCGTGACCGGTGCGGACGACGACGAGATGTGGCGCTTGGACCTGCGGCAGTCACCGCCCGCGGGTCAGACGATCGCCGCGCCCGAAGGTGGCATCGTCGCGCTCGCGTGGTCGCACGACTCGCGGTGGCTCGTCGCCGGCGGTCGCAGCGGCCGCGCGCGACTCGTCGACATGACGGCAGCGGGCGGCAAGTCCACCGTCCTCGAGGGCCACACCGGATCGATCACCGACGTCGACATCGATGCCGCCGGCACGCGGGTCGCGACGGCCGGGCAGGACGGCGTCGCGATGATGTGGCGGCTCGCGGGTGGCGTGCAAACCGGCAAGCCGACGCGCTTCGAAGGCCACATGGGCACCGTGAATTCGGTCGCACTATCACCCGACGGCAAGTGGGTGCTGACGGGCGGCGCCGACTCGCTCGCGAAGCTGTGGGCGATCGGGGCGCGCGCGCCGGTACCCCGCGACTTCACGGCGCACAGCGCAGCGGTCGAGCACGTCGCGTTCACGCCCGATGCACGGCTCGCGCTCACTGGCTCGAGCGACGACGTCGTGACGGTGTGGAAGATGACCGCCGCGCAGCCCGAGCTCGCGGGGCTGTCCGATCCGCGCGGCAAGGGCAAGGGCGACGTCACGGCGCTCGAGGTGCGTGGGCCTCGCGCCGGCGATCCCGATCGCGCGCGGCGACCGACGTGGGCGGTGATGGGCGCGAGTGACGGCTCGGTGCGCACGCTCGACCCGACGCAGATCGACAAGACGGTCGAGGGCAACGAGATCCCCGCGCACACCGAAGGCCGGGTCGTGATCGGTGTCGATGATCGCGGCGCGTTCGCGGCGTCGGGTGGCGCCGATGCGATCGTGCGCGTGTGGGATCTGGCGGATCGCGAGCCGCCGGGTCCGTCGAAGGTCGGACGCGGTCACGCGGGCCAGGTGGTCGACGTCGCGATCAACACTGCGGGCACACGCATCATCACCGGTGGCATCGACGGCAGCGCGCGTCTGTGGGAGGCCGGCGACAAGCCGCGGCTGCGACAGCTCGCGGTGATGCCGGTGCACAAGGGCAAGGTGCAGGTCGCGATGAGTCCGGCAGGTGGCTACGCGGCGACGTCGTCCGAGGACGGCATCGTGCGGCTGTGGTCGGACGACGCGACCGGCGGCGACGTGCCGCATCGCGACTATCCCGGCCATACCGCCGAGGTGAACGAGCTGCTGTTCGGACCCGACGGCACGGTGTTGGTGTCGGTCTCGAATGACAAGACCGCTCGCGTGTGGCGCATGACGGAGGATCCGGCGAAGGACGTGATCATCCTGCCCCACGACGATCTTGTGATGCACGTCGCGATCGGTCCGAAGTCGCGGTGGCTGATCACGGCGACCGTCGGCGCGCTGAACCTGTGGGATCTGTCGCTGCCCGAGCCGGCGAAGTCGACGCGACCGCTGCGCGGTCACGACTCCGACATCCGCAGCGTCGCGATGAGCCCCGATGGTCACTGGGCGGCGTCGGGCGACGCGAACCAGCGCGTGGTGCTGTGGGACATGACCGCGGCCGAGCCGAAGGGGCGTCGGCTGAAGGCGCACACGAACAGCGTCGACACGCTCGCGTTTTCGGCCGACGGGCGCTGGCTCGCGAGCGCCGATCGGGACAAGCGCGTTGTCGTGTGGCGACTGACGAGCAAACATCCCGAGGACGATCCGATCGAGCTCACGGGTCACGAGGCCGGCGTCACCGAGCTGCTGTGGAGCACGGACGGCAAGTGGCTGTACAGCGGCGACAACGATGGAGTCGTGCGCGCGTGGCCGCTCGACGCTGCCGATCCGGTGGCCGATGCGCTCGTGCTCGACGGCCACAGCAGCGTCGTCTCCGGACTCGCGGTGGTGACCGACGGATCGTCGCTCGCGACGGTCAGCTACGACGGTGCGACCCGGCTGTGGCCGCTGCATCCCGAAGGGCTGCACGATGTCGCGTGCGCGATGATCGGGCGTGATCTCGACGCCGAAGAGTGGACGACGAACGTCGGCGGCAACCAGACGCCGATCTGCGAGTGAGATGCGGCGATCGTTGGCGCGCGTCAGCGCAGGGCGCGGGCGCGGGCCTCTGGGTCGCCTCCGCTGGCGTCGAGGCTCGCGCGCAGGCGATCCCGCCCCAGCCGCAAGCGACTACGGACCGTGCCCTCCGGGACTTCCAGCACCACTGCGATCTCGGTCGCGGTGAGGTCCTCCCAATAGAACAGCTCGAGCGCGAGCTGCTGATCCAGTGGCAACCCACGCAACGCCTCGACGACGGCGCTTCGCTCGATCGCCAGCGCGACCACGCTGCTCGGCGACGCGCCGTCGAGGTCACGCAACGACGTGGTCATCGGGTCGAAGCGGTGCTGCCGGTACTTGTGCTCGAAATGACGCCGCAGCAGGTTATAGGCGACACCGAGCAGGAACGGACGCAGCCCGCCCGCAGCGACGACCACGTCGCGACGCTCGACGCAGGTCAAGAACGTCTGCTGCACCAGGTCGTCGAGGGCGTCGTCGGCCTTGTACCGAAACACCCGGGCGACCGACGTGAAGTGCCGCGTGACCAATTCGTTGCCAGCGTCGGCACCACCATCGCGCCACCGCGCGAGGAGCTCGTCGTCGGCCAGGTGCTCAGCCCCCATCGTGAAACCCTACCTTCTTCTTCCCCGGAGGCGAAGACCGCTAGGGCCTGCGCAAAGCCCTATAGGCGGGCGATCCCGAGCTTGGTGCACTCGCGATCGTAGAAGCGATCGAACCACGCTGGCTCCCGCAGAGCTGCGCACGCCTCGCGGCGTAACTTCGACACGGCCTTGTCATCGCGGCCCAAGCCCTCGAGCGAGTTGGCGAGGGAGTACCACGCGCGCGCCAGCTCGCCACGGGAGCCGTGTTCCTCGAAGTAGGCGAGCGCCTCCCGATCGGCTTGCTCGCCCGAGACGAAATCGCCATGGCGGCGGTAGGCGATCGATGCGCCCATGGCGAGGTCGGCGCGTTGACGGGGATTCGCCAGCCCGCGGCGCAGCGCGGCCAAGCGAGCGAAGTCGGCCGATTCGCCGCGAGCGGTCGCGCGTGCCACCGCGCCGCGGGCCGCGATCTCCAGGCGTTGGGGATGGCCGAGCGGATGCGTCTCGTCGGCGACGGCCTGCGCCCGCTCCATCCATTTCAGCGCGCCCTCTTGATCTTCGCTGGCGGCGTCGACGTCAGCGAGCGCGGTGTACACCGAGACCGATCGCGGAGACATCGGCCGCCCTTCGAAGATCACCGCTGCGCGCAACAGGTGCTCGCGCGCGAGCTCGAGCTCGCCCGCGCGCAACTCGAGAAATCCGAGATCCGCGAGCACAGTCGCGACCCGCTCGTGGTCGCGGCCCAGACTGCGCTCGGCTTGCTCGAGCAGGATCTTCTGGTGCTCGCGGGCCTCCGCATGGCGACCGGACACGGCCAACAGTCGAGCGAGGTTGGTTCTCGTCGCCACGACTCGCGCATCGGCAGAGCCCAGCGCCGCGTCGAGCCGGGGCAAGACAGCGCGGAACTCGGTCAGCGCCCCTTCGACATCCCCTTGGTCGAATCGAACGCTTGCGGCGATCGTTCGGGCGTGCAGCGCCAGGCTGCCGCCCCGATCTCGCTTCGGGACGATGCGGCGGCGCGCTTGTTCGACGGCAGCGAGCGCGTCGTCGAGCCGGCCGCTGCTCCGCAGGATCGCAGCGTATTGCAGCCAAGGGTGGACGAGCGCCTCGCCGTCGTCGGCGGCGGTGCGCTTCCAATATGCGAGCATGCGGTCGCCCGCGATCGCGGCCTGCGCGAGATCCCCCGCGGCCAGCGCGTTCGCCGATCGATGAAGCTCGAGCCACGCGCGAAGCGAGTCCGCGTCGATCAGCCGATCGAGCGCGGCCTCGGCGTGCCGCGCCCACGGTTCGGCCTCCGCGGGTCCATCGATCCTGCCCACGACCCCGACGAGCCACACGGCGGCTTCAGCCGCGAGGCGATCATCACCGTGGCTGCTCGCCAACCAGAATGCGTGGCGCAGATCGGCGATCGCTGGGGCGCCCTCGAGATGAGCGAACGACGCGATGCCGCGCTGGACCAACGCCTCGGCCTGAAGCGCAGTCCGGCCGTCGGCCTCGGCGATAGCGAGTACGGCCGTCGCCTCGGCATACGCGGCGGCAGCATCGCGTCCACGGATCGCCCGCGCGAGCATCAGACGTGCGCGTGCGGCTTCGGGATCATGCCCGACCTCGGTCGGTGCTTCCGCTGCGCAGCGTCCTGACGCGGGGAGCCCCGCGAGCGCCATCAGTGCGTCGGCTCCGACGACCTTCGAAGACTCGAGCGCGTCGAC
>Ga0105046_10011210_pt1 | contig 13954 bp, 9 predicted proteins | sample MAT03_FD_78385 | JGI IMG/M metagenome (GOLD analysis project Ga0105046, IMG submission 78385) | Freshwater microbial communities from Lake Fryxell liftoff mats and glacier meltwater in Antarctica - MAT-03 (megahit assembly) | ecosystem: Environmental > Aquatic > Freshwater > Ice > Liftoff... | reverse complement strand
CGGCGGCCTGCTGCTCGCCAGTGTCGGCAGCACGCTGTTCGCCGAGGACGCCACGGTCGACGACGAAAAGCTGCGCAAGGCCAAGCTCTATGCCGGCGTGGTGATGCGTTTGAAAGGCACCGATCTCAGCACCGATGCCAAGACCAAGGGCATGGTCGACAAGGCGCTCAAAGCGAATGAAGGTCTGCCGGCCTACGTCGAGATCATCGAGACCTTTGGATTAAAGGACTACGACGACCAACTCGTCACCATCGCGGCCGCACATGCGGATGACGCCACCGGCGCGTCGGCACTGCGTGTGGTGCTGGCCAACAACAACCTCGACGCGGTGACGCGTGGACTGGCGTCGCCGAATGGCGCGGCGCTCGCACGAGCGCTCGGCAATGCCAACGATCAGAAGGCCGTCGCTCTGCTGGTGCCGATCGTCAGCGACAAGACCCGCGATCTGCCGCTGCGTCAGGACAGCGTACGTGCCCTCGGCAAGATTGAGCAGGGGGCCAAGGCGCTGCTCGACCTAGTGGTCGCTGGTCAGGCCAAGGACCTCAAGGTGCTGATGGGGGGGGTGCTGAACAACGCGCCGTGGGATGCGATCCGTGAAGCGGCGGCCAAACATTTCCCGCCGCCTCAGAGCAAGGACAGCCAGGTGCTGCCGAGCAACGCCGAGCTGGCTAAACGCAGCGGCGACGCCGCCAACGGCGACAAAGTGTTCAACACCATCTGCGCCATGTGCCATGTGGTGAATGGCAAGGGTATCGACTACGGCCCAGGACTGGGAGAAGTCGGCAGCAAGCTGGGTAAAGACGCTCTGTACGAGGCCATTCTTTTCCCCAGCAACGGCATCGAACACAACTACGCCACCACGTCGCTCACCCTCAAGGACGGCAACAGCGCCCTGGGCATCCAGGTCAGCGAAACTGAGGACGAAGTCGCCCTCAAGTCCATCGGTGGCATCACCAGCACGTACAAGAAGGGCGATATCGCCCAGAAGTCGACGCTGAAGACCTCCTCCATGCCAGCTGGCCTGCAGACGGTGATGACCCAGCAGGAATTGGTCGATCTGGTCGAATACATGTCCTCTTTGAAGAAGAAATGAGGTGTCTGCTGGGTCCGGACCTCCGGAGGTCCGGAAGTCCGGAAGTCCTTTAGACGAGGCGCAAGGCAGTACTGACAGTCGCCGAATGGCGGAGATTTGCGCACTTTCAGCACTTGGGGCGAGCCACCGAGGATGCCGGGTCGCTCCAGACTGCCGGACCTCCGGACCTCCGGACTTCCGGACCGTGGCAATTCCTTGACACCCAGGGTCACCACTCTAGCCTCCCCGTCCCTTTCAGGGAGGCGCGGGGAATTCGCCGGCTCCGCGCCGTTTTACGCTTCGGTTTCGCCACCTTAGCTCAGCTGGTAGAGCAACTGTTTTGTAAACAGTAGGTCGCCGGTTCGAGTCCGGCCGGTGGCTCCGCTCTTTGCCATTCTAAAACTGTGGACTTCATCTGATCAACACCGGGCGCCCGGGTAGATACCGAAGTGGCCAAACGGGGCAGACTGTAAATCTGCTGGCTCACGCCTTCGAAGGTTCGAATCCTTCTCTGCCCACCATCAGTGCGCTTTCGTGTACCGCTTTCCTTACCAGGAAGCAGCACACGCGGGTGTAGCTCAATGGTAGAGCGACAGCCTTCCAAGCTGACGACGAGGGTTCGATTCCCTTCACCCGCTCCATTTTCAGATGAATTCCACCGTGCACCATCCGGTGCTGCCTTAGCTCAGCTGGTAGAGCGCGTCCTTGGTAAGGACGAGGTCTTGGGTTCAAATCCCAAAGGTAGCTCCACTTTCAACACAACGGGCATAGTCCGTTGTCCACTTCCAAATCGGTCGCCACCGCGGCCGTCAGTCCCAGGAGCCCGTCATGGCCAAGGAAAAGTTCATCCGCAACAAGCCGCACGTCAATGTCGGCACCATTGGTCACATCGACCATGGCAAGTCCACCCTGACCGCTGCGCTCGTGCACGTCTGCTCGCTGATCGATCCGAAGGCCACCCCGCCCCGGACCTACGCTGAGATCACCAAGGGCGGCACCGTCCGTGACTCGAACAAGACCGTGACCATCGCGGCCTCGCACGTGGAATACAGCAGCGAAAAGCGCCACTACGCGCACGTCGACTGCCCAGGCCACGCCGACTTCATCAAGAACATGATCACCGGTGCCGCCCAGATGGACGGCGCGATCCTGGTGGTGTCCGCTGGCGACGGCCCCATGCCCCAGACCAAAGAGCACGTGCTGCTCGCCCGTCAGGTCGGCGTGAACCACATGGTGGTGTTCCTCAACAAGGTCGACCTCGTTGATGACCCCGATCTCATTGAGTTGGTCGAGGAAGAAATCCGCGACTTGCTCAACAAGTACGGCTTCCCAGGCAAGACCACCCCGATCATTCGCGGTCGTTCCAACGCCGCGCTGGCCGCCACCGACCCCAAGGGTGCCGATGCCAAGCCGATCATCGATCTGCTCAAGGCCCTGGATGAGTTCATCCCCGAGCCGACTCGCGAGGCCGACAAGCCCTTCCTCATGCCGGTCGAAGACGTGTTCTCGATCGAAGGTCGTGGCACCGTGGCCACTGGTCGTGTCGAACGTGGCGCGCTCAAGCTCGGCGAACCCCTCGAAATCGTCGGCCTGCGCGACGAGCCCCTGGCCACCGTGGCCACCGGCATCGAGATGTTCCGCAAGGAGATGGATTCGACCATCGCTGGCGACAACGCGGGCATCCTGCTGCGCGGTATCGCCAAAGAGCAGATCGAACGCGGTATGGTGCTGTGCAAGCCCAAGACCGTGCACGTGCACACCAAGTTCGAAGCCGAGGTGTACATCCTTAAGTCCGACGAAGGCGGTCGTAAGACCCCGTTCGTCAAGGGTTACCGCCCGCAGTTCTACTTCCGTACGACCGACGTCACCGGCACCATCGAGCTGCCAGCCGACAAGGAAATCGTCATGCCGGGTGATAACATCCGTCTGACGGTGACCCTGATCAACAAGATCGCGATGGAAGAGAAGCTCCGCTTCGCCATCCGCGAAGGCGGCCACACGGTCGGTTCGGGCGTCGTCTCGAAGATCATCGAGTAAAATCGAGTCAGCCTTGACCAGCTCCCATCAGGGCGCTGGTCAAGTTTCGCTTCACGGTTCAGTTCACTGACGAGCTTCGGGCTACGGTCCGGTCGAAAGACCAACCGGGGCTCGAAGCTCTCAGCTTCCCAGGCGCAGCCGCAGAATCCGTCTGCAGCGCCTCTCGTAAAAAGCATGTAAGGAAAGCAAATGGCTAAGGATAAACGCGAACACGTGGTGATGGTCTGCCAGGAATCTGGCGACCTGAACTACTACACCAGCCGGGCGAAGACCACCGAGAAGCTGGAACTCAAGAAGTACAATCCGCGTTTGCGCAAGCACACGCTGCATAAAGAGAAGAAGCGCAAGTAAGTGTAGCTGCGAGCTGCGAGCTACGAGCTGCGAGTCTCAAACAACTCGCAACTCCTAGCTCGCAGCTCGCAACTACCACCCATACGGGGGTAGCTCAGCTGGTAGAGCAGCGGATTCCAAATCCGCCGGTCGGGGGTTCAAATCCCTCCTCCCGTGCCACACCAAACGCTCGGAATTTTCGCACATGTACAAATGGCCTCAAGGGCGGATCGTCCGCATCGTCTGCCTGCTGCTGACCGCATTGGTCGCTTTCGACCTGGCCTACAATGGGGCCTATGGTCCGCTCACCGCCGGTGAGGGCACCAAACAGTTTGTCGTTGGCATCGTGTTCTGTGCGTTGGCGTTCGTCGCCTTCGTTTCTGGCTTGGTGGCCGCCGGCTTCCATCCGCGCGCGGTCGACTTCCTTATCGAAGTCGAACAGGAAATGGTGCGCGTTGAATGGCCCACCACGAGCGTCCTGATCCGCAGCACGCTGATCATCGCGGTCGCTATCGCGGTGATGGCGGTAATAATCCTAGGTGTCGACTTGGTGAACTTTGAATTCCTCAAACTCGTCCGTTGGCTGGGAGGCACGCTCTGATGTCGAAACGCTGGTATGTTATCAAAGCGGTCTCTGGCCGCGAGAGTTCGATCAAGGAACTGATCCACTCGCAACTCAAGGGCCGCAAGCTCGACGTGCATGTGGGCGAGATGTTGATTCCTGCCGAACGCATCACTGAGGTGAAGCGCGGCAAGAAGGTGTCGACTGAGCGCAAACTGTACCCCGGCTACATCTACATTGAGATGGCGCTCAACAACGACGTGCTTGATACCATCAAGGATGTCGACGGCGTCACCGGTTTCCTGGGTGCCGATCCGCGCAATCCCGATCCGCTAACGGCGAAGGAAGCGGAGCAGATCATCAAGGTCGCCACCGCCCAGTCGCCGGAAGAGCAGCGCCAAGCCTTGGTCCAGATCCCCTTCCATTTGGAAGACCGGGTCAAGGTCAAGGAGGGCACGTTCGCCGGTATGGAAGGTGTCGTCGCCGAGATCAACCCCCAGAAGGGCGAGGTCCGCGTGATGATCACCGTCTTCGGTCGTCAGACCCCGGTCTGGCTCGAAGTCTGGCAGGCCGAAGCGGTCGTCTAAGGACTGTCCCACGGAGAGCGTCAGGGAGAGCGTCACGGAGAGCGTAGGAGCGCTTGGTGCTCGTGGCTTCCGGGCCGGTTCCTTGCCCGATTTGCGCGCCAACTTCCCTCTTCCAATTTCAAACACGGGCACATACTCCGCGCCCCGCTTTTCACCCCACCTCCGTTTCGAGCTCAGTCATGGCCAAAGCCAAAGAAATCATCGGCGAAATCAAGTTGGTTATCCCTGGCGGTAGCGCGACCCCAGCGCCACCCGTCGGTCCGGCGCTCGGCGCCAAGGGCGTGAATATCGGCGCGTTCGTCAAGCAGTTCAACGACGCCACGGCGAAGATGAAGGGTGAGACCATCCCCGTCATCATCACCGTCTTCAAGGACAAGACCTTCACCTTCGTCCTCAAGCAGCCCCCGGTCAGCGCCCAAATCAAGAAGGCGGCTGGCATCGAGAGCGGCTCAAAGACCCCGAACGCGATGGACGGCGGCAAGATCACCAAGGCCCAGGTCGAAGAGATCGCCAAGAAGAAGATCGCGGAAATGACCGCGGCTTCGCTGCCCGCCGCGATGAAGACCGTCGCCGGCACCGCCCGCTCGATGGGCGTGGTAGTCGTCGACTAAGCGATCATCACTAACAGCTCTCGCATTCACACACGTGGGAGATCAGCCTCTGAGCTGATCGCCTGAACCACGAAAGGATACGCATGACGAATCGCAGCAAACGCTACCGCGCGCTCATCAAAGACGCGGGTATCGATCTCAAGCAAGCCCAGTCGGTGAATGCCGCCGTGGGCGTGGTGAAGAAGTTGGCCAAGGCCAAGTTCAACGAGACGGTCGAGTTGGCTGTCCACTTGAACCTCGACACCAAGAAAGCTGATCAGCAGTTCCGCGGCAATTTCAGCCTGCCGCACGGAACCGGTCGCGATGTCCGCGTGATCGTGTTCGTCGATGATGGCGACAAGATCCAGGCCGCCACTGCGGCCGGTGCGGTCAAGGCCGGCGGCGAAGACGTGGTCAATGAAGTCCTCAATGGCTTCATGGATTTCGACATCGCCATCGCCACTCCCAAGATGATGCGCTTGGTCGGCAAGCTCGGTAAGGTGCTTGGACCGCGCGGTCTGATGCCGTCGCCCAAAGCCGGCAGTGTCACCGATGATGTGACCAAGGCCGTCAGTGAGTTCAAGGGCGGCAAGATCGAATACCGCGCTGATGCCGCTGGCAACGTCCAGGTGCGCGTCGGTACCGCTAAGTTCGAAGAGCAGCAGCTCGCTGAAAACATCAGCGCTTTCCTCAGCCACGTCGCCGAACACCGGCCGTCGTCGGTGAAGGGCGAGTTCGTCAAGAACATCGTGGTCTGCTCGACCATGGGACCCGGTATCAAAGTCGCCTTCTCGGCGAAGGAGGCCTGATCCATGCCGAATTTCATCAACAAGATGATGCTCGCCGAGGTCAAGACGCTGGTTGATGCCAGCCCCTCGCTCATCGTCCTCGACCCGGCCAAGCTCAACAGTGCCCAGACCCTCAAGTTGCGCGCTGATCTGCGCGGCGTCGGCGCCAGGCTCAAGGTGGCGAAGGTCGCCATCCTTGAGCGTTGCGTGCCCGAGTCGGCCAAGGGCCTGCTCAACAGCAAGTCAACCATCGCCCTGGTGCTGGCCAAGGACATGCTCAGCGCCGCCAAAGTCGTCACCCAACTCGCGAAGGAAGATAAGATCTCCCTCAAGGGTGGCGTGATGGACGGTAAGCTGGTCGACACCGCCAGCATCAAGCGTCTGGCCGAATTGCCCGATCAGCTCACGCTGCGTGGCATGTTGGTGAACATCCTGGCTGCGCCGCTCACCGGCATGGCCCGCGTCATCGCCGAGATCCACAAGAAGAAGGCGGGCGACGCGCCCGCTGCCTGATTTCCCTCATTTTCCCATCGCTTTTTCCCAACATCAACCGGCTGCGCGCCACGCGCTGACAGCCATCTGCCCGCTAAGGAATATCCCATGACTGAAGTCGCCAACAGCAAGCTCGCCGGCATCATCGACGCCGTGAAGGGCCTGTCCGTCATCGAACTCGCCGACCTGGTGAAGGCTCTGGAGAAGGAATTCGGCGTCAGCGCCGCCGCCGTCGCCCCCCAGGGTGGTGGAGCTGCCCCGGTTGCCGCCGTCGAAGCCCCGACCTCCTTCACCGTCACCATGGTCGAGATCCCGGCCGACAAGAAGATCCAGGGCATCAAGCTCATCCGCGAAATTCTTGGCCTCGGCCTCGCCGACGCGAAGGGCTTCGTCGAGAGCCTGCCCAAGGTCGTCAAAGATGGCCTGGAAAAGCCGGCTGCCGACGAGCTGTCGAAGCGGCTCTTGGACGCTGGCGCCAAGGTCAAAGTCGAAGGCGCGTAAGCCTTTCTGGCGGTGGATGGCACCAGCCATCCATCGCGGTTTTTAGCGTCCCCGGCCAGGAGTCCTGGCTGGGGTGCTTGTCATCGGCTCACCACTTGCTAGCGTCCGCTCCCCTTTCAGCGCAGCCGTCCGCGACGGCCATCCACGAATAGGATGTCCCTGCATCACAGTCTCGGTGTCTTCACCGCTGACTGCGCAGGTGCGATGAGAGGGTGGAAGGTCGTGCTCCGGCACGACTGGCGAACGACTTAGCTGATCACTGACTTCGGGAGGTTCCATGCAGACCCGCTCCTTCGGCTCCACCAAGGAAGTCATCCCCGTCCCCAGCTTGGTGAATCTGCAGTCGAAGAGCTACGATGAGTTCCTGCTGACCGAGGCGCCGCCAGAAACGCGCGAGAAGAACAAAGGCCTGGAAGCGATCTTCCAGGAATTCTTCCCGATCACGGGCTACGACGACCAGGTGGTGGTCAGCTACCACGGCTACCTGTTCACCCAGCCGCAGCACAACATCGATGAGTGTCGCGATCTTGGCCTGACCTTCCAGCGTGGCTTGAAAGTGAAGATCCGCGTCAGCGGTCAGAACCATCCGACCTTCAAGGATGTCCTCGAAGAGGATGTCCACATCGGCTACTTCCCCATCCGCATCGGCGGCGGCGAGTTCGTCATCAACGGTGCTGAACGTACGATCGTCACGCAGATCCAGCGTTCGCCCGGCGTCGATTTCTCATCCGAGACCGGCGCGTCCGGTCGTCGTAGCTACTCCTGCCGCATCATCCCCGAGCGTGGCTCGTGGATCCAGGTCGAGCAAACCTCGAAAGAGCTGCTCCAGATCAAGATCGACAAGAGCGCCAAGGTCGTCGCGACTTGCTTCTTGCGCGCCCTCGACAAGAACTTCGGCACCACCGCGCAGATCATCCGTCGCTTCTTCAAGACCGACACGGTGAGCATCTCTGGCAAGGGCGCGAAAGACAAAGCGGTCGGCCGCATCCTCGCTGATGACGTGATCGACAAGGAATCGGGCGAGTTCCTGGCCAAGGCCTGCGAAATCCTCTCCGAGAACAGCTTCGAAAACCTCAAGGGCCTGGGCATCGAAAGCCTGGAGCTGATCGCCGCTGGCACCAAGCCGGACGACATCTTGCTCAACACCCTGCGTGAAGACGAGGCCACCAGCCACGAAGAAGCGCTCCTGCGCATCTACCGTCGCCTGCGCCCCGGCAATCCCACGGATGAAGCCAAGGTCCGTGAGTTCTTCACCGACCGCTTCCTCAATGAGAGCCGCTACAACCTCGGCGCGGTCGGTCGTTTCCGTATCAATCGCAAGCTCAAGATCGAAGGCGAGAGCCGCGTCTTGACGATCAATGATTACCTCAGTGCCCTCGACTACCTGCTGCAGCTGATCCGTACCAACAACAGTGCCGGTGAAGTCGACGACATCGATCACCTCGGCAACCGCCGCGTGCGCCCGATCGCCGATCTGCTCAGCGACGAACTGCGCGCCGCGATGCTCAAGCTGCGCCGTGCGGTGAAGGAAAAGCTCTCGCGCGATCTGCAGGCCGAAGACCTCGCCGCTGCGCTCGCGCCGCGCAACCTGTTCAACAACCAGGCGGTCGACAGCGCAGTCCAGAACTTCTTCCAGCGTGGCGAACTGTCGCAGGTGGTCGACCAGTCGAACCTGCTGTCGCAGCTGACTCACGAGCGTCGTCTATCCGCTCTTGGACCGGGCGGTCTCAATCGTAAGCGTGCCGGCTTCGAAGTGCGCGACGTGCACACCTCGCACTACGGCCGTATCTGCCCGATCGAAACGCCTGAAGGTGCGAACATTGGTCTGATCGTGTCGCTCGCCATCTACTCGGCGGTGAACGAATACGGCTTCCTGGTCACCCCGTACCGCAAGGTGTTGAAGGGCAAGATCAGCGACGACATCATCTACCTGATGGCGGATGAAGAGGCCGAGGCGCGTATCTGCCAGGCCACCGTCGAGATGGACAAGAACGGCAAGATCACCCAAGACATCTGTCAGGTGCGCTACGCCGGTCAGTTCACCGAAGTCCCGACGGAAGAAGTCACCTACGCCGACGTGTCGCCGAAACAAATGATCGGCGTGTCCGCCGCACTCATCCCGTTCCTCGAACACGACGACGCCAACCGCGCCCTCATGGGCGCGAACATGATGCGTCAGGCCGTGCCCCTGCTGATCAGCGAAGCTCCGCTGATCGCCACCGGCATGGAGATCGAGATTCCCAAGTCGTCGTCAATGGTCGTCATCGCCGACGAAGACGGCCCGGTCAGTTCGGTCGATGCCAGCCACATCACCATCAACGGCCGCAAGTACGAGATGCGGAAGTTCCATGGCCTGAATGAGCGCACCTGTCTCAATCAGACCCCGATCGTCAAACTCGGCGAGAAGGTCACCAAAGGCCAGATCATCGCCGACGGCGGCGGTACGGACAAAGGTCAGCTCGCGCTGGGCAAGAACATCCTCGTCGCCTTCATGCCCTACGACGGCTACAACTTCGAAGACGCCATCGTCGTCAACGAACGCCTGCTCGCAGAAGATCGCTTCACCTCGATCCACATCGAAGAGTTTAAAGTCGAGATCCGCGAGACCAAGCTCGGCAAAGAAGAGTTCACCCGCGAAATTCCTGGCCGTAGCGAAGAATCGCTGCGCAACCTGGATGAGCGTGGATTCGTCCGCGTCGGCACCCAGGTCCGTCCTGGCGACGTGCTGATCGGCAAGGTCACGCCCAAGAACAAGAGTGAGCTCAGCCCAGAAGAGAAGCTGCTGCACGCGATCTTCGGCCGTGCTGGCGAAGACGTGCGCGACGACTCGATGGTGATGAAGCCCGGTATTCGCGGTGTTGTCACCGCGGTGAAACGCTTCCAGCGCCGTGCCGCCTTGACCGAGAAGGACAAGAAGGAAGAGGCCGCGCGCATCAAGGTCATCGAGGATCGTTTCCTCAAGCAGATGGCCGAACTGGCGCGTGAGAAGTTCTCGCAGATCTGGGAAGTCGCCGGCGCCAACGTGGTGAACATCGAGACTGGTGAAGTCGTCGAGTTCAGCACCTCGATGACCGACGAGGAAGTCCTGAAGCTCCACAAGGATCTCCAGGTCACCGCGCTCAACTTCGTGGGTAGCAAGCGCCGTCGTGCGCGCGCGATCTACGACGAGTTCGATCCACGTATTGACGACATCAAGCACGCCTGTGAGAAGGAAATCGTCAACGCCAAGCGCGGCGACGATCTCCCGACCGGTGTGCTCGAAATGGTCAAGGTCTTCGTCGCGCGCAAGCTGACCCTCAAGGTCGGCGACAAGATGGCCGGTCGTCACGGCAACAAAGGCGTGATCTCGGTCATCGTCCCGGAAGAAAACATGCCGTTCCTGGCCGATGGCCGGACGATCGACATCGTGCTCAACCCGCTCGGCGTGCCGTCGCGTATGAACGTCGGTCAGGTGCTCGAAACGCATCTTGGCTGGGCGGCCAAGATCTTGGGTGTGCAGTGCTTCACCCCGGTGTTCGACGGCGCCAGCGAAGAGCAGATCCGCGAGATGTTGGTCGAGGCCAAGTTGCCGGTGGAAGGCAAAGTGCATCTCTATGACGGTCGCAGCGGCGAACGTATGCACCAGAAGACCACCGTCGGCATCCTCTACATGCTCAAGCTCCACCACTTGGTGGAAGACAAGCTGCACGCTCGTGCGACCGGCTCCTACTCGCTCATCACCCAGCAGCCGCTTGGCGGCAAGGCGCGCTTCGGCGGCCAGCGCTTCGGTGAAATGGAAGTGTGGGCACTTGAGGCCTACGGTGCAGCCCACGTGCTCCAGGAAATCCTCACGGTTAAGTCGGACGACGTCGACGGCCGCACGCGCATCTACGAGTCGATGGTCAAGGGCGATGGCTCGCTGACCTATGGTACGCCGATGGCCTTCGAAGTGCTCATGAACGAAATCCGCGGCCTCGGCCTGGATATCCGCCTGCATCGCCCGGAGGACATGTCCTTCGACAGTGCGCCGGCGACCCTCGACTTTGGCGCTCCGGCGGCCAAGGCCGAAGCCGTGGTTCCGGACGTCGAATTCGTGGCCGAGCCCGCCGACAAGGGTGCCAAGGACGACTAAGCAGGATCCGCATGGGGACAAACCCCATGCGGTGCGCGACCGACTCTTTTTTTTCTCACGTCATCTCACGGGAAGCCCAGAACCATGATCGACATGCTCGACCCGACGACCCTGCAGAGCCCCGACTACAATGCGGTATCCATCCGCTTGGCGTCGCCGGAAGTCATTCGTTCCTGGAGCCAAGGCGAGGTCAAGCGGCCCGAAACCATCAACTACCGCAACTACAAAGCGGAACGTGATGGTCTGTTCTGCGAGAAGATCTTCGGACCGACCAAGGACTGGGAGTGCTTCTGCGGCAAGTACTCCGGCGTGAAGTACAAGGGCATCGTCTGCGAAAAGTGCGGCGTGCTGGTGACCCACAGCCGCGTGCGCCGTGAGCGCATGGGCCACATCAACCTGGTCAGCCCCGTCGCGCATATCTGGTTCTTCAAGACCATGCCCTCGCGCCTGGGCATCCTGCTTGGCATGAAGTCGTCGAACCTGCAGCAGGTCGTCTACTTCCAGAAGTACATCGTTACCGATCCGGGCACCACTCCGCTTGAGTACATGGAAGTGCTCACGGAAGAGCAGTACCGCAAGGCGCAAGAGAAGTACGGCGACGACTTCAAGGCCATGATGGGTGCCGAAGCCGCGCAGGAACTGATCCGCCACCTCGACACCGACCGTCTGATCAGCGAGCTGCGCGAAGAACTCGCTTCGACCCGCGCCAAGCAGAAGATCGAAAAAATCATCAAGCGTTTGAAGTTGGCTGAGGAGCTGAAGTCCTCGGGCAACGATCCGCAGTGGATGATCATGACCACCATTCCGGTCATCCCACCGGATCTGCGTCCGCTCGTTCCGCTGGAAAACGGCAACTTCGCCACCAGCGATCTGAACGACCTCTACCGTCGCGTGATCTATCGTAACAACCGTCTGAAGAAGCTGGTCGAGCTCAACGCCCCCAGCATCATCATTCGTAACGAAAAGCGCATGCTCCAGCAGGCGGTGGACGCGTTGTTCGACAACGGTCGCTGCCAGCGTGCGGTGTTCGGCTCGGGCAATCGCCCGCTCAAGTCGCTCACCGACATGATCAAGGGCAAGCAGGGTCGTTTCCGCGAAAACTTGCTCGGCAAGCGCGTCGATTACTCGGCCCGCTCGGTCATCGTGGTCGGCCCGCGTCTCAAGCTGCACCAGTGCGGCCTCCCGAAGAGCATCATCCTCGAACTGTTCCAGCCCTTCATCATTCGCGCGCTCAAAGAACGCGGCTACGCTGAGACCGTCAAGGCCGCCAAGCGCAAGCTGGAACGCCGCGATGAAGAAGTCTGGGAAGTCCTCGATGACGTGATCAAGGGTCGCGTCGTGATGCTGAATCGTGCTCCGACGCTGCATCGCATGGGTATCCAGGCCTTTGAACCCGTGATGATCGATGGCTCGGCCATCCAATTGCATCCGCTGGTGTGCGCTGGCTTCAACGCTGACTTCGACGGCGATCAGATGGCCGTCCATCTGCCCCTGTCGATCGAAGCGCAGACCGAAGCTCGCGTGCTGATGCTGTCGACTAACAACATCTTCAGTCCCTCCAACGGCAATCCGATCATCTCGGCTGACCAAGACATCGTGCTTGGCTGTTATTTCCTGACTTTGGCCAAGGCCGACCAGCCGGGTGAAGGCAAGCGCTTTACCGGCTATGACGAGGTGCTGATGGCCCTCGACACCAAGGTCGTGAGCCTGCATTCGTTGATCAAGATTCACTTGGCTAATGGCCGTCTGATCGACGACGGCGGCCCAGTGAAGAAGCAGCTGACGGCGGTCACTCAGATCGAGACCACGCCCGGACGCATGTTGTTCAATCACGCCCTGCCGGAAGGCATGCCGTATTACAACAAGATCCAGGATAAGGGCGGCCTGCGCCGCGTGATCGCCGATTGCTTCCAGTACCTTGATCGTCGCTCGACCATCGAAGTGCTCGACTCGATCAAAGAGATCGGCTTCACCTTCTCAACCCGTTCAGGCATGTCGTTCGGCATGAGTGACCTCTACGTGCCGGAAAAGAAAGCCGAGATCATCGCTGACGCCGACAAGCGCGCGCAGAAGTATCACAAGGCTTACCAGCGCGGTCTCATCACCGCCCAGGAAAAACATCGCAACGTGGTCGAGGCGTGGACTCACGCCAACGAACAGTTGTCGCGCGAGCTGATGGACAGTCTCAAGAATGACACCCGCTTTGGCACCGAATACATCAACCCGGTGTACGCGATGGCCACCTCTGGTGCGCGCGGTTCGGTGGCCCAGGTTCGTCAGCTGTGCGGTATGCGCGGTTTGATGGCCAAGCCTAATGGCGAAATTATCGAAACCCCGATCCGCGCGAATTTCCGCGAGGGTCTGAAGGTGCTCGAGTACTTCACTTCGACGCACGGTGCTCGTAAGGGCCTGGCCGATACCGCCCTCAAGACTGCCGATTCAGGTTACCTGACTCGTAAGCTGGTCGACGTCGCGCAGGACGTGATCGTTGCCGAGTCCGATTGCGGTACCGTTGGCGGCGTCACCAAGTCGGTCGTCTATGATGGCGACGTTATCAAGGTCTCGCTGGCTGATGCGATCACTGGTCGTACGGCTCGCGATACCGTGGTGGACATCATCACTGATGAAGTGGTGGTGCGTGAAAACGATATCATCTCGCGCGACAAGGCGCGGGCGATCGAAGCGCTCGGATACGAAAAGCTGCGCACGCGCAGCCCGTTGACCTGCGAATCGATGAAGGGCATCTGTCAGAAGTGCTACGGCATGGATCTCAGCCGCGGCTTCCCGGTCGAGTTCGGCACCGCGACCGGCATCATCGCCGCGCAGTCGATCGGCGAACCTGGTACGCAGCTGACCATGCGTACCTTCCACATCGGTGGTGTCG
>Ga0105046_10011209_pt1 | contig 13954 bp, 12 predicted proteins | sample MAT03_FD_78385 | JGI IMG/M metagenome (GOLD analysis project Ga0105046, IMG submission 78385) | Freshwater microbial communities from Lake Fryxell liftoff mats and glacier meltwater in Antarctica - MAT-03 (megahit assembly) | ecosystem: Environmental > Aquatic > Freshwater > Ice > Liftoff... | reverse complement strand
TGTTCGTACGGCAGTACAGCCACAGTTTGAGCATTAAAGAAGTCCGTGTACCAGATTCCCAGCAACGCCATCAGCACTGGCAGGTTACGGTCGAACGGCGTTGAGCGAAAGTGCTCGTCCATCTGATGGAACCCATCCAGCAGAGCATGAAAGTTCTGCACGCCGATGGCCAGCATCGTGGAAAGCCCAATGGCGGAAACCATCGAATAGCGACCGCCCACCCAATCCCAGAACTCAAACATGTTGCTGGTATCAATTCCAAATGCTGCAACCTTGTCAGCATTCGTCGAAAGTGCCACGAAGTGTTTCGCCACAGCTGTGGCGTCTCCACCCAGCCTGGCCAACAACCAATCACGAGCACTTTGAGCGTTCGTCATCGTTTCCTGCGTGGTGAATGTCTTCGATGCGACGATGAACAGAGTTTCTTCCGGATCCAGTGCACGGACCGCTTCGGCCAGATCGCTGTCGTCAACGTTGGACACGAATAGAAAATTCAGGCTGCGTTCGCTGTAAAACTTCAACGCTTCATAGGCCATGACCGGGCCGAGATCTGAGCCACCGATACCGATATTGACGATGTTTCGAATTCGTTTGCCGGTGTGGCCTTTCCATTCTCCGCTATGAATGCGATTCGTAAAATTCGCCATCTTCTCCAGCACAGCGTGAACCTGCGGGACGACGTTTTTACCATCGACCATGAAGGTGGCTCCATTTGGAGCCCTTAATGCGACGTGCAACACAGCTCGATCTTCTGTGAGATTAATCCTGTCGCCGCGAAACATAGCGTCAATTTTAGATTGTAAACTCGCTTCCTCCGCCAGCTTCAACAGCAATGTCAGAGTTTCATCGGTGATGCGATTTTTCGAGTAGTCGAAATACAATCCCATCGCTTCGATAGCAAATCGTTCTCCCCGTTGCGGGTCTTTTGCAAACAGTTCTCGCATATGCACATCGTGTACCTTATCAGCATGGCTTTGAAGATTCTTCCATGATGTTCGAGCCGTGAGCGATAGATGCTTTGTGGTCATGCTTCAGTTCCGTGTGTTCTGATTCAATTTGTTGCCAGGCAGGATTGAGAATAGCGATTGCAGTCGCACTTTATTCTTACACAGAAAAAAAGCAATGGCCGGTCGATTACGGGGGTTGCGGGGTGCAGTCTCGGATTTCGGTGGCAGCGGATAGAATGTTGTTTCTCGGGAAGGCGAGGCTCCTGACGAGCCGATGGTCGAAGGGAAAACACACGGCTCGGCAGGAGCCTCGCCCTCCCAACTTCACAATCAATCGCGACTGCCCCCGGGGTTGCGAGCAGCACAGAGACGGTTAACCCGTGGCGGACAGGGGCGTTGCCTTTTGAAGTCGTGCATTTTGTTAGGGCTGGAAGCCCGGCACATCCTCTGCCAGTGGCGTGAGCCACCGGGGAACGAAAAAAGCAGTGTTTGCAGGCCTGAAGGGCCGACACAATCGTCACTGTGTCGGCCCTTCAGGCCTGCAATGATCTATGCTTCCATTCCGGTGGCTTACGCCACCGGCAGAGGATATGTCGGCCCTCCGGGCCTGAATCGCGCAACTTCAAAGGCGTTGCCTTAGGCTGACAAGCCATGGCCTTTCAGGCCGGAACGCAAACTACTTTGGCCTTTCGGGCGGGAAACTTTGAGTTGCCCCCTGTCGGCAACGGGTTAAACGGTTTTTCATTGATTCATCAAAAACCGAATTCCGGCGCTCTCATCCATGAAGCTGGTCTTTGTAAAGAATCTCCGCCAAGGCAATACATCCACATCTCAACCACAGGTACGAGCAAGTTCGCGCAGCGCGTCGAATACGTCATCCAAATCCGGGACTCGTGCACCCGGAACGCGACCGTTGCGATCGCATTCGTTCAGCAGCAAAAGTGTCTCATAATCGGGCGATCCTTTCAGACGCTGATGAGCTCGGAAGCCTATTGTGCGATCCCGAATCTGATGCGCCTCCATGTGATGCTCAATCAGCCAGGCCGTGCGTGCCGTGATGTGGCCTTCCAGTGCTTCCAGCCCTGATCCGACGTGATCATTGGCATCCAGCCCTTTGCCAACGTCATGCAGCAAGGCCGCAAGTTGGAACTCTTCGTCGTACGGAAGCTCTTCGACGGCCAGCACATAACATTGCAGTAAATGATAGAGCACGTCGCCTTCCGGATGATGCTCTTTGCCCTGCATCATGCTCGCCAATGGCAGTAAGAGAGATCGATAGATTTGAAAGCGATCAATAGCCGCTTCCGCTGCAAGAACTTCGCCTTCGAGATCGCTGTCTGGATATTCCTGCTTCATGAACGCTTCGAACTCCGGCAGCGTCGCGCGTTCAATGGTCTTTCCCGTGATGGAACTCTTGAAGGCGAACGATGCCTTGTCCGGTGCGTACATCGTCAGCTCGATCGGAAATCGTTCAAGGATGTGAAGGTGCGTAAAGACACGTTCCTCACCGTGCTTGCGGACAACTTTGCGTTCAACGCGATAGTCGAAACCTTCTGCCTCCAGGTTCGACTCAATTCCTTCGGTCGAAGCCGCAAACACATGGATATCGATATCGGAGCCATGCCGAATATGCCCCGTGAATGTGCTACCGATGATCTTGGGGCGATAGCGTGCCAGCAGCCGCATTACCCGCAACGCTTCGATGCGCATTTCGCGGAGCCGATCGAAGCGGGAACTGCCTTCGAAGAGATTCGCCATTCGCTGAATTTCATCGCGAATTTCGGCATTTGTGGGCAATTCGGCGGGCTTCATCCAGCCCTTGCACAGACGTTTCGCAGCCTTCAACTTGGCTCGATAGTACTCCGTCTGATTCCGCGAATACATCAGCCTCGCCGCTTCCACGACGATCGCACGTCTCAGTCGTTCATTTGTCATTCATCGTGTGTCGGTATTGCATTGTCAGAGTAAAAGTCCGCACCAATGCTGAACTCATTCCCGCTGACAAAAACTCCCACCCCGGCATTCGCCGACACAAGGGGGTGGGAGTTGTGAAAAGCTCCAGTTGGAGCAAAATTGCAGACACGGCACCAAAAGATTGGTTCGCTAATTATTCAATCCAACAACACCAGCGTGTCTGGCAATTCGTTAACGTCGCTGGCCGTGCGGGGCAGTGCGGTTTGGAGCGCCGTGGCGGCGTGTTGAATTGTGTCGCAGATGGCGGTGGCGACGTCATGGGTGCGAAGACTGGTGGTGAGTCGTTGACACAGTTCCTCGGGGAATTTTTCACCCAGTGCTTCCACAACACTGCGGTCGCCTAGGACTACGGCCGTGCGTTCGTAGAGCGACACAAAGATCAGTAAGCCGGAAGCGCCGGCGGTGTGGTGAACTCGACGATCAAAGAAGAGTTGTCGAGCTCGCAGGTTGACTTCTTCCTGAATGTGTGAACGTGGCGTGAATAAGCGACGCAGATTTCGGAATCGATCGGCCATGACCGCGCCGATGATGAAACACACGAGCATGACGAGCACCAACAATGCGACTTGTCCCCAGAGCGGAATTCCGCCCCATGTGCCGTGATCATTGTGGCCCGGAAAAGTCAGGAAGCCGACAACTGCACCCACCACTGCGAACCACAGGCCGACAAGGTCTTCAGCGCGGTCGTAACGGCCGGCAGCTGTCGCGACGACGGGGACTATCTCGCAACTGGTTTTCGATTCGGCTGCCGACACCGCAGATTCTACGCGGGCACGCTGTTCTGAGTTGATGATTTCAGATGCTTTTTGCATTTTCACTATTCCCTACCAGGACCCAGAAGCACCACCGCCGCCAGACGAGCCACCACCAAATGATCCGCCACTGAATCCACCGCCGCCACCACTGCTGTTTTGAGCCATGGTACGCAAGATAAACCATATGGCTACGAAGACTCCGCCCCACATTAACCACGCCCAGCCACTTGAGCCTCGACGATACAACGATACCGCAGTGAAAATCGCAAGACCGAAGAAGACAAGCGGCACGATGTACTCAGCGGCAGATCGAGGTCGAGTGGGCAGTTCCAGCTTGCGGGCCATTTTGTCGAGGGCATCCACACCGCTCACAATGCCCTCGGAAAATTTCCCCTGCTTGAACTGCGGAACAATGAACTCATTCATGATCTGCTGGCATGTCTGGTTTTCCGTGCGTCCCCAGCCTGCTCCAAGTTCAATCCGAGCCGCTCGATCACCTTTGGAAATCAACAGCAGGATTCCGGTATTCCAATCCTGCCCTTCCAGCTTTGCGTGACCAATCTGCCACTGATTAAACAACAAGGCCGCGAAGGTCTCGACCGGCATGTTTGCACCGCCGTGCTGAGCCATCGAATCAATCGTGACGACGATAATGGGTGTGGCTTTGTCTGTGAGCAATTTGTCACAGACCGTTTTGATATGCGTGATTGACGCTTCATCCAGCATCCCTGCGTTGTCGCTGACGAATTCGCGGGTGCCCGGAGGCTGCAGGTCGAATTCCTGAGCTGCAACTGGAATCGCAGTCAATGCGACGAAACTGCTGATCAGCAGAAGCCGCAGTCGTTGAATGGTCATTTGGAAAACCTCATGGTTAGAATTAAATTCGGCCCAGTAGCTCGCTCTTTTTGGTTTCGAATTCTTCCTTGGTGATATAACCCTTGTCCATCAACCCACCAAGTCGTTCCAATGTCGCAATGATTTCTTCACCGCTCTTCTGATTCACAGGCGGCTCCATTGTCCGAGTGCTTTCAACAGGAGTGGATATGGACGGCGTGGCAGGCATCGGCTCGACCACTGCGATCTGCATCGGCATCGGCTCGGCTGGCATTGGAGCAGGGGGAACTGCCACGCCGTCGCGCGACACAACTGGCAAGTTCGACAGATTCACAGTTCCGTACTGACTCGTAAAAGTGATCGACTGGCCGCCGCCTTGCTGCTGTCCAAATCCACCGATCTGATGATCCAGCGTGTCATAGACCCATGGCGGGCCTCCTGCGGTGACAGCCAATCGGTGGCTGTTGGCGAAGTAGGCATAGCGAGTGTTATTCTGTGAGCCGAGCGCACTGGGAATTCCAAGATCCTGCGGCCACCAGTTGCTTGTTGGATCCGGCACGAACAAGCTGTTGGCTGATCCAATCTGACCGGCAGCCTGTGATTGGCTGTGCATCCCGTTCTGACTTTGAGACTGAAACGATCCACTGAACGGAGTCGTCTGATTGTTGGCCAGCGAATTTGAAATCTCGCTGCACAGATTATTGACGAGGTTCTTGAGATTGTAATTGAACAGGTCGCTGACCATCGTCATACCGCCGCTCATCCACTGCCCTGATCCACCAAATTCCGGGTGACTAAACTGCGCCATTGACCCGTTGCCGTTATACACAGCCTGTAACATCTGCGTCACGGCATCGGTTGATACGCCGTAGCGTTGAGAAAGATTCTGAACAAGCTGCGTCCCGGATGGGGATAGATTTGCCACGATGATTCGGTTTCCCTGAGACTTGCCGATGAAGGCGGATTTTTGCAATGAAACGGTATTTCGCCTGTTGTGCAGAATTATCAGGCTGCCGTCAGGCGGCGAATAGCCGCAGCGTGTGGCATTCCCAAAGATCATCCAACAATCATTCGTTTGGCAATCCGTCAAAACGCGCCAATCGCGTTTTTGAATGCGATGGGCATTCTTGCCTGTCTTTTTCCGGTCGGACGTGAATGTCCAACCTACGATCCAGGGCGTAACACAGCACTCAGCGCTATCTTGCCCGACCATCACCCGGAACTTCAAGGATGGACCATAAATTCATCTATCTGTCTGCCCGTGTTGATGGATATTCTATTCGCCGCCCCGAGACAGTTTGCTGCGGGCTGGATTGCATCACGTCAAGAAAACACGGCGACCGCTGATTCAGGCGGAGCTAAAAACGGAATAGCGGATGGCGACTGTCGCCTATAAACGGTTTCGAATGCAGATCGACCTGCGGCGAACTTCGCACAGAGCGGTGCGATTGCCGGAAGGCTATCGCTGGCTGCCGTGGCGATCATTACTACTGGAGCGACACGCTCAGGTCAAATGGCGTTCGTTTCGCGATGATCTGGATGGAAAAGTGTTTTCGTGTCTTGGCGAGGCCGCTGGCTGTCTCGCGTTAATGAAAGAAATCGTTGCCCAGAAAGCGTTTTGCGCTGCTGCCACATGGATGGTAGTTTATCAGCCGGAACCGGATTGGCCTGCCGTCGATTGTGGCACAGTCCAGGGCGTGACGCGCAGCGGTGGAACGGGTTCGATCCAAAACGTCGGCGTGATTCCCGAACATCGTGGCCTTGGTCTTGGCCGGGCGTTGGTGCAGCAGGCGCTGCTGGGTTTCACTCAGACTGCCATGGGGATCTGCATTCTGGAAGTCACGGCAGACAACCTCGCTGCCGTACAACTTTATCAGTCGATGGGTTTTCGTACGATCCAGATTTTATACCGCGACAGCTCGACTGGTGAAACGCTGACTCAGGAAGAAGCTGAGTCCATGATCAGCAAATGGCCACGGCAACTGGATTCGTAAATTCTACCGTCCCAGCGAACTCTGTGACTGCGACTGAGTTGAACGGCGAGTGTTCGTGTTGACCTGGAAAAAGCTCTGAGCCACCGCTCCTGCAAGGCCATTCAACTGAGATTGAAAGTCATCGACGAACTGATGCAGACCGTTGGCCATCACTTCTTTGGCTGTTGCAAAATTCAGCTTGGCGTTGAGCTGATTCACAAGCTGCTCGGCGGCATTATCAAACCGATGTGGCGGTGTCCCTGAGATTGCGCGAATGCTGGCTTCTGCGTCACGCAGGCAAAACCGCATCGACCGAGGAAACCGAGTGTTCAGCATCAAAAAATCCACGACGTTCAACGGTTCGATGCGTCCATATTCGCGTCGATACATCTGCAAACTGCTGGTCGATTCCAGCAGCGCCGCCCATTGGACAACATCAACTTTCGAACCCACGTGCTTCGGGTCGGGCAGCAGAATGAAGTATTTCACATCCAGAATTCGCGAAGTTTTGTCGGCTCGTTCAAGCTGATATCCCAGACTGGAAAAATGCCAGGCCTCGCCGCGCGACCATGTTGTTTGCGTGACGCCGGTCACCTGATTCGCGGAACGCTTGATCTGTTCCAGAATGCTGTGTGGTTGACGGATCACGCGATTCGATTCAGCCGCTGCTTTTCGAACTCGCAGATAAAAACGGTTTACGGCTTCCCACATGGGAGTTGTCAGGTTCTCGCGGATTGAGCGGGCGTTCTCGCGGGCACCGGCAAGGCAGTTCACGACAGAATTCATGTTCTGCGGATCGAAGAGCAGATACCGAATCACATTTTCCTGCGTGGGCGCAGAGTAGGATTTATTGAATTCCTCGACGTCGCCACCCGCGTGCAGAAGTGACGACCATAAATCCACTTCACTGCCGCGATACCCCAGTGCGATGTTGGATGTCACGTCAATGAATCGGGCCTGGTTTTCGGCGCGTTCCAGATAGCGACTCATCCAATACAACGATTCCGCAACTCGACACAACATGATGGAGAATTTTCAATTCTAATGGACGACGATTGGGACTTTGAAATGCTTCAGAAGCTTTAAAGCGATCGGCAGCAGGGGATTGATCAGACAAACGTACTGGTCTACTCCGTGTCCCCTAGCCAGGAGCGGACGGCACACGGAGTGTGCCTGCTACTTAGTTTTGCAACAGCACCCAGGTATCTTTGCTGCCCCCGCCTTGTGAGGAATTGACGATCATCGAACCTTCTTTCAATGCGACTCGCGTCAGTCCGCCTGGCAGGACAAAGATGTCTTTACCGTAAAGAATAAATGGTCGCAGATCGACGTGCCGTGGAGCCAGCGTCTGATTGATGACTGTCGGTACCGTTGAAAGAGTCAGCATCGGTTGAGCGATATAATTTCGCGGGTCCTGGCGAATCGCATCGGCACATGCGTCACGTTCTGCTTTTGAGGCTTGAGGCCCCATCAGGATACCGTATCCACCGGATTCATTTGTTGGTTTGACCACCAATTGATCCAGATGGCTGAGCACATATTCGTAATCTGATTTCACTGAACATAGATACGTCGGCACGTTTTCCAGGATGGAATCTTCGCTTAAATAATAACGAATGATCGCCGGCACAAACTGATACACGGCTTTATCATCGGCGACTCCGGTTCCCGGCGCGTTGGCGAGCGTCACGTTCTTCGCGCGATAGGCTCGCATCAGACCAGGCACACCCAGCATACTGTCGGCGCGGAAACATTCGGGATCAATAAAGTCATCGTCGATGCGACGATAGATCACATCCACGCGGGACAATCCGCGTGTGGTCTTCATCCAAACCATGTCTTCATCGTCAACGTACAGATCACTGCCATTAACCAGTTCAATGCCCATTTGTTGTGCAAGAAACGAATGTTCAAAGTAGGCGGAATTGTAGACGCCGGGAGTCAACACAACGGCAGTTGGTGAAGTTGCTTGCTCTGGTGCTGTCTTGAGCAGTGTCTCAAGTAATCGTTCGGGATAATCTTCGATCGATGCCACGATGGAACCGTAGAAAGCTTCCGGCAGCACGCGTTTCATGATTTCGCGATTTTCCAGAACGTAGCTAACACCAGACGGACATCGCAGGTTGTCTTCCAGCACGTAGATCGTGCCATCATGGTTGCGAACCAGATCGGTGCCGACGACATGCGTCCAGACACCACCGGGCGGTCGAAAACCCTGGCATTCCGGACGATAGGTTTTTGCGGTTTTGACGAGTTCTTCAGGGACGACGCCGTCCTTCATGATTTTGCCGTCGCCGTAGACGTCATCCAAAAACAGATTCAATGCGTGGATGCGTTGCTTAAGCCCGCGTTCGATTCGTTGCCACTCGTCCCACGCAACAGGCCGCGGCACAATGTCGAAAGGCCAGACTTTTTCTTTTCCGTCATTGTGACCGTACACGGCGAAAGTGATGCCCTTTTCCAGCAGTTCTTCTTCCGCGTGGCGTTGCCGTTCGGCAAGTGCCTCGGGCGACATTGATGCCAAGCCAACTGACAGAGCCGGATGACGGGGTGTTCCGTCTGAGGTTAACAATTCATCAAAGTTTCCGACAGTTTCGGTCACGCCTCAGTATCTCCAGACTGATTATCTACTCAAGTGTCACTTATTCAGGCAGTATGAAGTCTGGCTGCACATAGTCCAGGCACCGCAGTGATGTTTTTCAAATACGAATGAACAGTTCGCAAGATTCATGCCATGTGACTCGGCAAACAGAAATACATTTATTTCCGGCTTGTTCGCTCCCGAATTTGATGCCGAGACTCTAAATTGTCCCATCACAATCATGGTTTACTGGCTTTGGGAGCGAACACAGGTGGCAGCGAAACGAGCACGACCAAACGGAGGCGATCAGGACTTTGGATTCCTTTCCTCGGGCAACGAAGGGGAGACAGAATCCGCAGCAGTTGATTTTGGTTTGGCTGAATCCAGTTCCGATTTGCCGGCGGCCGCCCCTGATCAGTTTAACACGCAAGTCGATTCTAAGCATGCCGACTTTGAAGCAGCGCCAGCGGACGCTGTCATCCCGGCTGCCGCTGCTCCTCCTCCAGTTTCGACTGGAGCCACCGCATCAGTAAAGTCAACAAAGTCGCCTTCAGTAAAGTCTGCCAAGTCGCTGAAAACTGAAGCGTCAAAAGATTCTGAATCTGCCGAACCGCCGCCGGCCGCGCTTCCTGAAGGTGGAAAAGATGAAAGCAAAACAGGCAACAGCAAAATTTCATCAGGGTTGCTGGGGTACGCAATTGCTTTGACCTTATTGTTACTCGGTCTACTGGTCACCGGACGTTTGTCGCTGACGGGCAATTCTGTTCTCGAAAGCCTGCCGGACCTTCGCCCTTTGCCACCAAATGAATTTCGCCTGATTGAAGAAGGTGCGGAATTGCCGCCAGGTCACGTCCTGAAGTTGGGGGAATCGAGACGATTTGGTGATGTGGTGGTGACTCCGGTAAAGCTCACCAAAGAACCATTAAAGTTCCAGGGATTTCTGTCCGCCGAGATCAATGAGAAACTCACCTCGCAGCCTGTTCTGAAATTATGGCTGAACTTTGAAAGTGTTGCGGACGATTATGCGTACCCACCGTTTGATTCAGGCTTGATGTCAAATCGTACCCCACCGTATTCCAAAGACACCACGACCCTTGCGAATTCCTTTCTCAAAATTTTTGTGCCCTCACAGGATTCTGCCACCACCAGAAAGCTCAATTACCTGCATACGCTGGATAACAATTTCGTGATTGCCGATCAAAACTCCGCGCAGGTCCTGCAACCGGGCGAATCCATGCTGACGTTTATCGCTGCGAGTGAAAATGACAACGATGTTGCGACGGATGACAGTACTCAATTCGTCTGGCGCATTCAGTTTCGAAAGGGCGTCAATGTCTCCAGCGGGAATGGTGTCACGACGTTGATCGATGTGAAGTTTTCCGGAGCTGATATCGAAGAGGCGGGTTAGTGACAGGACTGTTTTTAATCCGTTCTGACTTTCTGCATTGATCTCAATATGTCTTCGGAATACACGTCGGCATCGTCAACGACTCATGCTCGCTTCGATTCGCAGGCGGTCAAAATTGCGGCGACGAGTGTTCGTCAACAATTGGCCCTCTCGGAACACGATACTCCGTCTGTCGGAGTGATCCTTGGTTCGGGTCTCGGCACTGCCGCTGATCAATTGCTCGCAGCTGGCGGGAAATCGCTGTCTTACAAATCGATCCCCGGCATGCCCGTGTCGCATGTCATAGGGCATCACGGACGATTTGTTTGCGGGCAAGTGCGCGGAATTCGAACGGTCATGTTGCAGGGGCGCATCCACTGCTACGAAGGACACGCTCTGCAGTCAGTTCAATTTGGCACTCGACTTTTGCATGCTTTGGGCGTTCAGACTTTGATCGTGACAAATGCCGCTGGTGGTATTCGAGCCGGATTTTTGCCAGGAAACTTGATGGTGATCACCAGCCACCTGCGTCCGCTGGCAGCATCATGGATGCGTTGGCATTCCATCGAACATACGGCGGCACCATCGTCGTTGGTTGAAACGGCGAATAGCAGATGTTCGCTGGTTCCATCAATGGGTAATCTGTTGTGGAACAAAGAATTGCTTGATCGCATCGGCGGCATCATCTCGCCATTGCAAATTCACAAAGGCGTCTATGCCATGATGACCGGACCGAATTATGAAACTCCGGCTGAAATCTGCGCGATGCAGCGATTGGGTGCAGACGCGGTGGGGATGAGCACTGTTCCGGAGGCTTTGCTGGCGGCGGAACTTGGAATACGAGTGCTGGGTGTCTCCTGCATCACCAATGTCGCCGCTGGATTATCCTCTACTAGTCTCAGTCATGCCGATGTGACAGCCACCGCAGCTGGCATCGAGACGCAGTTCGCAAATTGGATTGCGGACGTGATTGAAGCGATCGGAGATACGGAATAAAGTTGCAGCCCGGACGAATTCAATGTTCTCAGCCAACACACCAGATGATCAAACTATGAAACTCTATAAAGTCCATCAGCAACTCGTCTCCAGGCCGCTCAGCAACGTCGCAGCTGAGGTGCATCAGCGATTGTCCGTGTTGAATCTATCAGTCCCGCAAGGTGATGTCGCGATCACCGTCGGAAGTCGCGGTATCTGCAACCTGCCTGAAATCATCAAAGCCTGTGGCAGCTGGCTGCGAGACCACGGCGCATCTCCGTTTATTGTGCCTGCGATGGGATCACACAACGGAGCCACCGCTGAAGGTCAGCGGCAGATGGTCGAATCGCTTGGAGTCACAGAAGCGGCGATGAATATGCCCATCCGCAGCAGTATGGAAGTCGTGCAGGTGGGCGAAGTTCGCACCGGCGCTGTTTATATGGACCGCATTTGTTCGGAAGCGGCCGGCGTGCTCGTCGTCAATCGTGTCAAGTTGCATACGTGCTTCGCTGGTCCGATCCAAAGCGGACTCACGAAAATGATGGTCGTCGGCATGGGCAAAATTCGCTCAGCGCAGACGTTTCATTCCGCTGGACCTGCGGCAATGAAAGACATGCTTCTGGAAATGGGACAATGTGTCCTCGATTTCGGCTGTATTCTGGCAGGACTTGCCATACTCGAAGACGGCTTCGATGAAACGGCAGAACTGCATGCGATCCGACCAGCAGAAATTCTGCAACGCGAGATTGAGTTACTGGAACATCATCGTTCGTATTTTCCTCGCCTGCCGATCGATGATCTGAACGTGTTGATTGTCGATTCCATTGGCAAGACATTCAGTGGCACGGGCATGGACACCAACGTCATCGGACGACGCGGCATCGCGGGTTTTGAAGACCTCACCAGTCCTCGCATCCGTACCATCGGTGCCTTGTCGCTGACACCGGGATCGCACGGGAATGCAATTGGCGTCGGTCTTGCGGATTTCATCACTCAACGGCTGCGTTCGGACATTAACGAACACAAAACGTTCATCAACACGCTCACCACGGGAGACATGGACAGAGCAAAAATTCCTGCGACGCTGGCAGACGACGAAACACTGATTCGCACAGTCGCGGATCGCTATGGCCGCCGTCGCTGGATGTTCATTCCCAACACGTTGCACCTCGGAGAACTCTTCGTCTCCGAAGATCTGGCCTCTGAGATCGCTGCAAACCCCGTCTGCCACATTTCCGACGAACCGATTCATCTAACATTTGAAAACGGGCAACATCAGTTGTCGTTTGCAAGATCGTAGCGGATAGGATTGACGAGAACGGTTGCCGCCCCCATCCTACGTCGCCCAGACAACGTTTTTCGGAGCATTACAACATGGCCGTTCGTGGCATTCGTGGAGCAACCACTGTCGAATCTGATGACGCTGCGCTGATTCGCGCGGCGGCTCGGGAACTGATGGAAGAAATCCTGCGCCGCAATCAAATCACTGATTTCGACGAAGTGATTTCTGCAGTTTTCACAACGACAGAGGACCTGGTGTCCGCATTCCCCGCCGAAGCCGCCAGAGCGATCGGGATGAATCAGGTGCCGCTGCTGTGTGCCCGCGAAATCCCCGTCACTGGTTCGATGCCTCGTTGTATTCGAGTTCTGTTGCACGTCAATTCCGATCGTAAACCGAAGGAGATTGAACACGTCTATCTGCGCGACGCCCAGAAGCTGCGGCCCGATCTGAAGAGCGCACAATAAAACGGCTCCCAACTCAACGATGGGTTGTCGGCAAATGGAATCGGATCCTGAGCGGTGGCACGTATTGCCATGTTTAAACCTGGGGTTTTCTCCCACCGTTCCACGGCGGATGGTTTTATTTTGATCCCATACCCTACGCTGAAGCGTGGGGCTACGCGCTCAGCTCGTTCCACGAGCGAGTCGCAAAATCCCTGCCGCGGACGCGGCGAAACAAGCAGCTGTTCCGCGGATGCGACAAAACAACCGGCCCCGCCGCGGATGCGGCCAAAGCGCGTAGCCCCAGGCTTCAGCCTGGGGTTTCCATGTGACCGGGAAATTCTGAGCCGTGAATACGGCCGGAGCGAGTTACCCATGATGTTCATCTTTGAACAGGAATCAACGTTCAAATTTGATTTAATACCGTTCCAGAAATTCGAAGTATTCTTCCCCGAACGTTCGAACGCCACGAAATTCGAGCAGTGCCGAAAAATTGTCAGGTGCCAGGTGCTGTGACACTCGGCACTTGCCATCGCCTACAGAGCTTTCGGTCCTGACACGATACATACGCAAAATACTTATGGCCTATAACGAGGGCAACGCCCCAGGTTTCAAGGGCACCAAAGTATTTTGCCCTGAAAGGGCGACGCAAACCAGCATTGCGGAACCCTGTCAGGGTTCGTGTTCAGACGGAACATCAACCTGGGGCGGCGTTCATCCGCATTCGCGGATTCACTTGCCCCAGGCTGATATGCCCGAGCCTTTCAGGCTCCATCGCAGGGAGCGTTCCGGTCACAAGAGCCATG
>Ga0105046_10011208_pt1 | contig 13955 bp, 12 predicted proteins | sample MAT03_FD_78385 | JGI IMG/M metagenome (GOLD analysis project Ga0105046, IMG submission 78385) | Freshwater microbial communities from Lake Fryxell liftoff mats and glacier meltwater in Antarctica - MAT-03 (megahit assembly) | ecosystem: Environmental > Aquatic > Freshwater > Ice > Liftoff... | reverse complement strand
GCGCACGCTTTTGGGGCCCTTGGCCCAGGTGGCCAAGGGATCTGCTCGTTGCAAAACGTAATCCCAGCCCTCCGCATTGGAACTCTAGGGAAAGCCTTTGGAACAGCCGGTGGTTTCCTGGTTGGCTCCGATACCGTGCGCAACTACGTATTGAACCGCGCCCGAACCTTCATCTTCACAACGGGGTTGCCCCCATCAATCGCGGCGGCCAGTTTGGCGGCACTAAACATCATTCGCAGTTCGGAAGGCGACGAACTACGAGGTTTGCTTTCAGAACGAATCAAGCAACTCCATGCAGGCATCGGATTCAAAGGTCCGATGACCCCAATCTGTCCGCTGATCTTGGGCCCAGACGCGGTTGCTCTCCAAGCCTCTGCAAAGCTTCGAGAACTGGGTGTTTTCGTGCAGGCGATCCGCCCCCCAACCGTTCCGGAGGGTACGTCTCGGCTACGCATTACCATCAGCGCGCGGCACACGAGCGCCGAAGTTGACTATCTCGTGGGCTGCCTAAAGTCGATCTCCCCATCACCGCCGTAACCAACCAAACGCTATTGTAATCGTTTACTCTCGATGAAAACATACATACAGGCAACTCGAAACACTGGAGTCTTCGTGGTTGGCACGGACACGGGCGTCGGCAAGACAACCTTCACGCGTGGCTTGCTGCGGGCGCTTTGCCGAAAGGGAAGGTCCCCCGTTCCCTACAAACCCGTTGAGACGGGTTTTGTGGATCCCACACGCAGCGACGCCAACGCGCTAAGATCGGCGGCTCGCTCAAGCTTAGCGCTGTCCGCGGTTTGCCCATTCCCGTTCCTGTAGCCTTTGGCCCCGGTTGTAGCATCTCAATTTCAAGGAATTTCCCTGTCGGTGGATGCCCTGTACAACGCAAAGCCGCAACAGCATGGCGAACCGTTGGTTGTTGAATCAGCAGGCGGATTGCTAAGCCCGATTTCACAGCAAAAAACAAACGCTGATTTCGCGTCATTGTTTGCTTTCCCAATTGTCCTCGTTGCCCGCAACAGCCTTGGCACAATCAATCATTGCGCCTTGGCGTTAAGCGAACTGCAACGAAGGAAATTGCCACTTGCCGCCTTGGTTCTTGTTGATGTCGCCGCTGCGACTCTTGATGGCAGCACAAACGCGAAATGTATCGCTGATCTTACTGGCGTTGTAGCGGCTACAACTTTGCCCTTTGATCCAACGGCTTCCGACGATCAGCTTGCGGAGCACTTAGAAGCCGCTCCTGAGATCGTTGCGCTACTGAACTCACTGTCAACAGATCGTCGCTAGCCACACCCAGACCGTCAGGCCACTACTGCGCGGCCGAGGACGATTCGCTGCGACCGCCACCCGTTGGGAAGATAACCACACGACGTGCGGGACCTTCACCTTCGGACTCTGTGCGAACGCTGTCGTGCTCTGCCAATGCGTGGTGAACGATGCGCCTGTCAGCAGGGCTCATCGGTTCAACGGCCACGGGGCGACCCGAGCGAATTGCCTTTTCAGCAAGCTTGCGGGCCATATCCGAAAGTGCATCTTCGCGACGCCCACGGTAACCTTCTGCATCGACGACAATGGAAGGACCCGTACCTGGCTTCTTGAAAATGATGCGGTTTACGAGGTACTGCAAAGCATCCAGGGTTGCGCCCTTTTTGCCAATGATGATGCCCGATTCAGGACCATGAGCATCCAAGATGACCCGTTCGCCATCGTCGAACGCACTGACTTCAGCGTCCATACCCATGCGTTCAAGAATCTCGCGCAAAACGCGTGCTGCATCTTCCCGTTGATCCGCCAAACCAGTGCTCGTGCTCATTGAAAACCACTTTCCTTTTCGAAATCAGAAATCTATTGAAGCTTGCTAAGCTTTCTAAAGCTTGAAAGTCGCCATTGGCTTCGGCAGCGGCGGTGGCGGTCCGCGGTCGTCAGCGACCTCATTGGGGGGCTTTCCCGAAGGGCTCGGATCGGGACAGGGAGACGTTTTACCCGTCTTCTTGCCCACGGATGCCATTTGGTCATGTGCCCCTAAGACGGTGCCAGAGGATGCGTCAGAGGATGCGTCAGGGGACTCCACTGAGGAGGCGCCCGACGAGGCACTGGCCGTTTTCGATTCCGCTTTCGCCATTAAGTTCCGGGGCTAAGGGTGATGAAGGTACGGTAATGGCACGTGTCCTGTCAATAACTGGAGCGCCGACACACCTTAAATGACCAGCCCGTTCCTTGCCCTCCCACACTGACACGGTTAACCTCGTTCCGTGACGGCTCAAATCTCAGGTTCTAATCAATCCCCAGTTAAAATCACTGCTGGCTGCCTCGTCGTCCTTTGCAGCGAAAACGAGTTTTCAGACACCCCCTCGGCAGGGGCGGCCACGGAACTCGACGAAGCCCTAGGTGGCGAGTTGCGTAAACTTGCCGTACTTGAAAAGTTCCGCTCAAAGAAGGGGCAATCGCTAACCCTGACTACCCTTGGTCGGCTGCCTTGCCAAAGAGTGGTCTTGCTTGGAATGGGTCCCACCGCAGATCTGGCCACGAATGACCTTCGCGCCTTGGCGGGGAAGGCTACCAAACTGGCCAGCGGTTTCGGAGCAACATCACTGGCCATTGTTTTGCCACCTTCCCTCGCTATTGGAACTTCTTCAGCAGCGGCGGCTCAAGCCACCACCGAAGGGGCCCTGCTTGGTGGATACCGATTCGACAAATACCTTGCCGAAGACAAACGCAACCCTTCCACAGTCACACAAATCGAAATTGTTGCAGCTGACGCATCCGCCGAAGAGCTAAATCTGGCATTTCAGCGAGGCCGCAACACCGCAGCTGCTGTGTGGCGCGCTCGCGATCTGGTGAACTCTCCAGCCGCTGATATGACGCCAACGATCTTGGCTGGAGTTGCAGAGCAGATTGCCAAAGAGGCTGGCCTCGAAATCACAGTGCTCGGATTGGAGGAATGCCGCAAAGAGAACATGGGGTTGTTCCTTGCGGTGTCGCAAGGGAGCGTTGAGCCGCCGCGCTTCATCCACTTGGCTTACAAACCCAAAAACGCCGTAAAACGCGTCGTCTTGGTTGGCAAGGGCGTAACTTTCGACTCTGGCGGACTTTCTCTCAAGCCCAACGACGGCATGTTGGATATGAAAGTCGACATGGCCGGCTCGGCGGCTGTTATTTCCGCAATGGCGGCGATCGCAGCCGAAAAACTTCCCGTGGAAGTCCATGCACTCGCTGCGTGCACGGAAAACATGCCTTCAGGAAGCGCCTATCGTTTGGGTGACGTATTGCGGTCCAAGGCCGGCAAAACTGTTGAGATCAACAACACCGACGCTGAGGGGCGCCTGACGTTGGCCGACGCTATCACTTACGGCCTTGGTCTTAAGCCCGACCAGATCTTCGATTTCGCAACTTTGACAGGAGCGTGTGTCGTAGCGTTGGGGCCTCACATCGCTGGAGTGATGAGCAACAACAAGGCACTCGTAGATGCGTGGCTTGACGCAGCCAAAGCTGCAGGCGAAGACATGTGGCAACTGCCTTTGCCCGAGCGCCTGCAAGACATGCTTCGCTCAGAGGTCGCAGACATGCGCAACACCGGCGAGCGTTGGGGGGGAGCTCTCACTGCGGGTTTGTTCTTGAAGACCTTCGTTGGCGAAACGCCTTGGGTACACGTCGACATTGCTGGTCCTGCAACTTCAGACAAAGACGTCGGACACACTATCAAAGGCGGTACGGGGTTCGCCGTAGCGACAATTCTTACGTACTTGCGCCGACTTGCGGCCGCTTGATGCTCCTTTAACTAGGACAAGCGATTTTCCCTGATTGGCGACTTCCTGCGTAAAAGCCAATCGTAATCCATCAAACAGATCTTTCTGCCGTCATTCAGTCGTTTTTGCGTCCACACTTAAGGAACGGGATTCAAAAACGAAAAAAAATAAAAACATCAACAACTTCAAGAGTCTTGACGAGGCTTTTGTTTAGTGGTCTTTCTAGCTTGCCCGAACTATGCCTGCGTGGTAGATTCGGCCCGCCTTGAAGCTGAGGGCAAGAGGCTAAACCACTCAACTTGTAAAGGTATCATCTTATGGAGCCTAGTTTTCACGTAGGTGATTTGGCGGTTTACCCAGCCCACGGCGTCGCCGAGGTTATGGGGATCGAAGTCCGCGAAATTGCTTCTTCCAAGCAGACTTTTTATATCCTGAAGATCCTGGACAACGGGATGAAGGTTATGATTCCGACCCGCAACGCGAGTGCCGTAGGACTGCGTGAGCTGATTCGGGAAGACGAAGTGGAAGAAGTGTTTGAGATCCTAAAGAGCCGCGAAATTGCGGTTGAAGGACAAACCTGGAACCGCCGTTATCGCGAGTACATGGAGAAGATCAAGACGGGTTCCGTCTTTGAAATCGCCGAAGTGCTTCGCGATCTACAACGGCTTAAGTCTGACAAAGAGCTTTCGTTCGGTGAGCGAAAGATGTTAGACACGGCGCGTACCTTGCTTGTCAAGGAAATCGCAGTGGCAACGAAGTCAAACGAAGTGCACATCGAAGAGAAGTTGAACAATATCTTCTCCTGCTAGTGGCAACACCAAACGCAAGTTTGGCAAGCATGAAAAAACCCAGAGGCTTACGGCCCCTGGGTTTTCCCTTTTCGAATCTGTGGATCTCTTAGGTATCTAAGTTCCGAACACTCAAGGCGTTCGAAGCAATGAAATCACGGCGCGGCTCAACCAGATCGCCCATCAGTGTTGAGAACAGCTTGTCGGCCTCGATAGCGTCTCCCACGCGCACCTGCAGCAGTGTTCGCTTGGTTGGATCCATTGTGGTTTCCCACAACTGTTCTGGGTTCATCTCTCCCAGACCTTTGTAGCGTTGAATTGCCAACCCCTTCTTTCCCGCTTCACCCAAGCGATCCCCAAGTTCATCAAGCTTCTCCAAAGGCGACACCATTGAGTCTGAAGCGATAACGAAGGGACCTTCTCCCACAGACGAAAGCTGCTGCCACAGGCGCTTTAGATCTGCGAATTCTGAGCTGTCGAAAAGATCATAACCCAGCGCTGTGGTTTTGCGAACGCTTCCTGGTCTTGCCGCCGCGTCTAACTGGAAAGCGCCGTGTTCTTCATCCGATTTTACGGATAAGGCAACGTCGGGTAGATCGACTTCGGTCGACGAAAGATAGCTACGAATTGCCTCGAAGGAACGTTCAACGTTACCCCGCTCCTTGATGGTGTTTTTGTCGAGGTTGGTTACCTTGACGACAGCATCAACCACGCGGCTATCTAGCTTGCGGTCTAGAAGTTTCAAAATACGACGATACTGGCTTGATGCTCGCGCAAGTTTCACCAGGGCGTCACCCGTCACTGGAATGCCATTGCTTCCCTTAAGCGTAATGTTTTCCACCGCGCCTTCAAGAAGGTATTCCTCCAATGCTTGCTCGTTCTTGAGGTAAAGCTCTCGCTTTCCCTTCTTAACGCGAAACAAAGGTGGTTGCGCAATGTAGAGAAAGCCGTGATCGATGATCTCGGGGTAATGCCGATAGAACAGGGTTAGCAACAAGGTCCTGATGTGACTTCCGTCAACGTCAGCGTCGGTCATGATGATGATGCGGTGGTAACGCAACTTCTCGATGAGGCGTTCCTTTTCAACACCACACCCAAGCGCCGTTATCAGCGTCACGATTTCCTGTGACGAAAGCATCTTGTCGAGACGCGCTTTCTCAACGTTCAATATCTTTCCGCGCAAAGGAAGCACGGCCTGATCTTTACGATTCCTGCCTTGCTTTGCGGATCCACCAGCGCTGTCTCCCTCGACGATGTAAAGCTCTGAATGTGCTGGATCGCGTTCCTGGCAGTCAGCTAACTTCCCGGGAAGCGACGAGAAGTCTAAGGCGCCTTTGCGTTGAACCAATTCACGGGCTTTTCGGGCTGCGTCGCGTGCGCGCGCCGCAAGAACGGCCTTCTCAATGATCTGCTTCGACTCTTTCGGATGCTCTTCGAAGAAGCGTGCGAGGTTTTCGTTAACGATACGTTCAACGATTCCCTTCACTTCCGATGAAACCAACTTGTCCTTCGGTTGGTTGGAGAACTTTGGATCCGGATGCTTCACGGAAACAACCGCTGATAGACCCTCGGTTATGTCATCACCGCCAAGACCAGCTTTGAGATCTTTGACCAATCCGTTGTCAGAAGCGTAGCTGTTTACCGTTCGCGTAAGCGCCGCTTTGAAACCAGTTAAGTGCGCTCCACCATCTTTGTTTTTGATGTTGTTCGTGAAGCAGAAAACAGCGGGCTGGTACGAATCATTCCACTGCAACGCGATTTCAACAATGGTTGAGTCAACTTGCCCTTCAATCATGATGGGCGTTTCGTGAACCGTGGTCTTGGACCGGTTCATTTCCTTAACGAACTCGGAAATTCCTCCCTGAAAGTGGAATTCCTGAAGCTTGCCTGAACGATCATCACCCAAAACGATGGTGAGACCCTTGTTCAAATAGGAAAGTTCCCTCAGACGCTGCGACAAGATATCGAAACTGAATTCGACCATCTTGAAAATCTTTCCGTCGGGCTTGAACGTAATCTTGGTTCCAGTCCTAGTGGATTTCCCAATGGGTACAAGCGTGGTTGCCGGATCACCTTCGCGGTATTCCTGAACGAAGGTTTGACCGTCGCGCCGGATCTCAAGCTTGAGCCACTCGGACAAGCCGTTAACCACGGAAACACCGACGCCGTGCAGACCCCCCGAAACTTTATAGTTTGATTGGTCGAATTTGCCACCGGCGTGCAACACTGTCATGACGACTTCAGCTGTCGGTCGCTTCTCTGTGGGGTGTTCGCCCACGGGAATGCCACGACCATTGTCTTCTACGGAAACAGAACCATCGAGGTGAATTTTCACATCAATGCGGTCGCAGTGTCCCGCCAAGGACTCGTCCACAGAGTTGTCCACAACTTCATAGACCATGTGGTGAAGCCCCGTGCCGTCATCGGTGTCGCCGATGTACATGCCTGGACGTTTACGTACCGCTTCTAGCCCTTTGAGGACCTGAATGCTGCCTTCATTGTATTCAGAAGCGGCTCGTTCAACCGGTTCCGGGGAGGAGGTCTCCTCGACTTCGCTCATAACTTGGTCACTCACCTTCAGGGGCGCCCAGGGCGCTGTTTCTTGTCTTGCCCAGCGGGGCTAACTTGGCCCGCTTGACTTCCCAGAACAATCCGGAAAAAACAAGAGTTTCTCGATATCTACCATAGTTCCACTTAAGTTGGGAGAGGAAAATCCCCTTCTCAGGCGCGTCTAAATCAGCCTTCCCTCCTTCATTCGGAAGTCTGTCCGCGAGGGCAGTTGTGGCAAGAAGTCAGGGTCCGTGACCGTTATCAGGGTTTGACCTCCCAAGCTAGCTATCGTCTCAAACAATCGCCTTCGTCTTTGGGCATCAAGTTCACTGGCAACATCGTCGAGCAATAACAGCGGTGACTCTCCCAAGGCTTGTTCCAACAGAGACAACTCCGCCAGCTTCAGGGCCAGAACCAAAGATCTAAGTTGGCCCTGGGAGCCATGTTCTTTGGCAAGGTGACCTTTTATCCCCAGATCAATGTCATCTCCATGGGGTCCATACCCGGTAAAGCCTCTGCGTAGGTCGAGCTCTCGACGTTCCTTCAAGCCGACCTCAATGGCCATCGCCAAATCGTTTTCACCCTCGACACCTTCCAGAGATGGATGCCCCCGGTAACTCAAGGTCGCGTCGAGGTCTTCGTGGATGGTAGCAAATATGTCCCTAAAAACCGGACACAGCCGTTTGCAGACGTCCCTCCGACGCATTACCAAAAGCGCTCCAGCACTCGACAGTTGCAAATCGTAGCTGTCCAGGAGGGTGGTATCCCCCCCTCGTTTTAAGACAGAGTTGCGGCTCTTTATGAGCTTCTGGTAGATCGAGGCTTCTCGGTAGTAACTCCGATTCTGACCAAAAATAACCAAATCGATGAACCTTCGGCGAGCAGACGGGGGGGCCTTCGGCAACAACAGGTCTTCGGGTACGAACAGGACCATCCCGAATGGTTCCAGAGAAGCACTGTCCCTTCTAACGGCCTTTCCGTCCAGCTTGAAGGACTTTCTTTCAGGTCCCAGTTCCGCTTCCATGGTTCGACAAAGACCTTTCCCCTCGATCTGGGCCAGGAGTTTTGAACCCCCCATTTCCCAAGCCCAAAGGTCCTCGGCGGTTGTCGTTCTGAACGACCGGAAGGCCAGCAGGTAATAGACCGCCTCGACAAGGTTGGTTTTTCCATGGCCGTTGTCCCCTGAAATGACAGTGGCACGGGGACCAGGATGGAACTCTACTGGTTCCAAGTTCCTCCATCCCCGTGCCTTAAGAAAGTTCAGGCGCATATTCGCCCCAGGGGGCCCACTGCCCGTTCGCTGCTTACAGCCTCATCGGCATTACGACGCCGAGATAGTCGCCGTTGTCGGAAGGACGAACAACCGCCGGATCCAATTCGCCGGCCAATTCAAGTTGGACCTCCGGACTACCCATTTCATTAAGAAGTTCTATGAAATACTTGGCGTTGAAACCGACCTGGACCGGCCCACCCTTGTAATCAACTTCGATTTTCTCGCGAGCGTTTCCTTGGTCTGGGCTATCAGCCTCAATAGAAAGCCAGCCTTTGTCTAACGACAATCTCACGCCCCAGGTCTTGTCCGAAGCCATGATGGCTACACGTTTTAAGGCCTCTAGGAAGCCATCCTTGGGCACGAAGACCTTCCGGTCATTCTCAGCTGGGATCACCTGCTGGTAGGGCGGAAACTGGCTGTCAGAGAGCTTTACGGCCAGACCTATCTCGTCGGCCTTTACCACCAGCTGGCCGTCCTTGACTCCAAGACCCACCGGCGTGGTGCGGCCCTCTACGACCCTCCTGAGCTCCATGACGCCCTTTCGGGGGATCAGGATGCCTGAGGCGAGCACGGGGCCCCCCTCAAGCTTCCTTTCAACTTTGGAAAGTCGGTGTCCGTCTGTAGAGACCATCCGGCCAACTTTGCCGTCGCATTCAAACAAGACGCCTGCCAGGTGCTGGCGGGTCTCATCGGATGAAACTGAGAATAGCGTCTTGCTGATCATCTCAGCAAGGGCCACGGGATCTACATTCTGTGTTTCGACTTCGGCTATAGACGGAAGCTTTGGGTAGTCGCGGTCTGCCATCCCCACGACCTTGAATTCCGCTCTACCCGAGCGAATTTCAGCCCAATTCTGCTCGGTTCGCCTGATGTGTACTTCGTCGCCTGACAGACCCTTGATGATGTCGTGGATCTGTTTTGCCCCGAGAGTCAGACCGCCTTCTTGTTCCACCCTGGCAGGCAAGTCAGCCACAAGGGCGACATGAAGATCAGTGGCTGCACAGATCAGCCGATCCTTACCGTTCGTCTTGAACAATACGTTGGCAAGAATAGGAAGCGTGCCTTTACGATCTGCAATCCCTGAAGCCAGGTGCAGTCCTTTTAGAAGTTGTGCTCTATCAATCTTGAAGTCCATGAGGACACCTCGTCGTCCGAAAGCCCTACCCTATATTAAAATTAAGTAAATAGATCAGATCTGTAGAGGACATTAGTAGGGCCTGTGGAAATGTTGAACACCTTGATCTCATTTAGCTTTCCCTGTGGTTTACGTTGTGGCTTGTTTTTGACAGATCCGGGATAACCCAAAAAAGGCGCGGTGCGCGGAGTTGCCCAGTGTCGGTCAACATGTCGCCAACACCCGTACCAACAGGGATATCCACACTTTAATCCACACCCCCGCAGCTTCCCATCTAAGTCCTCGCTTGTCTGGATACCCGGTACCCTGTCGCGATAGGTAGGACGCAAAAAAGCCCGCCGGGTCTGCGCCGGGCGGGCCTTCGAACACTGAATTATGAATCTCGAATTATGAATCTCGAAGATGGGATTCCAAAGTGGTAACGATGCTTCGCTGGGCGGCATCGTCCTTTACTAGCTTTTCAATCTTGCGGACGGCGCTGATCACGGTTGAATGATCCTTGCCTCCAAATCGGCTTCCGATTTCTGGGTAGCTCATAGCCGTAAGCTTGCGTGAGAGATACATGGCGATTGCTCGAGGGTGAGCGACCGCCCGGTGCCGTTTTGGACCCTTAAGATCGGCCAGCTTCACGCTGAAGTATGTTGCAACCTCGCGTTGCACTGACTCGATGGTAAGTCCGACGGGAGAGCTAGCGACAATGTTCTTAAGTGCGTCTTGAGCCAACTCAAGAGTCAGAGCGCGGCTCTCAAATGAAGAGCGTGCAGATACTCGCGCCAACGCTCCTTCAAGGTCACGAACATTGGTTTTTATGGCTGTACCAATGAACAACGCCACTTCGTCAGGAAGATCGATTCGATCAATTTCTGCCTTACGTTTTACGATGGCAACGCGTGTTTCAAGATCAGGCGTTCCAACTTCAGCGATAAGTCCCCAAGTGAATCGGCTGCGTAGACGATCTTCAAGTCCAGCAACTTCGCTTGGTAGCTTGTCGCAGGTCATCACTATTTGTTTATGACCGTAGTGAAGAGCGTTGAAGGTGTGAAAAAATTCGTCCTGTGAGCTGTCCTTGTTCGACAGAAACTGTATATCGTCAATCAACAGCACATCTGGAAAGTCGCGGTAGCGAGCGCGGAATTCTTCCATCTGGTTGACGCTTCCGTTTCGGTTCATCAAAGAGCTGATGAAGTCCGTCACGAAGCGTTCACACGTTACGAAGACAACATTCCACTCTGGGTGCTGGCGGTAGATTTCGTGACCAATGGCTTGAAGCAAATGGGTTTTACCGACACCAACGCCGCCGTATATGAAAAGTGGGTTGTACTTCTCCCCAGGGGCTTCGGCGACGCTTTGAGACGCCGAATAAGCAAAGCGGTTCGTGGGTCCAACAACGAACTTATCGAAGGAGTAACGGTTTAAAAGGCTGGGTGGCTTTGCGTGAGACGGTAGCTCGATCCGGGCTGCAGAAGCACCGCTGCCCTCAATCATTCGGGTTGCAATGGAGGCCGCCGTTGAAGCAGCAGGTTTGGCTTCCTCGGCAATCTCAAAGCTAACTGTGAACTGTTGCTGTGTACGGGCCTCTAGGTCGCGAAGGATCGAAGGCAGGAAATGATCTTCAAACCATTCCTTGTGGTAGCGGTTAGGAGCCCGGAGAAGAATTCTTCCATCTATGATCGAAATGCACTCAACCGGCCGAAGCCAAAGATTACGGTGAGCCGGTTTAACCATTGGCTCGATAGAACGGACAGCTTCTCCCCAGAGTTCAATCATGTTTTCCACAGGTCAAGGCACAGAAATACATGAATAGATCTAGGGCCTTTTGATACACGATCCCCAGACTATCCACAGAACACACTCCGCAACCTTCTCCATCCGAGGCACCCCTTTTTTGGGGGCGAAACCGGCTTGTTGAAACTTCTTGGCGCTGCGAGTGAAGACCTCTCTACCAGAGCTCTTTCCATGGCAGCAAGCGCGAGAATTCGCAAATCCGTAACCTCGCGAAGATCCGAGAGGTTTTTCGAAATATCCGAATTTCGAAAACAGCCCATTGACGAGGAGGTTGTCGGAGCTGCTGTGGATAACTTTATGATCTTACGAGGTATTTTGGGGATAGATCAGAAGTCTTGGCGGTGCTGTAAGTGTTTTATAGGAGATGATCTGCGGTGCTTCGGCAAGACCCCGTTACACGGGCTTTGTAGGTACTCGGGGTCTAGAACACGCCATTTTTTGGGAGCCAGCCGACCCAGAAGCGTCACGAACCTGTCACATCGCGGGAATGAAGTGAATTTCTCGTAGAAAGAGCGGTTTTTGGCCCGTTTTCTCGGCAGCTCAAGGCGGAGTGCAGCTTTTTCGGCAGAAACAGAGAACAGTTGAGGAGAACTTTCAGGTTTTCACAAACAGACGACGAGACAGAGACATCGTCCAATTGAAGTTGTCATCGAAAGTCCAGGAGGAATGCCCAACCTGTGGAAAACTTCCCCCAAAGCAGGGGCAGTTCATTGACACTGATTTTCCCCGGTGCTACTTCTTCGCTCCCCCTACGGTTCGAAAGCCGGAGAATATTATGAAGAGGACATATCAGCCTTCCCGTATAAGCCGGAAACGGACCCACGGATTCCGCAAGCGAATGAAAACCAAAGCTGGACGCGAAGTCTTGCGCCGCCGCCGTCGTCGCGGTCGTAAACAGCTGGTGGTCGTAATTCCAAAGAAATAACGGTTAAAAGTCGCGAATCTTTACGCGACTTCGTTTCATCCGATGAGCGCCGCCAGCCAACCTATAGGCACGAGACGGCGCGAGGTTCTTCCTCGTCGGATGCGTGTGCGTAAGAGGAAGGATTTCCTAGCGATCCAGTCGAGCCCCAAAAAGGCGTCTGGGCGTCACCTATTGGTGCTTGCGCTGGCCCAGCGGCCCCACGAGGCTAGCGCCCGCCTTCAAAGCCGAGTCGGAATAACGGTCAGCCGCAAGGTTGGCAACGCGGTTGTTCGGAACCGGGTCAAAAGGTGGATTCGGGAATCCTTCCGTCGGCATATGGCGCAAATGGCCAAGGGAGCTCGGGGATTCGATATGGTCGTCATTGCGCGCCCCTCAGCCGCCTTGGCTGGTTTGACCGAGACCCAGGCTGAACTTGGTCGATTGATTGACCGGCTTGTTGGTCGGGGAGGATGACCATGGTCGCTGACGGCAACGACGGTTCAACGATGGCCGTTCGGACCTTGGTCAAGCTCCTTCGGATCTACAAAGTGGCGCTATCGCCTCTCATTGGTCCAGCGTGCCGTTTTCATCCAAGTTGTTCCGACTACGCCACGGAGAGTGTACGAACCCATGGAGCGCTGCTTGGTTTGTGGTATGCCCTGCGGCGCCTGGTTCGTTGTCATCCGTTTTGCGCGGGAGGACTAGACCCGGTTCCGGCCCCGCGGAAGGCCAACAAAATTAAACTCGGAGAGCCTCCGCTCCCTTAGGTCGTCTATGGAAAACCGTAAGAATCTCATTATCGCCGTTGTTCTCTGTGTGGGAATCCTTGTTGTGTGGGAACGCTATTTCCTACCCAAGAACCAAGCCGTCTCGACTTCTGTCGAAAAGAAAGCCGGCACAGAAAAGGTTCAAGCAAATCCTAACGCCAACACTTCCCCGCCTGCAGCGGTGCCTGCTGTCGCAGGGGACGAGCGGGCGAAACAAGAAATAGTGACGCTTGAAACTCCCGACGCGCGCTTCGATTTGAGCAGTTGGGGAGCCACACTGCTGGCGGTTCACTTAAAAACAGAAAAGTTTCGAACCGGCAAGGGCAGCGAAGGCGAACCTCTCGAAATTATCCGAGCGAACAATGGGGATGACGCTCCGTTGATGCTCAATTTCTCCAACGCACCTTTCGCTCTTGAACCTTCCGCGAATTGGTCCGTGACTTCCAAAGCTACGGATCGGGTCACCTTCGCCACCGTTGTTGGTGGAACGACAGTTAGCAAAACCTTTGTGGCGCTTCCTGAGAGATACCGAATGCGGCTTGAGGTGACGGTTAACAATCCAGGTGGATCGGATCAATCTCACCAACTTTCCCTTTCGGTAACGGGATACCAAGACCCAATCAAAAAGGGCGGAGGGATGTTCAGCTACGCTGTTGCCAGCGTCGAAGAGATGGTTTGCCACGTGAACGGCAAGATTGAGCGCAACGACTTGGCTGGCCTTAAGAAGGAAGCCCATACCGCAGAGGGAGTGGTTCGCTGGATCGCTGCTGATGAGCGCTTCTTCACGGTTGCGGCTGTCCTTCCAAGGCAGCTATTGCAGGCTGCAACCAAGTGCGAACAAAGAGCGGCCAGTGAGGAACGTGGTACGGCAAAAGTTACATTGCCAAAACAAAGCGTTAAGCCTGGCGAAACGATTTCATATCCATTTGAAATCTACGCAGGTCCGAAATACTCAGAACTGCTTGGTGCCGTTGCTCCCGGAACAATCACAGGCGGTGTTCCTC
>Ga0105046_10011206_pt1 | contig 13956 bp, 12 predicted proteins | sample MAT03_FD_78385 | JGI IMG/M metagenome (GOLD analysis project Ga0105046, IMG submission 78385) | Freshwater microbial communities from Lake Fryxell liftoff mats and glacier meltwater in Antarctica - MAT-03 (megahit assembly) | ecosystem: Environmental > Aquatic > Freshwater > Ice > Liftoff... | reverse complement strand
CCATGCGCTTCTCCGGCCACATCTGGATTCGGGTAGTCTTTGCCGGTATCGAGCACAATCGCTTCGACGTTGGTGATGATCACTGCAATCTCCTGACTTCGAAAGTTCGGTACCGGCTAAAAAGTGATGGCGACCTTTACGCTCTCGCCGTGGCGATTCTCTGCGACAACAAGCGCTTCCTGATAACCGTCTATTCCAAAACGATGTGTAATGAGTTCCCCCGCGTTGAATGTGGGGTCGGCGAGTAGCGAAATCGCCTCGTTGAAGAGATCTTCGTCGTTAACAGCGCCGAGGATTTCGAGTTCCTTTGCGAGTACTGTCGCCAGGTCGACTTCGCTCCTGCCATGAATTGGCGCGAAGATAACAAGTCGACCGCGCGCTCTTAACACGTCGACTGCGGTCGGCAGTACCCGTGGATCACCGACCGCCAGGATGACGGCATCGAACCCGTCTGCTCCGGAGAGCTCCTTTAGTTCCTGATCGGTTCGGGGTGCAGTACGCAAATTGACGGTCGTCACGCCACGAGCGAAGCCCAACCGGAAATCATGTCGACCGGCAAGGACCACCCGAACGCCGTCGTGACGAGCAGCGATTCTGGCCATGAGCAATCCGAATGGACCATCTCCAATGATCAGCAGCGAATCACCGGAAGTGACCCGGGCACGTCGCACCGCCTCCAGCGAAACGCAAATCGGTTCTGCCAGCGCAGCTGCCGTGAAATCGACTGAATCGGGAATCTTCCGTGCACGGTCCGCCCGTACGAGGAAATATTCACTGAAGGTACCCTGCAGATCGATTCCGAAATGTCCCATTCGCGAACAGAGGTGAGCCAGTCCACGTCGGCATTCCGGACAATCCCCGCAGGAATGAACCGGATGCGCCGCGACGCGATCATCAATCCGAAATCCGGCAGCTGACGTTTCGACCGCTGCCACTGTTCCGGCAGCTTCATGACCGATCACGACCGGCAGCGGGATTCCGAAGGGATTGGAGCGGATATCCGCGATATCAGACGTGCAAATAGTGGTCGCGCGAGTCCGAATCAGCAACCACCCCGGACCCGGTGTCGGGAACGGAAGTTCGCACAACTCGACTATTCCGGGTTCACGTAACCGCAACGCCTTCATCCGTTGTTCCAACCCGTCATGGCAGCACGCTGAAGGGTTTGATCGCGCCGCGGGCCGGCATCGGCACGAACGCCTCGGCGTGCTCGCACCCGACCTGCCCGCCCCGGAAGGCGGAGAGCCGGGCGCTCAAGTCACCAAGTCCAGTGCCCAGCGCCTTCCGAATCGCCCTTTCCTGAGAGCGGTGATGGGAGAGCAGGCGGACCTTTTCGGCATCAACAGTGGAGACATCGACGTAATGAGTGGGCGTAAACGCAAATGGCCCATGAGGCTCAACTATGAAAATAGCCGGGTGTGCCGCTAACGGTCTCGATTCGGTGGGCAGCACCGGAAGGCAACTCTGCATCGCGCAATGGCGAACCAGGGACGAAACAGTGGTGTGGTCGAGGTTGTAGTCCTCCGGCGCATGCGTAAAGATCAGGTCCGCTTTCGTTCGGCGGACGACCTCGATCAGATTCATCCGCGCGTCCGGTGTGTCGTACGTGAACTCGTCGAGTTCGCCGAGATTGAACATCTCAGCACCAAGGTCATCGGCGATCGCTCGCAACTCTGACTCCCGGATCGCGGCCGCTTCCTCGCGGGCAGTATTCAGATTCTGAACGAAGCCCTTGCAGCCATCGGTGACCGTGACAAAGGCGAGAGCGTCGCCACGTTCTCAGCAACGCAACATCGTGCCGAGACATCGCATCTCATCATCCGCGTGCGCCAGAATCGAAACAACCTTCATCGATCACCCTCACGTTTGGCACAGTCGATGCAGAACTCAACTGACACGTGCTTGGAGTTCTCATTCCGAACAGCCATAATGGCGTATGTGCATTCGGAAATCTCACGATCGTTGAACGTTCGGGCCAGAAGACGCATTCAGTTGCGGCCAATCCAAGCTGGCAGAGTACACACGCTCTGGTGGCGGGAGCTTATCAGGTCCCTATGACGAACACAATAGCAGCTGAATTCCGTATGGCGAACTTGAACTCGCTCCACAAGAGTGAATCCACGGTCGAACAGGCCCGCCTGGTCTCCGCCGACAAATTGCTCGCGGTCGTCGAGCTGCTCATGCGTTCGTCGGAGACGATGTCGGCGCGTGAAATTGCGGACGCGGTTGGAATCAACCGCTCTACTGCTCACCGCACCATCAATACATTGATCCATCGCGGTTGGGTCGAGCGCGTTTTCGATTCAACCCAATACCGTCTCAGCATCAAGTTCATGGCGCTCATCCACGTCTCATCGCAAACACGCTCATTTCTGGAAGAGGTCCGGCCGGCGATCGCTCATCTGTCAGAGGTTTCGCGCGAAACGGTGCACGTTGGCGTGCTCGATGGTCTCGATATCCTGCACGTTGACAAGATCGAATCGCCGGAGCGATTTGGCGTCTCCTCCAAGATCGGAACCAGAGGTCCAGCCCACTTTGCCAGTCTCGGCAAAGCCCTGTTTGCCGCAGGAACCGACGACGACCTGGAACAGCATATTCACCTGGCGGTTCAACTGCGCTCGAATGACCGCCTCACCGATCCCGACAAGTTCCGCGAGGATATCCGGCAAACACGCGAGCGTGGTTACAGTGTCGACAACGAAGAGGACGCAATCGGAGTCCGCTGTCTCGGGGTCGCGATTCGTGGCGCCGGCGCTGTGCCCATTTTTGCCATCAGCACAACCGGGCCAGCGCCCCGTTTCACCATGGAACGTGTCGCCGCGTGCGTGCCGATCATGTTGCAAACCGCTCACGAACTCTCCGTGATGCTCGGGTGGACTCCATCGGACATTCAAGCCAGTGGCAAGAGTGCCTTGGGAAGCATGCACCGCACCGAATAGAGACCCACCTGTGACTGTCCCGGTCGCGCATGACCGCCCGTACCGATCAACGCATACGCCTCTGTTTTGCTCATTCCCGTCAGCTCGACCACCCACAAAATCAGATCACGAAACGCGCCCGCCAATGCCTCTTCCAGCGGACGTCCAACTGCAACGACAACCAGCATCTCGGCCGTTTCGATGCGCGGCCAACTCATCACCGGGCTCCGTCCCTTGATCACCTCGCAACTCAGCGTGATATCGCTCCGAATCTCGACACTTGCGAGCTCGCCGTCACTCTGAATCGCATGACAATCCCCAAGCGCCAGGAGCGCGCCATCAACAGCTACCGGCAGAAAGATTGTGCTTCCGGCGCAAACTTCCTCGGCGTCGATGTTACCCCCGTGTCTCCCCATTCCTCCCGAGAGAATGACCTCCATCGCGGGGGCAGTGCCAATCGTCCCGATCATCGGGCGAACCGGAACTTTCGACGTCTCACTCAAATGGACGAACCCGTCGTGGATATCGACCAGCAGCGTGTTCGGTTCATCGAAGAGATCTTCGAGGTGAAAGAGAAATGGCCAGATCGGAATCCAGCCAAGCGTATCGACGGTCTGACTATGGATCGTCACCGAGAGGGTGTCTCCGACCTCTGCGCCCTCGACATAGATCGGACCTGTTACTGGATTGCCGTACCAACCTTTCTTTTTCATTTCCTTCAGATAGGCGGGAGTTGTGGTTTCCGCAGTGCGATTCCTCCCACCACGCGCATCTTCCGTTTCGACCGTGAAAATCTCACCCTGCTGAACCCGGGCAACCGGGTCTTCGCGGCGATCGAACACAACGGTCAGCTTGTCACGCGTGATGATCTGCATCTCACCTCAACCTTTGTTAGCATCGACGAACCACTTTGATTTGAATCCACCTGGAGAAATCACCGGTGATTATCGCGAAGATCGACGTCATTCCCATCAAAGCGCCGCGCAAAGAGGTCGTCTGGGCTGGTACCGGGGCAAACCCGATCACCCATTCCGAGTTCGGCATTATCCGGATTCTCACCGATGAGGGCATCGAGGGTCTTGGCGAAATTTCGATCACGGCACCCCGAATTGGATTCTCGCTCTGCTACGCGGCCAAAACCCTGGTCGCACCCGCTTTGATTGGATTCGATCCGCTCGCATTACCGGTCGTGCTGGCGACGATCGATCGTGTGCTCGGTGGAGAACTGAGTGCACCATATCTGCGCGCCGCAGTCGAAATGGCTTTACTCGATATCTCCGGCAAAGCCCACAATACTCCGGTTTTTCAACTCCTGGGAGGTGCTGCGCGGCCAGCGGTACCGCTCGCATGGGCGATCTACCAGAAATCACCTGAGGAGATGGCGGAAGACGCCCGCAACGCCGTCTCGGCAGGTTTTCATGCCATCAAACTCAAGGTCGGACGTGCTCTCAAAGACGATCTCGCGGGGGCCAGGGCAGTTTCGGAAGCAGTCAACGGTGCGGTACCAATCAGATTGGACGCTAATACCGCATGGCGGACGATTCCGGAGGCCGCTGCAGCAATTGATGCATTTGCGGCGATCGCACGACTCGCCTGGGTCGAACAACCACTCGGGCGAAACAACCTGGATGGTCTCCGGTTACTTCGGCAACGTTGTTCGGTGCCAATCATGGTCGATGAGAGTCTGCAGAATCTGCGAGATGCCTATGATGTCATCCGGAACGACGCGGCGGATGTCTTCAATGTCTATGTATCAGAGGCCGGTGGATTAACCGCGGCCAAAGAGATCTTCGAATTCGCGCACGCGCTCGATATTCCCTGCATCATCGGCAGCCAGGCGGAACTCGGTATCGGAACTGCGGCCGCTGCCCATCTCGGCGTCGCCGTAAGCGACTTGCCTTATGCCTGCGAGACATTTGGAATCTTGCGTTATCAACAAGACATCGTTTCGCCAACTCCCAGAATTGAAAATGGATTTCTCTATCCACCTGCCGGACCGGGACTCGGGGTGGAACTCGATTGGGACGTCGTCAATGCGTGGCGGGTCGATTTCTGACGCTTCCACAATGATCACGTTTGCCCCGTTTCATGACCGAGGGAAGAGGATGGACGCGAGTACAAACGATCGCTCTTGAACTGTAGGAGACGCTTGACAGCCAGTCCGCATGCCTGTAGTGTCCGACATCAGAACCCAGTCGCATTCCTTGTCCACATTGAGAACATAAGCATGGCTCTCTTTGTGGGCAAATCAAACATCTCTTCGGAGCATCAATTCCGAATTGTGTCCTGGTTTGTGAACGCAACGGGGTTGGACCGGCCCGAATGCCGGATGTCACCTGATTCGAAGTGTCAACCCGAACCAAAGGGGGCTCAGCGTGAAGGTATCTCGAAGAAGTCTGCTCAAACAGTCAGGCGCAGCGGCGGCAGTAGCCGGAACAGCGGCGATCACAACAGCGCCGAAGAGTGCGCGCAAGGTTCGTGCTCAGGATACGGTCAAATTGCAGGTCTGGAAGGCCCCGCACACGACCGACGATCAGAAGTTCTTCGACGACGTGCTTGCCACGTTTGCGTCACAGAACCCGGGAGTCGAGGTCGAGTATCGCGTCACTCCCTGGGCAACATGGCAGGAGACCTACACCGCCGCCTTCGCCGGCGATAGCCCGCCGGATGTCTCGTACGTGGTCGATAGCTTCTTCCCGAAGTACTCGGATGCCGGTGCGCTGGTTGACCTCAGCAAGCTCGAAGGCGCCGATCTCGCCAAGTGGGAAGCACTTTACGACCCGTCGATCTGGGCGCGAGGTACTCGAAATGGCGCCGTTTACGGTCTCCCCTATATGACCGGCGGTTCATCATTCGTATGGAACAAAAAGCTCTTCCGCGAGGCCGGACTGGATCCGGAAGTTCCACCAGCGACCTGGGATGAACTTATCGGCTGGGCCGAGAAGTTGACCAAGGCAGACGGCTCCCAGTACGGCTACTCGATTTTCGACGACACCACCGGTGAAGCACTCAACTTCTATCCGATTCCGATGGTGAACTACGGTGGCAACCTTGCCAGCGACGACAATACCAAGTGGCTTGCGAACACTCCGGAACACATCCAGGGGCTGCAGCTTCAGGTCGATCTGATCAAGAACAAATTCGCGCCGCCGATCGGCATGTTCGTCGGTCACGACATGGACAAGGCATTCCTGGATGGCAAGATTGCGATGCAGCTTTCGCTCTCACAGTTCATCTTCCCATTGCTGAAGGATTACCCCGATTTCGAGCTCGGCAGCTCGGTTCCGCCTTCCGGTCCGGTCAACAATCAGTCCGTCGGTGGCGTCGGCTACTGGATGATGGCGGAGAAGAGCAAGAACAAGCCGCAGGCATGGGCGCTCATGGAGTATCTGACCAGCCCTGAGGTCATGACCGGCTACTGCCAGCTCTCATCGCTCTTCCAGACCCGAATCGATGTCGATCCGTTCGCGGATCAGCCGCTCGTTTCGGCATTCGCAAAGACGCAGAAGAACTACACCGTTCTTCCCTCGATGCCATTCGATTACTGGACGATTCTCAACCCAGAAGCAATCGCGGCGTTCAGCGGGCAGAAGTCGGCTGAAGATGCGCTCAACACCGCCGCCCAGGTCATCAACGATCGTATCGCGAACAGCTAACATAACCAGCTGATCGGTTGAAACCGGGTCCAGGATCGCGAACGTCCCACCGGGACGGAGGACGATTCTGCTGGTGATTGCACAGAACAATCAATCGATTCTCAGGAAGACGAAAAACACGTCTTCCCATAGATTTCCGGGGGCGTTTCGTGTATCGCGAAACGCCCCCGGTATCCTCAGCTTCGGAGCTCATCTTGGCGAGTGCCACTCCCGTCCCGGTCGAGCGTGACCCATCCCAGACCAAACCTCTGACGGCTCCGCTGCGCCAGCGCATAACCCAGGCGCTCGGACCATATCTCTTCATTCTGCCCAAATTTCTTTTCTTTGGGATCTTCCTGCTCTACCCGTTGGTCCGTGCCCTGATGCTCACCTTCCAGGGCGGCGCGATCCTGAGCGGTTTGCACTGGGTTGGTTTCCGCAATTACGAACGCATCATCCACGACGACATCTTCTGGCGAAGTCTCTGGAACTCGGTCTACTACACCGTGCTGGTCATCCCGTCGGTGCTCATCACCGGGATCGGTCTCGCCGCACTGCTGAACCGTCAGATCAAGTTTCGGGCCGTTTTCCTCATACTGCTGGTTGTGCCAAGTGTGGCCTCAACAGTCGCGGCCTCGGTCATCTGGAGCTACCTGCTCCAGTTCGACGGCGGACTTTTCAACCAACTGCTCGGCATCGTTGGGATTGGGCCGGTGAACTGGCTCGGCGACCCGCAACTTGTGATTCCTGTGTTCGTGGCGCTCGAAGTCTGGCGAGGCGCCGGTTTCTACACGATTCTCTTCATGGCGGCGATGCAAAGCATTCCGACTCACCTGTACGATGCCGCATCCATCGATGGTGCAACCGGCTGGCAATCATTCCGCCTGGTGACACTGCCACTGATGCGGCCAACCATTCTTTTTGCAACCGTCATGGCCACGATCTGGAACCTGCAATTGTTCGATAGCCCGTACGTGATGACCCGAGGCGGACCTGGGTACGCGTCGATGACCATCGTTATGTACATCTATACCCAGGCGTTCCGCTATGACCAGATGGGTCTCGCCGCCGCGATGGCGCTGGTGCTGTTGATCCTCATCATGTTGCTCGCCCTGGCCCAACTCCTGATCTTCAGGAAAGAGATCGAATTCTGATGCGAGAGGTCATCACCCCATGACGGGTACCGCGAATATCCCGGCGCACCCGAACCGCGGCCGCACAATCAAAGACATCTTCACCTATCTCGCACTGGCATTGGCTGGACTGATGTCGGCCGGACCGGTGGTATACCTGCTGGCAACGTCGTTCAAACAAACCTACAGCCGCATGGTGCCGCTCTCGGTTCTCTGGTCGCCCTCGCTCGCCAACTACCACACCATCTGGTTCGATCACCCCTTCAAGCAGTGGATGATCAATAGTCTGGTCGTCGCGACGATCGCGACGATCGTCATTCTCTTTCTCGATTCACTCGCGGGTTACGCCTTCGCCAGAAAACGATTTCGTGGCAAGGATTCGCTCTTCATGTTGCTGTTATCGACACTGATGATCCCGCTCGCGGTCACGCTTCTTCCTACCTTTTTGCTCGCGAACCGGCTGAATCTGGTCGACAGTTACCAGGCGCTCATTCTTCCTGCGCTCGCTTACCCTGTTGGCGTATTCATGATGCGCCAATTCATCCAGACAATACCGTCCGAACTCGAAGATGCGGGTCGGATCGATGGCATGACCGATCTCGGGATCTATTTCCGCGTCATCCTGCCCCTCTGTATCCCTGGTTTGGCCGTACTCGGACTCTTTACCTTTTTGACCCAATGGAGTGCCTTTTTGTGGCCGCTTATCGTGGCGACCAGCGATCGCTCGCGCACCATTCCCCCTGGTCTTGCCACAATTCCCGGGCAATACAACACGGACTGGGGACTCGCGACCGCCGCCACCGTGAGCAGCATGGTTCCCATGTTAATCATCTTTGCGCTCTTCCAGCGCTACCTTCGCCAGGGCTTTTCCGGCGGCCGCACGACCAAGGGTTAAAGGAGAAGTACCCATGGCCGACGTTTCAATTCGCCAGGTCAACAAGCTCTTTGGCGACGTCCGTGCAGTCAACAATGTGTCACTCGATATTCACGACGGCGAGTTTCTCGTTCTGCTCGGTCCATCCGGGTGCGGGAAGACCACGCTGCTTCGTATGATCGCCGGACTGGAAACACCGACCAGCGGCGAAATCGTGATCGGCGACCGTGTCGTCAATTTCGTACCGCCAAAAGACCGCGACATCGCAATGGTTTTCCAGAACTACGCGCTCTATCCGCACATGGACGTGGAATCGAATATCACGCTGGGATTGCGACTCCACCACACGCCAAAAACCGCAATCAAGGAGCGACTGGATGCCGCCTCGGTTTGGCTCCAACTCGCGAGCCTGCTGAAACGAACGCCACGGCAACTTTCGGGCGGGCAGCAGCAACGCGTCGCGCTTGGGCGTTCCGTGGTGCGCGAGCCAAAGGTCTTCCTGATGGACGAACCGCTCTCCAACCTGGATGCCCGGCTTCGTGTCAACATGCGAACAGAACTCATCAAGTTGCATCGTCGGTTGAGCGCCACGATCGTTTATGTCACCCATGACCAGAGTGAGGCGATGACCATGGCCACTCGCGCGGCCATCATGCGTGACGGCGTCCTGCAGCAGTGCGATACGCCGCTGCACATCTACCGGCGGCCCGCAAATAAGTATGTGGCGGCGTTCATGGGCAATCCTGAGATGAACTTCCTGCGGGCATCGGTCACCAGACAGGGTTCCGAACTGCAATTCACCGGTGAATCGTTTCAGGTTCCGGTCCCCGCCCATCGCCGAGCGGCAATCGAGGCCGCGGGAACAAATGAAGTTTGGTTGGGAGTGCGCCCGGAAGCGATCATGCTCGAACGACCCGAGGGGCAGTCTGGCGTGATCGAAGCGCAAGTCGATGTCATCTCGCCTATGGGTGGCAACACGCTCATCTACACCCTCTTTGGCGAGGAGAATGTCGTTGCCGATGTTCCATCCGAAATCGAACCCGCGGTTGGGGAAAAGGTCGCGCTCCGGTTCGATCCAGAACGCTTGCATGCGTTCGATCTCAAGACTGAAAACACGCTCTGGTAAGCGAATGGATGCCGATTGCGTCGTCGCTGACCGGACAGGGATTTCAAACAGCGCCGAAGCTCTGGGCGCAATTCGAACGTTTTGCACGGGCATCCTGTGGTTGCGCTTGAAGCAATATTGTCATACCTCTTGACAAGCTGAGCGCGCGGCGATAAACGTGTTAACCAACTAACGCCCATAAGCGAATTGTTTTCTCCCCCGGTTCGGTGGTGAGATTTCGCGGTCCTGATCGCAGGACAACGTTGGCCCAGGTGTGGCGGCGACTGTTGCCGTCATCGCAATGCAAGGAGCGACACAATGTCAGGTTCCGATCAGAACAAGTGGCAAACTGACGAGCGATTTTTGCGTAATCACGGAATGAGCCGTCGTTCACTTCTCAAAGGCGCTGCAGGTACGGCAGCTGCGGCCGGACTCGGTGTGTTTGGACCGCTTCCGCTCGTTCGCGGCGACGTCTCCGCTCAAACGGCAATCGAGGGCGGCGATATCGAAGTTGGTGTCTTCTATGAAGAAGGCCCATGGTTCGACCACTGCAAGTCGATCGGCGACTCTCTGGAAGCCGATTTCCCCGGCACCAAGGTCAAATACACCTTCTGCAACACTGCTTCGGACCCTGCTCGCGCACTCCGCTGGCAGAATGGCGACGCGCTCGATGTCGATACCGGTCGCTGGAACAATCAGGCGGCAACCACGTGGGACTGGCCGAACAACGGTTTCGTCTATGACATGACCGCCGCCGTGAACGAACCACTCGCAGATGGTACGGTCTGGAAAGACTCCTTCATTCCTTCGGTGAACTCTTTCGTCGTCGACAGCCGCGAAGGCACCACCACCCCGGGCAACTACTGGGGCGTTCCATTCGAACTTGTCATGATGCTAATGCAGTACAACATGACGCATTTCGAAACAGCCGGCATTGCCGCTCCCCCCACCAACTGGGATGAATTCCTGGTCGCATGCGAAAAGCTGAAGGCCGCCGGAATCAAGCCGATTGCCGTCTCCGGACCAACTGCCCCCTACTGCGCGCAGTGGTGGGACCGCCTGACCCAGCGTATCGTCGGCAAACAGGCAGTGCTCGATGTCGCCTTCGGTGAGGCGAAAGTCGCGGACAACCCGGGTTTTCTGCAGGCTGCACAGGAACTCGAGAAGTTCAAAACCAACGACTGGTTCATGGATGGCTATGACGGCGCGGACTTCACCACCGCCCAGGCGCTCTTCTTCCAGGGCGAAGGCGCCATGATCCACATGGGTTCCTGGCTCTCGACGGAAATGAAGGATGTCATTCCGGCCGACTTCAAACTAGGCGTCTTCGACTTCCCGGCGGTCACCGGTGGCGCCGGCGAGCAGGATGCCGGTTTCGGCACTGCTCAAGTCTGGTCGATCGCCGATCCGGCCAAGACCACCGCTCACACCGTCAATGTTCCGCTGGCAACCGAATATCTCCGCCGCTGGACAAGCAAGGAGCGCGCGGCTGAGCGAGCCGATTCGCTCAAGATGATTTCGCCAGTGGCTGGCGTGCCAACACCTCCAGGCATCACCGGTCTCGATGAGGCGATTGCGCGCGGAGCCAACTCCGAACTCATCGTTTACTACTACGGTATCCACTGGGACACCAATCTCTCGACCGCATGGTGGAACCCGATCCAGGCACTCTTCCTGGGCCAGACTGATGCAGCAGGCTGCATCAAAATGCTGGACGAGGGTATGGACCAGTATCGCCAGCTCAAGGCCGCCGGCGGCTGATCGAAGTCCGGGATGGGCGCCTCGCGGCGTCCATCCCGGACTTACATTCATTCTGCCCTCAAGCACGGAGCTACCCCCCGTGCTAAGTAAACCAACCTGGCGAAAGCCAACTGAAATCGTCCCGGTCCCGACCGCTTTTCGACTCCTCCTGCTTGAAGCCTGGAGCTCACGGCTGGCGGTTCCTAGCTAGAGGCTCGTCAATGTTTCAACGATCGCGGCGGAAACTCATTCTTCCGTTTATCGCGCCGCAATTCATTCTGTACGTCATCTTCATCTTTTTGCCCCTTGCCGCCACGATTTTTTATGGTTTCACCGACTGGCAAGGCCATGGCCGACCGTGGCATTGGGCTGGTTTTCTCAATTACCGGATCATGTGGCATGACATCAATTTTCATAAGGCTGCGAAGAACGCGGCATTTCTCATGGTTGTCGGAGGAATAATCGTTTTCATTCCTGGAATCTTTCTCGCCTGGACATTGCAGCAATCAATTCGATTTCATCGCTTTTTCCAATTTGTAATCCTCTCACCCCTTGTGATCGCCGCCAGCGTAGCCGGGCTCATGTGGAAGTGGATGTACAACCCGACCCAGGGATTGATCAATCCAAGTCTGAAGTCGCTCGGCCTTGACTCGCTGGCCAGACCCTGGCTGGGCGATCCAAAGTTCGCGCTTACCGCCATCATCATCGCGTCGGTCTGGCACGGGATCGGCACCTGGGTGCTTCTGATATCCGCAGGAATCGATCAAATTCCATCGGATCTCCCGGATGCCGCTCGAATCGACGGCTCATCCGACTGGCAGGTCTTCTGGCACATCACACTCCCTCTTCTCTGGGAAGTGCTCCGCATTTTGCTGGTGCTCTGGATCATTCAGGCACTACAGGCCTTTACCTTCATCTTCGTCATGACGGGGCCATACGGAGTCGGCGGTCCGCTTGGATCGACCGAAGTCATGGGCACCTACGTGTACAAAATGTCGTTCACCGATTTCAAATGGGGCTACGGCGCCGGATTGGCGACCAGCATGCTGGTCGGCATCCTCATCCTCAGCATTCTTGTCAATCGCGTGACCTTCCGCGAATCCATCGAGTATTAGGCGGCCACGCAGGGCAAGAGGAGTTCCGTCATGGCAGCAGATTCCGCGCGCATGTACAACGACCGAAATGTCAGCCGAAAACACGGCCGGATCAAACCCGGCACCACCAAATTCACCGCGCTCTACATTTTTCTGGGTTTGTACGCTGCGTTCTCAATCACAATCTTCGTTTGGGTCGCGCTGATGTCGATGAAAACCAATACCGACGTTCTGCTCTACCCGCCGTGGCACCTGCCAACCACCTGGCAATGGGACAACTACGTAAAGGCGTGGAACAACGGCGTCGCCACAATGTTCAAAAACAGCCTGATCGTCACCGGCATCGGCACTTTTTTCAGCGTGACAATTTCATGTCTGGCCGCCTACCCGATCGCCCGGATCAAGTTCCGACTGTCGCAACCGCTGCTCATCTTCTTTCTGCTCGGCATCATGATCCCGTACATGCTGACCGCGATCCCCCTCTATATGAAGATCGAGGATATCCGCCAGCAATACGAAATCGACAGCCGCCTCATCCTGGTCGTGCTCTATACCGTTTCTGGTTTCTCGTTCAACACCTATGTGATGACTGGCTTTTACAAAACACTGCCGTACGAAATGGAAGAGGCGGCGGCACTCGATGGTGCTTCCCCGTTCCGAACTTTCTGGCAGATCATGCTTCCCCTGGTGCGTCCGGGAATCGCATCGCTGGCAATTTTGAACTTTGTCAGCCTGTGGAATGAGTTCTTCTACGCACTGCTCTTCACTCAGGACAAGGACAAGTACACCGTCACCCTCGGACTCGTCTATCTGGACCAACAGGCCATCTACAGCGGCAAGTGGGTCGGACTCTTCGCGAGTATGACCATCACGATGATTCCCGTCCTGCTAATCTTCGCTGTCCTTCAACGGCAGATCGTCCGTGGACTGACCGTTGGTGCAATAAAGGGCTAAGAAGCTACAGGCCTCAAGCCACAAGCTTCAAGGAGAACTGAAATCGATATTCGCGTAGTCACTCAACCGTCTCCTATTCGAAGAACCGTCCGGTAGACGGCCTGTTGCGTGCGCCTTGTGCCTTGCAGCTTGTCGCTTGGAGCTCATTCAATGATCGACGTTCATACACACACGCCTCGCTGGAAAACCGCTCCCGAGGTTGAAGACACGCGCCATAGCAATCTCTGGCGTCCCGATCAGTCTGCCTCCACCGCCCATACCTGGGATGAGTACATCAAAGCGACGGCGGGAGTCGACAAGTCGATCTGCTTCAACATCGCCAGCGATCCGCGTATCGGGGAACCCGACGATGGTGGTCTCTTCTATCCAGCCCGCCACGCCAACAACGACACATCTGAATTCGTCCATGCCTACCCGGACAGGCTGATCGGATTCGCCACCATCCACCCGTTCGATCCGAATCCGCTCGAAGAGATCGAGCGGGCGACCCAGGATCTCGGGTT
>Ga0105046_10011205_pt1 | contig 13956 bp, 11 predicted proteins | sample MAT03_FD_78385 | JGI IMG/M metagenome (GOLD analysis project Ga0105046, IMG submission 78385) | Freshwater microbial communities from Lake Fryxell liftoff mats and glacier meltwater in Antarctica - MAT-03 (megahit assembly) | ecosystem: Environmental > Aquatic > Freshwater > Ice > Liftoff... | reverse complement strand
CTTCCGACGACAGGCGCCACGGTTTCGGGCAATCCTTTGTCAATCGCTGGCAAGGCGTTCGTTCATGGGATTGGCACACACGCCGATGCAAGCTTCACCTTGGCGCTCGGGGGACGAGCCGAACGGTTTGTGGCCGAAGTGGGCGTGGATGACGATTTGAAATGCTTTGAATCAAACGGGGCCACCAAGTCTCCGAGCGTGGAGTTCTCGGTGTGGGTTGATGGAAAAAAGGCTGCCAGCAGCGGCTTCCTGGGTTTCGGCAGCAAGCCCGTTCCCATGGACGTCAGTTTGCGCGGCGCCCGCACCTTGCGGCTGGTAGTAACCAAGGCGCAAGGATCGCACTTCAATCACGCAAGTTGGGCAGGCGCAGCGGTTTTCGTGCGGCCCGGATCGCAAATGCCAACGGCGGTCGCAACAAAGAAAGTGGGGCTGTCTGCGCAGGACGAAGCAAAAATGCGTGGGTCTAACGCAGATGCCACGACCGTTTGGTTAGACTCGTTAGACTTAACGAAGGCGCGCGTAGATCCAGGCAATCTGTGGCTGGGCGCCGTTGTGAGCCGGGCACCACGTGATCCGCAGCCCTTCACCGCGCGCAAGACTCCGAAAGGAGATCCGCTGCGAATGGCAACGGTTTCCTATTCGCATGGCATTGCGTCGCAAGGCGAAAACGAGTTGCGCATCGACCTTGGCGGTGTGGCGCGAAGATTTGTGGCACGTGTGGGATTCAACACCAGCATGAGTTGCAGCAAAGTTAGCTCTAGCGGTGACGCTCTGTTTGAGGTTTGGGTCGATGGCCGTCCGGTTGTGCAGACGCCACACATGCATGGATATGATCCGGCATACGACATCGACGTTGATTTGATCGGCGCCAAGCTGCTTGTACTCAACGCGACCAGCGATGGCGGTCCCGTGGTGTGGGCAGGCGCATTCCTTGATGTTGTGCCAGGCACCTCTGTGCGTCCCCGTACCGTGGCTGCGCCACCACCGTTATCTGCGAACATCGCGAAACGCATCCCTGATGAGCTGCGAATCAATGGTCCGCGAGTTGTAGGCGCCACACCTCGACGTCCATTTGTGTTTCGAGTGCCCGCGACCGGCAAAGCGCCGTTGCAGTTCTTTGCAACCAACTTGCCACAAGGGCTAGCACTTGATGAAAGCACCGGCGTAGTCACAGGTTCAATCAAAAATCCGGGCACAACGCGTGTTCAACTGAAAGTCCTTGCTGCCAATGGTTCAACCGAGCGCGCGTTAACGATTGTGGCCGGACACGACAAGCTCGCCTTAACCCCACCCATGGGTTGGAATTCATGGAACGTCTGGGGCATGAACGTAGATGACGAAAAAGTGCGGGCCGCTGCCGATGCACTCGTGTCGTCAGGTCTGGCGGCACAGGGGTATCAATACATCAACATTGATGAAGGATGGTCAGATGGGCGCGATGATGCAGGAAACATCAGACCCAGCGCGAAGTTTCCGAATATGCGCGCGCTTTCTGATTACGTACATTCCAAAGGGTTGCGGCTAGGAATTCACAATTCGCCAGGTCCGAAAACGTGCGGCGGATCTGAAGGCAGTTATCAACACGAATTGCAGGACGCTTCGACATGGGCCTCGTGGGGCATCGATTTCCTAAAGCATGATTGGTGTTCCTACGGCGGCATTGCCAAAAACAATTCTCTATTCGAGTTGCAGAAGCCTTACAAAATTATGCGCGCCGCACTTGCTCAAACCGGTCGCGATGTGGTCTTCAGCCTCTGTCAGTATGGGATGGGTGATGTATGGAATTGGGGTCGCGACGTGGGCGGCAATCTGTGGCGGACGGGCGCCGACATTGTAGATACTTGGGCCAGTGTCTCGGACGTTGGCTTTATTCAATCGGGAAGGCGCGGACAGATTGGACCCGGCGGGTGGAGCGATCCTGACATGATGGTTGTGGGACGCCTAGGTTGGGGAGATGCCGTGCGAGCCACGCGCCTCACGCAGGATGAACAAGTGGCCCACGTGACCTTGTGGTCGATGCTCGCTTCGCCGCTGTTGTTGGGCAACGATCTAACTACACTCGATGAATTCACAGCCGATCTGCTGCAGAACCCTGAAATCATCGACGTCAACCAAGATCCCCTTGGCCGTCCAGGGGAACGCAAATCGCGGGACGGGGGAGTTGAACTGTGGGTTCGGCCACTTTACGATGGCAGCATTGCGGTTTCGTTTTTCAACCGCGGACAGGTCCCCGCGCAAGGGGTTGCACAATGGGCCGCCCTTGGCATCAAGGCAAAGCCGATGGTGCGGGACTTGTGGCTACGCAAAGATCTTGGACGCTTCGACAAACGGATTGAAGTGCAAGTTCCGCCCCACGGCGCGGTTATGTTGCGCATCATTTGAAGCGCTGAGGTATTCCTTGGCCCACACGTCAACGTTGATCCGCGTCCAATCAATTGCACATCCGCACACGGGAACGATAGCGCATTTGGGTGCTTCCGGGGTAGACTCTGCTCATGGCCTTTCGGAGCGATTCGATCATCTGTGGTGTTTTAGTCGTGATGTCCGCAACCGCTTATCCTATGAGCTCGCCTGGAACTAAGAGTTCGATTGCATAAGCGGCCAGCTCTACGAAGCAACGTTACGTCTCGTGCCCAAGTGCAGTGTCACTTCAGAAACCCGCCGCGCTTTTAACTGTCTACAGCCCAACGCCCGCGGGCATGAAGTGGTGGCACTGTTCGTGCATCGATCTTTGTGAGCGGGGGCTGTGTATATGAATACGAGATACATTCTGTTGGCCGAGGACGACGAAGATCTTCGTGAAGTCATGCGTTGCCAGTTGGAGGAAGACGGGATGTCTGTGCGTGAGGCCGACAGCGGCCTAGATCTGCTGGACCTGCTGACCAGGGGTGAGCGATTCGACCTTGTTGTTACCGACATACGGATGCCTTGGATGTCAGGACTACATGTAGCTACCGCAGTACGCCGGAAGGGCTTTGACGTACCGTTTATCATAATGACTGCGTTCGCAGACGACGAACTCCGCCGGACCGTTTATGAGATGAAGAACGCCGTGTTTCTTGAAAAGCCTTTCGAGCTTTCGCTATTCGCGCTAGCCGTGCACGACGCTTTAGCCATCACACCCTGACCGCCTATCTCATTGCAGTGAGCGGGTGGCCACACCGATGCCGGTCACGGCTTGCCGCGGCCGTTCGCTTTGCCCTTGCCAGGGTTACTTTGCACGCCCCGGCCTCTATTGGCGCCATCGTCATTTAAGCCGTCTGTGTGCGCCGCTCCTTTGCCACCGGCCGCGTTGTCGCTGCGGGCACGGACCGCAGCAGACTGCAATGAACGCTCGCTTTTAAGGCTGGTTTCAACAGAAAATGTGGCTTCAGCGCTGGTTAGCGCAAAGTCCTGTCGCAAGGACTGGATAAGGCTGGGCAAGAGCGACAATGACCTGGGGTCTTTTACCATGAGGGCCTCAACCACCGGTATGGCGGTTTCGGGTTCACAACCACGAAGCTTCAAATCGGCTAACGACTCAATGGCCAGTTGATGGATTGCTTCGTTCCCGCGAGCTGCAAGCACGCGCCGCAACGGTTCTTCCGCCACATGGGCTAGCCGGGCCTCGGCGATAGCTTGTAGAAGCCGCGCCGAAGGTGGATGGGCACTTCGGGTTTGCGCTAAAGTGCGAGCTTCCCGAAGCGCAACTACAAGACGCTCCACAGCGGCCGCAATCAATGGCGGAGGTACGCGCTTTGCCAAACCTTCACGCATTTTGCTTAACAGCAATTCGACCGGCAGGCGTTCACGTTCGGCCTCATCGACAACCACTTGCATGCGCGCTTTGACAGCCCCAAGGCGAGGGTCGGCCGGCAAGGCGGCGGCCGAGAACCAAGCCGAAAGTAAAACCGTGGTGACTGAATTAAGCATCATTCATTCCCTCACTTAGAACGACGAAGTGGGCCTCGGGGATACATCGGGCGAAGTCTTTTCGTCTGGTGGGCATGACGCCACGGAAATATCAATCTGACCATCAACGCCACCAAAGCCATCCGCGACGTAGCGGGGAGCCTGGGCAGGTGTTTGAGCGACGCCATCAACGATGAACCGGTAACGCAGAGGTCCGCAGGCAGGGTTGACAATCCATCCCTCCCAAACGTCGTCCACCCCGGACTCCCCGTGACGCAAAGTGATTCCCGCGCCCCAATCGTCAAAAGACCCCACCCCTTCAACTTTGAGGGCGTGGGGCGCGCGCACGCGAAACCGCAGCCGTCCGCCAATAATTCTTGGTGCGATGTCGGTTGCGGGGTCAACCGGGGCTTCCCACAATCGAGGCTTTGGGCTGGTGCTGCTCCATGCCACTGCTAATGATGCCTCAAGCCGATCGGTTCGGCCCGCTGAAGTTTCGCCAAACTCTTTCGTAAGATCGATCCCCGCACGTAGTTGGAAGCCCCAACGAAGCAGATGTTCAACCTGCGCCTGCGCTCCGATCTGCCCTACCGCTTGGTGATCAAGCAATCGCGTTCCCAAAAACGGCGCGGCAGCGAAAATGAAACTGTGCCAAGCCACGGTACCGAAAGGGCCGCACCGGTAGCGTTGCCAGATCGGTTGCGTGTTGAGAAGCGACGGGGTTAGCCATGCACCTTGAGCGTTCAGGCCCACCGCTGCCGCGGCAGAAGGCTGCCAGCGCAAAGAAGCCGCTGTGTTGCTGAAGAATTGTGTGGCAATTGATCCTTCGCGCAATTGCGTCCCTAGATCAAGGCGCAACCGCCATCGATCTGCGGGCGCAATTGATGTGCCAAGCCGCAACCCCGCGCCCACCCAGTTATCTTCCTGATAGCGGCTGGTGAACAACTGTTGGACGACCACTGCGACATCGAACCTAGTGGTCCCTTGGCGCCATTGCGCGCTCAAATCAATTGCATGCCAGACAATGGCACCAAAGGTCGGCGCTTGGCGCCCGTCGCCCGAGTATTCCGCAAGAACACTCCAGCCTTGCCGTCGCAGGTGCAAGGTCAGGTCGGCTTCGGCCCCCAAGAACCATCCACGCGCACGGGCTTGCGTGCCGGCAGGGCTAACTTCGAGCAATGCGTTCGAGTCGTGGCCGGTCGACGCGCTGATGGTCGCATTAACCTCGGTAGCGCCGTTCGCCGAAGCGGCCGCTCCGTACAGCGGGGCAACAAGCGCACAGATCAAAAACAAACGAGACATGGAGAAGGTACGCGCAGCATATCGCGCGCATCGCCCTATGGTCGATTCACAGACGCAGAATACTGTTTCGAGCACCGAAGCCGTCGGGTCGAGCCTCCGCCGTTGGGTCCTCGATCCATTTGCCATCGACTAAGAATTTATACGTGTACGTCTCGCCCTTGGTCAGTGGCAGCGTGATGGCAAAAATATCGGGCTTCGCCGCCGCTTGCAAGGGTGCGCGTGCCGGATCCCAGCCGTTGAAGTCGCCGGCAACAGCGACCTCGCGAGCTCCTTGTACATGGATGACAAAGCGAACAAGTACCTGGCTTTCCGTGGACAGTTCAGAGCCCGCAGGTGGTTGCGCCACGGTCAAAGGCCGCGCAGAAGACGTTAGGAGGGTCATTGCAGCGACCACGGCCACTCCTCCCACAGCCCATAGCGGCGAAAGCCGCAACTCAACCTTACGGGGAGTGCGCAGCCAGTTCCACAAATGGAAGGGCGCAGGCTCTTGCACCTTTTGCATGACCCGTGCGACCAACAGGGCAGGCGGCTTTACGGCGCCTAGTGCTCGCAACTGGAGTATCGGCTTTTCGTCGTCTGAATCATGCAAAGTCTTATTCATTTGCGTTCCTCTTGTTGCAGCCACGCACGAAGCATGGCGCGCGCGCGAACAACCCTGATCTTCAGCGTCGTTATCGGCAGGTGTAAAACGGCGCGCATCTCTTCGTACGACAGATCCTCGACATCTTTGAGAATCAAACAAGTCCTATACTTTTCGGTCAGGGTTGCCAGCCCAACTTCGAGCCGCTGAGATTCCGAACGCTGGCTTGCCAAGCTTTCAGGATTCTGCGCCTGATCTCCTTGGGCCCCGCCCGCGCTTGTCTCATCTTCTAATGGGATGTCGAGCAAATGCCTCGCCTTGATTGAATCCTTGGCTCGGTTCACGACGATACGCAAAAACCAGACTCGGAACGCGCCTTCGTGTTGGCTGCCATCAAACCTAGGTAACGCCCGAAACGCCGAGACGAAGGCCTGCTGAACCACATCCTCGGCGTCTGCATGAGAACGCATCATGCGCACAGACACGGAATACGCCAAGCGCTGGTACTTCAGCACCAGCGGCCGAAATGCCTCTGTGTCCCCGGCAACGCAGCGTTTTACAAGCGCCCAGTCTTCGGGAACATCCGACTTTGAGGCTTGGGTTATCAATAAGCGCGCCAGAGTTGCCACTGCTTTCCTTAACGACTCATATGGTCCCAACGATACAGGAATTCAGAAATTGTATCGTGCGGTGTATCCCCAAGCGGCCCTGCGTCGTTGTTTGGTTATAACGGGGTCGGCCGTTCATTCACGCCGTCTCGTGCGCCGGAATTGCCTGGCTATCATCAACAGTATACTACGGAGGATCTTTCATGAGACTTAACGCTCCAAGAATTTGGGCCGGTGCATTGGCTATGACGGCTGTATGCCTTTTGGCTACGGGGTGCGACGATAGCTCTGGTTCTGCGATTATCGACGACGGGGGTACGGCAGATAGCGCTACAGGGGGCAGCGCTACCAATGTGGGCGGCGGAATCAATGGGGGTGGCGGCCTCAATGGGGGCGGCGCAGCGTCTGGTCAAGTTGGCGGGGCGGGAGCAACGGGAGGGGTCCTTATGTCGTGCGTGTCTGGAGTCGCCCAATGCAGCGACGGCAAGGACAACGATACCGATGGCAAAGTCGATATGTTGGATCCCGAATGTGTAAGCCCGTGCGACAACGACGAAGGCAGCTTTGCCACCGGCATATCAGGCGACAACATTGACGCTTGCAAACAGGATTGCTTCTTTGACGGTAACTCGGGCCAAGGCGACGATGGTTGCGAATGGAATCTAAAGTGCGATCCGAAAAATCCGGGAGGCACCGCGGCGAAACCGTGCCCTTATGACCCAGGATACAAAAACTGCCCTCAAGCGCAATCGGCGAAATGTATCAAGAATTGCCGAAGCGTGACGCAAAACGGATGCGATTGCTTTGGCTGCTGCGCGCTGCCCAACGGCAACATGACCACCACTGTGATGCTGGTTAGCACGTGCACGCAAGACAAGTTGAACGACCCCAAAGCGTGTCCACCCTGCACCCAACAAACAGCGTGCGTGAACACCTGTGAGAAGTGCGAAGTTTGTATCGGCAAATCGCAACTGGAAGCCGAGTGCGTTTCGACCATTCCGCCACCTGTCGGTGGCGTACCGCAACCGGACGGCGGCACCCCACCGCCACCACCACCACCGACCCCTCTTTGTGAGAATACGGTGATCTCGTGTGGACCCGGCGGCCAAGTTGCGGACGGCGCGTGCCCGGGGAACTCCTTCTGCTTGACCGGCTGCTGCGTCTTCCCAGTGTTGTAGCCGCAAACTTGCATGAAGTGCCCGGTCCGACAAAAGTCGAGACCGGGCATTTTCGTTTGCTGATTCGGAAACGATTCAGACGTGAATCATCCTGGATCGTTTTCGCACACCAGAGGACAGTCGTTTATTGCCAGCAAGCGCTGCCAGTAGGCGAAGCGTATCTGGCAAAATTCGCAGCGCCTCCCGAAGTAGCAAACCGCGGGAATACGGAAACGGCACGGTCCGACTTGCAGTTGCACTATCTGTCGCAGCCATGATCGTTACACCGGTCGTCATAGGATACAACCGAAGGAGTGAACTGCAGTGGGGGGCAGACTGGCCACTCTTGCTCTCCGCTGTCGTTGGCCTTGTTGTCCTGAACGTTGATTGCACGGTGTCGTATGAGGACGCGATCAGGGCCGTCATTCAGTCGAACGAACGGGAACAAAGTCTATTCGAAGCGCGACATCCCGAGGCGCCGTAAGCTGTCAAAAAGGTGCGTCTAGCCGCCTCAGTTTGACCTCGTCGCGGACACCAAGCCGTCGCAACAGCACCTCACCGAACTCAACGCTGTGGTGGAGTCGCAGGCAGCGCCTCGGAGATCTTCGGCGCAGTTTGCGGACAAGGCCGTTTCAACTTGCTCGGCCTCAACCCACCTTACTTGAGAAGAAGAAGGCTCGGCCGTTTTTACCCGCAAGCCTGCAGGTGATCAGCTCGTCTGTGCATGAGCTCGCGTCTTGCTGACACAGTTCTGCACACGAAATCTCTTGTTTTATGATCGGTAGGCACGCGCTGAGGCGCCCGGGAACTGTGGGGAGTGGTTTGACCGGGGCAGCCGCTCTAAGAGTGTCCGCCAGGATGTTTCCCGGAGCGCCTAGCTCGGGCAGCGTACCATTCATACTTTTCATACGTAGCGCAGCGGTTTCAATTAGTGCTTGCCCCAAGCAGGACTTCCACGTGCCGTTCTCTTCCAAAACCGAGGCAAGTTCACTCAAGTTTGCAACGTTGCTTAGGAAGAATGGCTGTTTTACGTTTGTGTCCAATCGCTGTTCGTCGGAATCCAACGTGCGTTCCAGGCCCCGTTCGTCGAAACCGTGCAGCACAAATCCGACTTCCATCAAGGCGTGGCATCCCTTGCAAACGGCATTTGAAAGTTTCGTGTTCAACTCTTGGCGAGAGGCAAGTGAGGTTGCGTTCGCCGGGTGAATGCGGTCGCCCGCAGGTGGCGTCGGCACACCGTCGCAGGACAAGAATCGCTTCATGAGCAGTTCGCCCCGGCTTGAAACAGACGGATGGCTGGCCAACACAGAAGCATGCCCGAGTACGCCTGGGCGATTGGAAGGGAGGTTTACGGTAACGAAGCCCTGGCTTGTTGGGAAGGGCAGGCCGTAGTGTTGGGCCGCCTGCGCTGTTGCAAACGCTTGGGTCGAGGAAACAAGCTCTGTTAACGGCAGGCCTTAGTCGATGAACTCGGCTCGGCCTTGCAGCAGCGCTTGCTCCCGCAGTTCGCTGAACAGCGTTTCGGGCAAGCGCATGACAGAGGGCGACTGGCGAACGTGCTTAACCGCGTTTCGTGGAAAGTGCAGGTCTGAGGGACGAAAGGCAAGAGGGGAGCGCCCGGTGACGACGAACCCGCGTTGGAGATAGCGTCGTTCCCTGAGAGGCATTGCCAGGTCACACCATCGGCACCAAGGTTGAGCACGTCTCGGCCGCATCCTTCAATAGCCACCGCTCCAAGAAGGCCCCCCAACAATCTCAATGCTGAAGGCTCAATCCTGGCAAGTGCATTATATTATCATAGGGCTCAGCACAAAGGGTGAGTTCTTCCATTTTGCCCCGGGACTAAGGTCCTATGTTCTTCGTGCGCCAGGTCACGAATAATATCGATGTGGCAGTGTCGCGCGCCGCTACTGAAACAAGGAGTCCTTCATGAGTACGAAGACAATCCAGGATGTTAGGCCGTATGCCCGTACCACGCAGAAGCCATTAGCGTTGGGCGCGTTTTTGCTTGCCGCCGTGGGCTGCAGCGGTAACATTGCCAACACGACGGCCGACGGAGAGCAGGGCGGAAGCGGCGATGGCGATTTCGCGCAGGATGACCCTATGGGCGGCTCCGGTGGTAACGCTGCACTTGAAGCGTGTAAGGGCGATCCCTCGGTCGCGACCGGCCTTTGGCGCCGCTTGACGGCATCTCAGTACACCAACACCGTAAAGGATCTTTTGGGCCAAACGCCCGACACCATGGGCTTGGTTTTGGATTCGCGCACGGGCGCCTTCAAAACGAACGCTCGGTCGGTGCAGGAAGGTGACGTGGATGCCTACGACACGATGGCGCAAAAGCTGGCCGCAAGTGCAGTTGGGAATCTGAACGGCTTGTTGGGCTGTGACACGAAAACAACCGGCGAAGACAAGTGTGCCGCGCAGTTCATCAAAACCTTCGGCGCCCGCGCATACCGTCGACCATTGAAGTCGGAGGAAGAAACGGCCTTCAATACAGTTTACACCACTGGCAAAGAAGAGAACTTCAGCGCAGGCATTCGCTTGATTGTTCAGGCGATGCTGACCTCGCCGTCGTTCTTGTACATGGTGGAAACCGGCACCTCGTCACAGTTCGGTCTGCGCAAATTAAGTGGATACGAAGTGGCGTCGCGGCTCTCCTACACCTTAATCGGCACCATGCCCGATGCGGCCCTGTTCGATGCCGCAGGGAAAGGCCAGTTGGATAGCCTTGACGGCGTCAAGCAGTACGCAAAGAAGCTGATCGATTCCGAAAAGTTCATTGGGTCTGCCACGGAATTCCACATTCAGTTGTCGGGCGTAGATGTTGTTACCGACGCCTCCGTTGGCAAAGGTGGAAAGTTCCCAGAGTTCAACGACGCCATGCGAGCGGCAATGTTGGATGAACCCCGCAAGTTTGTGAACTACGTGATGACCAAAGGCGGCGGCACAATTGAAGAAATGCTCTCGGCAAACTACGTTTTTCCTGCGGGGCCCTTGGCCAAGGTTTACGGCGGCCAGCTGAAGCCTGATGGCGATGGTCGTGCAGAAGTGGCCGATGGATCACGCCGTGGTTTGTTGACTCTGGCGGGCGTTCAAGCTTCGCATCCCAAGCAGTACTCACCGCGTATGGCAGTGAATCGGGGTCACTTGGTAAGGCGAGATTTTCTGTGCGAAGAGGTACCCGCGGCAACGGGTCAAGTCGATTTTACTTTACCGCCGAACGCTGAGAAAATGACGGCACAAGAGCTGTTGCGTGAGCATCAAACCAACCCTACCTGTAAAGGATGCCACGAGTTGATGGACTCGATAGGCTTTGGGTTTGAAAGTTACGATGCACTTGGTGCGTATCGAACGAAAGACGACGGCGGCAACACCATCAATCCCTCTGGCGAAATCGTGAATCTGGAAGGCGGCACCGCGAAGTTTGAAAACGCTGGGAAGTTGGCGGAAACCTTGTCGACCAGCCCCCAGGTGCGTTCTTGCATGGCAACGCAGTGGATGCGCTTCTCTTTAGGGCGTGACGTGGGGGACGAAGATGCGTGCTCGCAACAGCGATTGGCGCAGGCTTTCACGAATGGCAAGGGCAATATTAAAGAAGCCCTGTTGTCGCTGGCCACCAGCGATTCCTTCCGCTTTAACCGAGGAGAGTGATCTCATGGCCTTTACATCTTTTTCACGTCGACGAATGATGGCCGCGATTGCTGCGGCTGGCGGGGTGAGTCGTTTGGCGCCCTTTCTTCCCTCTGCTGTCCGCGCAGCGGGGGCTCCAAAGCGCATTCTCACTGTGTTTCATCCGATGGGCTACTTGGAGAAATCCTTCTGGCCCACCGGCACGGGCAGCGCCTTCACTTTGGGCGAGACCCAAACAGCGCTTGAGGCCTTCAAAAGCAAGCTCGTCTATCTTGATGGATTGGCCGTGTATGGTGCGCCCTGGTATTTCCCCAACGACGACAACGAGCATGCCACTGGCGGCAACATGGTGTTCACGGGCTCTACCAAGAAGGGGTTCGCCACTGGTCCCTCCATTGAGCAAGCGGTTGCTGACTACCAGTATGGTTTGGCCAAGACTCGGTTCCGGGCGTTGACCTTGGGCGTGAATGCAGGTTCCCCCAGCGAGCATTCAGCTGTGTTTTACAGCAAAGCGGGAACCCCCGTCACTGCACAGGGCAGCGTTGCCGCCACGTTTGATTCGTTGTTTAAGGGCTTCACGGGCCCCACAGCACCTCCTGCGGGCGGTGGTGGTGGTGGTGGTTCAACAACTCCGGTGCCCCCCGCAATCGACACTTCGGCAATCGAACGCAATCGCAAGCAGCAACAGTCAGTGCTGAACCTTGTGAAGGGGGATCTTTCGCGCATTAAAACGCTGGCTGGCAAAGATGACAAGTCGCGGATGGATGCTCACCTTGATGGCATAAGCAGCTTGGAGAATCGCTTGAAGCTGACGGCCGGGGGCAGCACCACGCCGGCGGCGCCGAACGCGCCAACTTCACCGTCAACACCTCCAGCGGCACCAGGGTCGGCCGCCATGGGGTGCGCAAAACCCACACTGGGCGAAACGGCAAGCATCACGGGGCGGGTGCATGCGCAGATGGATCTCATCACCGCAGCGTTTGCTTGCGACTTGACTCGGTCAGCTTCGTTGCAGCTGGGTATCTGCGACGGCGGCATGGATGACGCGGTTCCGGGTGTGAACCAACACAACACCACGCATGCTATCGGTGACAACAAGGGACAACCCACGGACATCGACAACCACAAGAAGTACGATCGTTGGTATGCGGCGCGCTGGGCCTACCTTTTGGGACGGATGGATTCAATCAAAGAAGGCAACGGTACGTTGCTCGACAACACTCTGATTTTGTTTGGTTCCGACACAACCACTTTGCAGGTTCGTGCCTTGGGGCCTCACTACCACACACGCTTTCCTTTGTGGATGGCGGGCGGCGGTAACTTCGCGTTCAAGAGCGGGCAGGCAATCAAGTTGCCTGATCCCGGTCGCGAACCCGGTAGCCCAGGCGACATGGCAAAGTGGGTGGTTCACCAACGCTTGCTTACCTCGATTGCGCAATCATTCGGAATGCCTAACGACAGCTTTGGCACCGTCGACCCGGGCAAGGGGCCGTTGGCTCAGTTGACCAGGGTGTAGCGGGCATTTCTATGTACCGGCTCACATCTGAGCCGGTACAATGCCCGCTGACGTTAAACGCGTTGCTGTTTGTTCCAACAGGCGCAACGCGCTGCCTTGCGATTCCAAAAGAGGTACGGTAGCCACGCAGGTGGAGGGGAAGGTTCGCTGTAGGCGCTGCCTTTCGCCTTCCTGTTGTTTTGCAACGTCGTTCACGGTACTCGCGGCCTCACTCAGCGCATAAGCAGATTCTGCCAACAGGGCAGGGGCGTGTTCAAAAGCGGGCAGCTCTTCAAGCGCGTTCGCTATCTCTTCCGTCGTGAGTAGGCCAGGTGATTCCATCACACGGTTCAAGATAAACGCCTTGGGGCCTACTCCTAACACTTCAAGTTGCTTCGCGAACGCCATGGCTTCGTCCAAAGCTTGGGGCTCGGCGATACACACCACCACCACTGCCGTCGTTGGTCCAGTTAACAGGGCCTGCACAGTGCGCGTGCGCGTAAGAAAACCTTCCAAAACAGGCTGAAAATCCGCCAAAAAGTCGCCGAGGTCTGAAAGAAATCGGTTTCCCACCAATCGCGAAAGGGCACGTAGCACCACGGCGCCGCTAGATCCGAATCTCCCGATGTTCAGCAGTGTGCGTCCGCCCGAAGGAGGAATGAGCCATTTGACCATTGGGCTGCCGATGGCACCGGCCAACCGGCTTGGTGCATCGAAAAACTCTAAGGCGTTCGCTGCGGGCGGCGTGTCCAGAATCACCAGATCGAAGCGTGGATCGTCGGTAAGTGTTTGCAACGAAAGGGCCGCCGCATATTCTTGCGCGCCTGAAAGTGTGGTCGTGATCTGCTGGTAGATCGTGTTCGCAAGGATGCGATCTTTGCGTGCCGGGTCGATTGCAAATTCACCCACCAATGCCGCAAACGCCTCGACAGCGTCGATTCGTGCGGCGAAGAGTGAGTTCGCTGCGATGCCAAGCTTTAGGGCTGTGCTTTCGGGCAACGCGCGTGGTTGTGGATCCAGTTGCGGCAGCGCCAAGGCATCCACCAACCGCGGTGCGGGATCTATTGTGGCCACGACGGTTCTAATGCCTGCCCGTGCGGCTGCGACACCCAAGGCAGCGGCCGCAGTGGTTTTCCCCACACCGCCGGGCCCGGCGCAAATCACCACGCGCTTGCCAGCGAGCGGGTTCTTCATCAATCCACGCGCAACAAAACAATTGTCACGTTGTCTTTGCCACCGGCGTTGTTGGCAGCGTCCACAAGAAGCTGGCAGGCCTGTTCAAGATCGTGATGG
>Ga0105046_10011200_pt1 | contig 13958 bp, 8 predicted proteins | sample MAT03_FD_78385 | JGI IMG/M metagenome (GOLD analysis project Ga0105046, IMG submission 78385) | Freshwater microbial communities from Lake Fryxell liftoff mats and glacier meltwater in Antarctica - MAT-03 (megahit assembly) | ecosystem: Environmental > Aquatic > Freshwater > Ice > Liftoff... | reverse complement strand
TGGACGGTGTGCGCTCCGAGCTCAAGAGAGGAGACTCAGCGGCAACGAGTGCCGCTGGCGGTGCACATTTCACCATCGCAAGGTGGAAGCAATACGGAGCTTTGAACCACACCGAGGCGCGGGCGTCATGGTGATGCGCTGGTCGGCGATCTTGGCGTGGTTGTTCGCGGCGGCGCTTTTGGCGCTGGCGGCGTGCGAGCGCGGGCCGGCGGCGAAGAGCGCGGGGGGAGAAGCGGGGGCGGGGCCGCGGATTGTGGCTTTATCGCCGGCGGCGGCGCAGATCGTGCGGGATCTGGGGCTGGGGGCGAAGCTGGTCGGGCGGCACGGGTTTGATACGTTCAGCGACCCAGCCCTGGCGGTGTGCGGCGATCAGGCCGGGATCGACTACGAGGCGCTGCTGGGGGCGCGGCCGACGCATGTGCTGCTGCAATGGGGCCAGCGCGAACGGCCGGCGCGGTTGACCCAACTGGCGGCGACGAATCGGTGGAGCGTTCACGACTATCCGTTGCTCGCGCTGGCGGACGTCGACGACGCGGCGGCGGAGATGGCGGCGCTGTGGGGTGTGGCGACGCTGCCGCCGATCCGTGGTCTCGAAGCGGGCAAGCGGCCAGATCGGGCGGCGGTGGGACGCGTGCTTTTGCTTTACGGCATCGACCCGCCGTCGGCGCTGGGGCCGGGGTCGTTTCATCACGAGTTGCTGGTGGACCTGGGCGCGACGCCGGCGCTCACGGAGGGGCGGGCGTTCATGACGCTGGACGCGGAGGATGTGCTGCGACTGGCGCCGGACGCGGTGATGATCTTCAACCCGCGCGCGGCGGGGCGGCCAGCGAGCAATGTGCCGCCGGCGGAGCTGGTGAAACGGCTGGGAGCGCTGGGGCGGCTGGACGTCCCGGCGTTTCGCGCTGCGAGCGGAGGGGTGCCGCGTGTGGTGCTGATCGATGATCCGATGTGCGCGACGCCGGGGACGAACCTGCGCGGGCTGCGGGCAGAGATGGCGGGGGTTGTGGATGGGTGGGCGAAGCGGTAGGGAATGGGACACGGATCGACACGGATGGGGAAGGGATCAGGAGGGGGCGGTGCGCGGAGCAGGGGGCGGCTTCGCCAACTGCAAAGATCGCAAAGGGAACGAAGACACGCGGAAGGATGGGGGCGTGCATGAGCTGCGGCGTTGCCCCCACCACTCTGATCTTCTTCGTGTTCTTGGCGAGTTTCGCGGTGAACTGGGCGATCCGGAGCTGCGGCTCGTCCAAGCACGCGGGTAGCAATGGGATTCCGTATGCGAGGGGTAACTCGCCCGCGCGGAGGGTCGCCAAGGAGGACCAGACCCACGGGCTGAAGCCGGGGGCCGGAGCAACTCGGAGCCCGGGGGGCAGCCCGGGGTCGGGCTACTCCAACTCGCAAGGTTCAAAGAGGATCCGCATCAGGCGTGGGTCGCGGGTGTGGGCGGTGGGTCGGCGGCGTCGGCGCGCATGAAGAGGATTTCGCCTTTGGCGATCGGCTGGCCTGGCTTGAGGGCGTGCGGGCCGTCCCAAGCGCTGGCGTGGGCGAGGGTTTGGCCGGCGGCGGGGTTGATGGGTTTGATGGACCAGTGGGCGAAGACAGCGGCGGTGCCGGTGGGGATGGCGGGGGACATGAGCAGCGTGGCAACGCGGAGGGCCTCGGCGCAGTGGTAGAGGATGGCGGCGAGATCGTCGCGTTTGGCCGGTTCGGCTTCAACTTTTTTGGCCAGCTTGAACGGCTCGGTGGCGTTGATGTATTGATCGACCTGGCGCACGAGCGCCAGGCCTTCGGCGAGGGCGCCCGAGAGGTCGAACATGTCGGCCCTGGCGATGGCGGCGCGGACACGGGTTTGGATGAGGCTGGGCCAGTCGTAGCCGGCGAGGCCGGTGTGGCCTTGAGGGTCTGGGCAGCGGCCGTCGAAGTATTTGGCGATCATGTTGCCGACGCGGCTGGTGGCATTGCCGAGGCCGTTGGCGAGGTCGGCGTTGAAGACTTCGACGAACTTGGCGTGGTTGAAGTCGGCGTCGGTCTGGGCGAGGGGGCCCTGGGTGATGAGGTAGTAGCGGACGGCGTCGAGGCCGAACTTGTTGATGTACGCGCGGAGGGTGTCGATGTCGACGAAGTTGCCCAGGCTCTTGGACATCTTCTTACCTTCGCGGACCCAATACGCGTGGGCATAGACCTGGCGCGGCAGGGGCTTGTCGAGGGCCATGAGCATGGCGGGCCAGACGACGGCGTGGAACCAGAGGATGTCCTTGGCCATGACGTGTACGGCGGGTGGCCAATAGCGTTGGCGCTCGGGGGTGTCGATGGCGCTGAGGTAGTTGAAGAGGGCGTCGATCCAGACATAGATGCGGTGGGACGGGTCGTCGGGCATGCGGATGCCCCACTGGCTGGCGGGATCGGAGCCGATGGCGCGGCTGATGGGGACGTCTTGGAGCCCGTCACGGAGCCGGCCGAGGACCTCGTTCTTACGGGCTTCGGGCTGGATGAAGTCGGCTTGTTGCTGGATGTGGGCGCGGAGCGGCTGCTCGTATTTGCTGAGGCGGAAGAAGTAGTTCTTCTCGGTGCGTTTGGCGAGCGGCTTGCCGGTGACGGGGCTGGTGTAGGGGCCCTGGGGCGATTCCTTGGCGACGGTCTCGGTGAGGTATTCGTCCTGGGATTCGTCGTACCAGCCGACGTAGTCGCCGAGGTAGACGTCGCCGGTGGCCTGGAGGGCGCGGACATAGTCGAGGACTTTGAGCTTGTGACGGTCTTGGGTGGTGCGGATGAAGTCGTCGTGCGTGAAGCCCATGAGGGCAAAGGCTTTTTCGAACTCGGCGGCGTTCTTGTCGGCCCAGTCCAAGGGAGAGAGCCCGGCAGTGGCGGCGGTGGTGACCACTTTGTCGGCGTGCTCGTCGGTGCCGGTGAGGAAGAAGACGTCGCGACCCATGAGCCGCTGGTAGCGGGCGGCGACGTCGGCCACCAGCGTTGAGTAGCAGTGGCCGATGTGCGGGCGGTCGTTGACATAATAAATCGGCGTCGTGATGTAGTAAGGCTTCATGTGCAGTCAGGATAGTGGGCCCGGCCCGGAGCGGGTGGGCAGACGGTCGGGGCGAGGGGCACTCGCGGTCGGGCCGCTGGTGCGGCGGGCGGGCACGTATCATTGGAGGAGGTGCCCATGTCCACTTATTACTCGTCGGCTGCGTCGTGCTTGGTCTTTGTGGTTGGTCTGGCCGCGCTGGCGGCGCCGGCGCTGGCGCAGAAGACGGTGGGCGACGGGCGGGCGCTGGGCGATGGGCGGGCGCTCGATGGCGGGCTCTCGGCGACGGGGGACCGGACCAACAAGAAGGTCAAGGACATCAACGCGCAGATCCGCTTTAGCAACTCGGCGTTCCTGGGCCAGGCGGGCGCGGGGCGTTCGTTCCAGGGTTCGGTGGGCTATCGGGCGACCGACGAGTTCCGGGGTTCGCTCGGTTCGGATACATTGTTCGAGTTCCGTCGCGACAGCGTGCAATCGACGACGCCGACGCTGAACGTGCGTTCGAGCGACGCATTGCGGTACCAGTTTGCGCTGGCGGGCGGCGGAATGCTCGACAGCGGGGCCGACCCGTCGCTGTTCACGGCGGCCCGGGGCGGGCGCGTCTCGACGGGGGCCAATCTGGGGAGCCTGCGCTCGACGTCGACATTCCAGGCGCAGTCGGCGAACCTGCCGTCGATCCTGGGGTATGCGGACGTGAAAGACGCGGGGCGCGTGGCGGTGTCGGCGTCGCCGCTGCGTGGGTTGTTCACGGTGCCGCTGGATTCGAGGGCTGGTGCGGGTCGGGCGGCCGACGCGACGGGGTCTGGTCGGCAGGGGTTCACGGGGCTGGAGCGGACGGCGCGGGGCGTGATGCCGTTCGCGGACGTGGTGGCGGGGTCGGAGCTGGACGCGCGGGCCAAGAGCGAAAAGGGTGGGACAGGGCGGAGCGCGCGGCCGGTGAATAAGGACTCCACCCATGGGCGGGTTTTGGAGCAACTCAACCAAGCGGTGGACACGCGATTCCGCGAGCCGGGAGCGGCGCCGGGAGCGGCGGCACCGGGGGCGGCGGGCGTTGCGGGCGGTTCCAAAGCTGTGGAGGCGGCGGAGCCGGCGGGTTGGCAGGTTGAGTTGGACAAGCTTCGAGATCGGATGAAGGACGCGCCGGCGGCGCGGGAGCGTGGTGAGTTGGTGCCAGCGCGGACGTCGCCGGTGAAGCCGTCGCGGGTGCCGGGGGAATCGCCGGTGGAGGATCTGAAGGAGAAGTTGGCGGAGCTGCCGCCGTTGCCGGCGGTGGACGAGCCGATCGTGGAGGCGTTAAAGAAGATGAGCGCGCGGATCGAGGCGTTGAACCTCGGCCCGGCCGACGGCGATCAGGAGTATGCGGACCAGGTGGAAGCGGGGCAGAAGTCGCTGGTTTCGGGGCGGTTCTTCGACGCGGAGGCGCAGTTCTCGGGAGCGTTGATCGCGCGGCCGGGCGACCCGGTGGCGCAGGTGGGCCGGACGCACGCGCAGCTGTCGGCGGGGCTGTTCCTGTCGGCCGCGGGGAACCTGCGGGGCTTGCTGACCGAGCACCCGGAGATGATCCCGGTGCGGTACGCGGCCTCGCTGCGGCCCTCGAAGGAACGGGCCGAGGAGATCGCCAAGCGGCTCAAGGACGACCTGGCCAGGAAAGAGGCGTCGGCGCTCGGGCAAGACGGCGCGCTCCTGCTGGCTTACCTGGGCTACCAATCCGAGAACGACGCATGGCTGCAGCAGGGCCTGGTCGAGATGCGTACCCGCCTCAACCCGACCGAGGTGAGCGGGCCGCGCGGGAACTTTGTCAACGTGGTCGACCGGATCTGGTTCAAACCCAATACCCCGTAAGCGGCCCGGGGGCTTCGGAACCGCCGCCGACATGAACACTGTTCACTGGGCATCCGCGATCGAGTTTCCGCTGACCGAAGCCACGCCCGTCGGGGCGGAGCTGGTGCTGCGGAGTGAGCGGTTGGTGCTGCGCCCGCTGCGCGACGACGACCGGGCGGAGTGGCTCGCGAGCGAGCGCGCGAACGCCGAGTTCTGGCGTTCGACGATGCCGGCACTCGACCCCGGAGTTGCGTTGGAGGACCGGTGGCGACAGCAGCTTGAGCGGAGCGGCGCGGCCCTGCGCTCCGGGACGGGTGTGCGCCTGGCCGCGTTCGACGCGGATCAGTTTGTCGGCTCGATCAACCTGAACCAGATCGCCCGCGGGGTGTTCATGAACGCCGCGCTGGGCTGGCGCGTCACGCGGGCGGCGGAAGGGCGGGGGTTGGCGTTTGAGATGGTTGGTCGGGCGATCGACTATGCGTTTGCGGGGCCGCCGCTGGGATTGGGTCTGCACCGGGTGGAGGCGAACATCATGCCCGACAACGAGCGCTCGCTGCGTCTGGCGGCGCGGCTGGGCTTGCGCCGCGAGGGGCTGGCGCTACGGATGCTCAAGATCGCCGGGGAGTGGCGCGATCACGTGGTGCACGCGAAGCTTGCCGACGAGCACGAGGCGGGTCAATCGCGGTAGCGGACGTGGCAGTCCTTGCACGACGCGGCCAGGCTGGCCATGCGGTCGGTGAGGCCGCCGAGGTCGGTCGGCTGTGAGAGCAGCCACGCCTCCAGCGCCGCGGCCTGCGTTTGGCTGGCCCGCATCATGCCGACAAACTCGCTGGATCGGCCTATGGCCTGATCGCCCTCGGCCAGCACGCGGAGCACTTCGGCGAGCCGCCCCGCTTCCGCCGTGGGGACCAGGTCGGGATGATCCGCTGGCGGCCGCCAGCCGGCCTTCTGGATCGCTTCCAACTGGTCCAGCGTCTCGTCGATGGCGACCATCGCCTCCACCATCCCCGTGGGTCGCGAGACCGACGGCAAGTCCGACGGGACGGCGTCGATCGTGGCACGGTCGATCACGGTCGCTTCGCGGGCGCACGCCCATAGGCCTTGATAGCTAAGCGAGGTGCCCGACACGGTCATGCGCCCGGTCATCTGTTCCGGCTCGGCCTTCCCGAGTCCGACCAGCGCCACGGCCGCGGCCGCCGCGCTGCGGTGCTTGCCGCGGTGGCAGTGCAGGTAGATCGGCCCTCGTTGCAGCCCGTCGCGGATGGCGCGCATCAGCTCGAGTTGGCGGGCCGGGTCGATCCGTTTGTAGCCGATGGGGAGGTGGATATAGCGCATGCCGCGAGCCTCGGCTTGAGCGACTTGGGGCACGGCGCCGTCGACGCTGATGATCGTGCGGACGCCGAGGCGGGCGAGCGAGTCGAAGCCGGCCTCGGGGTCGGGCACGCTTCCGGAGATCAAGCGCTCATCGAATGCCACGGCGTTGCGGATGCCCGGATACTCCCGCGGCTTGGCGTCGGTCAGCACTGGCCACGCCAGCGTGTCGACGGCGCCAGCAGCCGGCTTGGTGGTCTGGCCCGCCGACTCGCCAGCGGCCTCCGACCCGCTGGGCTTGGGGGCACACGCGCCCGAAACCATGCCCGCCACTAACAACCAACCCGCCGCGCACAAACTCGCTCTTCGCATGATTAACTCCCGCTTCCACGCGTGCTCATCCGCTCAAGGGGCCGTGGGCGTCGCCGCCCCATCGCCCATCCCCGGCAGCGACTCTAGCGTCCCGTCCCGCGCGACCCGCAACTGACCCGTGTCTCGGAGGTAGTTGAGCACGGCGTTGCGGAGGTCGGTTACGGCCTGGTCGCGGGCGTTCTCGGCCGCGAGCAGTTCGTTCTCGGTTTCGACCACCTGCTGGGCCGTCACTTCGTCTTTCTTGAGTTCCTGTTCTTCCAGGCGACGCCGGTTGATGGAGACCGACTCTTCGGCGAGCTGGAGGTTGAAGCGGGCGCGATCGAGCTCGCGCACCCTGGCCCGGACATCGACCACGATGCTGTCGCGGAAGCGGTCGAGTTCGCGTTGCGACTGGGCGAGGCGGATCTGAGCCGACCGAACGTTGAGGCGTTCGGTCTCGCGGTCGAGGGGCAGGCCGAAGGTGACGCCGCCTTCGTAGATCACGTCGCGCGGCTCGTAGACGAACCCGCCCTCGCGCACGCCGGGCTTGGTTCTGGGCGTGATCGAGCCGCTCAACTGAAGGTCGGGGAGCACGGCGTTTTGGGCGTTGGCGACGGCCCGCCGCTGGTCTATCAGCCGGTCGCGGAGCGTTTGCAAGTCGAGCCGATACTCGAGGGCCAGGCGGGCGGCTTCGGTGGGGGTGATGTCCGGCTCGGGGAGCTTGAGGATGGCCGGGTCGAGCATCAGGCCCTCGCGGATGTCGAGGCCGAGCCGGACCTTGAAACGATCGAGCGAGAGGATGAACCGCTCGCGCTGGTTGGCGAGCGAGCTGGTGGCGGTGAGCACGTTCGACGCGGCGATGTTCTTTTGAAACTCGGGGAGCCGCCCCGCCTCCACGAGTGCGGCGGTGCGTTCCTGGAGCCGTTTGAGGCTTTCAAGCTGCCGCTCCTGGTTCTTGATCGTGGCGGCCTGGCGCACTAGGTCGAAGTAGTCGCTCGCGACGTCCACCAGCAGCCGACGGCGGAAGTCCTCGAAGAAGCGGGCCCCGTAGATCAGGTCGCGTTCGGCCTGGATCAGATCCTCGCGCGCCACCGGCCCGGCGCCGCGCAAGAGCGGGATACGCCCGCTCAGCACCAGGCTCGACGACTGCTCGTAGCGCTCCGTGGCGGATTGGCGGAGGGCTTCGGTCGCGTCCCACACGAGGCTGGCGACCAGTTCACCCCCGTCGGGGAGGCGCTGCGTGACACCCAGTTCGTTCATGATGGCCAGCGGCACCCGCTGGCGGCTGTCGCTGGGCGTGTCGGTTTTGCTGACGCCGATGGTGGTGGTGTTAAAGAACCGCGGGTCGAAGTTGTGCCTCTGGATGAGCAGGCGGATGGCCGCGAGGATGTACTCCTCCTCGGCGTTGAGGAACTCGCGGGCCGTGATCTGGGCCTGCTTGAAAGCGCCGCCGAGTGTCATGGTCGGGGCGTTGGCGGCCGTCATGGCGTAACCCGCCAGCCGCGCCTGCACCTCGGTCGACTCGAACGCCGACCCCTCGGCGGGGCGCGTCTTGAACTCCAACTCGCCCGTCTGCGGGTTCACCGTGCCCGGGTTCTTTTCGAGCGCCGCCGCTCCAGCCGGAGCGCCCTCACCCAAAACAGCCCCCCGTTCGGGTGATCTACTGGCCCCGGCGCCGATCCGCTCCAAACGATCCTTGATGAGGGCGTCGGTCTTGGCGTCGATCTCGGCCAGATCACTGGAGCATGCGGATCCGGCCAAAACGACCAAAGCCATCGCCGCGCCGGTCCAGCATGTCCATATATAAGGATTGTGTTCGGCGACTCGGGGCTTCGACAAGCGGCTGCTCCATGAAATCACCCGCCGAGTGTACGCAGAATCGTCCGGTTCGTTGCAGGTTGGTCTTTGCTTACCTATCCTTAGCGAATGAGGGCCTAGACCCCTCTTCCAGCGTATACACGCGCTGGTTTGTTTGGTGACGGTTCGGATTCTGGCTGAAGGCCGATCCCAACCGGCGGCGGAGGATCCCCCCTCCCCCCTCCTATCCCCCCGCAAGAGAGCAGGCCTATTCCGATGGCTTCGATCACCTACGACGGTCAGAGCTTCATGATCGACGGGCGTCGCATCTTCCTGGCCGCCGGGACGATCGAATATGCACGTTGCCCGCGCGAGCTGTGGTCGGAGCGACTGAGGCAGGCCAAGCACGCCGGCCTGAACGCCATCACGACGTCGGTCGTGTGGTCTCGGCACGAGGCCCGGCCGGGTCAGTTCGACTTCACCGGCGAGAACGACCTGCGTCACTTCCTGACGCTCGTCAAGGCGGCTGGTTTGTTGGCGATCCTGCGTGTCGGGCCGTATGTCGGCCAGGGCTTCGACCTGGGCGGGTTGCCGCCGTGGATCCTCAGCCAGAACAATGTGGCACTGCGGACCGCCAACAGCGTGTTTCTCGAATCGTGCTCGCGGTTCTTCGGGGCGCTGGCCAAGCAGGTGCGGGATTTGCAGCGGACGGCTGTCGGGCCGGATGGTCGCGACACCGGCGGGCCCATCATCCTGATCCAGAGCGAGTCGCACTGGACCTGTGGTCACCAGACCCTGGCCAACGGCTATCTGGGCGAACTCAACCGCTATCTGCGCGAGTCGGGTTTCGAAGTGCCCGCCATCAATGCCAACAACCTTTGGCAAGGTGTCGAGGGCGAGATCGACTGCTGGAGCGGGTCGGGCGGCTTGCTCGCCAACCTGCGGCAGCTCGCCGTGGTCCGTGGCAGCCAGCCGCGGCTTGTGGCGGAATATCGCCCTGGCGAGCGGACCTTCTGGGGTGGCCCGGCGAGCCGTGCGCTTGACGCTGCCGCGCTGCAGCGCGGCTTGGCCGAGATCCTCGCGGCTGGCGGTCAGTTCAATCTGGAACCCTTCGCCGCCGGTCTCAACATGGGCTTCAATGCGGGCCGACTCGCCCATGACGTAGCCGCGTTTGCGACCACCCGCGACGACGCCGGCGCCCCGCTTAGCGACACCGGCAAGCCCCGCCCGACCTTCGACGCCCTGCGTCGCATCGCCCTCTTCGCCTCGCGTTTCGGGCGGTTGTTGTCGCACCTTGATCCGAAGCGTCCGGTGGTAAGCCTCGCGCCCAACATTGCCCAGCCACCCGTCGGTGGCAAGGCTTCCAAGTCCACCAAGCCGACGGGCCACGTTGTGCTGCACGCCGCGGGCTCTCAGGGCTCGGTCGTGTTTATCTTCGCCCCCGCCGCCGCGCCCGACGCGCCCGCTCCGACCGAGCCGGTGCATCTGCTATTGCCCGACGGCGCGACGCTGCCGGTGTATCTCGGCACGCAGTCCGTGACGTGGATCGTGCTGGAGAGTCGGCTCGTGGGCCGCTCGCAGCTCGACTATTGCAACCTCGCGCCGATCGCGATGGCGGGCCGCGTGCTAGTGCTGGCGGGGCCGGCGGGCACGCCCGCGTTGTTGTCGATTAATGGCGCGGATCTGGAAGCCACGGTTCCCGAGGCCGACGACGAGCCGGTGCTGATCGATCACGAGGGCGTGATGCTGATGATCATCGCGGACGCGGCGTTGCCGACGGTGTTCGTGGGTGATGACGCGGTGTACCTGGGGGTGGATGGCCTGACATTGACGGGCGAGCCGATCGTGCCGGCGTGGGGGGCGGCGTTCCACCGGATCAACGGCGACAGCCTGGACACGAAGATTCTGGCCGACGCGCACCCCAAGCGTCCTGTGGATAGGTCGCCGGTGAAGGCGGCGGCGGTGCCCGCGCCGCGTGGGCGTGCGGCCAAGAACCGCAAGGGCCGGGCTGAGCCGGCGGTACCGACGGAGTTGCCGCCTTTGGGGCCCAACGCGGTGGTGATCCCGCACCGCAAGGTGCCGACGAGGATCACGCTCTCGGCGTGGACGACTGCGCCGCTGAGCGACTATTGCGACGGGACGTGCCCGCGGTATGCGTCGACCAACGGGCCGGCGGATCTGAATGTGATGGGTGCGCCGTTTGGGTACGGGTGGTATCGGCTGAAGCTCAAGAGCTCATCGGCCCGCAAGATCCTGGTGGCCGCGCCGCATGGTGGCGACCGATTGGCGTTGTTCCTTGGGGGCGAGGCGACGGGTTTGCTTGGCGTTGGCCCCGGCGCGACGCACGATACGACGCTGAAACTGGCGAAGGGTGAACAGACGCTGGTGGTGCTGGCGGAGAACTTTGGGCGATTTAGCGCGGGGACGAACCTGGCCGAGGGGAAGGGTCTTTTGGGGCATCTGTGGGAGGTTCAGCCGGCGCGGGTGGCCAAGCCGGCGTTGCAGCGGGGCAACCCGGTGGACGTGCTGGCGTTCCGCGCGCCATTGTGGGATCTGCACCCCGGCGATGTGACGGATCCGCAGCGGCTGACGTGGACGTTGCCCCACCACCGGCGCGAGGGCGTGCTTCTGCGGCTCAACCCCAAAGGGTACCGCGGGCTGCTTTTGGTCAACGACAAGCCGGAGCGGTACTTTGACGCGTCGGGCCCGGCGACGATTTTCTTCGAGGAATCGGCGTTGCTGCGTGGGAACAACGTGTTCCAACTGGCGATCCTGGGATCGATGGAAGATGCGCAGCGGGATCTGGCGGGGTCGCTGGAGATCTTTGAGTGCCTGGAGGCCGTGACGGCCAAGGCGGAGTGGTCGTTTGCGAAGTGGGAGCGCCCGGCGACCAGCGCGTTCGGCGCGGAGCTCAAGCGCGTGACGACGGGCCCACGCTGGCACCGGGCAACGTTCAAGGGCCCTGAGCACGCGACGGATCTGCACCTTGACGCGGCGGGCCTGAGCAAAGGTCAGTTGTACCTCAACGGACGACACCTTGGGCGTTACTTCACGGCGACTGACGCGGGGAAGGCGGTGGGCCCGCAGACGGACCTTTGGCTGCCTTCGCCGTACATTCAGTCCGGGCGCGAGAACGAGATTTTGTTGTTCGACGAGCACGGGTTCGCCCCGTCCAAGGTCCGCGTGTACGTGGATTGATCGGGTTGGGCGGAGGCGGCTGACGCTCGGTGCACGATTCCGACGCCTATGAGAATGCGGGTGGCGGCGTTGGAACACCATGGGTCAAGATCCTGTCGATCCTGCGCGGTTGACGGCGCCTTCGAGGGAGACCTCGACGCCGACAACCAATCGCGCGCCGACGGAGCGATTGGCATCGTTGGGCTCGCGTTATGGGGCGGTGGGCGTGCCCGATCGGATCGGTCGTTACGCGATCAAGAGCGTTCTTGGCGCGGGCGGGATGGGGGTGGTGTATCTGGCGACGCAGGAGTCTCCAGAGCGGGACGTGGCGTTGAAGGTGATGAAGGACGGCATGTGCTCGCCGCGTTTGCGGAAGCGGTTTGAGAGCGAGGCGCATGCTTTGGCGCGTCTTCAGCATCCGCATATCGCGCAGATCTTTGAGGCTGGCACGCACTACGCGGGCGGGCCGGAGGACGAGCCGCTGGAGGTGCCGTACTACGCGATGGAGTTTGTGCGCGACGCGCAGTCGCTGCTGCGGTTTACGCGCGAGCGTGGGCTCTCACCGGAAGCCCGCATCCGTTTGTTCGTCAAGATCGCGCGGGCGTTGCACCACGCGCACCAGCGCGGGCTGGTGCACCGAGACATCAAGCCGGGCAACATCCTGGTGGCCCCGAACGGCGAGCCGAAGATCATCGACTTCGGCGTTTCGCGCGACCTTTTCGAGAACCCCGCGGCGACGGCGAACACGCAGCCGGGGCAGCTGGTGGGGACGTTGCAGTACATGTCGCCCGAGCAGGTGGCGACGGGCGTGACGACGATCGATCACCGCAGCGACGTGTACAGCCTCGGGGTGGTGCTTTACGAGTTGCTCCGCGGCAAGCTGCCCTATGACCTCTCCGACGTGGGCATGCTGAAGGTCCCGCAGGTGATCCGCGAGACGGCGCCCATCGCGCCGCGCGGCGAGGACGCCGCCTTCCCCGCCGATCTTCAGACGATCCTCCTGACGGCCTTGCACAAAGACCGCAGCCAGCGCTACCAGACGGCCGACGACTTGGCCGATGAGCTGGACCGCTACCTGAGCAACCAGCCTATTCGAGCCTCTGGTGACAGCGTGTGGTACATCCTCTCGACGCGGGCGCGGGCCGCGATCGCCGACCACGCGGCGCTTGTGCTGGCGTTGTGGGCCCTCGCGGCGGCGCTGATCGGGGCGTATGCAGCGACCCCGCTGCTTTTCCCGGATTGGTCGGCGTTGATGCTGCAACGCGCGGCGCTGGCGATCCGCGGCGAGGCGCCGCCGCCGCAGTCTTTTGAGCACGTGCGGATCGTGATGCTGACGGAGACGACCGACATCGCAGGTTTGGCGGCCCGCGAGCGTCTGAGCGGGATCGACCCGGCGGAGCCGGTCACACGGCGACCCCTCGACGCCCGGTTGTTGGAGCGGCTGGCGCGGGCCGGACCGCGCGCCATTGCGTGGGACATCGTCTACCTCGGCGAGACCGACAGCGACGCGCTCCTTCGCCGCGCGGCGGAGCTTGGGTTTGCTTCGACAGGTGTGGTGATGGCCAGCAACATGTGGTCCCACGGCGTCGATAACCATTCCGACGTCAGCCATGTGCTGACCCCCACCGTCCGCGTCGGTTGCGCCTGGCTCGGCGACGATGAGCACGCCAACTTGTTCGTTCAACTGGCCTCGGGCAGCGCGCTCGCGCCAGCCCGCTCGCTGGCCGTGGAAGCCTTCGCGGTTGCGCGCGACGCGATTATGCCCGCCGCTGCGACCATTGATGCGGGCGGCGGAAGCCTCGTCCTGCGGATGTCCCCCACCGGCGACGGCCGCGCGACCATGCCGCCCGTCCTCATCCCCGCTTTCATACAGACCGAAGCGGAGGCCGACCCCAGCATCGGCGTTCGCGCCGGCGACCTGGTGGCGCTCCGGCAGATCACGATCCCCTCCGATGAAGCCCTCAACCGCGCCACGTTTGACTATCAGCGCGTGATGGAAGCCGACGAGTCGACCCTGCGGGCCTGGTTCGCCGGGCGGACTGTGGCCGTGGGTTCGATCCGCCCGGATGCTTTGGGGCGCATTGACCGGCATCCGTATGCCGACGGCCGGAGCGTACCCGGCGTGGCCGCGCAGGCCGCGGCGCTCGAGAGCTTGTTGCAGAGCTTCGACGTGCGTTCGCCCAGCGCCGCGCAGGGAGGGCTACTGGCGCTGGTGGTCGCGTCGGCCGCGCTGGCTGTCGGGTGGCGTTTCCGCTCGACGCTCGCCCGGTCAGTCGGGCTGCTGGCGTTGGTGGTGGTCGCCTGGGGCGTCTGCATCACGCTGGCCGCCACGGCGCAGCTTCTGCCCAACCCGCTAGCGATACTTGTTACTATGCTGTTGGCCACGGCCGCCGCGCCGATCGTTCGGCGCAGTCATCCGGCGCGGCTGACATAGGTCCTTTTCGCTGCTGGGCACAACTGCCTGCAAGCGGATTTTCTT
>Ga0105046_10011199_pt1 | contig 13958 bp, 12 predicted proteins | sample MAT03_FD_78385 | JGI IMG/M metagenome (GOLD analysis project Ga0105046, IMG submission 78385) | Freshwater microbial communities from Lake Fryxell liftoff mats and glacier meltwater in Antarctica - MAT-03 (megahit assembly) | ecosystem: Environmental > Aquatic > Freshwater > Ice > Liftoff... | reverse complement strand
TCCAGCATCGAGGCCAGCGTCGTGCTCTTGCCGGTACCGGTGGCACCCGCCATCAGGATCAGGCCGCGCTTTTCCGTCACCAACTGCATCAGCATCGGCGGCACGCCCAAAGAGTCGAGCGAGGGAATCTCCACCGGAATGCAGCGGATCACCGCCGCGACGCTGCCGCGTTGCTTGAAGGCCGAAAGGCGGAAACTGCCCACCCGTGGCACGCCAACGCCCACATTCAGTTCGCCCGTGTCGTCGAGTTCTTCCAGTTGCTGTGGGGCCAGCATTTCGGCCAGCAATTGGCGCGTTTGGTGCACCCCCAGCAATTGATCGGACAACTGCAGGATCTGCCCGTTGATCTTGATCTGGATCGGCATGTTGGCCGACAGGTACACATCAGACGCGTTCTTCTCCGCCATCAGGCGCAAGACGCGTTCTAGGTTGTTGGCCATGTCGTGCCGCTCCGCTGACCTGCCCGCGCTCAGGCGCGCAGGAGTTCGTTGATGCTGGTCTTGGCGCGGGTTTGTGCGTCTACCCGCTTGACGATTACCGCGCAATACAAGCTGTGCGTGCCGTCGGCGCTGGGCAGGTTGCCGCTGACGACCACGCTGCCGGCGGGGATGCGGCCGTAGGTGATGCTGCCGGTGGCACGGTCGTAGATCTTGGTGCTTTGGCTGATGTACACGCCCATGCTGATGACGCTGTTCTCTTCAACGATCACGCCTTCCACCACCTCGCTGCGCGCGCCGACAAAACAGTTGTCTTCGATGATGGTGGGGTTGGCCTGCAGCGGCTCCAGCACGCCGCCGATGCCGACGCCACCGCTCAGGTGCACGTTCTTGCCGATCTGCGCGCAACTGCCCACGGTGGCCCAGGTGTCGACCATGGTGTTTTCGTCGACGTAAGCGCCGATGTTCACGTAGCTGGGCATCAGCACCACGTTCTTGGCGATGTAGCTGCCACGCCTTGCCACGGCGGGCGGCACCACCCGCACGCCGGTGGCGCGCATGGCGTCTTCGTCCAGATGCGCGAACTTGGTTTGCACCTTGTCGAAGAAGCCCAGGTCGCCGGCGCGCATGACCTTGTTGTCGTTCAAGCGGAAGCTCAGCAGCACGGCCTTCTTGATCCACTGGTTGACGTGCCAGTCGCCCACGCCGCGCCTTTCGGCCACCCGCAAACGGCCACCATTCAGGTCGGCGATAACGTGTTCGACGGCGTCCCGCACTGCGGGTGCGTTCAGCGCGCTGATGTCGGCGCGCGACTCCCAGGCTTGGTCGATGAGGGCTTGCAGTGGGGTGGTGCTCATGCGCGGCTTTCGGGTTTCAAGAAGTTTGTTCGGTATAGGCGGCGATGCGTTGGGCGGCTTCCAGGCAATCGGCTACGGGTGCGACCAGGGCCATGCGAATGCGGCCGGTGCCGGGGTTGGGTGGCGTGTGGCTGGGCACGGAACGCGCCAGCAAGCTGCCCGGCAGAACGGCCACATTGTATTGAGCCAGCACACCGCGTGCCCACTCGATGTCGTCGGCGCCTGCAGGCAGGCCGGCCCACAGGTAGAAGGCCGCATCGGGCAGCTTCACATCCAGCACCTGGGCCAGCAGCGGTGTGACCTGCGCGAACTTGGAGCGGTACAGGTCGCGGTTTTCCACCACATGGGCCTCGTCGTTCCAGGCCGCGATGCTGGCGCGCTGCACCATGCCGCCCATGGCGCTGCCGTGGTAAGTGCGGTACAGCAAAAAGGCCTTGATCAAGGCCGCATCACCGGCCACAAACCCCGAGCGCAGGCCTGGCACGTTGCTGCGCTTGGAAAGGCTGGTCAGGGCGACGAGATTGCGGAAATCGGTTCGTCCCAGTGCCTGGGCGGCTTGCAGCGACCCCAGTGGCGCTTCGTCGCGGAAGTAGATCTCGGAGTAACACTCGTCGCTGGCGATCACGAAGCCGTGGCGGTCGCTCAGCGCGAAGAGTTCTTGCCATTCGGACAGGGGCATCACCGCGCCGGTCGGGTTGCCCGGCGAGCAGACGTACAGCAGTTGCGTACGCGCCCAGGTGGCGTCGTCCACCGCGCTCCAGTCGGCCGCGAAGTTGCGGGCGGGGTCGCTGGGCACGAACACGGTTTGTGCGCCGCCCAGCAGCGCGGCACCTTCGTAGATTTGGTAGAACGGGTTGGGACAGACGACGGTGGCACCGGGCTGGCTCGGATCGAGCACCGTCTGGGCCAGGGCAAACAGCGCCTCACGCGAGCCGTTCACGGGCAAGACCTGCGTGGCGGCGTTCAAGCCGACGCCATAGCGGCGCTGCAGCCAGCCCGTGATGGCCTCGCGCAGTGCGGGCTCGCCCAGCGTGGCGGGGTAGGCCGACAAGGCCGGAAGCGCCTTCATCAGCGCTTCTTCGATCAGGGCCGGCGTCGCGTGTTTGGGCTCGCCGATGCCCAGGCTGATGGGGCGGTAAGCCGGGTTGGGCTTGATGCCCTGCGTCAGCTCGCGCCAGCGCTCGAATGGGTAGGGATGCAAGCGGGACAACAGCGGATTCATAGCGCGATTATCCCGGACGTGACCCCGCCCCGAACCCCGCCCCCGGGTTCAGCGGGCCAGGCGGAACCCAGCCACGACCTGCACCAGCTCATCGGCTTGCCCGCGCAAAGCTTCTGCAGCGGCGGCGCTTTGTTCGACCAAAGCCGCGTTGCGTTGCGTGGCGGTATCCATTTGCGAAACCGCTTCGCCCACCTGTGCAACGCCCAGGCTCTGTTCACGGCTGGCTTCGCTGATCTCGGACATGATGGCCGTCACCCGCGTGATCGAAGCCACGACTTCCTTCATCGTTTCACCGGCTTCGTCGACCTGCGCGGCACCTTGCTCGACACGCTCGACGCTGGCTGCAATCAGCGTCTTGATCTGGCGGGCAGCATCGGCGCTGCGCTGCGCCAGGCTGCGAACTTCGGTGGCCACCACCGCGAAGCCGCGGCCCTGCTCGCCAGCGCGAGCCGCTTCCACCGCCGCGTTCAGCGCCAGGATGTTGGTCTGGAAGGCGATGCCGTCGATGGTGCCGATGATGTCGGCAATGCGGCGTGAACTCTCGTTGATGCCGCCCATCGTCTGCACCACACGCGTCACGGCCTCGCCGCCGCGGCGGGCCACCTCGCTGGCACGCTTGGCCAGCGCGTCAGCTTCCACGGCGTGTTCGGCGTTCTGCTTCACCGCCGCGCCCAGCTCTTCCATCGATGCACAAGTTTCCTGCAATGAACTGGCTTGCTGTTCGGTTCTGCTGGACAGGTCGAGATTGCCTTGTGCGATTTCGTTACCGGCGCAGGCAACCCGTTCGCTGCCTTCGCGCACGGTGGCCACCACGCCCGACAGGCTGGTCTGCATGTGTTGCAAGCTGGCCAGCAGGCTGGTCCGGTCGCCCGCCCTCAGTGTGATGGGTGTCGAGAGGTCGCCATCGGCAACGGCACGCGTCACCGCGACAGCCACATTCGGCTCGCCACCCAACTGCCCGAGCAGGTTGCGCGTGATCAACACGGCAAGCGAGACGCCGACGACCAGTGCGGCGCCGACCAGACCCAGCGTCAATAGCCGTGCCTCGGCGTAAACGGTGGCGGCGCGCGCTGCTTCGGCCTTACCGCCTGCGGCGTTGTAGGCCGTTAGCGTGTCGAGCAGCGCGATGGTTTCGTCGAGCGACATCTTGGCCGCGCCATCGCTGAGGTCGCGCGCGTCTTCGGCCTTGCCGCCGCGCCCGAAGGCTTGCACCTTCTTCGCAAATCCTTGGTATTCCGCCCATTTGGCCTTGAAGGCGTCGGCCAACTTGCGCTCTTCCTGGGTCGTCACGAATTGCTCAAATTCACCCAGGTGGGTCGCTACCGTCGCGTCGAACGCTTTCAGCTTTTCTTCGTATTCGTCCCTGTAGCTGGCGTCCTCCGCCCGCGCGTGTTTGATCTCGAATTCGCGGTACTCCAAGATCGAAGCGCGCGCCGAGGTGGTGCTGACGATGCTGGGCAGCCAGTTGCTGGCGAGTTCGATTGCCGTCAGGTTCACGCGTGAAAGGCTGAAAATTGCTGTCGCGCCAAGGACTGCAGTCAGCGCCAACACGATAGCGAACGCCCCGCTCAGGCGCGTGCCTATGCGCAGGTTGCCGAACCATGCGGCAAGGCGTGCAACGGAGTTCATGGGCATTCCTCGAGTGTTCGATTTCGCGTGGCCAGCGCGGCCACGCGGAAACTCATTACTTCTTGAAGCCGGCGTAGGTCAGGCCGATGACCTTGCCGCCAGCGTCCTGGATCGGGTGGTAACACGAGTCGAAGGCGGTGCCCAGAACATCGACCACTGCGCAGAATTTGTCGCCTTTGATCAGGGCCTCGTACGCTTTGGCGCGTGCCAGACTCGTGCCGACGCCACGCTTGCCCTCTGGCGTGAGCACGTTGGTGCTGACGCGGACGAAGTCGTCGCCTTCCTTAACAAAGATGGTTGCGCTGGCGCCCGTGGTCTTCTTGATCTCGTCGACCACGTCGTAGTTGTTGTTGATCTTGCGGGTGCCGAAAAACAGGCCCGATACCGATTTCTCGCCGGCTTTTTCGGTGCCCTCCAGCTTGGCAGTGCCGATCTTGGACAGGCGGGCATCCAATGTGGCGATGGCAGCCTTGGGGTCGTTGTTGGCGTGGGCGGAACCAGCCAGCACGGCCAGCGTGGTCATAGCGGTGAAGAGGAATTTCTGCATGGGGTGCTTCTTCGGCAGGGTCATGAATGTGAACCGCCGGTGTTCGCAAGGGAAAAGCACCGCGCGGGGCTTAAGGTGGATGCCGGCCTTGCGTGCCCAGCCTTGACCGCTTGTGTTCCCGGCAAGCATTCACATGTGAACCTGTTCACGGTCTTTGCCCCTCGGGCTGGTCCGCCGTCTGACTGCTTGAACGCAGGCGTTTCAGTGCTTCAGAGCGTCCCGATGCACCCCGCGGCTCCGCAACGGCAGGTCAGCCGACCTTCGTGGTGCGTGGGGCCGTAGTTCACGGTGATCTCCTGCCCAGGCGCGATGGGCTTCAGCGCATAAAACTCGACGCGCCCTTGCCGGATGCACAAGCGCGCATTGGGCTGGCAACTGTGGTTGGTGTAACGCATCGGGTCTTGCGACTTGGTGAAGTCGATGGCCTTCTTATCTGAAAGCTCCACGATCATGATGCGTTCGCTGCGCGTGGCACGGATGCGCGCTTGCTGAACGCTGATGCTTTCGCCGCGGATCTCACCGATTTTCAGCCGTACCGGTATGGCTTCTGCCGCAAATGCACCCTGGCCGTCGATGGCGCTGGGGCGTGCTTGCACCGCGAACTTCTGATACGCGGGGCGGCCCGTCGGGGCCCTGGTCGTTGTCGGGTTCGTAGCGGGTACCGGTGACGATGACGGTGACCGGGTGCGCAGCTGTGGCATCAGGCGTCCGGCAGGTCGACCTTGGGCAGCGGCTTCCAGCCCTTCTTGAGCGACTTCCGGGCCAGCGGCTTCGCGACTTCGGCGAGGGATTGCGGTGGGTTCTTGCGGGCCATGTTCTGGCTTTCGGCGAGGGGGTTCCAATGGGGGCGCGATGCTATCATCCGGCCGCTCTTGCGCGTGCTGGTAGCGAGAATTTTTTCAATGAAATCAAGCACTTGCGATGCGCCTTACACAGATCAAGCTCTCCGGATTCAAAAGCTTTGCTGAACCCACCACTTTTCAGTTGCCGGGGCAACTGGTGGGCGTGGTGGGGCCCAATGGCTGCGGCAAGAGCAACATCATTGACGCCGTGCGCTGGGTTCTTGGTGAAAGCAAAGCAAGCGAGCTGCGCGGCGAAAGCATGCAAGACGTCATCTTCAGCGGCAGTGGCAACCGCAAGCCGGCCAGCCGGGCCAGCGTGGAACTGGTGTTCGACAACAACCTGGCGCGCGCCGGAGGCCAGTGGAATGCCTTCGCTGAAATCGCGGTCAAGCGCACTTTGACGCGTGACGGCACCAGCAGCTACTTCATCAACAACCACCCGGTGCGCCGACGCGACGTGCAAGACGTCTTCCTGGGCACCGGCCTGGGGCCGCGCGCCTACGCCATCATCGGCCAGGGCACCATCAGCCGCATCATCGAAAGCCGCCCCGAGGAACTGCGCCTGTTCCTGGAAGAGGCGGCCGGTGTCAGCAAGTACAAGGAACGCCGCCGCGAGACCGAAAACCGGCTGAAAGACACGCGCGAGAACCTGACGCGGGTCGACGACATCCTGCGTGAGCTGAACGCCAACCTCGACAAGCTGGAAAGCCAGGCCGCCGTGGCTACGCAGTACCGCGGTCTGCAGGAGCAGGGCACGCTGAAGCTGCACCAGCTGTGGTTTCTGAAGCACCGCGACGCAGCCAGCGAAGAAGCGCGTGTGAACACCGCTTCGGCCGAGGCCATCAATGCGCTGGAAGCCCGCATGGCCGACCTGCGGCATGTCGAAGCCGAGCTGGAAACCGTGCGCCAGGCGCACTATGCCGCCAACGACGAACTGCACGCCAAACAAGGCCTGCTGGCCGAAGCGGCGCTGGACGTGAGCCGGCTGGAAGAGCGCATCCGCTACGTGGTCGAAGGCCGCCAACGCGCGCAGGCACGGCTGGCCGAATTGAAGCTTCAAAACGAACAGTGGGCGCAGCGCCAGGAAGCCGCCACCTTCGAGCTGGACGACATTGCCGCGCTGATTGAAGCCGCCGATGAACAGGCCGCCGTGCTGGCCGCGCAGGCCGAAGAACAGGCCATGGATTTGCCCAACCTGGAGGACGCCGTGCGCGCCCGCCAAGCCACTGCCAACCAGCAGCGCACCCAGGTGACGCAGGTGCAGCAGCAGATTCATGTGCTGGCGGCTGAAAGCCGCAACATCGAAGAGCAGTCGCGTGGGCTGCGCGGCCGCCGCGAGCGTCTGGCCACTGAACGCCAGGGCCTGCAAGCACCGGACACGGCGAAGCTCGACGCACTGAAACAACAAGAAGCGCAAGCCGCCGAAGCGCATGCAGTGGCAGATGCGCGTTTGCAGGACTTGTCTGAGCAGGTGCCCAGCCTGGACGAACAACGCCGCGCGGCGCAGTTGGCGGTGAATGCCGAATGGGGCCGTTTGGCCGACATCGGCGCGCGCTTGGAAGCCTTGCGTTCACTGCAAGCCAGGGTGCAGACCGAGGGCAAGCTCAAGCCCTGGCTGGAAAAACACGGCCTGAGGGGCCTGCAGGGTTTGTGGACCCAGGTTCAGATCGAAGCGGGCTGGGAAACCGCCCTGGAATCTGCCTTGCGTGAACGCTTGAATGCGTTGGCGGTGGGCCGCCTGGACACCGTGCGTGCGTTCGCCGCAGACGCACCGCCGGCCAAGCTGGCCTTTTACGCGCTGCCATCGGGTGGGTCTGGTGGGTCTCGTGGATCTGGTGGGTCGGGCGGGTCTGGCTCTGCTCTCGGCAATTTGCCCCGCTTGGCCGAGCAGTTGCGTCTGGCCGATGCCAGCCTGCAGACCTTGTTGTCCGACTGGCTGGCCGGCGTCTACACCGCGGTTTCGATGGAGCAAGCCTTGTCGCAGCGCAGCCAGTTGCAGCCCGGCGAGCTGATCCTGACGCGGGAAGGCCATGCCGTCAGCGCACACGCAGTGGCTTTTTATGCGCCCGATTCCGAGCAGGCCGGCATGCTGGCGCGGGCTCAGGAAATTGAAAATCTCGACCGCCAGCAGCGCGCGCAGGTGCTGATGGCCGACGCGGCCAAGACCGCGTCGGTGCGCCTGGAAGCGGCTTACACCGAGACCAGCCAGCGCCTGCAGACAGTTCGCCGCGAAGCCGCCGACGCACAGAACCGCGCCCATGGTTTGCAGGTCGAACTGTTGCGCTTGAGCCAGCAGGCGCAGGCCGCCACCTCGCGCCGCGGGCAACTCAGCGAAGAGTTGGCAGAAATCGACGCGCAGCAAGAATCGCTGGAAGAACGCAAGGCCACTGGCGAGGCGCGTTTTGAAGAACTGGACATCGGCCTGGCGAATGCGCAGGAACGCCACGCCGAGCTTGAAGACGGCGTGATCGCGGCGGAACGCAGGCTGGCCGATGCACGGGAACAGCAACGTGCCTTGGAGCGCCAGGCGCAAGAGGCCCGCTTCCAGGCCCGTGCCCTGGCCGCGCGGCGCGACGAACTGCAACGCAGCATCGAAACCGCCGCCGCGCAGGTGGCCGCCAATGCCCAGGCCGGTGAACAGCTTGAACTGGAGCTGGGCGCCTTCAACGACCAGGCTGCACAAACCGGTCTGCAAGCCGCGCTGTCCTTGAAACTGGACCGCGAACAGGCGTTGAGCCTGGCCCGCAGCCAGTACGATGATTTGAGCGCGCAACTGCGCCGTGCCGATGAAAGCAAGCTGGGTTTCGAGCGCAGCCTGCAGCCCCTGCGCGACCAGATCACCAAGCTGCAGTTGGAATTGCAAGCCGCGCAACTGGGCGGTGCGCAGTACCTGGAACAACTGGCCGCGGCCGAGGTAAATCTGCAAGCCCTGGCGCAATCGATTGAAGACGGCCAGGTCAAGCTGTGGGGTCTGCAGACCGAGATCGACCGCATCACCAAGGAAATAAACGGCCTGGGGGCGGTGAACCTGGCTGCGCTGGACGAACTGAGCAGTTCGCGCGAACGCAAGACTTTCCTGGATTCACAGAACGCCGACCTGCTGGACGCCATCGGCACGCTGGAAGATGCCATCCACAAGATCGACATCGAAACACGTGATCTGCTGGCTTCCACCTTCAACCAGGTCAACGAGCATTTCGGCCTCATGTTCCCCAAGCTCTTCGGCGGCGGAAACGCCCGGCTGGTGATGACGGGCACCGAGATCCTGGACAGCGGCGTGCAGGTGATGGCGCAGCCGCCGGGCAAGAAAAACAGCACCATTCACCTGTTGTCGGGTGGCGAGAAGGCGTTGACGGCGATTGCGCTGGTGTTCGCCATCTTCCAGCTCAACCCGGCCCCGTTCTGTTTGCTCGACGAAGTCGACGCGCCGCTGGACGACGCCAACACCGAGCGCTACCGCAACCTCGTCACCGAGATGAGCAAGGGCACGCAGTTCCTGTTCATCAGCCACAACAAGATCGCCATGGAAATGGCGCAGCAACTCATCGGCGTGACCATGCAAGAGCAAGGTGTGTCGCGCATCGTGGCCGTCGACATGGAAGTGGCGCTCGGCATGGCCGAGTTGGTTTGAATATCTCGTAAGGAAACGCGTCCATGGCCCCAACTTCTCTTGTCACCGGTCTGGCGTTGATTGGTTTGACCGTTTTTGGCCTGCTGGCTTTTCAACTCTGGTGGGTCCTCCGGCGCAAGCAGCAGGCGCTGATGCGGGTCCGATCGGCCCAATCGACTGAAGCGACTGAAGCGGCTGAAGCGGCTGAAGCGGCCGACACCGCACCGGCCACGCCACCCACGCACGCGGGGCCGCCGCGAACGCAGCAACGCACCGAACCCACATTGGATGGCAGCGCGGCGGGCGCTGCTGCTGACCAGCCTGACAGCAACGCGGACTTTTCGGCTTTGCACGATACCGACACCGACGCTCAGCGAGACAACATGGCTGCGCCGTTCGGGATGGCCCCCGTACCGCTGCGCAGCCTGCGCCGACAGGTGCCGCGGCTGGACGCCATGATCGACGCCATCGTCACGCTGTCGCTGGAACACCCCATCAGCGGCGACCTGGCCGTGGCCCACATCCCGCCGACCCGTCGCGCGGGCAGCAAGGCCTTCTACATCGAGGGGCTGGACGCCGACACCGGCACCTGGGAAGTGCTGGTGCCAGGGCGCCGTTATGGCGAATTGCAGGCCGGCGTGCAACTGGCCAGCCGCACCGGCGCGCTCAATGAAATCGAGTTCAGCGAGTTCATCCAGAAGGTGCAGGTCTACGCAGATGCCGTGGGCGCGAGCATCGACGGCTCGAATGCGCCTGACATGCTTGACACGGTGGCCCGCGCCCGTGAACTCGACGGGCTGGCCGGTCCGCTGGACGCGCAGCTGACGGTCACACTGCGCACGAATGGCGTGGCCTGGTCGGTGGCCTTCGTGCAGCAGATCGCGGGCCGCCTGGGCTTTGTGCCGGGCGCGTTGCCGGGCCGCCTGGTGCTGCCTTCAACTGACGAGGGTGCGCCGCCCATGCTGGCCCTGTTGGTCGACCCGCAGGCGGCCCTGTCCGACGAACCGTTGGGCGCTGTCGTTCGCGAATGCACGCTGTCGCTGGACGTGCCGCAGACCCTGGCGGCCAAGGAGCCTTTCCCTGCCTGGCAGCTGGCTGCCCGCAGACTGGGCGAAGAACTGGACGCGACATTGTGCGACGACCAGGGCCAAGCCATCGGTTTGCAGGCCTTCGCCGAAATTGGGCAAGAGCTTGAAGCCCTGTATGAGCGGCTTGAAGCGCTGGACCTGCCGGCCGGCTCGCCTGCCGCGCGGCGATTGTTCAGCTGAAGTCGTTGCCGCAGCCGGTACCTGCGGCGGTGCAGGCGGTGGTTCAAGTTCGCTGCGCCGATGCCGAAAAAGGCCAGTGCAACGCAACAGACTCCAGCGACACAGTCGCCCGTTACCGGCCCCATACCCACCATGCGGCTGCGCCACCTGCTGCCCCTGCTGACCCTGACGCTGGGTCTTCTTTTGACCAGTCTGCTCAGCTGGCGCGTGAACCAAGGCTGGCGCATCGCGCAGGCTGCTGAACGTGCCGAAGCGGCCGTTGTGCAGTTGGGCGTGGCGCTGCGAGCGGCCGAAATGGTGTCGCGCGAGCGTGGCCCCACCAACGGTGCGCTGGGTGCCGTGCAGCCGCCAACGCCAGCCGTGGTGCAGGCCCTGCGCGAGGCGCGCGACAGGACCGACCTGGCCTGGCGGGTCTTTGGAGCCGCCCTTGTCGCCGACGCCAACGCCGCCAGGGAACGTGAAGCCGCCGCCCGCTTGCAGGACGCTGGCGAGGCGCTGGCCCAGGCCCGCGCTGCGGTCGACCGCCTGCTGGCGCTGCCGCTGGATGCCCGCGAGCCACAGGCCATCCGCAGCGCCGTGGCCGGCATGGTGGCCGTCGTGCCCATGCTGGCACCGGCGGTGGAACTGTTGGTTCATGACGCCACGCAAGGCCTGCCCAGGTTGAGTGACGCCGTACAGGGTGCCCGCCTGACGGCCGAGTTGCGTGAATACACCGGTCTGCTGGGCTCGCATTTCACCGCGCCGCTGGCCCGCCGTGAGCCTTTCACGCCTGCCGAACGCGCGGCCATCGAACGCACGCGCGGCCGCATCGACCAGTTGCGCGCGCTCGTTGAACTGCGGGTGCGCTTGCCTGGACAAGACCCGTCGGTGGTGCGGGGCTGGCAGATGGTGGAAGAGCACTATTTCACCGGTGCTGACGAGTTGCTGGGGCAAGTGATGGCGGCTGGCCAGACCGATGGTGCGTACGGCATGGACCCGGCCGCCTTTGCCGCGCGCTACGTGCCGGCCATGAACACCCTGTTCGGCTTGCGTGACCAGCTGCTGGTCCAGGCTGCGGCCATCACACAAGCCGAATTGCAGAAGTTGCGCACGCGGTTGCAGTGGGGTGCCTCAGCCTCGGTCTTGTTGCTGGCGCTGCTGGCGGCCACCGTGGTGGTGCTGTACCGCCGCGTGCTGGGGCCCCTGCGCGGCGTGACGCTGGCCCTGGACGGCTTGACCCGCGGCGACTTCAACGCGCCGCTTCCGCAACCCCGAGCCAACGACGAAATCGCCGCCGTGATCGGTGCGGTGGCGCGCTTGCAAGAGGTCAGCCGCGACCGTCAACAGCTCGAGGCCGACCGCCAAGTGATGATCGAGCAATTGCGCACCCAGTCCAGCACCGACTTCCTGACCGGGCTGCCCAACCGCCGCGCGTTTGTCGAAGCCGCCGAGCGCGAGTTGGCCCGGGCCCGCCGCAGCGGCAATCCACTGGTAGCCGTGTTGCTGGACATCGACCACTTCAAGCAGTTCAACGACCGCTACGGGCACAACGCCGGGGATCACGCGCTGCTTGGCGTGGCCCAGACCTTGCGGCTGACGTTGCGGGCCGGAGATCTGGTGGCGCGCTACGGCGGCGAAGAATTCGTGCTGTTGGTGCAGGGCGATCTGGCCGTCGGCTTGGCCTTTGCCGAGCGCTTGCGGGCGGCCATCGCCCAAGTCCGGGTCGCCACCCCGGACGGCGGCTTGCAAGGTGTTTCCGCCAGCCTGGGTGTGGCCGATTCACCGCAGTTCGGCCTGTTGCTGGACGCCCTGCTGTTGCGCGCCGACGAGGCTATGTACCGCGCCAAGGCGCTGGGGCGCGACCAGGTGGTGGTGGCCGAGAGTCTGGGCTGGGCATCCTGAGGCTGCGTGCCGCGGTGACCCAGGCGTTCACGCGGGCGGCAGCGCCTTCAGCAGCACCGCCGAATCGCAGCACCAGCCCACGATGGCGCCCTGTGCCGTCAGCATGTCCAGCGCGACGCGCTTGAACTCGGGGAAGCAGCTTGCGGTGGCGTCTTTCACGATGGCGCAGACGTAGCCGCGGTCGTTGGCCTGGCGCATGCTGGTTTGCACGCAGACCTCGGTGGTGACGCCGGTGAACGCCAGGTTGCTTGCGCGGCTATTGGAGGGGGTGCCAGCGGGCGGGCTTGCGGGCGGGTTTGCGGGCGTGCTCAAAGGGCTCTTCAGTACGGCGGTCATGCAGCGGCTTTCAGTTTGGGGCGTAGGGTCGCAGTGTCGAAACACCTGCGAGCTCGTGTGCCCAACTTCACTTCGTGCAGGGTAGCCAACGTGATCTTGCGGACCTCGGCCTTGCTTTGCTCGATGTGCGCGCGCAGCAGCAGCTTGGCGGCGTCGGGCTTGCGCTGGATGACGCCTGCTGTGCCTGGGTGGCGGCCACAAGCCTTCATGCCGCGATGACTTCGGGCCAGCGTGCGAAGTGGCAGGCCATGCGGTGTGTTTCGCCCACCTGGCTCGTGTAGGCCAGGTGCCCGCCATTGCCCATCAGCGTCGGTGCCTCGCGGCGGCAACGGTCTTGCACGGCCGGACAGCGGCTGGCGAAGCGGCACACCTGTGGCGGCGGGTTGATCGGGCTGCTGACTTCGCCTTCCAGCCGCACCCGCGGACCGTGCCCCGGAATGGCCGACACCAGCGCCTGTGTGTACGGGCGAGCCGGCCACGCGCGCCTTCTGCCCGCCCGACAGTTGGTGCGGGAAACGCGACAGCAATTCCGGCGGCAGCCCGACCGGGTCGAGCCGGCCCAGCGGCGGCGGCCAACCGAGCAGGAAGCAGAAGACATAGGCCAGCAGCAACCCGGTAAAGAAGGTGGGCTGCCAGACGCCGGCGGTGGTGATCGGGCGGGTGAGTTGATCGACCCACGAGCCCGGGCCGGTGGCCGCCATGACACGCATCGGGATGGCGATGGCGATGGCGCAGGCCCGCACCAGCGCCATCAGCACGATTTCCAGCGACGCCGGCAGGCGCAGTAGCAACTCTTTGAGGACCGGCTGGCCCGTGGTCAGCGAAAGGCCGAGATCGCCGCGTGCGAGGTCGGCCACGTAGCGAACAACTGTTCAATGCGAAGGCGGTCCAGCCCGAGTTGCTTGCGCACTTGTTCCACCGCTTCCTGCGTGGCGGCACCGCCTGCGAAGTTGGCCGCCGGATCGCCCGGCATGGCCCGCGTGAGCAGGAAGGTGATGACGACCACCCCCGCCAGATTGGGCAGGGCGGCCAGCAGGCGACGGCCATTGACGCGCAGCACCTTCAGTTCATCACCAAGGAAACATGCGCCGCGACGATGCGCCCGCCCTGCGGCAGGCGCACCCAGGTTCGGCTCTGGCGGCCGACCTTGTTGCCAGTGCAGGGCGTGATGCGCGGAAGGCACGAATCGCCTCGATGCCGTGCAGGTTCTCGCGCATACCGTATCGAACCGTGTGTTCGCTGGGCCAGAACAGTTCGTCCAGCACCTCGATGCGGTTGTGGATGAGTGCGTCTTCATAGACGCCGAACAGCGCCGTCAACTCGGCGTGC
>Ga0105046_10011197_pt1 | contig 13962 bp, 8 predicted proteins | sample MAT03_FD_78385 | JGI IMG/M metagenome (GOLD analysis project Ga0105046, IMG submission 78385) | Freshwater microbial communities from Lake Fryxell liftoff mats and glacier meltwater in Antarctica - MAT-03 (megahit assembly) | ecosystem: Environmental > Aquatic > Freshwater > Ice > Liftoff... | reverse complement strand
TGCCGCCGATCCGATGTATTGTCACACTGGAGGAATAACGCGATGAAGAGGTTTCAAGGGAGAATACCATTGGTAAACACCTTCGGAAAAGCGTCTCTACATCCAGTCGACGGCACACCCAGTGAATCTGATCACTGTACTCCAAGAGAGACTAGTGGTCAGATAGGCGGCGATGAGCTGCGCATCGGTCGGTCGGCCGGCGGCGGAACGGATGTCGGTGCCAAAAACGATCTCGTCCACGTTGCTGACCCCGTCGTCATCCCAGTCGTTCTCACCAATGGATAGATGGTAGTGGTGGTATGTGATGCCCTCCCCCGGACTGTGGCCCGTCAGCGTCGCGTAGTCGGCACCATCGACGACTTCATTTGCCAATATCCAATTTCCCCGGGCTTTCTCAACGTTCAAAATGTAGTCATTCATCACCGCCACATGGCCCGCGGAGAAATGGCCGATGGGAGCATCCCAACCGTCGGTCCACTCGTTCGGATTGAGACCGTTGGCCAGCTCGTAGAGGTTCGTAATGCCGTCGCTGTCGTCATCGGGTCCATTTGGGATGAACGAGTCGAGATAGCCGGTTTCGTAGGCTGCTCGCCAGGTAAGGCCCTCGTTCAGCCCGTTGATGGTTCGGAGGGTTTCGGCGTCGTTGGGGTTGGCCAGGTCGAGCGCCCACAAATAGGCCGCCTCGACGGCATCGGGTATGCCATCCCAGTCGGTGTCCGTGTCGTTGTAATAGTCGGCAGGATACGGGTCTGCGACGTCGGGAATGCCGTCGTGATCGTAATCAACCTGCTCGCAGAGATAGATTCTCGATTCAAATGGCACCGGGTCATTCTGCCGTCCCATGGGGTATTCGACTGTCGTGGGGGCGCCATTGAGGAACGGCGGCCAGATGAAGCCGGGTGTGCCGTTGAAGGGGTCAGTGTCATCCGGGTCGGGACCGGCTGGAATCCTGTCGTAGTCGGCGTCGCGGAGCGCTCCGTTCTCCCCGAGGCACCACTGGCCGGGATAGATGGTGTCATTCGCATCCGGCCCAATCAGGAACAGTCCTCCATCCCACCACAGCGCATCCGGGGAGTTGTTCGTCGGATCGTCGGGGTACTCATCCACGAAGTCGGGAATATTGTCGCCGTCGAGATCGTCACTTATGTCGATGCCGAAGGTATTCGGGTAGAAACCCTCCGGAGAGATTCTCCAGTGGTTTTCAAACAGAAACTTCCCGCCGAGCCAATAGGTTCCCTCTTCCGGACCGTTGTTCGCCCTGTCCTGGGCGGGATCGACGATATTGGGAATCCCATCGCCGTCATTGTCACTCCATGGGCCACAGTAACATCCGCCAAGGAAAATGAGGCCACCGAAGGTTCCGCCTGGCCAATAAAAAGAGTTATTCGACGGGCCCGACGAGTAGGGGTCCAAGGAATCGGGGAGGCCGTCGCCATCAGCATCTCCATCGGCCACGGATATCCAGAGGCCGGGCAGGGAGACTCCAACGGCGTCGATGGTGAAGGTCCCGCCGGGCCACCAAATGCAACCATTCGCCGGGTCGGCGGGATAGGGGTCGAGGGAATCCGGGATGTCGTCGCCATCCGAGTCGGGCGTGGTGGTCGCGTAGTACTGGCCATTGAGGGTGGTTTCCCAGCCGTCGATCCACCAGGTGCCGCCCTGCCACCAGGTGGAGTTGTTCAAATACTCGTCGGGATAGGGATCGAGGCTGTCGGGGATGCCATCGCCGTCCTCGTCGCCATTGGTATCGGGAATGCCATCGGCATCGGTGTCTATCGCTGCAAAGCCGGTGAACCAGCCGCCGCCGAGGGTGATGAAGCCGCCATCGATGAGAAATTCGCCACCAGCCCAGTTGAAGCCGGTGCCGTTCCATGGATCATTAGGCATGGAGTCGATGACGTTCGGGATGCCATCGGCATCATCATCGCCGCAGTCGCATTCGTGGAGGTACCAGGGATCGAAGGTGTTGAACTGGCCATTCAGCAGGAAGGTGCCACCGGGCCAGTCGTAGGCGGTGCCGGCGATGGCCCACAGGGTCGGCTCCATGCAGTCCGGAACGGAGTCTTCATTGGCGTCCGTGCCATCGCCGCCAAACCAGCGGGCGGGCAGGAGGTAGTTGTGAGCATTGAAGAAGACGGTCCCGCCTGGCCACCAATGGCTGTGGTTGGCCGGGTCCTCCGGGTACTCGTCGATGGCATCCGGGATGCCGTCGACGTCGCTGTCGGGTCGAAGGCAGGCCGCCACTGCGCGGCGAAGGAGACAGCGACACCATTCACGATGAAGGGATTGCCCTGATAGCCGGTGCCCCCGGTCCACCAAGCGATGGTGCCGGCATCCGTGGCGGCGTGGAACTGGTCGATCCAGTCGGCGACACCGTTTTCATCCGCATCGGAGATGTCCGGACCACCGGCCGGTGCGGTGTCTTCCGCGCTCAACGGGACCCAGTAATACGGGGGATTCGCGGGGTTGTCATCCGGGACGTAAATGGCCCCGGTGCGGAGGGCGGGATGGATGGTCCAGAAGAGGATGACGAGGAATTGCAGCCAGCCTATCGCGGGACGGCGCAGGCGGGCGAGGGCCGCCGTGGGGGGGGGGTGTACATGTGTCATAGCCATTTTTGGGAAGGGGATTTGACCGGCTCTTGACGCGGCTATCAGGGCGGCGGGGCGGGGTCAAGGGGCACTATAAAGTTTTTGTAAGTTTTCTTGGAGAAGGAGGGCGGATGACAAATGGCGAATGCCGGGATACGCCCGCGGCGGGCTCAACGCCCAACTTCCAAGACGACCACTGAGGCATCGACGCTGTGGCAGCCACCGAGGCGACTCCTGCGCGGGGACCGATGTGGTGGCAGCCACCGAGGCGACTCCTGCGCGGGGACCGATGTGGTGGCGACCACCGGGGCGATTCCTTCGCGGGGACCGGCGTGGTGGCGACCACCGGGGCGATTCCTGCGCCGGAACCGGTGCAGTGGAGGCACAACGGCGCGGTTCCTTGTCTCCATAGGCGAGGGGGCGTTCCTGGAGGTTCGTTGTCCCTCTGCTTCTCAGCCCAGCGGTTTCCCGAAAAGTTTCCTTCAGACCACGCGCATGCCAATTCCCGGTTGAAACTACCACAAGCGTCCGACTCGGCCGCAGCGGCGCTTGTCAAAGCGCGGGCTGATCTTCCGATGGCGCAGGGCAAAGTGTGCCCGCGCTCTTAAGAGGCGTGGCTACGAACGCACGGCGCACCGTTTCACTCTCCATCGCGAATTGGTATAATCCGGTTGCGGGACAATGAATCTGGGAAGGGGGCATGGAAAGTGGAAGCGCCCTTCCAGGCGCTTGCCCAAGCGGCTGGAAGCACGCTTCCACTTTGCCCGCACCACCACTTTGTCCCGCAACCGGACAATACGATTTGTCCAGCCCTGTTGCCAGATGGCGGCGCGAGGCTGGAAGGTAGGGTAGCTCTCCAGATCTGCGCGGGTGAATCCCCCCGGTGAAGCCGCGTGGTGCGCAGCTCTGGAGAGCTACGCCACGGAAGCCCACCGCCGCCTACTGCTTTCAGGCCTTCCATCTGAATAGTTGGTATAGGCATCCAACAGCCAACAAAGCCTCGCTGCCTGCGGGGAGTCCTTTGAATGTTGGTTGTTGGATGTTCACCGCGAAACTGCCATCATCCGCGGCCATGCCCAATCCGACCACATCGACACCCCCAGTGGTGCCGCATCACCATGTGGTCCGCCCGATCGGGCGCGGGAGCTACGGCGAGATCTGGCTCGCACGGTCGCTCACCGGCAGATGGCGTGCGGTCAAGATCGTCGAGCGTGCGCGGTTCGACGACCAGCGGTCGTTCGATCGGGAGTTCGACGGCATGGCGCGATTCGAACCCGTGTCGCGCGAGCACGAGGGCTTCGTGGACATCCTGCACGTGGGCCGCGGTGACGATGACAGCTTCTTCTACTACGTGATGGAGCTGGCCGATGATGCCGTGCAGCGGGAGCGATTCGACCCCGCAGCGTATCAGCCGAAGACGCTGAAGAGCGAACTCAAGCGCGTGGCCCGGCTGCCGGCGGATGAAGTCATCACCCTCGGTCTCTCGCTCACGGCGGCACTCGCGGCCCTGCATCGCCACGAACTCGTCCATCGCGACATCAAGCTGGCGAACATCATTTTCGTCGGCGGCGTGCCGAAGGTCGCGGACATCGGACTCGTCTCGGCGATGGGGCAGGATTCATTTGTCGGCACCGAGGGCTACGTGCCGCCGGAGGGCCCTGGCACCGCGCAGGCGGACATCTATGGCCTCGGGAAAGTGCTCTACGAGATCGCGATGGGAAAGGACCGCATGCAGTTCCCCGAGGTGAACACGCGCATGGGCGAACTGCCGGACCGGGCGCAGCTCATGCGCCTGAACCAGGTGCTCCTGCGCGCATGCGCAAATGATCCCGCGTCCCGTTACACCAGCGCGGCCGAGATGCGCGAGGATCTGGAGAAGGTGCGCGATGGCCGGCCATTGGCTACGCGACACAGGACGCGACGCTGGCTGCCAGTCGCGGCACTGCTCCTCGTGGCGGGCGTGGCATTCGGAGTCTGGAAAAATCTTCCGTCCCCATCGCACACGACGGACGGCGTCGCAGTGCTGGAGACGCAGCCGCCGGGAGCGATGGTGATTCTCGAAGGACGCATGCTGCGCACGCCGGCCCGCTTCACGGACATCAAGCCCGGCGAACACAGCGCGAGGGTGATGATGCCCGGCTACGAACCCGTGGACCTCGCGCTTCGCATCGAGCCCGGCGGCGAAGCGCATCCGCCAGCCGTGATGCTCCGGCGCAGCACCGGAGGAGCGCGCGTGGAATCGGAACCACCCGGTTGCGAATTCGAGATCCGCAATGCCACCGAGACGGTGGGGACCGGGAAAGCGCCCGCCGATTTCAACGATCTTCCCACAGGTCCGTACGAGGTCGTGATGCGCCACGACGGCAGTGAAAAGCGCGCGCCGTTCGAAGTGAAGCATGGCGAGATGGCGCCGGTCGCCATCCGGTTTGGCCTGGGAAAATTCCTCGTCACCAGCACGCCGCCGGGCGCGGAGATTCTGGCCGATGGCAGGAGCGTCGGCGTCGCTCCGTGCGAAGTGGTGCTCGCCGAGGGGGAGCACCGGCTCGCTGCCAGTTACCGCGGGTGGCCGCGCCAGGAGCGGACGGTCGAGGCCAGCCCGGGACCGGAGTCGGGCGTTGCATTCGCGTTTCCCTCTGGCAGCGCCAAATTCACCAGCGCTCCGGCTGGTGCCACGGTTTTGCTCGAAGGCCGTGAGATCGGCCAGACGCCGCTGCTCGTCGAGGAACTCGAACCCGGCGAACGGCGCTACACGATCAAGCTCGCCGGCTATCGCGACGCCGAGGTCGTCGCCACGGTGAAGCCGGGCGAGCAGGCGTTTGTCGGCGCGCGATTCGACCGCAAGCCCGTGCCGCGCCGGGGCGAGCCGTGGGAGAACTCACTCGGGATGCGCTTTGTTCCCGTCGGCGAAATGCTCATCGCCATCTGGCCGACACGCGTGCGGGACTTCAAGGCCTTCTGCGAAGCGACCGGGCGCGCGCGATTGCCCGTCGATTTTCCGCAGGACGACATGCACCCGGTGGTGCGGGTGAATCACGAGGATGCAGTCGCCTTCTGCGAATGGCTCACCAAGCGCGAGCAGAAAGCGGATGGAATCGCGGACGGTTATGCCTATCGACTCCCGACCGACGCCGAGTGGAGCATCGCCGCCGGCATCGTGGACGAGCGGGGCGCGACGCCGGAGGAACGCGATGGCCGCGTGCGTGATTTCTTGTGGGGCAGAATGTGGCCGCCGCCGCCGCGCGCGGGCAACTTTGCCGATGCGTCGATCAAGCGTCCGCCATTCATCCCGGGATATCACGACGGCTTCGTCCAGACTTCAACGGTGGGAAGTTTTCCCGCCAGCAAGGCGGGAATCTTCGACCTGACCGGCAACGTCTGGCAGTGGGTGGCCGACAGCTACCACGGCAGCGCCGGGCGAAAGGACTGGGGTGTCCTGCGCGGCGGTTCATGGGGAACCAGCAAGCAGGAGGAGCTCCGCCTCGGCTATCGTGATGTGGTGGATCGTGGCGAGCGCGACGTGACGTTCGGCTTCCGTTGCGTGCTTGCGACCGGCGGGGAGAGGTAGCCTGCATTTCTCACAGTCGATGCGGGGAAAGTGATGAGTAATCAGTGATTAGTCGCGCCATGCCCGGAGAACCAACCACTAATTACTCATCACTCCACGAGCGGGCTCTGCAACACGATGCCGTCTCTTTCTCCAAGAGCGTGAGCAATGCAGGGTAGGCGCAATGCCTTTCGGATATTCACCGGTCTGAATCCCAACGGGATTCCGTGTCAAAGCCCAGGGTTGCGAGCCCTGCCCGCGGTGACCCAGGGCAGCTCGTTCCTCGCAACCCTGGGCTGGAGGACGAAATCCCTTCGGGATTCGAGAGGCGCGCGCCATTCGATTCCCTTGCTCCTTCGTGTCGAATTTCCGAAAGGCATTCAGGGTAGGCGTGCATCACTCGCGGGCGGCGGCCTGCGGGATTTCCCGGCAGATCATGACCGAGAGAACTACGACCGCGGCGGCGCTTACGACCGCCATCATGGCGAGACATTCCTCGTTCCACTGCCGCAGGAGATCATCGGCCAGAACGACTGTGAACCAATTCAGCGCAGTGACGATGGCGATGCCCGCAGGTAATGCCCCGCGACGAATCCGCAGCGAAAGATACGCAACGAGAACCGGAAGGAGCAGCGCCTGGGCAATCCCATACGACAAGACGATCCACTCCTCCGACCTGGCTCTCTCCAGGAGAAAATAGAGCCCCCTCCGCCATGACGGAACGACGCAGAGACCGACTCCAAACAGCACGAGGCTCGGAAGGATCACGGGAATGCAACCGAGAAGCTTCTGGCGGATCAGCCATCCCGTGCTTCGCGGGAGAGCCAACAGGCCGCCCAGGGTGAGACCACGCCTTTCGTCGCCGAAGATGCGCGATGCCGTCAGCCCGATCTCGATGGCGAACACGCCTGCCGCCAGAGCCATCGTCACCTCCCCGATCTCCCGCCAAAGGCGCGGCGTGGAAGGACTGTAGGCGTGCTCCACGAACCTCTCAAACGCGCATGTGCCCAGGAAAAGCAAACCGCAAAACGCGAAGCGTATGAACAGCATCCTTCTGCCGCCAACGAGCAAATGGTAATCCTTCCACGCCAGCGGGTGCGCGATCGAAGGACGCGTTCCGCCTGGGCGGCGCTTGAAAATGCTGAAGCCCTTCCGCCGGGCAGGTGCGACAATTTCGCCTGCGGTTTCGCAGAACTTGTCGAAGAGGAGCCATGAAAGCAGGAAACACAGGAGCCCCGCGCCGAGATTCAACAAGGCGTGCGTGGCGATTGGAGCGACCATTCCCCTCCCGAAAAGGAGCATCGCAAGCGCGTATGCGGGATTCGCTTCGATAACCCATGTGGAAAAGTACTCCCAAGCGGTGTCGGGAGAAAAGGCACCGGGGCGCATTCTCGTAAGCGCGGTTGCCGCACAGATCATCGGCAGCAGAAAAAAGAGAAACCCTGTGATTCCACCCGTCCACCATCCCGCGCGGATCGTCGTCCGGCACATGACGGAACACAGGAGCGCGAGATTGCAGAGGAAGAAAGTGGTCGCGCCGAGGACGGCGTAGGAGCTGAGCACCTGCTCCATGCTGACACCGCCGAGCGTCACCGCGAGCAGCGTGAATGGAATCTGCACCGCGAGCAGCAGCAGCGCCGCGAAGAGCCGGCTGGTGCTCTTTCCAAACAGGATCGCGAGCGGGCTGAGCTTCGTCATCCGCAGGAGTGTGAGCGTCTGGTCTTCCTTTTCCTCGGTGATCGCGGAGGAAAAAATCCCGAGCGTCGCGATGGCGATCAGGCCGAGATTCGCGAAGAGCGCCATGGCGAGAAACTCGCGACCCGGCGCAGACCGGCGGGTGAAGTCGCGTTCGTTCGTCCAGATGATGAGCAGGATGACGAGGACCAGCGTGGCGCGAAGAATGGGCGGCAGGCGGGCGCGGGTGTCCTCCCGCAGGGAACGTTCGAAGAGGGCGAGGAGAGCGCGCATCGCCGGCTACCCTGCATTTCTCACACTCGTCGGGCAAGTGCTGGCAGGGTGTTTGTTCTGGCACGGGCGAAGTAATTGGGCCAACCCGCAAAAGTCACCCGGCAGAGAACATCCAACATCCAACATCCAACATCCAACATCCAACATCCAACCCATTCAACATCCCCACGTGGACCGTGAGGCGCTGTGTTGAACGTTGGATGTTGGATGTTCAATGTTGGATGTTGAACGCCGGGTATTTGTTGGCGCAGCAGTCGGTGATTTTTCCAAGCTACTCCCCCGCCCCAGCCCTTTTGATCTGCGACGGGATCGCCAAAGCGAGCGGGACGAGGGTCATCCAGACGAACATGATGAGGACAACAAAGGCGCCCTCGCCGCTTCCCGCACCGCCACCGGTCGCCAACATGAGGGTGAGCAGAAAATTGCCGATGAACATCAATCCCACCGCCGCGGCGAAGGCGCCCCGGCGCATCCGCAGCGAGAGGAACATCGAGAGAACGGCGAAGAGCAGGTACTCGGAGATGGAGAGAATAATGACAAGGTATGCCACCGGTTCACGGGGCAGCCAGCGGCCCGGCGCGCTTGCGAAGCTCAAGAAGCCGAGCAGGCCGAGCAGAACGGAAGGCGCGAGCACCGGGAGGCCACCGAGGATCTTTTGCCAGATGAGCCTGCCGGTGCTGATCGGCAGGGTGCAGAGGCTCCCGAGGGTGTTGCGCTTTCGCTCGATTCCGAAAAGGCGGGACGCAGCGAGGCCGAGTTCGACGCTGAATGACATGATGCCAAACTGGAGCAGAACAAAGCCAAGGGCTCTCCACTCAAAATCCGGACGTCCGCTGAGACCGGAGAACAGAGACAGGTCCCGATACATCTGCAACCCCACGACGCCCAGATAGACGATGCAGCGGATGCGCAGCGCAGACCAGCCGCCATTGAGAAAGTGGAAGTCCTTCCATGCGATCGCATTCCGTCCCGTTCGCGGGACACGACGGCGGCGGCGCGGCTTCGCCGACGGCGAAGCGGACGCCGCCTTCGGCGCGCTCTCGCTGCCGGCGTTGCAGAATTTCCCGAACAGCATCCACGCGAGCGCAAACGCCAGCGCACCACCGACGAGACTCGGCAGCACCGAGTCGCTCGCGGTGAAAAATCCGCCGCCGCGGGGATCGATGACACGCGCCAGATCCAACACGGGATTCGAGCCCATGAGGAACTGCCCCACCCTGTCGATCCACGAAAGGTTCCCCGTTCCTCCGGCGAGTGACCTGATGACGCTCCTTGGAAGCGCGAACCACGGAAGCAGATAGAGGACGATGAATGTGGTCGCCGTGAGCACGCCCGCGCGTCCGCTGCTGCGGCAGACGACGGACCAGAACAGCGCGACATTCGAGAGCAAGAACAGGAATGCCGCGAGGATGGCGTAGCAGTGCAGCACCTGCTCCAGCGAAACGCCGCCGAGCGTGATGCAGAGCATCGAGAAGGGCACCTGCACGGCGAGCAGGAGGAGTCCTTCGCACAGTCGCGCGGTGCCTTTGCCGAGGAGGATCGAGAGCGGGTTGAGGCGCGTCATGCGCAGCAGGCCGAGCGTGTCGTCCTCCTTTTCCTCGGCGATGGCGGAGGCAAAGGTGCTGAGGCCGAAGATGCCGATGGCGAAAAAGTTCACCATCGCCACCATCGTCAGAACGAAGAGTCCCGACGCGGTCTGCGAGAGGAAGCTGCGTTCATTTTTCCAGATGAGCAGGAGCAGCAGCAGCCCGATGCCGCCGCGGGCGAAGTGCGTGAGCTTCGTGCGTGACTGCTCGCGGAGCGAACGGACGAAGAGGGCGAAGAGCGGGCGGAGATTCAAGAGCACGGGTCAGGTGCGCACGCCGGGTTCGGTGAGATCCATGAATGCCTGGTTCAGGTGCTTCACGTCCTCCTGGAATGCGGTGATGCTCGCGCCGGAGGCGAGTGCGGCCTGGAGGATGGCGTTCGGCGTGAGCGCGGCGGGATCGAATTCCACGGTGTAGCGCGCCTCGCCGGTGGCCGGCTGCTCGACGCGCGTGATGCCCGGCAGGGCGCTCAACGCACCGACGAGCGGCGGATGTTCGGCGGCAAGGGTGATGACGAATGCATCGCCCGACTTTCCGCCTGCGATCAGGCCGCGCATGGTGCCGGTGTATTTCACCGCGCCGCGATCCAGGATCGTCACGGCGTCGCAGAGTTCTGCGAGTTCGCTGAGGATGTGCGAGCTGATGAAGACTGTTTTCCCGAGCCGGCGCAGTTCCTGGAGGATCTCCATGAGTTCGATCCGTGCGCGCGGGTCGAGACCGCTGGCCGGTTCATCGAGCAGGAGCAGATCGGGATCATGCACCAGCACGCGGGCGAGCGAGACGCGCTGCTGCATGCCGCGCGAGAGGCCCTGGATGAAGTCGTCCTTCCGCCCGGCCATGTCGGTGAGCGCCAGCACGTCGGCGATGGTTTTGTCGCGCTGCGACTGGGTCATGCCGTAGGCGGCGCCGAAGAAGTCGAGGTATTCGAAGACGGTCATCTGCCGGTACATCGAGAAATGGTCGGGCATGTAGCCGATGCGTTGCCGGACGAGTTTGCGGTCGCGGACGATGTCCTTGCCGAAGGCGAGCACGGTCCCGGTCTGCGGCTGCATCAAGGTCGCGAGCACCTTCAGCGTCGTGGTCTTGCCAGCGCCGTTCGGGCCGACGAAGCCGTGGATGCTGCGCGAGTGAACGGTGAAGGTCACGTCGGCGACGGCGACGTGATTTTTGTAGGCGTGCCGCAGGTTGCGGATGTCTATGACGGGCGCGGAGTCCGATGCGGGTGTGGTGTTCACGGTTTGAAAATATCGATGACGTAAAGGACGAAGCTGCGGCCGGACTGGAAGCGGTCACCTTGCAGTCCGAAGGTCGGCGGTGCCTCGGCGTAGAGGAAGATGCGCGCCTGGTCGCCATTCCGCGGACGTGCCGGCAGATAGTTCCGCTCGTAGCTCCCCTCCCCGTTTGCGCGGCTGATGTAGAACGGATCCAAATCCCGCATCCCGCGAACGATTGCCTCCTCGTCGCCGTAATCGCCCGAATTGGAGTTACGACCGTAGTAGTTGAAACTGGACTTGCCGAAGAACTCGCTGGCGGAATTCACCTCCTGGCCCGGATTCAGTTCAAAACCCGCGTCAGTCATCGCGAGTCCATGGTATCGGCCTGCATGCTCAAGAACCGCCTTGAAGACCCGCTTTCGGAAATCGGCTGCCGCCTCGACCTTGAGCGATTTCAACAGCGCCACCCGACCCTGCTCGCCCGGGTTCCTCAACTCCCACAGCGTGACCTTCACCCCCGGATCCTCCGCCTTCATCACGCCGCGATGCAGAAATGCCCGCGATGAAAAGAGCGGGATGTCGGCGGAAAAATGCGCGCCCTTTCCGACCGCGATCTCTCCGCGGACCGTCTCACCCTCGGCGGTCGTTCCGTAAAGCTGGCTCCCGCCGGCGTGTTCGAAGCGATAGATGTCGCCGCTGGTTGCGAACGCGTGGATCCATTCCTGCACATCGAAGCGCCCATCGCCCAGCGGATAGGCGATGGCGAGCGAATGGTAGATCTGCTTTTCCCCATAGCCGCGGCGGCCAATGGCAGTGAAGAGCCACGCAAAGAGCGCCACCGTGCCGATGAATCCCCCGAGCAGCAGGCGGTAGTTGCGTTTGCGCAGCAGATAGAAGACGGGGCCGATGAGGACGACATAGATCACCGTCAGCAGATAGATCAGGCCCCAGGCGATGTTCGGGCGCGTGATCGCCGCCAGCTTGTGAAAGCTGAACCCGTCCACATCAGACACGGCGCCCTTGCCGCCGCTGCGCAGCTCGCGTCGGGGGAAGCCGTGCTCCTTGAGCCATTCCTCCGTGATTTCCGCCCGACTGATTTCGTGACGCACGACCAGGCCCGCACCGACCTGCACCCCGTCATTTCCCGGCGGAATGTTCAGCATCGCGAGCGTCTCGGTGAACTGCGGCAGTGCACCGTCCCCGCCGAGGACGAGATGCACGACGCCGCCGCGTCGCACCCAATCGAGGAACGCCTCGCGGCGCGGCGCGTCCCAGCGGGGCTGATGATCGAGCACCACACTTTCCAGCGCATCCGTCGCACACACCGCCGCCGGGAAAAGATTCTCCGGGAAGAGACGCATCCGGCTCGCCCGGCTGCCGGGCGCATTCGGATCCGCGAGCAGGACTATCGCCGGCGCGCCAGTGCCCGGCTGGCCCATGTCCTCGCCTTCCCCCCTGCCACGGTCATTCCATGACAGGCGCCAGGTCGGAGAGTAATTCCCCACGTAGGGATAGAACTGAACCCAGCGCGAGGAGCCCGGACTCAGGAAGACGGATTGTCTGTACGGAGCCGCGCCGCTGGCGTCGTCCAGAACGAAGTCGCCTTCAAAGGGCTGCGCACCGCGATTGCTGACCTCGATCGAGAAGAGGTTGAAACTCGATTGCAGGACCTTGCCATCGAAACCCCAGATCGGCTGGCCGATCTGAATAGCCGCGAGCGCTTTTCCCGCGAGCAGGAGGCAGAGGGTGAGGAAGGTGAGGAAGCCAGTTCGGTTCACGCGCCGCGGAAGTTGGCAGAGAACCGCCGAGATGGGTAGTGGCAAACGCCCAGCCAGCGCGGCGGGATTTGATTCGAGTCCAAAGCGACATTCTGCAGACCGCCGCAGGCGCAAGGAGGGGCGCTTTGATAGCGCCCTCTGGCGGCGATCGCTCCGCGCCGCTGTCAGCGATTGCCTGCAGCCGACGACGTGAGGAGGCGGGCATTCTCAATTGCGGATTGCGGATTGGAAGTTAGGCGAATAGCCACCCCTCTCGCGCAACGAACGTTTCAAGTCCTCTTCTTGTTGGCCTGCATTGGCTTTAGCGGGTGCGCTTCGATTTCCCAGAAGACATGGCTTGCGCCAGATCACTCCACCGAGCTTCGCTTCGTGTCAGGGCCGCCCGGGATAATACATGCCGCGCATGACTGCTACTCCTACTACAGGTTGCATGATTGCCGTTCCGGCAAGCGGCTGGCTGTCGTGCGCAGCATCATCAGCGATGAGACGTTTAGAGTCAGCCGCCAGGCTGTCTTTTTCAGCCCGACAGGGCGCACGGTCCTCATCAACGAGGACACGACGGACTCATCCCCGGTGTTCTGCAACACGCTCCTGTACTACGACGGCACCCACTTCTCGAGTCGCGACCTCCAGCTTCCACGCCGCTCGAAACCGATTCCGTATGGCTCCTGGCCTTTTGTCGTCTCGATCACAGACACTGACGTCGAGTATCAGTTCTCGGAGAGTGCCACCACTGAACGGAGCAAATCCGATGACCTTCGCGACCGCGGGTTCTAAATCGCCCACCATGCGATGCAGCCTCTCACGGGCGTGCATGTCACGGCGGCTGCTTCCGCCGCCGCCTTCCCGCCCGCCGCGCAGCCGCCGCGCCATGCCCGCCCGTGGCTGAGCTTGGGGTCGATCAGCCCGCCTCACGTCGTCGGCTACTATCGTCGGTGAATTTGGCCTTGCCGGTACACACACGCAGGGCGCACGCTCCCGCACGCGTGAAGACCCGATGCCTCCTCCTCAGTTGCTTTCTCGCCGTCGTGTTCACGGCGATCCTTTCGCCGGAAAGCCGCGGCGAGCAGAAGCCCGCGGCGTATTCCGACGCCGAGGCGGGAAAGCATGTGGGCGACGAAGCCACGGTCACGGGCAAGATCGCTTCGGTCTCCAAGTCGGCAAAAGGCACGGCATTCCTGAACTTCGGCGAGCGTTATCCGAAGCAGATCTTCAGCGGCGTCGTGTTCGCCAAGGATGCGGACAAGGTCGGCGACCTCACCGCATTCGAGGGCAGGACGG
>Ga0105046_10011196_pt1 | contig 13963 bp, 10 predicted proteins | sample MAT03_FD_78385 | JGI IMG/M metagenome (GOLD analysis project Ga0105046, IMG submission 78385) | Freshwater microbial communities from Lake Fryxell liftoff mats and glacier meltwater in Antarctica - MAT-03 (megahit assembly) | ecosystem: Environmental > Aquatic > Freshwater > Ice > Liftoff... | reverse complement strand
ATTTTGGCGTCAGCCAACTATCTTTTGAGGCGAATAGCCGCGCTATTTAACGAAAAAGATGGGACGGATGACGGCAAAAGAATGGCATCAAATTGGGAAGTTATTTTGACACCGTTCCTTAGATTTAAAATCCGCTGTAAACTTGACGAAAATACCGATTTTTGCACCCTTAACGAATGACTTTATTTGTTTATCAACAAAACCGCCTTATGCACAACACACAAACCCTCAGAAAGGGACATGCAGCCCCTGCCGACTTCCCCGCCCCGGGAACAGATCCAAATAGCTTGCCTGCTGCCGCTTTCGGCGGAGATGACGACGACTTCGCCGATGAGGAGGAACTTGATCCCTTCGACGATAAAGAAATGGACGATATGGACGAAGAGCCCGGATTATTTGAAGAGGATTTAGACGAACTCGGCGAAGAGAACGAACCTTATGAAGAAGGAGAGGAAATGGACTTCGAAGAGGAATTCGACGAAGAAGAGGAAATATAAAAGTTTATTCCTATTCAGGCGTCAAAAAGAAGTTTTACTAATCGTTTTATGATCAGCGCATTATCAAATTTGTTCCCGTAAGCGCGACTGCCTACTGCTTCAGGACCATTTCGTTATCCGCTTTATTTACATCCGCCGTGTAGGTACTGCCTAAGCGGATCATTTTCACGGTTTTATCAGTAGCGATGTTGATTTCGAGCGTTGTGTTTCCCTGTTGCCATACTTCAATGGAATAGTGTACTTTTTGGACGGTGTTATCCGTAAACGTAATGAGCATATCCACCGGAACCGGCTTGTTTCCTTTAGATGCGATGATGATTTGTTTTACGTTATCCTTTTCTGAAAAAGAGGCAATGGCCAGGTCTGGCACGCCACTGTCGAAAAACCAGCGCTTCCAAAACCAGTTCAGATTCACACCCGTGCCGGTATTCATGCTGTAAAAAAAGTCGTAAGGCATGGGGTGTTTGCCGTTCCAGGTCCGGATATAATGGTGCAATCCCTTATAAAACAATTCGTCTCCCAGCATATCTTTTACGTATAGGTATCCTAAGGCAGGTTTAGGGTAGGAATTGATAAACATCGTCGTTCCGCTTTGCTGCGTCGTGAGGGTCGTGATCGGCAGGTCGTATTCCGTTCCCGCTGCTTTTTCATACCGGTCCATTCCGTACTCGTCTACGATTGTTGGGTCAATCATAGGTGAAATAAGCCATTCGCCGATCGTTGCCCAGCCTTCGTCCATCCATCCGTATTTCGTTTCGTTGATACCCATATAAAAAGGGAACATGGTATGGAAAATTTCGTGATCGGTCAGCTCAATGCTTTCCGCGCGGTCTTCCACCGGGTTGTCGTTGACCATCATCGGATACTCCATTTGGTCCAGGCCGTCGAACACAGTAATATGCGCATAGGGGAAAGGCCATTTGGGGAACTGAAAACTCATGGCTTCCACCGTTTTCCGGGCATCATCCACTACCGCAAAATAATCGAGGTGTTTGGGATTGAATACGGCATCCGCCCGGGTTCTGCGACCGTTTGAAGGGTCGACGACCAAACTGGTCGATTTCCAGATATAATGATTGCTGAGGGCAAAAACGAAATCTGTAACATGCTGAGCCTCAAAGCGAAAGGTGTTTTCGGGACGATTGACCGTGATGTGCCCAGCCTTTAGGTCCGTGCTATCGATGACCGTTGTGATATCGTCCGATTTTTCAGCCTTGGCGATGCGTTGGCAGTATTCGGGCGTGAATACCTCTGCGCAGTTTTTCAGATCGCCGGTACCCCACACGACGTAGTCTTTAGGTACCGTAACGGCTGTTTTAAAATCGCAAAAATCATTGTAAAACTCTTGCGTCCCAAGATAAGGATTGGCGTTCCAGCCGTCAATATCGTCGTACACGGCGATGCGGGGGAAAAAATAGGCAATAAAATAGGCGCCGTCTTCCACTTCGCCTGTACGGATATGGGAGGTTTTATTGAGCGTAAAGGAGAACTTTACCAGGAAGCGGGCGCTTTGCTTCGGGGCAAGCGCTGGAATTTTAAGCATCATATTCGTACCATTCTCAACCCGGTCGGTTTCGGGTATCTGAACGCCATTGACCGCCAATTGCGCAATCTGTATCCCTTCCCCGGCATCTTCCGGTTCAATTTTCATCAAACGGGGCGACCCTTTTTTGTAGAGGTTCGGGTATAATTTAAAGACGATTTTAGTAAGGCTATCCGGACTGTTGTTAGTGTACGTGATGTCCTCCTCGCCGGATATCAGGCGTGTTGACGGGTTAAAATTGATACGGATATCGTATGCAGCCGTGTTTTGCCAATAGTTTTTTCCGGGTTTGCCGTCGATGCTTCTGGTGGCTTTGTCGAAGGTCGCCTGTATGTTGCGGGGAACGGGCAACTCGTTTTGAGCATGTAAAAACAATACATAGCAAAACAAAAATCCGGTGAGTATGATTTTGGAAAAATACATAGTATGTTGGTTTAGATTCGTTTAGGGACTAACGATGTCGATAGCAGTGCTTGGGTGAACATTTCCTACTAAGCGCGATCTCCCAATAATACATTCAGCAGCCACCTTTCGTCATTTTTAAATTTCTGATAATCGGCCCGTACCCGATCCTCCAGCGTTTGTAAGGAGGCTTTGGTTTCGGGATCGAATTCTGCATAAATCGGATCGTTTTTTAATTTCAGGCTGAGGTACTTCAGCAGTTTATAACACATATTGATTTGGCCGCCCAAAATCAACACATCCAGCATGCCCTTTTCTTTATTAGCGTCCGAAAACCACAAGGTAGTGCCCATCTTGGCGGCTAAACGCGTGGTGGCCAACATTTGATCGGAAGGCGATTCTACGGCCTTTCCCGAATCGTAATCGGTGAAAAGACTGTAAATGTTATTGCCCAGTATTCTGGGAGACCAAAACGGGTCATTGAACAAGGCGCTGATCTGTAAAGACCTGATCCTGTTCATAAAAACGCTTTCTACGATGTCGCCCAAAGAAAAAATCCGCACCGAAACCAAGTGAAATAGGATAGCGATGGGCGTCCGGCGCAGGATATTCAAGTTTTTTAAAATAGGCGAGGTCTCCGTTTTCTGACCAATCGTGTTGGCAACGAATTGACCAATTTTCGCCTGTACCCAATAAAGAAGCGATAAACCTAAGCCTGCAAATACCGCAACAAAAGACAGCACGAGGGGCCAAACTTTCGAATCGTCCCAGGTAAAACCGATCCCGATCAGCGCCAGGATGAATACGATCCACAGAAATATGGTCAGCCCGCGGGGTGTCACCTTCCCGAGCAACCCCATGTTACTGACGGCTGGGACCTCAAATTCGGCGGCATTTCTGGAGGCAACATCGGAAATAATAAAAGTGCCCACTTCCGGTTTTTGATTCTCTTTTTGTCTCTTGTTATAGAGAAGAATACTTTCTATCCCCTGGTTGTCCACTATTCCGCCGTCCATGATCCCGATTTCAGGAGGGTAGCCGGGTTGCCCCTGCCAGTACTGATCCAGGGGCGAGCCTTTAGCCTTCAAAAAATCATTGGGAAAAACCAGGGGTTCGAAACCGCCTGGAAAACAGGAAGACGCCGCCATGACATCGCCTAAGCGAATTTCGGCCGCCGCTTCCGGGCTGATATGGAGGTTCCCGTTTCCGATCAGGCCCCCATTTTGAAAACGAAAAGGTATGGCGTCGAATAAATCCGTAGCGTTGAAACTAAATTCATCCAGGTGCGAGGTGTTTGGGCTGAGCATCAGGGAGAGATGTTCGTGTTCGCAATAATCGGCCTGATATACTTCGGACATGGCATTGATCAGGTTTTTGCTTTTATCGGGCGCATGCCATTTCTTAACATGGTTCACTTTTTCCAATGCCTTGACGATAAGCTGGTCTTCTTTCATCAAAACGTACAACCGCAAAAAACAGGTTTTAAAATCCTGGCCTTTCGCCACGGTCATGGCATACACCATGCCGGTAAATGTGCCGCCTGAGATGGTGGATAAAACTTTTACCCGCTTCAGCATCGAAATATCCTGATATTCCAGCTGATCCAGGTACGACATGGCGCCTAAATGGAATGCAGCCGCGCGGTATCCGCCGCCGGAAAGGGACAGGGCGATGTTTTCAAATGGTTTGGACATTTTTTAGAAAGTTTAGTTGGTTTAGGCGGTAGCGCACACGGTAATATTTTCCGTTTATGGGAGACCCTTCGATTTCTTTAAAATGGCTTGTATTTTTTCTTTTAATAGTCTTTCCCTGGCCGCCCGGGCCATACAAATACAAGAGAACACAGTCGGCCTGATCAGGCCGAAAGAAACGCTCGAATAATGCTATCTTTTGTTCGCGACCGACAAAAGAACGCCGCCGTGCCGCACGCAGCAATTCAGCGATGGAAGCCATATAGATGCCTGCTTTGGTTAAAAACGGGAGGCTTTGTTTGCCTTTAGGACTGCATAGATAATCAACGCAGTAAAACCTGTGATCCCGAGGCTAAGGTACAGCCAATTGATCCCATTTTTAAAAACGGCCAGAAAAATTATCGCCACCATCAAAATCGTTGGAATTTCATTTAAGGCACGGTATTGAAGGTGGGTAAATGTTGATCTGTCCAGTTCCAGCAATTGTATGTGCCCTTTACAGTAATGGGTGTAGCCGGTCAATAACAAGATGAAACACAATTTACCTTGCATCCAGGGTTGTAATAACCAGGCAGGCTGAATGAACAACATCATTACCCCGAACGACCAGGTGATGATGACCGCCGGTTTCAGGATAATGTTGTATGCTTTCCACTCCATTTTGTTGTACTGCCGGGTCAGCAAGAGCCGCGCCGCCTCCGGGAAGGCCATCGCTTCGGCGTGGTAAACCATCAGCCGCACCAGGTAAAACAAGCCGGCCATCCACGATACGACTCCGATCAGGTGCAGGGCTTTGGCTACGGCGTATAAATCGGAGAGGGTCATTTTTATTGGTTTAGAAAGGTTTAGAGGGTTTAGAAGGGTTTAGAAAGGTTTAGAGGGTTTAGAGGACATATTACCGCTAAACCCTTCTAAACCCATCTAAACCCTCTAAACCTCGATACCCTGATATGCCTCAATCGGCGGACAGGTACAAATCAAATTCCGGTCGCCATATGCCCCGTTAATCCGACCCACCGTAGCCCAGAATTTGTAACCTTGGCGGAGGTAAGGTAGTGGAAAAGCGGCTTTTTCCCGGCTGTACGGGTGCGGCCAAACATCGGCGCTCACGACGTCGAGCGTATGCGGCGCGTTGTGGAGCATATTGTCTTCCGCGTCGTATTCACCGGCGGCGACACTGTCTATTTCCTTGCGAATATGCAGCAAGGCATCGCAGAAACGATCGAGTTCGGCTTTGCTTTCGCTTTCTGTTGGCTCGATCATGATCGTGCCGGCAACGGGGAAAGACAACGTAGGCGCATGAAAACCGTAGTCCATCAGGCGTTTAGCCACGTCTTCGGCGCTGACGACGCTTTTGAATGGGCGGAGGTCGACGATCAGTTCGTGGGCGGAGCGGCCTTGTTCGCCGGTGTACAGTATCTGATAGGCGCCTTCCAGTTTATCTTTGATGTAATTGGCGTTGAGAATGGCGTATTTGGTGGCGTCCGTTACACCTTCCCCGCCCAGCATTTTAATGTATCCGTAGGAAATAAGCAGGATACTGGCGCTTCCCCAGGGCGCTGCGCTGACGGCCGAGGTTCCTTGCGGACCGCCAACCTCCGCAAAAACGTGCTTGGGCAAATAAGGCGCCAGGCTCGTATTGCAACAAATCGGGCCCATCCCGGGGCCGCCGCCGCCGTGTGGAATGGCAAAGGTCTTGTGCAGGTTCAGGTGGCAAACATCCGCGCCAATGGTCGCCGGACTGGTCAGGCCAACCTGTGCATTCATATTTGCCCCGTCCATGTACACTTTTCCGCCGTGTTGATGGATGATCTCGCAAACATCCATGATGGCTGTTTCAAATACGCCGTGCGTGCTTGGGTAAGTCACCATCAGGCAGGCCAGATTGTCGGAGTGTTGCTCCGCTTTTGCTTTCAATTCGGCTACGTCGATATTGCCCCGTTCGTCGCAGGCCACCACGATCACTTCCATGCCGGCCATCACGGCGCTGGCCGGATTGGTGCCGTGAGCAGAAGAAGGAATCAGGGCTATGGTGCGATGGCTTTCCCCCCGTGCATCGTGGTAAGCCCGGATGATCAACAGGCCGGCATACTCGCCCTGCGCTCCGGAATTGGGTTGCAGGGAACAAGCTTCGAAACCGGTGATTTCGCAAAGGTATTGTTCCAGTTCGCTGATGATTTGGCGATAGCCTTCCGTTTGATCGGCGGGCGCAAATGGGTGGATATTGGCAAATAGTTCCCAGCTCACTGGAATCATTTCGCTGGCGGCATTGAGTTTCATGGTGCAGGAACCCAGTGAAATCATGGAATGCATCAGGGATAAGTCCTTGTTTTCCAGGCGCTTGATATAGCGCATCATATCACTTTCCGTATGGTAGGTATTAAATACCGGGTGTGTCAGGTACGCCGTATCGCGGGTGAGCACATCCGGGTACGCCTGTGATTGGATAGGTACGATGGTGGCGCCAAAAATGGCGGCGACATCCTGCAGGTCGGCGTCCGTCAGCGTTTCATCGAGGCTGATTTGCAACGCTTTTTCGCCGTAAAAGAAATTGATCCCAACGGCCTCTGCTTTGCTCCGGATCGATTGAAGTTGCGCTGTCGGCAATTCAAGCGTCAGTGTATCGAAGAAACTGGCATTGTTCTGTTTAAATCCGGCTTTTTCAAGCGCGGTAGCCAGGCTGACCGTCATGGCATGGGTCCGTGCCGCAATCCCGCGAATACCGGCTGGTCCATGGTAAACAGCGTACATGGCGGCGATATTAGCCAGCAAGGCCTGTGCCGTACAAATGTTGGAGGTCGCTTTTTCACGGCGAATATGCTGCTCGCGGGTTTGTAAAGCCATGCGCAGGGCGCGGTTGCCCTTAGTATCCACTGAAACGCCGATGATACGGCCCGGAATCTGACGTTTGAATTCTTCTGAACAGGCGAAATAGGCTGCATGCGGACCACCGTAGCCTATCGGTACGCCAAAACGTTGGGTGTTGCCCACAACGCAGTCGGCGCCCCATTCGCCGGGCGGTTTCAACAAAGTGAGGCTCAGAATATCTGCGGCCACGCATATAAAAGCCCCGGCTGCTTTGGCTTTTTCCACGAACGCGCGGTAATCTTCCACCGCGCCATCAGCATTAGGATACTGGAGTATGGCGCCGAAGGTCTTCTCGGAAAACTGGTATGTTTTCCAGTCGCCCACCACCAAACGAATATCCTGTGGCAAGGCGCGGGTTCTCAACAGATCGATGGTTTGGGGGAATACTTTGTCGGAGACAAAATACTCGTTGGCTTCTTCACCGGATTTGGCGCGTTTGTTTTTTTCGGCAAAAAACATGTGCATCGCCTCCGCTGCGGCCGTACCCTCATCGAGCAAGCTGGCATTGGCGATGGGCAAACCGCTCAGGTCGCACACCATGGTTTGAAAATTGAGCAGGCTTTCCAGACGGCCTTGGGCAATTTCCGCCTGATACGGCGTGTATTGGGTGTACCAACCCGGGTTTTGAAAAACGTTTCGCAGGATTACCGAAGGCGTAATTGTTCCATAATACCCTTTACCGATGTAACTCCGAACCAGTTTATTCCTTTGTGCCGTGTGTTTGAGTTCGTTTAAATATTCAAACTCAGACATTGCCGCAGGCAAACGAAGCGGCTTTTTCAGGCGAATGGAATCGGGAACGGTTTGACCAATTAGCTCATCTAAGGAACTAACATTCAAAGTGTCGAGCATAGCCTGTGTATCGGCTGCGCCGGGACCGATATGACGGCGTACAAAACGGTCGGGATGCGGAAAATTACTCATGTGGTGGATCTGCGAAAATGGTTATATAAAATTTGCTGCGAGAAACAGCGCGAAGGTAATTATTGTTTATTTCATGCTACCCAACCCAGCCATTTTCGGTCGCTTTTTTTGGAAAAATCCGCTTATTTGGATTGATCTTAATCTACCGACATGTTCGCCCCGCTGGGGCTGTGCCCTGGTGTTGGGTTTCATTTGAGCATTAGAACAATATAAAGGCGGGTTACACGGATTTTCACGGATTCATTTTATACAACTTTTTAGTTACTTGCAGTCAGAAAATCTATCGCAAAATCTTCGGCTCCTTTCTTAAATTCAGGAACAAGCCTGTTTCAATAAAAAAATGGTGAAAATCCGCATTGCCCGCATTCCTATTGTTACTACGGTGGGGCAACAGGAAATGAATACAGTGTTGTTGTGAATCTAATTAACTAATAAAGAAATTTTTAACTGAGTAAAATCTTTAAAATTCATCATGCCGCCTGTCAAAAAAAATCAACCGGCTGCCTTCTATCCCGCTAAACTCCTGTTGTTTGGCGAGCACCTGCTGTTGAACGGCGCCCCTGCGCTGGCGGCGCCGGTACCGGCATTCAGCGGGCGTTGGGCATGGGGAAATAACCTGGAATCTGTTAGGGAAAAGCAACAAAGGCTGATGGAATTTGCCGGAGATATGACCTTGTTGTCCATCGGGGGTATGGATACGGATGCCTTTAAAAGAGATTTGGAGCAGGGGCTTTTTTTTGAATCGAATATCCCGAGCGGATATGGCCTGGGCAGTTCCGGCGCCTTGTGCGCAGCCATATATGATCGGTATATGGCCTTAAAAACCAATGATTTATCTGATTTAAAGAGCCTGTTTGCAGGTATGGAAAACTTTTTTCACGGCAACAGTTCCGGGATTGATCCGCTGACAAGTTATGTGGGCAAACCCCTCCTGATTAGGGATAAAACAGAGGTGTCCGTTGCGAACGAGCCGGTCTGGGAGCAGGCGCCTGTGGTATGCCTGATCGACTCCGGGTTGCCGAGGCGGACAGGCCCGCTGGTACAGTGGTTTTTAGAGCAGTCCCGGCAGTCAGATTTTGCCAATTTACTGGAAACATCGCTCCTTCCTGCGCACGCTGTCATGCTTGGCGCCTGGCTGCGGGCCGAGCCCGGCATTTTCTGGCCGATGTTACGGCAAGTGTCGGCATTCCAGTTTGAACATTTTATCCCGATGATACCAGCGACCCTGCGTTCGCTTTGGGCAGATTGTTTGGAAAAAAATGATCTGGTCCTGAAAATTTGCGGTGCTGGAGGCGGTGGCTTTACGCTCGGTTTTGCCCGGAACCGGGAGGCCGTAGAACAGATTACAGACCGATACCCGGTATTTTATCCATTCGATTAAAACATTGGTCTGTACTTTTCGGCCATGAAATACAAACGTCTCCGAGCTGCTTTGTGGACCTTGGGCCTGCTGTTGTTCCTGGCCCTGGCCCGCGACTTCCTGGCCAACGGACGTCCTTTGTATTGCCGCATCGACGGAGAAACGTTTTTCCCAGGGTTACGAACAGTTTGGGCGGATGAGAAAAAGCCATACGGGAACCCGGTTTTAGACTCGCTTTACACGTATAATCTCTGGAAAAAATTCCCTTACGAATCATCTGTTTTTGCGCCCGTTCCGTTCTCGCCGGGGGATTTTTCGGACCGGCCGTCTTGTATTTCGCAGCCTCCGGGGACCGTTCAACCCGAACACGACAAGCGTTTCCGGCACTGGCTGGGAACCGACGATTCCGGCCGGGATGTAGCCGCCGGGATCATTTCCGGAGCACGGATAGCCATTTTGACCGGTTTATTGGCCATGTTTGTAGCGCTTTCGATCGGGCTGGTATTAGGATCCATCGCCGGATTCTTTGGAGACGACCGGCTGCGTGTTCGAAGAGGCCGGCTGATGATGAACTTTATTGGTATTTTTTTCGGCATTTTTTATGCTTTCGTAGTTCGGGAATATGCCATGAAAGGCAGTGAATCCGCTGGCGAAGGCATGAAAAGCATCGGCATTTTTATTGGTATCTTATTGTTTTTCAATTTGTTAGGCTGGTTGGCAAACCGGATTCCATTTTTTTCTAAAACCATGTTGATACCGGCAGACCTGTTGATCATGCGCTTAGCCGAGGTATTTAATTCGATCCCCAAACTCATCTTCATCATTGCCATAGCAGCCATGATGCCCCAAAACCGTTCGCTCTGGGTTATGATCGGACTGATCGGGGCCTTGAGCTGGACCGGTGTGGCCCAGTTTATCCGGGCGGAGTTGCTGCGCATCCGGACCCTGGAATACGTCACGGCAGCCCGGAGTTTAGGGTATTCCGATGCCCGTACGCTTTTGCGACATGCCCTGCCCAATGCCCTTCGACCGGTAATGGTTGCCTTTGCCCTTGGGATAGCTGGCGCGATTTTATTAGAAGCCGCTTTATCTTTTCTCGGGATCTCTGACGAAACGCTCAAGGGGATGTCGTGGGGAAGCCTGCTTAACAGTGCGCGATCCAACCTGCGCTTTTGGTGGATCGCCGTTCCACCGGGATTGGCTATCTGTATTACGGTGATGGCGCTAAACGCTGTTGGGGATGCCTTGAGCGAGCGGATAAAGTGATATCGCATACCGGAAAAAAACCAAACCGCCCTCTTGTTTGTTGTGTCTCCAAATTCGACATCGCCGGTATCCGGTATCCCTCTTTTATGAAGCGTGACTACATTCTCCTGATTTTGTTGGCCTTGCTATTGTTTGTCCCGTTTCTCGGATCTGTACATTTGTTCGATTGGGACGAAATCAATTTTGCCGAATGTGCCCGGGAGATGTTACAAACGGGAGATTGGTTCCGGCCGCAAATTGATTTCCAACCATTTTGGGAAAAACCACCTTTGTTTTTGTGGATGCAGGCGTTCTCTATGCAGGTATTCGGGCACAATGAGTTTGCCGCGCGTTTCCCGAACATGCTGTGCGGCATGGCTACCATGTTGGTTGTTTACCATATCGGCCGGCGTTTACACGACCAGATGTTTGGCTGGTTATGGGTGATGGCCTGGATAGGAAGCATCCTTCCGCACCTTTATTTCCGGAGCGGCATTATCGATCCCTGGTTTAACTTGTTCATATTCCTGGGGATATACGGTTTTATCGCCTTTCGCTGGCAGTTTTTTACCATAAAAAAGACGCGCTCGGCTTGGTTTAGGTACCGGCATTTGCTGCTCGGTGGCTTCTTTGTCGGGCTGGCTATTATGACCAAAGGCCCGACGGCGTTCCTGATTGCCATGTTGGTCCTTGTCATTTATTGGGCCCGCTACCGTTTTAAAGGCAAAGGTTATTTTATACACCTGATTTATTTTTCCCTCGCCGCAACCGTAGCGCCTTTGCTTTGGTTCGGCTTGGAGTTTTTACAGCATGGCTCCTGGTTTATCCGGGAATTTATCGCCTACCAGATTCGCCTGTTCAGTACGCCGGACAGCGGGCACGGGGGCTTTTTCGGCTACCATTTTGTCGTTTTATTGCTGGGCTGTTTTCCCATTTCGGTATTTGCGATCTCCAACCTCTGGGGCGACCGCCAAAGCCAGGACGAAATGCTCGAATCCGACACGCTCGATGCCTGCAAACGCTCCGATTTCGGCACCTGGATGCAGATTCTGTTTTGGGTGGTGCTCATCTTGTTCTCGATTGTACAGACCAAAATCGTTCATTATTCCTCCTTGTGTTATTTTCCGCTCACCTATTTGGGCGCTGTGACCATCTGGCGGGCTATTCGCTGGAATGTGCGGCCCCGGTGGAGCATCCTGCTGCTGCCTGTTTTAGGGGTTGTGCTTGGCGGAGCGCTCATGGCCTTGCCCTGGCTGGGCCAGCATATTGAGCTGTTGCGTTCGCTCTTCCAACGCGACGCTTTTGCCTGGGCCAGTTTGCAAGCCGATGTTTACTGGAGCCTTTGGCAGGGCTTGCCGGGTTTTTTGCTCTTGGTCGGTTCTATTGCCGGGTTCATTTACTGGCAGATAAACCGGGGCTGGCAGGCAGCCCAGACGATCTTCGCAGCGGGCACGGTTTTTACGGCATTTACGCTGATTGCCATCGTGCCGAACATCGAAGGGTATTCTCAAAATGCCGTTATCGAGTTTTATGAAAGCAAATGCGGCGAAGATTGTTACGTCAGACCCGTTGGCTTTAAAAGTTACGCCCACCTGTACTATGCCTGCAAACAACCGCCACGGACCGATCCCAGACAAGACGATTATGAAACGATGGTGCATGGACATCCGGGGAAAAAGGTGTATATCGTCGCAAAAATCACCAATTTAGCCGGTTTTGACCAGATGAAGAGCTTTCGGGAACTGTACCGGAAAAACGGTTTTGTGTTTTTTGAAAGATTGGACAAGTAGGCGGTAAAATAATGAATCCAAATAAAAACCATCCATTGCAGCGCAACGTTCTGTTTTTTGAAATATAATTTGGCACATCAGATACCTTAAACCAAAAAAACATGCAATTCAATATTCCCGATACAGATCAAACACGTGTTGTCATTGTCGGTGGCGGATTCGCCGGACTGACCCTGGCCCGTAAAATTGCCCGGAGTAATTTCCAGGTTGTGCTGGTCGACAAGAATAACTACCACCAGTTTCAGCCGTTATTTTACCAGGTGGCCATGGCCGGACTTGAGCCGTCGAGCATCGTTTTCCCTTTCCGAAAATTGTTTCAAAAGCGTAAAAACGTGTTTCTGCGGATGACTTCTGTACAATCCGTTGATGTAACCCGGCAGGAAATCACGACCGATATCGGGAATTTGCACTACGATTATTTGGTACTGGCTATGGGCGCCAACACCAATTTTTATGGCAATGAACAAGTGCAACGTCATGCCATTCCAATGAAATCGGTCAGCGAAGCGCTTTTCCTGCGCAATGCTATTTTCCAGGACTATGAACGCGCGTTGACCAGCGAACAAGACGCCCAAAAACAACGTCTGCTGGATATCGTGGTAGTTGGCGGCGGCCCGACAGGTGTAGAAATAGCCGGTTCTTTGGCCGAAATGAAAAGAACAATTATCCCGAAAGAGTACCACGACCTGAAAAGTGAAGAAATCAAAATTCACCTTATACAAGGGGATGAGCGGCTGCTGAATACGATGTCGCCGCAAGCCTCGGCCGGCGCCGAAAAGTTCCTGCTCGAACTTGGGGTGCAACTCTGGATGGATAAAGTTGTGACAGATTATGACGGCGAGACGGTGACCATCAACGACGGCTCCATTATAAAATCCTGCAAAGTTATATGGGCGGCCGGGGTAATCGGCAATACGATTTCCGGCCTGCCTCCGGAAGTGTATGCGCGAGGTAATCGATTGAAAGTCAATGCCTGCAATCAGGTCGAAGGTTTCCAGAACATTATCGCCATCGGCGACATTGCGTATCAAACAGAGGAGAAATTTCCGAACGGACACCCGCAGGTGGCCCAGGTGGCCATACAGCAGGGCAAATTACTGGCGCAAAACCTGCTCGTTTGGCAAAAAGGAGATCTGGCGCACCAGAAAGTTTTCAAATACACAGACCTGGGTTCCATGGCGACAATTGGACGGCATCGGGCGGTGGTGGATTTACCTTTTTGGCGCTTTCAGGGCGCTTTTGCGTGGCTCGTATGGCTATTTGTACATTTGTTTTCCATTTTAGGCGCCAAGAATAAGTTGTTTATCTTTGTGAACTGGGTTTGGAACTATATCACGTACGACCAAAGTCTGCGTTTGGTTATTAAGCCTTGGGCAAAACCTACTGTTGCTGCCGAAACGAGGCTGACTCAAAAGGTATAAAAATTCACCACAAAGTTCACAAAGTCACACAAAGTCAATCAATATAACTTTGTGTAACTTTGTGAACTTTGTGGTGAATTTTATTTTGACACCGCTCCCTAGGAACGGTGTCAAAATAACTTCCCAATTTGATGCCATTCTTTTGCCGTCATCCGTCCCATCTTTTTCGTTAAATAGCGCGGCTATTCGCCTCAAACGATAGTTGGCTGACGCCAAAATAAT
>Ga0105046_10011194_pt1 | contig 13964 bp, 9 predicted proteins | sample MAT03_FD_78385 | JGI IMG/M metagenome (GOLD analysis project Ga0105046, IMG submission 78385) | Freshwater microbial communities from Lake Fryxell liftoff mats and glacier meltwater in Antarctica - MAT-03 (megahit assembly) | ecosystem: Environmental > Aquatic > Freshwater > Ice > Liftoff... | reverse complement strand
GTTGCGTGGGTTCGTGGGGAGGTGGCCAACCGGTGGCACGGCGTCGCACGTGCGACGCTCCTCTCTAGCCTTGTGCTGAGGGAGGAGTTACGGCATCCTGCTCGGCAGCATCTTCTGATGGCTCATCGTCGGCTCGCTCCGAAAGAAGTGAAAGTTCGGTGTCTGCGTCGTCAGTCTGGACGCTGTCTGTGCCATCAAGGGCGGGCCCCTTTCGAGCTGCGTCTTCGACATCGAGTTTTCGAAGCAGTCGACTCGCCTCAATGCTCTTCTTGACCCCCTGATCCAAGATGAAGGTCAGGACCGGAGTAAAGCGGAGATCGAGTTCCTCGGCGAGTTTGGATTGCAGATAGCCGCACGCGGCATCCAGCCCCTTCATCGTCAGACGCTGAGTCTTTTCCTCTCCGAGCACCGACACGTAGATCTTCGAAGTCCGTAGGTCGACAGGCGTCTCCACTCGCAAAATGGTGACTTGCTGAACGCGAGGGTCGCGCAACCCGAACAGGATCGCCGTACTAACGACCTGTCGGATGGCTTCCGCCACCTTCGCTGTGCGACGTGAATTCATGGATCGTGATGTCTTTCGGTGGGTTCAATTCGCCTGCCACAGGGGACGCAAGGCATTACTCGTCCAGAGTTCGCTTGCGTTCTTCGATCCGGAAGCATTCCAGGAGATCGCCTTCTTTGACATCATTGAAGCCATCGAGTCGGATACCGCATTCGAGGCCATCGCGGACCTCGCGCACGTCTTCCTTCTCACGCTTCAGTGACGCAATGCCGTAACTGTTGATCACCTTCTGATCGCGGATGACGTTGACCCGACTCGACCGTTCGATGAGTCCACTGAGGACTCGGCAACCGGCAATCACACCCGCCTTGGAGATCGAAAATGTTCGCAGCACGATTGCTCGACCGGTCTGAACCGACATGATCTCTGGAGCCAGCAAGCCTTCTAAGGCCTGACGAATGTCGTCGGCGACATTGTAGATGATCGAGTAACGGCGAATCTGCACGGCTTCCTGAGACGCCAAATTGACCGCCTTGTCATCCGGTACGACTCCGAAGGCCACGATGATTGCCCCCGATGACGAGGCGAGGTAAACGTCGCTTTCATTGACGCCACCGACCGCCTCGTGCAGGATTCGAATCCGGACTTCCGCGTGGTCAAACTTGTTAAGTTCGAAGCGGATGGCTTCAATCGAACCTTGCGCATCGGCCTTGATGACCAAAGGCAACTCCCTGAGCGTGCCATCCTTTTCCGCGAAGAACTGTTCCAGGGACTTTGGACCGCCCCGGCTCGAAAGCATGTCGAAGCGACCCTTTTGCTTTCGCTCCTCTGCCACTTGCACGGCGAGATCGAGATCATCGACCGCGAAGAAGTGATACCCCGTCCCCGGCACATCGCTGAGTCCGGCGACCTTCACGGGGGTCGAAGGACCGGCTTCCCGGACCTCTTGCCCCTTGTCGTTGTACATCGCCCGGACGCGACCGTATGACGAACCGCAGAGCAGGGTATCGCCGATCTTCAGCGTTCCACGGCGGATCATGCACCACGCCATCGGCCCGCGACCTTCGTCGCGGAACGACTCCAGGCAGATCCCGTCCGCCGGAATATCGATGGGGGCGGTGTAGTTGTTGAGCTCAGCGGTCAACAGTAGGGTTTCCAAGAGGTTGTCGACGCCCGTTCCCAGGAGTCCGGAGATGCGAACCACTTCCGTGTCGCCGCCCCACTCGGTCGGGTACAGACCCTGCTGCGAGAGTTCGGTGAGCACCTTCTGCTCATTGATACCCGGCAGGTCCATCTTGTTGAGGGCGACTACGATCGGAACACCGGCTGCACGGGCATGGGCGATGCACTCGATCGTTTGAGGCATCATGCCGTCATTGGCGGCCACGACCAGCACCACGATGTCGGTCACGTTGGCCCCTCGGGCTCGCATCGCACTGAACGCGGCGTGACCAGGCGTATCGACGAAAGTGAGCTTCTTGCCATTGTGCTCGACTTGGTAGGCCGCAATGTGCTGAGTAATGCCCCCGGCTTCACCCGCCGCCACGTTACTCTTACGGATGGTGTCGACGAGTGTTGTCTTGCCGTGGTCGACGTGACCCAGGATCGTGATGATCGGAGCACGGTCGACCAACGGCACGCCGAAATCTTCATTCGGCCGATCAAGCCACGCCTTGAGTTCGGTCTCGACATCGTCCTCACGAACGATCTTCAGATCGATCCCCAGCTCCATGCCGATTTCCAGCACCAGCTCTTCATCAATGGAGTCGTTGATCGTCACCATCTTACCGGACTTCATCGCCAACCCCATCAGCTTGCTGACGGGCCGCCCGAGCAGTTCGCTCAAGCCTCGCATGGTGATCGGAAGTGAGACCGTCGCTTCGGTCTTCAGCTCAGATCCCGCATTCTTTCGATTGCGCTTCTGCCGAATGATTTCCTGCGCATCCAGATCGTCGGAGCCGCGGGACTTCGTCCGCTTTTGCCGACGGGCTTCGCGGATTTCCTCCATCCCACCGACAGGGGCCTTGCCCATGCGGGACGCTTCCGCGGTCGGAAGAGGATCGCCAGGCTTCCGCTTGACGCTCGCCTCCTTATTCTTCCGCATGATGTCCGCGATTTTTCCCTTCCCGGTATCGCGGATCATTTCTCCGGTCAGCTTCAAGTCCGGCTTTTGAACCGGTCCATCCACCTTTGTCGGCAACGGAGCCTTGAACGACGGCATGGCCATCGTCGGCAGCGTGGGCCCTTTCCGGGTCCCCTTGTTGTCTCGGTCACGGGTGATCGGAGCCTCTGCGGGCCGTGCAGGCACACTCCCCCGGGGAGACATTTCACGCACGGAACCAACTGGCTTCATCTCTCGCAATGGAGAGGGCTGCTCCGGACGAGACATCGGCGTGATGCGTGATTTCGGCGAAACCGAAGCGATGACACTCGGCTCGACGGGCGCAGCTGGAATCGGCGAAACTGGAGGTTCTGGTGGAGCCTCTGGAGCTTCCGCGACGACGGGAGGGGCTTCCTCCAAATCGGGCGGTGTGGCTGCCTCGAGCTTCGTGGTGGTCGTTGTCGTCGCGACGACTTCCGCAACCACTGGCGCGGGAGCAGCCGTTGGCAGCTCGACCGCAGCAGGTTCGGCGATCACTTCCGCGATTGGAGCAGCCGCTGCCGGTTCGAGGACCTCGTCCATCTCCTCCAGCGGACGAGTGGCAACCTTGCCAGCCGTCGCTCCCAAAGAGCGGATGGGCTTGGGCTTTGCCCGCTCCATCACCGGTTCGCGAGGGATCGTCGCTGGCTCAGGAGTCTTCGACGCTTTAACAGCCGTCCCCGACTTCCGTGACTTAATGTGAGCGAGGACCGTGTCCCGCTCTTCGGGAGAAATGCTCGCCAAAGGTGAACTCTTGACGGTCAAACCGACCTCCGTGCAAGCCTGAATCAGGTCTTTGCTGTCGAGGTCAAGCTCTTTCGCCAGAGCGAAGATCCGGATCTTCAATCGTAACTCCTCGTCGACGTGACGGACAATCACTGGGGTGCCCGCAGGAGGGCGAAGTGGTCGGAATTTCACTCCTGCCTGCATCAGGAGTCAGTCAGCCGGAGGGCCAACTACGGGCTTTGCTGATCAGAACTCCGCGCGGTGCGAAGAACTCAGCTCAGTGGCCCGGGACTAGATTGTTGAGATTCGGCTGACTCTCATGAGTCGGCCAGTGGACCGGGTCTTGGAAACCGCCCCCCGATCCGAGTGTTGTCCGTCGTCGTCTTTCACCCTTCCCTTATTTCTGATGCACCAGAGGATTCGGAGGCCGCCTCTTCGCCAGCAGGCGTCCCTGCTGCCGGAGACTCCCCATTCAGGGAATCTAACGCCGTCGCTTCCGTGGCCTCGGGTTCCGTCACCGGAGCCTCTTCAACCGGTGCGTCTGCCACAGGTGCGTCTGCCACAGGTGCAGCTGGGATCGTCCGCCGGGTCGAGGGCTTCTTATCGCCCGGCTTCCCATGGGCATCGCGATCCGCCTTGTCGGCGGCCTTACGAACCTTGGCCTCTTGTTCCTCGCGTTCGGCTTCGACTTCGGCTTGCGCGACGATCGTGTCGCATTCCTCGGGAGTCAGTCCGCTCAATTCCTGCAAATGATCGGGCTCAATCACCGACAAGTCTTCGAAGCTGAAGAACCCTTGTGAGACCAGTGATTCGGCCAAGTCTTCTGACAGCTGGGGAATCGTGGAAAACGCCTGGACCGAGCTGTCCAGTTGTTGATCCAATTCCTCGCGAGTCATGACATCGATATCCCAGCCGACAAGCTTGGAGGCCAACCGGACATTCTGGCCCATCTTGCCGATCGCCAGAGAGAGCTGATCTTCACGAACGAGGACGATCACTTTCCCCAGCATGGGGCACATGATGACATCTTCGACTTCAGCGGGCTGAAGTGCATTCGGAATCAGCACTGGCAGAGAATCGTTCCAACGCACGATGTCGATCCGCTCGCCATCGAGTTCTTCAATAATCGTTTTAATGCGGGAGCCGCGAACGCCGACGCAGGCACCGACGGGATCGATGCTGTTGTCGAAGCAGGAAACGGCCACCTTGGAGCGATAGCCCGCTTCGCGTGAGAGTGAGCGAACCTCGATGATGCGCTCGGTCACTTCGGGGATTTCGACCTCGAAGAGTCGCCGCACCAGATCGGGATGTTTGCGGGAGAGGACGACTTTAATCCGAGTCCCCTGCTTGCGGACTTCCAGGATAATCGCCCGGACGCGGTCTCCGACCTTGTGGGACTCGCCGGGAATCTGTTCGCTGCGGGGGAGCAGGGCTTCCACTTTGTCGAACGTGACGGTGGTCACACTCTGGTCGACACGAGTCACCGTCCCCGTGATCAGGTGCGTCCGACGCTCGCTGTATTCATCAAACAGTGTGTCGCGTTCGGCTTCGCGAATCTTCTGAATCATCACCTGTTTGGCGGTTTGAGCCGCGATGCGGCCCAGGATGCTGAGTTCTTCCTCGGGGATCGACTCTCCATCGTTCGTCGCTGTGACCTGACCAGTCTTGCGGTCAATGGAGACCACGAGGGCGCTGTCTTCGCCATAGTGTTTGCGCGCTGCGGAAAGGATCGCCTGTTCGATGCCTTCGAACACGATCTCTTCGTTGATCTTCTTATCGCGATGAATGGCATCGACGATTCGGAGAACCTCTGGGCCGTTCATGTGCTCCACCGCTCTTCCAGGCCGATCATTCGATAACCGGCAAACATCCCTCAAGTTGTCTGCGCTCGATCCCTCGGGCCCGCTTCTGGGAATAAAAAAAGCGGGCACGAGGTCCCACTTTGCGAGGCTTCCAAGTCACCATGGAAGCATCCGGCGCACTCTCCCGGGCGTTTTGACTCGCCCCGAACAGTGACAATCGGCCTGGTTACGCCATTGCTGACATAATCAACCCCTAGACACCATACATGTGCCGGACTCCGAAACCCGAGCGAGCAGGCAAGCTGCCACCTGGCCCCTCAGGACACGTAACCGTTACGCCAGTTGAATTCTCGTGGGAGGAGAACACGACTTTTGGGATCAGTTCTTGGGAGAACTTCCCGGAGGGCAACGGTCACACATCGCAACTGCATATGAGGTTAGGAACCGATTCTCGCAAAGTCAAGTTCACGCAGCTTGTTTCGGATTCTGTTCCGGCCCCCGGTTGCGATACGATTGAACGACGCACTCCTCAGGATGGATCAGCCCATGCTTCCGCCTTCTGACCCCAAGTATCAATCCGGTCCGTCACTCCAGCCCGCAGACGCTCCTCCCGATGCGATTATCAGCAGCGACACCCATCGCGCCGAGCGTATGCCGCCCGGTCAGTCACTGACTCGCAAATGGCCGGTGCTCCACTATGGGGACGTGCCGGATGTCGACCTCTCGACCTGGAAACTTCAAATCGGAGGCCTCGTGGAGCGCCCTCTGACTTTGACTTGGAATGAATATCTCGCGATTCCCCGAGTGAAAGTCTTCTCCGACTTTCATTGCGTGACTCGCTGGTCGCGATTGGGAAATCTCTGGGAGGGCGTATCCGTCCACGAAATCATCCAGCGAGTCGGCGTCTTACCTGCGGCAAAGTACGTGGTGGCAACCGGTTACGATTGCGGCTGGACGACGAACCTGCCGCTCTCGGACTTCTTGGCCCCCGATGCCCTCATCACCGACACCCATGATGGGGAGCCACTTGACCCCGATCACGGTGGGCCCGCACGTCTGATGATCCCTCTGCTCTATGCCTGGAAAAGTGCCAAGTGGTTGCGCCGTATCGACTTCGTCGCCACCGATGCCCCTGGATATTGGGAGCGTGCTGGCTACCACAATCACGGCGACCCCTGGACGGAAGAGCGATTCGACGGAGAATGAGTGGGGCTAAGAGCTGTCAGCCAACAGATGTCAGCCATCAGCTGTCAGCTTATGAATCCGGCGACTTGGCGTTACGCCCCTCCAGCCACTGCTCTCGAAGTCGGGAGTCTTCGCCGATGGCTGATGGGGGAGCTGTCAGCGATCAGCTGTCAGTCTGGGAGCCGTCAGCCGCTGTCCGCTGAAGGCTGATAGCTGAAGGCTGATAGCCGATGGCCGATGGCCGATAGCTTCCCCCTCCGCTACATCATCGAGAAATAATTCCCGACCGCCTGGTCAATTGCGTCAATCGTCACCACAAACGGCAAATTGTGAAGTGTACACAGGTTTTCTACCTGCCTGAGCAGATCGCGAGGCTGGCAGAAGCGGAACGGACGCTTTACCGGCAGGTAATGCACTCGGATTAGATGGTCAACCACACTCGGCTCACATTGGAATCCTAACTTCTTGGCGAGCGACAGCAGCAAGCTGCTAAACTCGTCCTCGGAGGGATCTTTCACTTCGATCTTATAAGGAATTCGGCGGAGGAATGCGTCGTCAGCGAGTTTCTTCGGCTCGAGGTTCGTCGAAAAGATAATGAGCTCGTCAAACGGTACCTGGATGCTGCGACCGCTCTCTAATTGCAGGAAGTCGTGCCGCTGCTCCAAGGGAATGATCCACCGATTCAACAGCTGATCGACGGGCATCGTCTGTCGGCCAAAGTCGTCGATCAGCAGGGTCCCGCAGTTCGCCTTGAGTTGCAATGGGGCCTCGCCGATCCCGGTGTCACGAATGATCGTGATCTCCAGGTTCTCCATCCGCAGCTCTCCCCCGGCGATGATCGTGGGCCGCTCGATATGGACCCAGCGGCCGTCGACTTCCGCTTGAATCTCAGCATCCTCGACGGGGACGGGCTTGTGACGATTCGGATCGAACAGCCGAATGATTTCGCCCGAGGCACTGATACATTTCGGAATCCAGATCGTGTCGCCAAACGATTTCGTGATCCGCTCGGCGATACTCGTTTTGCCGTTTCCCGGTGGTCCAAACAGAAACATCCCGCGTCCCGAATGAATTGCCTGGCCGACATTGCTCAACAACGCGGGGTTAATATTGAGATCACCCAGGGCATTCCGAATGGCTGCGAGTGGGGGCTTCAACCCAGTTATGGTTTGGGCCTTCACGCTGGCGATATACTGCGCCAAGGGGACTGGAGCCGTCCCATAATAGGTACACATGTCATTCAATTGTCGAGCCCGATCACGCCCCAGATCAGTCAGCTCGTACTGATAATCTCCCCCGTGGAGAGACGATTTATAGATCACCAGTTTGTCAGCTTTCAGTTGCCGCATGACCGGCTCAATCACTGGATACCGCAACCCGACATGCAGACCGATGCGTGAGCCGGATTCCGTTCCCCGATGTATCAGGAATTTAAGAACGATTGCGATTATCTCGGAATCCGTGATCCCGGACTCCGTCAAGAGCCGCGGCGCACGAGGCCAGAATGCACCAGCACCGCGCGGCCTGGGCAACACGTCGAGCACGAGATTGGATGACTCAACCGATGTCACCGAGGGGTTGTGCGCTGCAACGCTCACGGGGACGTATGGCTGTACAAGTCCAGCAGAGCGAACCTCTGCCGGTCCTCGCTTGAGCCGTTGGAGTGTCTCTGCCAGGCGCACCTCAGACTCACGCCTCCGAACTTCTACGGAAGCCGAGCCTTCCTCGACAGAAGTCGATACCCCTCCATTAGAGCGAGCCACGGCTGGAGCGCGCGCGAGGGGACTGGCTGGTGCTGGAGGATTATCGGTCGCCGGGACTGCGATCGATGACGATGGCTTTTTTGACAGCCCCAAGCGGGCCAGCAGGTCGTCTACATTCGAGGTTTGCTGGCTCATGAAAAGTGGCTGCAGTGAAGAGGATGGGGCTGCGAAGACGCGGGTCTCCACTCTAAACCTGTCACGCCGAATCGAAGCAGTCGCGTAGGAACGTTGAAGATCGGCATCATTCTCCTGATCCGATCCACCGAACGCCGAGTCTTCGCGTGGAAGAGGTCATGCGGGAGGCCAGCGTTCTGCGGATTTCGCCCAGGATGCCGCTCGTAGCGATTCATCCGGGGTGTTGCATTCCACCCACCGCGACAAACACATCAGTGCGAAAAATGCAACGATTTCGATCAAACATGTGCGGCTCCTCGCCCAACCGTGGAATCCGGACCTAGATTCCAGTGGGCCAACATCCGTGAACAACATTCGATGCCCCGTTCGCCCACTCACGGTGGGTCTACCTGATCGAACTCTCTGGCGAGAGACATGAAGACCTCCCTGTCCGCAACCAGTCGTATCACAATCAGCCTCGTGGCAATGACGCTCACGACGTTGCTGAGCGCACATCTTTTGGGGCTGATCCCCAACGAACGTGACGCCATCATTCGGGGGCGTAGCAGTCTATGCGAGTCGATCGCCATCCAGTTCTCCGTCTTCGCACTGCGGGGCGACAACGAGGCCATGGACACCTCTTTGAAGGCCATCGTCTCACGGAATTCTGAGATTCGATCTGTCGGACTCCGTCGGTCGGATGGGTCTCTCGTGAATGCGACCGACACTCATGCCCAAACCTGGCCGGCTTCCCCACAAGAGCTGTCCACGGAAACGCATATGTACGTCCCCATCTTCCAAGGCAGCCAGCGATGGGGTACGGTGGAAGTCTGCTTCGCCCCCCCCGAATCGGTGGGCTGGGCGGGAAGGTTCATGCACCCACTGGTCACTCTCTGCCTCTTCTTTGTCGCTTGTACGCTGCTCGTCTTCGGCGGATATCTCAAAAAAGTCCTGACGCAACTCAATCCTTCGAAGGTGATCCCACAGCGGGTGCGGTCGGCCTTAGATACTCTTTCCGAAGGTTTACTGCTGCTCGATCCCCAGGGCCGCATCGTCCTGGCGAATCAATCATTTGCGAATACCACGGGCTGCCCCCTGAATGAGTTACTCGGGAAATCCGCGAATAGCCTCCCGTGGATCGACAGGGAAGACAAAGAGCACTCCGAGACGGGAAATGTCGCTCCCTCTGGCCGCGCCGCCTCGCCTTGGATGGATGTTCTGGCTGATGGACAGACACGACAGGGTCGAATCCTGGCGTTGCATTCTGCCTCGGAGGGGTCCAAAACGTTCTCTGTGAGTGCTACCCCGATTTGTGATGACACGGGGCGACGTCGCGGAGCCATCGCCAGCTTCGAAGATGTGTCGAGGCTGGAACAAAAGAAGAACGAACTCTCAAGCGCCCTCCAATCACTCCGCCTCTCCAGCGAGAAAGTGCGAGAACAAAACGCCGTGCTGGAACGCTTGGCCACTCGCGACCCGTTGACGAATTGCCTTAACCGGCGTTCCTTCTTCGAACAGTTTGACGCCCAGTGGAACTCCGCGAAGCGTTACGGACACCCCCTCTCAGCCGTCATGGTGGATGTCGACCACTTCAAATCGGTCAATGACTCCCATGGCCATAGCACTGGGGATCAAGTTCTCCAGAAGGTGGCAGAGACCCTTCAGTATGCCGCCAGAAACACGGACATCGTCGCCCGCTATGGTGGCGAAGAGTTTGCCCTGCTACTGCCGAACACCGAACTGCCGGAGGCCGCAGTCGTGGCGGAACGCATCCGCCAGGCCCTGGCAGCGATGAAGTTTCCCCAGCTGTCGATCACCGCCAGCCTCGGCGTCTCAGCGCTGAGCCAAAATGCAGCCAGCCCCCAGGATCTCCTGGATCAAGCGGACAAGAGCTTGTACTTTGCAAAACGAAATGGGCGTAATCAAGTCGTGTGCTTCGACCAGATCCCGAAGAATCTGGTCAACGAACAGCACAAGCCAACAACGCGTGCCGAATCGCCCCCGCCTCGGAAGTCAATGATCCCTTTCCCCGCGGTGACCGCACTGATCTCAGCTCTGGGATATCGCGACCCCGTCGCAGCTGCGCACAGTCGCCGCGTGGCCGATCTGTGCGTCGATGTTGCACAAGGGGTGATGTCGATGAGCAACTGCTATGTCCTGGAAACAGCTGCGCTGTTACATGACATCGGTAAGATCGGTGTGCCAGATTCCGTCCTGCTTAAGCCTGGCAAGCTCACGGATGACGAATGGGCCTTAATGCACAAGCATGAACGAATTGGACTTGAGATTATTCGCGCCAGCTTCGCCTCGGAAGAGCTGTCTCTGATCGTCGAGAACTACCGCCGACATTTCGATGGACACGACGAGAATCTGGGACCGGCCACATCACACATCCCCCTCGGTGCTCGCATTCTGGCCGTCGCGGATGCTTTTGATTCCATGGTGACGGAGCGATCCTATCGTCCTGCAAAATCGCGAATCGAGGCCTTTGCGGAGCTGAGACGCTGTGCGGGATCCCAGTTCGATTCAGAGATCGTGGAACGCTTCATTCGAGTCTCGAATCGGTGCAAGGCCGAGTCACCGATTCTCCCTCGCATCAGTCAAGAAACGGCACTCGGAATCGGCCAGGAAATGGAACGCCTCGCCGAAGCTGTCGACCAGCAGGATGTCGCGGGACTGAGAGTCATGGCCGGTCGCCTGAGTGAATCGGCCGCCCTCAGTGGAGCCCCCGAAATCGCGGCCAAAGCGATGGAACTGGAGCAAGCGGCAAAGAACCAAGGCGACGTACTGGGGATCGTCCAGCGGGCCTGCGAACTCATCGAGTATTGCCGTGCGACTCAGTCGTCCTACCTGGCACACGCGCTGCCCCAGCCCGCTTTCATTAAAGCGATTTCGTCTGCCCGGTGAGGATTTCAGTGCCCCCGCACCCGCAATCACTGGTCGGCGGCATCGAGAGAGTGAGACACACTTTGCAGCCTGCGTCGCGTCCCAGTCCAATGCGGTACTGTCGGCCTCTTTGTCCCGGCCGGGACACCCGATAATAGCCCACCGTTTCATTGGTGGGAGCGAGACTCTGGAAAGCTCTCAGCCTCAGCGGGGCGAAAGACGCTGCGAGAGATCACAAGGGGCTTCTGCCGTCCCTGTCGGGACTGGGCTGGCTGAGATCTGGCCACCCCCCCTCCGATAAATCGGTGGGCTTTTATCAACCGTACCTGCCGGGACGAAGAGCGGCACTGCTCACCGGGCCAGTCGGCAATTTCGAAGTGAGTCTCGCACTCCGCCGAGAGTTCTCGCGGCCTCGGGCATGCCGTTCAGGCGAGGCTCCGGCAGGCCCAAACAATCACTCGATATCCGAAGACAATCGTAAAACTCACCGCCAGTGCCCACTTGATCGACGCGCAAGTCGCCGACACCGGGACCAGCCAGTCGGCAGTTCCCAGTGGCCACGACAGCAGTTTTAACTGACAGGTATTTTCGATGTAGTCGAGACCCGCCGCAACGGGCAACATCCAGCGGAAGAGCCGCTCCTTCGCCGCAGAAAGACCATCAAACACGGGTGAAGTCTTCACAGCCATCCACCCCAGTGCTCCGAAGATTAGCGGGTGAACGAGGTCATAAACAAAATGAGAGCGATACCGCGCGACGCCCTCTGGTCCCCAGGCCGCCAGTATCTCGTCGAAGCGAGTGGGTGTGAACGCAAACTGCATCGCCAGGAAACTGGGATCCAGTGGTCCAATAATACGTGCCATATTCCCTTGAGACACCAGGAACACTAACAGCACCACCGCCGAAGGCCAGAACCGCCTCGATTTATGAATTGAACGGGTGGAATCGATCGATGTCACTCACGCGGCCTTCGAGATGCTGATGTTCAAAGTGGATACGACAGAAGTCTAGAAGTAAGTTGATGCGGTGTCATTTCGACACTGCTCTACCCCGAGAAATCCTGAAAATACACACTGCTGCGATCAACGCAAAAACAATGGCAGTGAGAATCAAGAACAATGTCTTGGAAGCGGGCGGACTCTTCAATGGCGGAGTCACAGAAGAAGACGAAGCAGAAAACTTGAGTTCATCTCCATTCCACACCATGTCACCTTGCCCATCGATATTCGGGTAAATTGCAAAACGTGCTCCCGGATGGGGTTTGATGCCTGCAACTTGAAATTCTTGTTGTGGGATGGGCTCGTTGAAAGAATCCAAGTGAATGACACAATTCTCTTCATCTTGGACCACATCCCCCTTTGTGACCTTGTAAATGTAACTGCTGGGAAAGTACTTCCCACCGGCCTGTTCCGAATACACCGTATCAACTACTTGAGACGTCTCAATCAGCTTGTCAACATCGCGCACGACTGAACGGGCTTTGACTTGCACAACTGCGTAGGCTAGTGATGGAACGATGCGAGCCTTCAGGGTATCATCAACTTGGTCGTCCGTATTCTTTCTACTCCAATTCATGACCTCGGACGCCATTCCATTCCATTCCTCATGCTGTAGCTTCCCTGGAATCCACTTTGGAAGAGAACCAGTGATGCTGTATTCAGGTTGTTGCCATCGCAGTCCCTCAAAACTCGAAGCTGCTAATCCGATGTGTCTCGGGTCAGCTACCAATTCACTGGGGGGGCGAGGGGATTTGCGTAGGTCGGATATTGATGAAACGGCTTGTTGTGGTGTGCTAGTATCCATGTCCGTGTATCTGATGTGACGATCGGGAGAAATAATATTGACCAGTCGGGAGTGCTCTGAACTACTCACACTGCGAATTGTCTCATCAATCCTGAGTTTCTCACCATCAAATAAAAAGTCATAGTGAACAGCGCGAGTACCTGCTATGTAGTCAATGTATTTACCTTCAATTCTGCCTCGCGCCGACTTCCATTCTGATCGGGCTTCGCGAACTGAAGACAGAAGACTTTCCTGAGCCATTACCGCGCCAACCTCAAACAGCATGGGCCGCGTGAAACAGATGAAACCCAGCCGAACTCTAGCAACGGACAATTGCTCGCATGCGAGAAGCCGAAGCACCCCTCTGAAAATAATTGTGACGAGTCGATTCAGAAATCCCATGACATCACAATCCAATTCTAAGTAGGTGCTTGCTCTACTCGATCCTCTGTCCCAGAGCCTACGCGAGACCGCGTATGAATCGCATAGAACGGAATGGCCCGAAGATAGCGAAACTCGAGACTTTCGGGAAGAGAAGAGTCGACTGCGGCGGAAAGAAAAGCATGCTCTCCCAGCAAGAACGAAAGCAGATCGGGAATTCGGATACCGAGGTTCGCCGAAATTCAAATCCATCGCCACTTTGATTCTTGCTGGAACGAATTCCAACAGCAGTAACCACATCGTCATCCTCCTGTTGGGCAACTTGCACTATACTTTCTAACATGAGTCGAATACACGCCTCCTGCCTTAGGCTCGCGTTTACCTGTAGTAATATTCCACCCACACCCAGCGATACGGGTGAAATGTTCCATAAAAGTGTCGTCGATGCATTCCGTATTCAGGGTAGAGGACTTGCAAGAAAAGTTTCCATTCAGAACTTCAACTCCTCACTGTCTGAAGTTTACGTCGGGACACTGCGCGTTTGTCAGTTGGCCGATGCACTCTAGGTGAGATCCGGAACATTTCGAAGTGTTTGTGGTCGTCTGGGGACAAGCTGCGTATGTCAGCCAGGGGATTCCGACAACCAGCGTCGGCACGAGACAACATATACAAAGGCGAGG
>Ga0105046_10011192_pt1 | contig 13964 bp, 7 predicted proteins | sample MAT03_FD_78385 | JGI IMG/M metagenome (GOLD analysis project Ga0105046, IMG submission 78385) | Freshwater microbial communities from Lake Fryxell liftoff mats and glacier meltwater in Antarctica - MAT-03 (megahit assembly) | ecosystem: Environmental > Aquatic > Freshwater > Ice > Liftoff... | reverse complement strand
TCGGTCGCCGGGTTCCGCCGCCGCGCCCGCCGGATGGCGTCGTCGATCACCCGCCGGTCGCCTTCGGACACTCCGTCCGCGTCCGCGTAGGTGCGGTACACGGGGAAGCAGACGGCCACCTCCCGGAGTGCTTCCCGCAGGCTGTCCAGGGTGAAGTCGCGGGCGCGGCGGTCGCCCTCCGACACTTGGTTCAGGGCGTGCGCCAAGACGTTCAACTCGGCCGCCAACGCCGTCCAGGTAATCAGCTTCTTGCACTCGTACACGATGTCCGTGTACGGGTCGGTCAGGCCGGTGAAGCGGGCGTGCAGCCGTTGCAGCCGGCGGGCGCTGCGCGGGCGGACGAACAGCCGGGACAGGTCGTTCAGGAAGTCGTACCCGGTCGTCCCGTCCGCTGCCCACGCCGGCAAGGTTTCGCCGTGCGACAGGATTTTTTCCACGACGACGTACGCCGGGTGGTCGCCCAACTCTTGCCGCAACCGCCGCAGGTAGCCGGCCGGGTCGAAGAGTCCGTCCACGTGGTCCAGCCGCAACCCATGCACCTTCCCTTCGCGGATGAGGCGGACGATGAGGGCGTGCATGGCGAGGAACGCTTCTTCGTTCTCCGGGCGGAGGCCGGCCAGTTGGTTGATGTCGAAGAACCGCCGGTAGTTGATCTCGTGGGCGGCCGTCTTCCAGTTGGCCAGCCGGTACGACTGCCGTTCCAGCAACTCGTGCAGGGCGTCGAACGAGTGCGGCTCGCCGGGGGTGCCGTTGAAGGCGGCCAAACTCCGCTCGACATGGCGGGCGATGGGGGGCGAGGAGTCCACCAGTTTCGCCAGCCGTTCCTTGGCGAAGCGGCACTCGCGGAGCCGCTCGGCGATGTGGTCCGGGTCGCGGTCGGTGGCCGCCGGGGTATTGTCGAGCGCCGTCAGGATGCTGGGGAACTCGCGGGCGGCGATGTCCTCGTCGCCCAGCCCGGCCAGCACTTCGCCAAAACCGGGGCGGAACACCGTCGGGTAGCACTTGGGGTCGATTGGTCGGGTCAGGTCGCCGTACCGCACGACCAACTCGCCCTTGTCGTAGGCGAGCGTGAGTTCCCCGGAGTCCAGCACTTTGCCGTAATGTTCGCCCAAAAACGGCAGCAGCACCTTGCCGGCCAACTCCGCCTTCACCGGCTCCCAGTCGATGTCGAAGAACGCGGCGAACGGGGACGCCGGCCCGTGTTCCAGCACGTCCCGCCACCAGAGGTTCAGCACCGGCTCCACGCCCATGTGGTTGGGTACGAAGTCGGCCACCATCCCCATGCCGTGTTCTTTTAACGAGGCGGAGAGCGCGTCGAACGCCGGTTCTCCGCCCAACTCCGGGTTCAGTTGGGCGAAGTCGCACAGGTCGTACCCGTGCGTGCTGCCGGGGCGGGCGCGGAAGAACGGCGAAGCGTACACGTCCGTGACGCCGAGACTTGCCAAGTACGGGACGACGGCGCGGGCGTCGTCGAAGGTAAACGCCGGCTGCAACTGGAGTCGGTATGTCGTGACCGGCACGCGGGCGGAACTCATGGAAAACCTTGCTGTGGGTGGCGGTGTTGTCGTCGCTCGCTCCGCGAGCGAACGTGCGGGTGGCGTGCGCTCGCGGAGCGAGCGACGACAATATCAACTCGGCTCGGTGGCAGCGGCGCGGAACACGACGGCGGATTGACACGGGAAGTGGACCACCGTGCCGACGCCGTCGCTGCTCACGCCGGGACGACGTGGGAGCTGCGCGTAGGGTTCGTCTTGCGTGGTCAGAATCACCGTCAGGCCGGGTTCGTTCACCGCCGCGACGACGCCGGGTAGGAACGCCACCAGCAGCACGATTGCCTCCCCGCCCGGTCGAGTGGACCGGCGGAGCATCACAACGCCGTCGGCGATGGCCCGCGTCTCGAACACCCCGCCCGGTTGGAGGGCCGGCTCGACCTTCCGCAGCCGGATCAAATCGCGGTAGAGTCGAAGGGTGCTGGAGAACGGCTCCTTCACCCGCTCGTCCCAGTTCAGCTTGCTGGTCCAGAAGGTGGCCGTCGATTGCGGGTCCGGGATGCGGGTGCGGATGTTCGGGTCGGTGAACGCGGTGAAGTGGCGGAACTCCTTCCGCCGCCCCTCGGTGACGAGCGCCCCCAACTCCGAGTTGTGGTCGGTGAAGTACAGGAACGGGGACGACGCCGCCCACTCCTGGCCCATGTACAAGAGCGGCGTCTGCGGGGCGAGCAACAGCAGGGCGGAGGCGGCCCGGTACGCCGCTTGGTCGATCTGCATGTTCAGCCGCTCGCCGAACGCCCGGTTGCCGATCTGGTCGTGGTTCTGAATGCACACGACGAACCGGGTCGGGTCCAGGCCGGCCGGGTCGGTGCCGCGCGGGACGCGCCGGCGGGGCGACGGCTGCCCGCAGTAGAACCAGCCATTCCGTAGCGTGGCGGCGATGTCCTCGGCGGTGCCGCTGTAGTCGGCGTAGTAACCGTCCTTTTCCCCGGTCAGGGCGCGGCGAATTTGGTGGTGCAGGTCGTCCGCCCACACGCCGTCCATGCCGAACCCGCCGGCCCCGCGCGGCTGCACGAGCGTGGCCAAGTTCCGCTCGTCCTCGGCGATCACAACCGTCGTGCGGCCGAGTTCCCGCCCGGCGTCGTGAATGCGGTCGGAGAGCAACTCCAACACATGCCGCTCGCCTTCATCTTGGATGGCGTGGGTGGCGTCCAGCCGCAGCCCGTCGATGTGGTACTCGCGGACCCAGTGCAGGGCGTTATCGACGAAGAAGTCCTCGACCTGATTGCTGAACTCGCCGTCGAAGTTCGGGCCGGTGCCCCAATCGGTGTGGTGCGACGTGGAGAAGTAATACTTGCTGAAGCAAGTCAGGTAGTTCCCGTCCGGGCCGAGGTGGTTGTAGACGACATCCAGCAGCACCGCGAGGCCGAGTTGGTGGGCGGTGTCCACGAACCGGCGGAGGTCTTCGGGAGTGCCGTAGCAGCGGGCCGGGGCGTACAGGCAGACGCCGTCGTACCCCCACCCGCGTTCGCCGGGGAAGTCGGCCAGCGGCATCAACTCGACGGCGGTGACGCCCAGATCGGCCAGCTTCGGCAGCATCTCCGTCGCGGCGGCGAACGTGCCGGCCTGGGTGAAGGTGCCGACGTGCAGTTCGTAAATGATGAGGCGGTCGCGGTCGATGCCTTTCCAGCCGTCGTCGCTCCATGCGAAAGTGGACGGGTCGATCACCTCGGACGCGCCGTGAACGCCGTCCGGTTGGTAGCGCGACACCGGGTCGGGGAACGGCCCCTTGCCGTCGATGCGGTAGCGGTAGCGGGTGCCGGGGCCGGCCTCCGCGACGGTCGCCTCGAAGATGCCGTTGTCGGTCTTCCGCATCTCGACGGGCGCAGCCGCCCCGCCTTCGAGAAGTAATTCGACCCGCTCCGACTCCGGGGACCAGACGCGGAATTCGACCCCGTTTGATGTGAGCCGTGCGCCAACCGAGGGGGACCAAGTGTCCGGCATGGGGAAGCTCCAAGGAAATTCGGGAATCAGGATTTCACCGGTCGAATCGTGTCACCTTGCGAGCGGCCGCCGATCCCGCCTACACTAGCGCGATCCGTCACCCCCACCAACAGGATTCCGCACGATGACGTACGACCCCTCGGCCGCCTTCGCCCCGTTCGCCGTCTGGCGGGACAACCTGCCGGTCTGGATGAGCCGCACCGGAGCGGCCGGCATCACCCTCGCCGACTGGATCGGGCTGGCGGGTCTGGTGGTGGCCGCCGTCCTCGTCGGCGGCATCGGCCAGTGGCTGCTGCTGCGGGTCGCGCGGGCGGTCATCGGCCGCACCAAAACCGGCTGGGACGACCGACTGATCGCGCTGCTGCCCGGCCCGCTGGCGGTGCTGATCGGAATATTCGCTTTCAGCATGGCCGTCCCCCATCTGGGGCTGGAGGACGCCGCGGCGGATGGCGTGTCGGTCGCGGTGCGGGTGCTGCTCGTCGCCACCTGTACGGTCCTCGCCTCCCGGCTGGTCGGGTTCGCCGCCGGCATGCTGACCGCGTATCTGGCCCGTAGGGTCTCGGACGAATCCCGGCGGGAGGCGATCCGCACCCAGGTGGCGCTGCCGAGCGGCATCCTGCGGACGGTCGTTATCACGGTCGGCGTGGCCCTCGTCCTGCTGCAATTCGAGGTCGTCCGCAACGTCGGGGTCAGTCTGCTCGCCTCGGCCGGGGTGGCCGGTATCGTCATCGGGTTGGCCGCCCAAAAGACGGTCGGCAACCTGATCGCTGGTATCCAACTCGCCGTCGTCCAACCCATCCGCGTCGGGGATGCGGTGGTGGTGGAGGGCGAGTGGGGGTGGGTGGAGGAAATCGGCCTCATGCACGTCGTGGTGAAGGTCTGGGACCTCCGCCGGCTTGTGTTGCCCGTGGCCCAGTTCCTGGAGAAGCCGTTCCAGAACTGGACGCGCGGGGTGAGTGAGTTGCTCGGCACCGCGACGGTCCACGCCGACTACTCAGTGCCTATCGACGCCGTCCGCGCCGAGTTCGCCGCCATCCTGAAGGACGCTCCGCAGTGGGACGGTCAAGTGCAGGGGGTGCAGGTGACGGAGTTGACCGAACGCGGGGTGCAAATCCGGCTGCTCATGAGCGCCCGCGACGGCGGTCAACTGTGGGACCTCCGGTGCCACGTCCGGGAGAAACTCCTCGGCTGGCTCCAGCGCGAAGGGCATTCCCACCTGACGCACCAGCGGGTCGAACTCACGCGGGCACCAGCAGCACCGCCGCCAGCGGAGGCAGACTGAGGACCACCGAATACGGTTGCCCCTGGCAGCCGACCGGCACCGCCTCCAGCGTACCCAAGTTCCCCTGGTCGCTGCCGCCGTAGATGCCGGCGTCGCTGTTGAGCAACTCCTTCCACCGGCCGCCGCGCGGCAGCCCGACGCGGTAGTTCCGCCGCACCACCGGGGTGAAGTTCAAGGCCACCGCGACCGGCGCGTCGGTGTCGAAGCCGAGCCGCAGGAAGGCGAACGCGCTCTGCTCGGCGTCGTTCGCTTCCAACCACTGGAAGCCGGACGCATCACAATCCTTGCAGTGCAGGGCGGCGACCGACCGGTAGGCGTGGTTCAGGTCGCCCACCCAGCGGGCAAGGCCGGCGTGCTTCGGGTCTTCCAGCAGGTTCCAGTCCAGTTCGCGGTCGTGGCCCCACTCCCGCCACTGGCCGAACTCGCAGCCCATGAACAGCAGCTTCTTGCCCGGCGTCGTCCACATGTACGCCAGCAACAGCCGCAGGTTGGCCCGCTTCTGCCACTCGTCGCCGGGCATCTTGTCGAGCAGCGACTTCTTGCCGTGTACCACTTCGTCGTGCGACAGCGGCAGGATGAAGTTCTCGGAGAAGGCGTACACCGAGCGGAACGTGAGTTGCCCGTGGTGGTGCTTGCGGTGAACCGGGTCGTCTTCCATGTACTTCAGCGTGTCGTGCATCCAGCCCATGTCCCATTTCAGGCCGAAGCCCAGGCCGCCGTCGTAAGTGGGGCGGGACACCTTCGGCCACGAGGTGCTTTCCTCGGCGAACGTGTGCACGTCCGGGAACCGCGTGTACACCTGCTCGTTGAACCGCTTCAAGAAGGCGACCGCTTCCAGGTTCTCCCGCCCGCCATACTTGTTCGGGATCCACTCGCCCGCCTTCCGCGAGTAGTCCAGGTACAGCATGGACGCGACGGCATCCACGCGGATGCCGTCGATGTGGTACTTGTCCAGCCAGAACAGGGCCGAGTTGACGAGGAAGTTCGCCACCTCGTTCCGCCCGTAGTTGAAGATGTAACTGCCCCAATCCGGCTGGTAGCCTTGCTTGCGGTCGGCGTGCTCGTAGAGGCAGGTGCCGTCGAAGTAGCTGAGGCCGAAGCCGTCGCAGGGGAAGTGGCTGGGCACCCAATCCAGGATGACGCCCACGCCCTTGCGGTGCAGCGTGTCGATGAGGAACATCAAATCTTGCGGGCTGCCGTACCGGCTGGTCGGGGCGAAGAACCCCGTCATCTGGTAGCCCCACGAGCCGTAGAACGGATGCTCCATCACGGGCAGGAATTCGACGTGCGTAAACCCGTGGTTGGCGATGTATTCCGGCAGCACGGCGGCCAGTTCGCGGTACGTCAGCGGGCGGTTGCCGTCCGCCGCGTCCCGCCGCCACGAGCCGATGTGCATCTCGTACACCGACACCGGGGCGGTCAGCCCGCCCCGCCCGCCGCGGTGCGTCATCCACTCGGAATCCGTCCACTCGTAGCCGCCCAGGTCGGTCACGACGGACCCTGTCGCCGGGGCGACCTCACACGAGAAGGCGTAGGGGTCGGCCTTGTCGAAGCGGTAGCCGTTCGGCCCGCGGACGTGGTATTTATACCGCGCGCCGACGGCCAAATTCTGGACCGCGCACTCCCAGACGCCTGAGCCGCCGCGCGCGTGCAGCGGGGTGGCGTCCGCGTTCCAATCGTTGAAGTCGCCGACCAGGTTGATCCGCTCGGCGTTGGGTGCCCACACGGCGAACCGGACGCCCGGTCGGCCGTCCACGGTCGCCGCGTGCGCGCCCATCTTGTCGTACAGGTGGTAATGAGTGCCTTCGTTGAACAGGTGCAGGTCGTCGGCCGTCAGGCCGGACGCGTCGTATCGAACGGGGAAGCGGTCGGACATCACTTCCTCCTTAATGGTTTGCTAGTAGTAAGTGGCGAACCAAGTCCGAGCCGGAAGCGTGAGCGACGGTCTTCGAAAAAACCCGTCGCTCACGCTTCCGGCTCGGACTTGGTGCGTCAACTCGTCTTCAGGATGTCCAGGATGCCGAGCAGCGGGATGGACACCCAGTCGGGGCGGTGGCCCAGCTCGTACCCCAACTCGTAAGCCGCCTTCGACAGCACGAACGCCTCGGTCAAGATCTTGAACTCGGCCGTCGTGTCGGGCAGGAAGGCGGCCGCCCCGGCCGTCTCGCGGTAGGAGCGGACGAACGTCAGCCCGACCCACCAGTACCAGTACCGGCACCACGCCTCCAGCCGGGCGTAATCCTCGGTCTTGGCCGCCGCCATGCCGTCCACCGTGTGGCCGAGCAGGGCGGTGTACGCGGCGTAGTGGAAGGACCGCACCATGCCGGCCACGTCCCGCAGCACCGACCGCTTGATGCGGCGGTCGGTGATGGAGCGGAGCGGCTCCCCCTCGTAGTCGATGATGACGAAGTCCTTGCCGGTGTACAGCACCTGCCCCAGGTGATAGTCGCCGTGGACGCGGAACCGCTGGCCGGTGATGCGGGTCGTCGAGACCGCCTGGAAGCGGGCCAGGATGTCGGACTGCTTCGCGAGCACCTGACGGGCCAACTCCTGCTGCGGCTCGGTCAACTTCTTCAACTGCTTGGCCAGCGTTTGCAGCACGCGGCTGGCGTCGCTCCGCATGGACTGGTAAATGGACCGCTGGTACGTCGGCGAGAACGGCTCCGGGGCGAACGCCGGGTCGGTCGGCTCGCCGGCCAAGGCCAGGTGCATCTCGGCCGTCCGCTGGCCGAGCAGGCGGGCGGATTCGAGGTACGGCCCGATGGCTTCCTGCGCGAGCGCGGGCACCTCCTGGCCCATCAGGTCGGTGATGGACGCGGGCATCTCCGGCGGGGTCTTCACGTCCCCGTCGGTGGTCAGAACGCGCTCCAGGAACTGGCCGAGAGCGTCCATGGTGTACTGCCAGCCGGTCCCCTGGTTGGGCACCAGCCGCTGGACGATGCCGAGGGTCATCGGCTCCCCTTTCCGCACCCGGTATTCCATGAACCCGACGACGCCGGGGCTGTGGGCGAACTTCTGCTTCTCGGACAGGAACCGGCTGATTTCCAGGTCCGGGTTCACCCCCACGTCCACCCGCCGGAACAGCTTCATGATGTACTTGTCGCCGAAGATGACCGATGTGTTGCTCTGCTCGCCCTTGCCCGTGGATGGGGTCGGACTGGACTCGGCCAACTCGGCGGCCAACCCGCCCACCGGCACGGTCGCCAACTTGCCGTCGGTGCCGGCGAACGTGGCCCCCCGTGCGGTGGCGGCCAGCAGGGCGGAACTGAACGCCGGTGCCCACATGGCGTCATACAGCACCCCCGGCGTGTCGCCGGTCAGGGTGGCCACCACTGCATGCGGCAGTTCGGCCAAGACGCGCTCGCCTTCCGCCCCCTGCGCGAGCGCGAGCGGCAGCACATACACCTCCGGCTCGGCGTCCAGGAACTGGACGTCCAGCAGGGTGACGTACACGCTCGTCTCCCACGCCCCGCTGCCGCTCACGCCGCCCGGCAGGTCCGGGTTCTCGTCCCACACCGGCATCGGGATCACTTCCTTGATGTTCACCTCGCGGATGTGGCGGTTCTTCCCGCCGAACCACCGCCGCTGCGTCAGGAACGTCGGCAGGATGTTCTCCAGCGACTCCTTGGCCGCCCCCTTCAGCAGTTTGCCCAACCCGCCCTTGACGACGACGGCCGGGAAGGCGGTCGGCATGGTGGTCAGGCCGAGGGCGGCCGGACGTTGCGGTTGGAGGGCGAACCAGATGAACCCCTGCGGCGCGAGCATGACCGGATACTGTCCCTTCCCGATGACCGGGAACTCGACCCGCCCGAACAGTTCCAACGGCACCTGCCCCTGAAACTCCTCCAGGTTCAACTCGGCGGACTGGGTGAACCGCGCCAGGTTGGCCACGACCAAGATCGTTTCGTCCTCGTACCGGCGGATGAAGGCCAGGATTTTCGGGTTCTCCGGCAGCAGGAACTCGATCGTCCCCCGGCCGAACGCCTTGTGCCGCTTCCGCAGGTCGATCAGCCGCTTCATCCACCAGAGCAGCGAGTTCGGGTTGTTCTGTTGGGCCTCGACGTTCACCGCCTCGTAGTGGTACTCCGGGTCGATGATGATGGGCAGATACAGCTTCTGCGGGTTGGCCCGGCTGAACCCGGCGTTCCGGTCGCTGCTCCACTGCATCGGCGTGCGGACCCCGTTGCGGTCGCCCAGGTAGATGTTGTCGCCCATGCCGATCTCGTCGCCGTAATACAGCACCGGCGTGCCGGGCAAGCTGAACAACAGGCCGTTCATCAGCTCGATGCGGCGGCGGTTGTTCCCCAACAGCGGGGCCAGCCGGCGGCGGATGCCCAGGTTGATCCGCGACTGCGTGTCGGCCGCGTAGGCGCGGTACATGTAGTCCCGCTCCTCGTCCGTCACCATCTCCAGCGTCAACTCGTCGTGGTTCCGCAGGAACAGGCACCACTGGCACGAGTCCGGGATGGCCGGCGTCTGCTCCAGGATGTCGATGATCGGGAACCGCTCCTCCGTCCGCAGGGCCATGAACATCCGCGGCATGAGCGGGAAGTGGAACGCCGTGTGGCACTCGTCCCCGTCGCCGAAGTAGGCCACCGCGTCTTCCGGCCACTGGTTGGCCTCGGCCAGGAACATCTTGCCGGGGTGCTTCTCGTCCACATACTTCCGGAGTGCTTTCAGGAAGACGTGCGTCTCCGGCAGGTTCTCGCAACTGGTCCCTTCCCGCTCGTACAGGTACGGGATGGCGTCCAGCCGCATCCCATCCACGCCCATTTCAAACCAGTAATCCATGAGCGGGAAGATGGCGTCCCACACGGCCGGGTTGTCGTAGTTCAGGTCCGGCTGGTGGTGGTAGAAGCGGTGCCAGAAGTACTCCTTGGCCACCGGGTCGTAGGACCAGTTGGAGGTCTCCGAGTCGGTGAAGATGATCCGCGCCTCCTTGAACTTGGACGGCGTGTCGGTCCACACGTAGAAGTCCCTCTCCGAACTGCCCTTCGGCGCGCGGCGGGCCCGCTGGAACCACGGGTGCTGGTCCGACGTGTGGTTGATGACCAACTCGGTGATCACCTTGATGTTCCGCTTGTGCGCCTCCCCCAGGAACTCCTTGAAGTCGTCCAGGGTGCCGTACTGCGGGTGGACGCTCGTGTAGTCCGCGATGTCGTACCCGTCGTCCTTCAGCGGGGACGGGTAGAACGGCAGCACCCAGACGGCGGTGATGCCTAGGTCGTGCAGGTAATCCAGCTTGCTCGTCAGCCCGCGGAAGTCCCCGTTGCCGTCGGCGACGGAGTCGCAGAACGACTTCACCGGGGCTTCGTAAATGATCGCGTCCTTGTACCAAAGGCGGTCGTCGGGAATCGGGTCCCCCTTGTCGAGCGGCATCGCGCTCCTCCGTGAGTGTCGGGTTTAGAGGAAGTAATCGAAGTCGCGCTCGGAGCGGACGTGCTGCCGGGCGCGGAACACATGGGCCGGCACCACCTGCGGATCGAGGCGGACGTAGTTCCGCCCGCCGTGCCACAGGAAATGTCCGCCGGCGAGCAGGTCTTCCATCTGATACGGACGGCCGGCTTCCAGCTCGAGCGCGGCCAAGTCCAGGTCGATCCACCCGGATTGCACATGGCGCGGGTCCAGGTTCACCACCGTGATGACCCGGTTGCCCGACGCCGCGTCGTGCTTGCTGTAACAGATGATCTCCGGGTTGTCCGTCGGGTGGAACACCAGCCCGCGATCCGACTGAAGGGCCGGGTTGTCGCGGCGGATGCGGTTGACGCGGGCGATGAACTCGCTCAGGTCGTTCGGCCCGCCCATCGTCCAGCGCGTGATCTGGTACTTCTCCGAGTCCAGGTACTCCTCTTTCCCCGGTGCCACCGGCTGGTGGACGCACAACTCGTACACCGGGCCGTAAATGCCGTAGCTCGCCGTCAGCGTGGCCGCCAGCACCAGCCGCGACACGAACCCCGGCCGGCCGCTCCACTGGAGGAACTCCGGCAGGATGTCCGGCGTGTTCGGCCAGAAGTTCGGGCGGAAGAACTCCCGCAACTCGGTCTGGGTCAACTCGGTCAGGTATTCGGTCAGTTCGGCCTTCGTGTTCCGCCAGGTGAAGTAGGTGTACGACTGCGTGAATCCGACCTTCGCCAGCCGCGCCATCACCTTCGGACGGGTGAACGCCTCCGCCAGGAAGATGACTTCCGGGTGCATCAGTTTCACTTCGCCGATCATCCACTCCCAGAACGGGAACGCCTTTGTGTGCGGGTTGTCCACCCGGAACACCGTCACCCCCTGGGCGATCCAGTATTTCACCACCCCGGCCATCGCTTGCCAAAGCTCCTGCCAGTCGTCGGACTCGAAGTCGATGGGGTAAATGTCCTGATATTTCTTGGGCGGATTCTCGGCGTACTGAATCGACCCGTCCGGCCGCTGCCGGAACCAGTTCGGGTGTTCCTTCACCCACGGGTGATCCGGGGAACACTGGTAGGCGATGTCGAGGGCGATGTCGATGCCGGCGGAGCGGGCGGCTTTCACCAGCGCGTGGAAGTCGGCGAGCGTGCCGAGTTCCGGGTGAATGGCGGTATGCCCGCCCTCCTTCGCGCCGATGCCCCACGGGCTGCCCACGTCGCCCGGTTGGGCGGTGGTGGTGTTATTCTTGCCTTTGCGGAAGGCCGTGCCGATCGGATGAATGGGCGGCAGGTACAGCACGTCGAACCCCATCCCGGCGATGCGGGGGAGTTGCGCGATCACGTCGCGGAAGGTGCCGTGTCGGTTCTCCGCCGCCCCCAGCGAGCGGGGGAACAGCTCATACCAGGTGCTGAACCGCGCCAGCGGCCGGTCCACCACAATTCCATGCGCCGCGCCAGGTTTCGTCGCGTACCGGCGGTCGGCGTGCGCCGCCATTCGCTCCGTCAGTTCCATGTCCAACGCCGTCGCCAGTCGCTCCATTGTCGGGGCGGTGCCACCCAGGAAGGCGGCTTTTTCCCGCAGCCAAGTCGCCAACTCGCCCCGTGCGCGGAGGGACGCGGACTCGACCAACTCGGCCCCGATCCGCAGATTCACTCCGATGTCCGGGTCCGTGGCCGAACGCTTCTTCAGGTCGCGGACCCACGATAGGAAGCGGTCCACCCAGGCCAGAACGGTGTACTCCGCGCGGCCGATCTTCGTCACTTCAAAGGACGCCCGCCAGCGGTCGTTGACCCGGTGAACCAGTGGCGTTTCGGCCCATTCGGCCTCGCCTTCTTGGCGGTGCAGCAGCACGCACCCCACGGCGTCGTGCCCGTCGCCGAACACGTCCACATCCACTTCGACCGATTCGCCAACGACCCGCTTAATGGGGAACCGCCCGCCGTCGACCTCCGGCCGGATGCGCTCGATCACCGCGCGACTCTGGTGCGGCTTCGCCATAATCTCTCCTGCGAGGGTGGGGGCTGATATACGGCAATCCGGCCGCGCGTGGACATCGCGGCCGGTTTCACTGTCATGAATGATGGCCGGTTGGTCCGACACGAATCAGATGCAAGGCACGACGACGTGAACGCAGGGGGATGAGCAAACAAGATGCCAAAAATGCGAATCGGAACGGTGCGAGTGGGCCGATTCCAAGAAAGTGATCGAAATTTGGAGAAGAATCGCGGGCGAGAACTAACGGCTGTCAAGGTTTTGAACGGGCGCGTTCAGAAAATGGACAGCCATCATGATCATAAACATTCCCACAACGAGGCACGACGAGTTATTCTTTGCCTTTGGGAATGGCCGAGTCACCAACCCCGTGCCTCATCTTCTCCTTGCTGGACTGCTTGTCGTTGGGTTGCGCGCCCGGCTTCGGCCCCGTGTCCTCGCCGCCGCAACCGACGGCCACGGCGGAGGCGACGAACAACGCAACGGCCAACAGATACTTACGCGGCATGATCGGAGGTCTCGGAAAGGGTGTGGGAACGTACCCGGCCCGACCCACGATGGGCCGGGCCGGAGTGGATGAGCCGGGGACGATTTACCAATCGCCGCCGAGGACTTCGCCGCCGGAGGCGGTCATGGCCGCCCACCAAGTATTGCCGGAGATGCCCGACGAAACGATGCGGACGCTGCCGTCGCCGAGGCCGACCAGTAGGCCACCGGACCCCATTTGGGTGGCGAGGCGGAAGTCGCAGGTGGCGGTCGTTCGACCGGACCACGTCGGGTTGACCTGGAACTTGGTGGCCGCGCCGGTGACGTACCCTTCATTCGACGCGCCATTCCGCCAGTAGTTGATGACCGGCATCCACTCGAACCAGGAACTGGCGTTGGCGTAGGGCGCGATGTTGTACAAGGGGGAACTGTACGATGCGCGGTAGCCGCTCGGTCCACGCTCGCAGACGGCCGTCCGGGTGGTGTACATGATGGTGTTCGAGGTGCCGTCGGTCATGCCCAGGATCGTCTGGAAGCGGTTCAACCTGAAAGACGTGGCGTTCACGTACCCGCCCATGGCCTCGTAGTTGGCGACGTACCCGGTGACGGCGTATACGCCCCACCCGCTGTCGTTGTACGCGCCGCTGTTCTGGGACGGGTCGGTCGGGTTGATGAACGGCTTCGGCGGGGACTGGTTGTAGGTGATGGCGTAGTACTGGCCGCTGGTGGCGGTGTTGTTGTCCACCAACTGCTTCAGGTTCTGCTGCTCCATGTACGGCAATATGTGGACCACCCAGGAGCCGTCCTTGTACCCGACGGCGGTCCCGAACTCGACGAACGCGGGGGGCAGGTGGCTGATCGTGTCGTTGTAGCTGTGCGACGCGATGCCGAACTGCTTCATGTTATTCTGGCTTTGGGTGCGGGCGGCGGCTTCGCGCACCTTCTGAACGGCCGGCAACAGCAACCCAATCAGGATGGCGATGATGGCGATCACCACCAGCAACTCGATCAACGTGAACCCGCTTCGGACGCGACGCATGAGACTCCTCCGGTAGGGGAAAGTCTCATCCTAGGTGTACTTTCGCCCCGATGTGTGAGGATCGGGGGTAGGTTGTATGAAGGTTCACGACGCGCTTTCAGCCACGGAACGGTCGTAGCAATCGGCCGACGTGGGCGGCCGGGCGGGACGGGTGATCCGCACGGGTGCGGGGGGTGTTGGCGTCGTGCAGGCGGAGGAACGGCATCACCCGTGGCGCGGCGCTGGAGACGTTGTCCGCGCGGGAGAGCTTCTGGCGCTGAGCCACCTTGTCGAAGCG
>Ga0105046_10011187_pt1 | contig 13971 bp, 11 predicted proteins | sample MAT03_FD_78385 | JGI IMG/M metagenome (GOLD analysis project Ga0105046, IMG submission 78385) | Freshwater microbial communities from Lake Fryxell liftoff mats and glacier meltwater in Antarctica - MAT-03 (megahit assembly) | ecosystem: Environmental > Aquatic > Freshwater > Ice > Liftoff... | reverse complement strand
GCGGCGGAGCCCACGACCCCACCTGAAACCGTTCCGCCGGCCCCGAAGCCGCCGGCCCCGAAGCCGCCGGCCCCGAAGCCGTCGGCCCCGAAGCCGTCGAAGGTGCCGGCTCCGGCCGGAGCGGTTGAGACCCAGGTTCCAGCCACGGCGCCGGTCGAGACTCTTGTCGAGACAACGGTGGCCTTGGCCGACTCGGCGGCTCCCGAGGAGGCGGCGGCCCAACAGTCCATCGAGGAGTCGACCTCGATGGTGTGGATCATCGTGGCGTCGCTGGGAGTGGTCCTGGTGCTGGCCGCAGTTGTCGCCGGGATCATCCTCCGCCAACGGCAGGCATGAGCGGTGCCCAGATGTCCGGCGGGACGGCCCCACGGGGCCCCGAGCAGGGACCGGCCTTCGGGCCGGTCCCCTCGGTCGCGTCCGTCCACTGGACCACGACTGGTGACGCGGTGTCAGATATCGGGATGGCTGGAACCGGAATCGTCTCGGGTGACGCTGCGCTCATCGAGGCGTACCTCACGGGCGACGCCAGTGCTTTCGCCGAGTTGTATGACCGCTACTCCGACCGCATCCACGATCTGTGCCTGCACATGTCAGGTCACCCGGCCGACGCGGCCGATGCCACGGCAGACACCTTCCTGGCTGCGGCGTCGAACCTCGGTCGCCTGCGCGAGCGGGACAAGTTCGTGTCATGGCTCTACGCCATCGCCCGCAATCAGGTCTACGCCCAGAGCCGAGCACGCCAGCGGGAACGACCCGATGATCGGGTGGGCGACATGATCGAACCCATCGAGGACACCCGGTTCGATGACCTCGTCGATTCGGCGGGGGATCCGGCACGGGCGACAGCGGTGCTCCGCGAGGCCGCTGTCGGGCTCGATGATCGGGATCGACTCGTGCTCGAGCTGACCCTTGCCGCCGATCGGGGCGGCCGGGATCAAAGTGGCCGGGATCAGAGTGGCCGGGATCAGGGCGACGGGTTCTCGATTGCCGACGCTCTGGGAATGTCCGAGACTGCGGCACGCCAGGCCAGCCACCGGATGCGCGAGCGGCTGGCCCGATCGGTCGGTGCGCTGGCGGTGGCCCGTCAGGGGCGGGCGGACTGCGCCGAGCTCGACGGCGTGCTGGCGAACTGGGACGGAGCGTTCTCCGTGGTGTGGCGCAAACGTGTGGCCCGTCATGTCGATGGATGCGAGATCTGCGAACGTCGACGCAAGCTGGTGCCGGCCACGCTCTTCGGCAGCGCTGCAGCTGCGACGGGAACTCCGATCTCGTTCGTTGCTGCGCCCCCATCGGTTCGCGACCGGGTGCTGGCCGACCTCGGTCGGCCGACCGAGGTGCCGTCGGCCTGGAGCCGCTCGGGATTCCCTCGGGACCAGCGTCGCGCACCCCGGCTGGCGATCGCTCTGGTTGTGCTGGTGGCCCTGGTCCTGTTCGCAGCAGGCATCGGCATCGGCGCGCAGACCAACACGGACGATGTGAGCGCCGGTGTCCGCTCGAGCAACACCGTTGCGAGCTCGCCGGCCACACCGAAGGCGGCCACATCGCTTGCCGGCGCAGTGCCCGCTCCCGATCCGTCGAGCCTGCTGGTGCCGTCGTCTGGTCCCGTTCCATCGACCCCCGAGCCGACGACCGCCCCTGTCGACACGACGAGACCGACCACGGTGCGACCGGCGACCACACTGCGACCGGCGACGACCTCCCCACCAGTCACGACTCTGCCGCCGAACCAGCCGCCGGTGATCTCACCGACCAGCACCTCGACGCCGACGACCACATTGCCGATGACCACATTGCCGGACGCGGCCGGTCCGCGAGTGGCCCTTCGCTTCCCGGCATTGAGGTCCGGTCCGTGCCCCAACGCGGTGCTCCAGGTGACGGCGATCGATCCCAGCGGAGTCGCGTCGGTGTCTGCCACCTACACCGGCCGGACCTCCGGGTCGCTGACCTTCTCGCCGACGAACGGTGCCGCCGGTTCGACCAGCGCCACGGCCTGGTCGGTCTCGTGGAGCCCCGGCGCGGCAGGTACCCACCTGGTGACGGTCACAGCTCGTGACACCCGCGGCAACGCGACCCTGGCCGCCGCGACCGCTGTTGTCGGCCGGTGCGTCAACTGACCAGACGAAGTGGCCGTTTCCGGGGTGCTTGCGTCGCGCCGGGCGCGACGGACGCCGCCCCGAACGGTGGGGAGGTCGCTCAGCCGACGGTGTTGACGAGCGCGGCCAGACCCACTGCTGCGGGAAGCGTGGCCGGGTCCTCGGCGGGCCCCCAGGCCCCAGCAACGGTTGGACCGTCGATGACCGCGGCATCGGGCCAGCGGGCCAGCGCAGAGCGAACCGCGTCGCGTTGTCCGGGATCCGGCGTGGTCATGATGATCCTGATCCGCCGACCGAGGAGGCCCGACGTGAGGCGGGCCACGGCGGGCGCCACGAGGTCGGCTCCTTCGGTGGGCGCCGTAGCGACGATCACCGTCGACCCGTGAGGGATCCAGGCGGCGCGTACCAGCACCGTCGCAACGGAGTCGGTGATGGTCCGGCCCGGGATCCCATCGATCCCAGCCATGGTGAGGCCCCACTCCAGCCCGACGCCGAGGCCGACGACGAGGAACCTCGGCGCCGGCCCGCCACCGGGTGCCGGTGCCACGCCGACTGTTGCCAACTCGGGTCGCGCCGCGTACCGGACCGCGAGCTCGACGATTCGGTCGACGTAGCGGGCGGACCGGTTGTATGAAAAGGCTGCTGCCCGCAGCCCCGGCTCGGTATCGAGCGGTACCCCACGGCCACCGCGGCACAGGTAGCGGGCGGCGGCCAGCGCGGCGTCGTCGATGTCGTGCGGATCAGCGACTCCGTCGCCGACCGCCCCTCGCCAGGTCGACGGGATGAACTGCATGGGACCGACCGCACGGTCCCATCTGGCGTCGCCATCGAGCAGTCCACCATCGGTGTCCGTGATCGTGGCCACACCGTCGCCGTCCAACAGCGGGCCGAGCACGTGCGGCGTGACCGTGCCGTCGAGAGCGAGTCGGCCGGCGCCGTGACCCGATTCGACCTTGCCCACGGCGGCCAGGACCCACCACGAGATCCGACATGCCGGCTGCTCCAGAGCGAGCCGGTCGGCGGCGGCGTTGTAGGCCTCGAGTGCCCGAGGTGGGATCCCCCCGGTTCCGGCCGAACCGGGTGCGGCGGCTGCCGCGTCGTCAGCCCGGTCGAGAGCCCGGGTGGCCTCGGCGACTACAGCGGTTCGCTGTTCCACGTCTCGGAGTGCGGCGGCCGATGACTCGGCGAGCGAGGCGCGCTCGGCTCCGAGGCCGGCGAGTTGTTCCTCGAGGGCCTCGGCCGCGAGCCAGTGCTGCTGTGCGGTGTCGCCCAACTGGTCGGTGGCGAAGCCGACCATGCTGCGTCGCACCATGTAGTCATCCATGGTCGAGGAGCCGGCCGCTGAGATCACGGGATCCTCCAACCGGCCCCCGCCCATGTAGGCGGCGACGGCTGCGTCGATGAGATCCTGGCGGGTCTGGGCGTAGAGCTCGACCTGGGCCGAACGTCGGGGGCCGAGTTCGGCGATCCTGGCGTCCAGGGCCTCCAACTGATCGGTGACTGTGCTGAGTTGTGCCTCGGCGCTGTCGAGCCCCGCGTGGGCGTCCTGCAGTCGGCCGGATGCGACGGCGAGAGCGGTGTTCGGGTCTGGGGAAGCGCTCTGGGCGTCCACCACGATCGGGGCGCCACCGAATCCCAGCGCTCCGGACGCGACACAGAGCGCCACGAGGGCGCGCAGACTGTTCGTGGTGATATGGCGCCTGATGGGTCGAGGGTACCGGCGACTTCGCCAACCCGTCCTGTCCGGCAGATGAAGGTCCAGGGTTGCCGAGGTGACCCGGCCGTGGAACAAGAACGCGTTCTACTTCTCGCCACTACCATCGCGGCCATGCGGGGAATCGTGTGGGACGGAACGACAGCGGCGGTCAACGACACGATCGAAGTGCGCGATCTCCGGGCCGGTGAGGTCCGCGTGAAGATCGAGGCGGCCGGGCTCTGCCACAGCGACGTGAGCGTCCTGAACGGCACGATCATGTTTCCGACGCCGGTGGTGCTGGGCCACGAGGGCGCGGGCATCGTCACCCAGGTGGCGCCCGACATCACCCACCTGAAGCCTGGTGACCACGTGGTGCTCTCCACTTTGGGCAACTGCGGCCACTGCGCTGCGTGCGACCGGGGCAAGCCCACGTTCTGTCGGGTCTCGCTGGGCAAGCTCGGACGGCCCTTCACGGTCAACGGGGATCCCGCGTTCCAGTTCGCCAACACATCTGTGTTCGTCGACGAGACCGTGGTGAAGGCCACCTCTGCGGTGAAGATCGACGACGACGTGCCGTTCAGCGCCGCCTGCCTGATCGGGTGTGGTGTGCTGACCGGCGTGGGCGCGGTGTTCAACCGGGCGAAGGTGACCCACGGCGAGTCGGTCGTGGTCATCGGGGTCGGCGGCATCGGGCTCAACGCCATCCAGGGGGCTGCGCTCAGTGACGGGCTGCCGATCATCGCGGTGGACACCAATCCTGGCAAGGAGGCGGTGGCGCTTCAGTTCGGCGCGACCCACTTCATCTGCCCGGATGGGCCGGACTTCGATCTGGTGGCGGCGGTCAAGGAGATCTGCCCGAACGGCGTGGCGCATGTCTTCGAGTGCGTCGGGTCCATCCCGCTGATCCGCGCCGGCACCGACCTCCTCGACTGGGGCGGCAACCTGGTGCTGCTCGGGGTGCCGAAGATGGGCGCCGAAGCGTCGTTCGTGGTCAACACCATGTACAACGACAAGTCGATCATGGGTTGCCGGTACGGCTCGGCCCGACCCCAGCACGACATCCCGTTGATGGTGTCGCTGTACCAGGCCGGTCGCCTGAAGTTGGACGAGCTGGTCACCGCCACCTACCCGCTCGAGGACTTCCAGACGGCGCTCGACGAGTTGCACGACGGCAAGCTCGCCCGCGGCGTGCTCACCCTGGCCTGAATCGTGACGGTGTCTGCAGAACTGCTCGCTCTGGGGGAGCAGGTCCGGAACTGGGGACGGTGGGGCGACGACGACCAACGAGGGACTGCGAACCTCATGGATGACGCGGCCGCTCGGCGGGGTGTGGGTTGCGTGGAGACGGGGGAGCGGATCTCGCTGGCGGTCGAGCTCCGCCACGACGGGATCCAGATCGGCCAACCGAAGGGTCGTCACAACCCGACGCTCACGGTGACCGCGCTGAACGAACGGGACCCCAAGGCCATGGGGATCTGGGAGGGGACCGACGACATGGTGTCGATGAGCACCTGCGCCGGGACCCACATCGACGCGCTGTGCCACGTGGGATATGGCGGACAGCTCTACAACGGACGACCGCAGTCATCGAACAGCGCGCTGATGGGCGCTCAGTGGTGCGGAGCGGAGCACCTGGGTCCGATCGTCACTCGGGGGGTGCTGATCGACGTGCCTCGGTTGCGGGGGATCGACGAGTTGGCGTGTGGCACGGCGGTCGTGGCCGACGATCTGGCGGCTGGGTACGAGGCGTGCGGGCTGGTGCCAGAGCCGGGCGATGCGTTGCTGGTGCGAACGGGGGAGATTCGGTACTACCTGTCCGGGGACCGTGATCGGTATGCGTTGGGCAAGGACTGGGCGCTGACGGGGATCGGGCTGTCGTGCACCGAGTGGTGTCATGCTCATGACATCGGAGCGGTGTTCGGCGACACCTATCCGTACGAGGTGATGCCGCCCGAGAGCGGGAACTGGGACGATCTGTTGGCGGTCCACATGCTGCAACTTCGGGACATGGGTCTGATCCAGGGACAGAACTGGAACTTCGAGGTGTTGGCCGAGGCGGTGGCCACTGATGGTCGGGCCGGCTGCCTGCTGGTGGCGGCGCCCGAGCCGATCGTGGGTGCCACCTCCGCTCCGGTCAACCCGGTCGCCATTCGCTGACGCGGTTCTTTCGGGCGGACGCGGTTTCAGGCGAGCGGCGTCTCGGGGCGCGCTGTTTCGGGTGCGTGGTGTTTCGGGTGCGTGGTGCGGCTTCGTCGGTGAGGATGAGGCATGGCCGCACACGATCGGGTTGACGTCGCTGAGCTGGAGCCGAGCGTCGCTCGGCTCGATGCAGCGTTCGCCGCCTGGGCGGGTGCGCAGATCGATGCCGTGGCGGCCATGGTCGAGGCGGTGCGGTCCGGAGCGGTGCCGTCGACCGAGGTCGATCTGGCCGAGGGGTACCGGTGGATCACCCGCCTGACATCGTTGGCTCAGGAGTGGTTCATCGAGAAGGCGGTCGACCCGCTCCACCCCCAGATGTTCCGTTGCCAGGACGAGACCCGCAAGCTGATGGTGGACAATCCCGATGTCACGTACTGGTTTGCCGCGCTCGATGATTCACGGGCCTATCGGCTGACGGGGCGGCGGGGGGAGGCCGTTTACATCGGGCTCACGTTCGGCTCACCGATCTTCGCCGGCGGCGGGAGCGGCGGGCAGGGGTTGGGCACGTTGACGCAACGTCATCTCGACGAGTTCACCCTCGATGGTGAAGGCCGCTTCGAGATCGTGATCGCTCCGGATCGGCCGGTCGGTTGGGAAGGTGACTTCATTGCCCTGGTGCCGGGGGTCGGGCAGCTGGCGGTGCGGGAGACCCATGCAGATGCCCGCACTGAGCGCTGGACCGACTGGAGCATCGAGCTGCTCGATCCGGAACCTCCGCCGGTTCTGGAGGCCGAGTGGCTGGCCGCCAAGCTGGAGTTGGCCAGCTTGTTCGTCACGTTCGTGGCGGCGACGTGTCGCAACATGTGGGTCGAGGCGGGGGATCGGCTCAACGTGATCGGCGGGAAGTCCGGCGCCGAGCACGTGGCCGATCGGAGCGACGAGGTGAAGAGTCACTCCAGCGCGGACATGGAGTATCACGGCGGTCGATTCGCTCTGGGTGACGACGAGGCACTGGTGGTGACGGTGACCGCACCCGAGGAGTTCGTGTACTGGGGACTCACCATCGTGAACCCGTGGATGGAGAGCCACGATTACCTGCATCGACAGGTGAACCTGAACTTCGCCACCGCCGAGCGGTCGGCTGATGGCACGTGGCGGCTGGTCATTGCCGCGCGGGCTCCTGGCGTGCCGAACTGGATCGATACCGGAGGCCGCCGCGAGGGTTACGTGCTGATCCGTTGGTGCCTGGCCCCCGGGGCCCGGCCTCCGGAGTGCGAGCTGGTCCCGCTCGGCGAAATCTGAGCGGCGCCGGGCGGCGCCTGGGCTCGCTGGGTGGGGTGCCGGGAGTCGCCAGGCGGCACCATGGGACGTCGGCCCGTCCCCTCGACGAATGCCCAGCCCTTGTAGGTCTTGAGGTCGTGGTGGTGACCGCAACAGGGGTCGGTCTCGTCGAGCCGAGTGTGGCGGGTCCGAGCCCAGTCCTCACGGTGGTCGTTCTCGAGCTTGGTCCTGTGGCAACCCTGGACCCGGCACATGGGATCGGTCCACAACAACGCCATCTGTTGCGCCGTGGACACTCCTCGACCCAGGTGCGTGACGTTGGCCACGTCGACGCCCTTGGTGATGATCAGCTTGATGATCGAGTCGCCCAGGAGATGGCGCACCACTCGGACCGGCAGGGGCCCGAGCCCGGTGATCTCGCACAGCTCGTCGCCGGCCACCCGACCACGGATCAGGGCTTCCAGATCGACTCGGATGAGGGCCAGGTGCTTCGGATTGGTTCGCTTGGGCGTGGAGCCGGCAGAACTCGCAGCCGGTTGGGTGTCGTTCTCGTCGAGTGGTTGGCCGGGCGGCGGCGCATCAGGTGTCTCGAGTGCTCGTCGCGCCAGATCGATCAGGGCGTCGAAGGCATACGCCTCACGGGCCTCTCGCGCCCCAGCCCGCCTGGCAGCCTCGAACCGCTCGTCCACGAGCTGGTCCCAGGCGTGGTGGAACTGGGTGCCCTGATCCACCGTTCCTCGACCGCTGATGTTCCAGGCGCCTTCGCTGTCTGTCCAGGTGCGAGCCCGCCTGTGTCGGTGGATTCGGTTCCGGGTGGCCTCGGGATTCGGGTCCGCCTGGGCCTTCTTGCGTCCACACTCATCCTTCAGATTCTTGAACGACTCCTGCTTCGCCTCATCGATCAGGTCCGCCTCGGCGGCGGGGTTCACCGAAGCGGCATCCGAGATGGCCTCGGCCTGCTCGGCTGACAGCCGACCTCGTCGAAGGGCTTCGGTGGTGTCCTCCAGATCGCGGAGCCGTCGAGAGGTCTCGAGGTCCGATCGGGCCCGTCCGGTGGAGGTACCGCCTCGGTCGGCGAAGAAGTCCTCGGGCTTGGCGAACCCTTCGCGGGACCACTGCCGGCTGTCGTGTACCCGGCGGGCCATGAGGATTTTGCCCGCTGCCCCGAGCCGCTCCAGCTCGGCGAACGCCGCCCAGATATCGGTGACCTCGGTCAGCGGGATCTCCTCGGGCTCCAGGCCCGCCAGCAACTCACCGAGATCGGCCGAGAGTGCAGCGAGGGCGGTGCTGAGTTGCGCCATGAGACGAACACTAGTTCGATCCAGTTACCCTGTCAAACCCTTTCTTCATGAGCACCGGATCGGGCGCGTCGGGCACACGCCGTGTGCTTCCTCGATGGCGATCGGTCGCTCTGACGGTCGTTTCCGCCGATGGAGCCTGGTCTGCTCAGTTGATGTCGGTGGCGATCGAGGTGAAGGGCTCGACGTCGCTTTTCCCCGAGAGCGGTTTCGGGCCGCACGGTGCGCCCAGCCAGGCACTCAACTGGCCGGGCCAGGTGCTGAGGTATTCGCCGGACGGATCCTTGCGAGGTGGGGCGAAGAACATGTTCGCTGAAGCGTCCTTGGCCGTCTGATCGCCCTGCGCCGCCGCCGCCAGAGTCTGGACGTTCTCGAAGGCCTGGGCTGCCAGCGCAGCGGGGACGGCTGGAACGATGAGCTCCTGATATCCGGAGGCGACGATCTGGAGGAACTCTCGTTCAACGGCAGGGTCGCTGGTGTCCTCGTCGGAGAGTCGTTCGAGTCGCTGGTTGACCGTGGCCCACGCTGCACAGAGCCGGCCGTCGTCGGCGACCGGTACGCCGTCGACCGCTGGCGCGCTCTGAACGCTCGTCGTCGTGGCGCCGTCTCGTGAATGACTGGTCGTGGTCTGTGGTCCGTTGGAAGCTGCTTGGACGTCGGAGTCCGAACCGCATCCGGTCAGCAGGATGATGGGGACCACCAGAGCGGTCAGGAATCGGCGCATGAGGCTCTATCGGCCGACCGCTGACCTGCCTTGAGCCAGGAGCGCCTCCGGCGTCAGCTCAACCCACCTCGGATGGCACGCCGTAGTGGGCCTGGTAGGCGGCGACGCGGGACCGCTCGTCGGCCAGGTCGAGTCCGGTGTCCTCGAACCGGTATTCATGCGCGCCGTGACGGTGGCGGGTCCGGCTGGTCACCAGGGCCTCCATGGCCCGGCGGAACCCGACGGTGACCTCGAGGCCCCACCCGCGGTACAGGTCCTCGACCACCCGGATCGGATCATCGACCAGGTCGGTGTAGATCACGTCGGCGATCTGGCTGTCGGGGAGCTGACCGTCGTGGCGGGCCGAGGTGATCCCGTCCAACTGCATCGAGGTGCCGTACGCAATGAGCGGGATGATCGCCTCGTAGTCCACGTGTCGGGTGCGCATGGACTGCAGCGTCGCCATGAGGTCCGCCAACGACCCGACCACCTTCAACGGGTCCCGATGGCAGATCACGACGCGTGCGTCGGGATACTCGGCGAACAGGGTGGGCAACCGTCCGAGGTGCGACGGTGCCTTCAACACCCAACGCTCTCGGGCGAAGCCGGACTGCAAGGTCGAGAGCACCGCCCGATGGAAGGCGTACAGGGGCGCCGGATCGATGCCGGACTGCCAGATGGCGAAGCTCGGGCAGTTGTACTGGCCGAGGAACATGTCGGTCACGAACTGATGGGCGAAGACGAAGATGCACTCGGTGGGCAGCGCCCCGCGATTCTCGTGCATGGCGGTGAACGCAGGAACCATGGCGTCCATGATGGTGATCTCGCGGTCCGCCGCCGCGATGCGCGGATCGCTGTCGCCTTCGAGCGGGGGCGGTGTCGGGTACATGGCCTCCCACAGGCGCAGCGATCGATTCCCAGGATCGGCGGCCAGCAACTCGTGCAGCCAGGTGGTGCCCGATCGTCCCAGGCCGGTGACGAAGATCGGTCGTTCGATCGGGTTGGTCGCCAGAGCCGGGTCGGTTCGCCAGACATCGACGAGTCGGAGTCGCTGTTGGAGCAGTCGCTGCATTTCGGAGCGGGCCAGGATGCGACCGGCGAACGTCAGGTCGGCTTCGTCGCGCAGCGATCCCAGCAGGATCCGGAAGGGCTCGCGCCACCAGTCGTCGCCGAAGTCCGACAGTCCGGTGCTGGACACCGCCGCCTCGATCAGCTCCTGGTCGTCGAGCGAGACGATCGAGGCCCCGCTGCCACCGAGGTTCTCGCCGACCGCATTCAGCCGGTCGACCCAGGGCTCCATCGGTGGTGGTGACCAGGCCATGCCCGAAACGTAGGCGGGGTCGCCAGTGGGATGTCGGACCAACAGCGGACCGCACTGGCGCCCGCTGCTCTGCGTCGCTCCCGGTCGATCAGAAGAACAGGTCGAACAACTCCCGGCCGAGATAGATCACGCCGAACACCCCCAGGAGTGATCCGCAGATCATGTACATGGCCGCCTCGCTGGCGTCGACGGTGATCCTCGCCCCGACCCGGGCTCCGGGGATGATGCCGATGGCCAAGGGGAGGGCGAATCGCCACGCAACATGCCCGAGTGCGATGTGGGTGGCCAGCGCCGAGATCGACATGAACGACACTGCGGCGAGCGAGGTGGCGACTGCGTGCTTGACGGGCAGCTTGGCGCCGATGGTCAGACCTGGCGTCAGGACGATGCCCCCGCCGATGCCCAGCAGCCCGGCAAGGAAACCGGCAACGACACCCAGACCGACCATGACCGGAAGCGGGGGGTCCGGCACCCGGTCATCGGCGCTCGGCGGCTCGTCGCCCTCGAGGGTCGGCGGCTCGTCCGCTGGTCTGTGCAAGGTTGCGGCCGTCCCGCCACCCGAGCCGCTGGCGGATTCCGAGGCAGCGATGGCCCGAAGGCCCGCGGACACTCGTCGGCCGCGGCGAACCATGGAACTGCCGCTCCAGATCACCAGGAACGCCGTCGCGACCATGAGCAGTCGGGCGTCCACCTGCCCGGAGACCCACGCACCCAACGCACTGAATCCGATGCCACACGCGCCGATGACCGCAGCGATCCGGTACCGGATGTATCCCTCGCGGTGGTAGCGCAGCGATCCGGAGATGGCACCGGGGAGGATGGCGGGCACGGTCGACCCGACCGACTCGATCGGTGTCGCTCCCATGAAACGGATGACCGGGGTCGTGACGACGGCGCCGCCTACGCCGAGCAGCGCCGCCAGAATTCCCGACCCGAAGCCCACCAGGAGCGAGATGGCCGTGGTCCAGGACCACCACGTCGACATGGGCCGAGAGTGTCGCCTGCCCCGCTCGGCGGGTCAATCGGACTGAGGACGGAGCCATCGGAAGAAACGGCTCAGCGAAAGAAATCCACGAATCGTGTCAACGTCCGTGACCGGCGGTGCGTATTCACTCATGATGGAGGTCATGACACAGCTGCCCGGACGAGCGACGATGATGGCTGCTTCGTCGCCTGTCGTGGCGCTGGTTGTCGACGCGGACTTCGATGCGGCGTTCCGTTCGCTCTACCCGCGATGCTTCGCATTGGCCTATCGGATGCTCGGGAACCACTCGGTCGCCGAGGATCTGGCGTCGGAGAGCATGGCCCGTGCGTTGCAACGGTGGAATCGCCTCGACCCCGACCGAGTCGCGGGGTGGGTGCTCCGGGTCACCGCCAACCAGGCCATCGACCTCATGCGTCGAAAGGGTCGGACCATGGAATCGGGCGTCATCGACCTGGAGGACGCCACCACCGTTCGCCTGGCGCTGGCGCGTGCCATCCGCACGCTTCCCGCCCGCCAGCAGGAGGTGGTCGTGCTTCGTTACCTCTCCGACCTCAGCGAAGCCGAGACTGCCGCCGCCCTCCGGATCTCGGTCGGTTCGGTGAAGACCCATGCCCACCGAGGACTCGCCGCGCTGCGAACCGAGTTGGGCGACGTGACCCTGGAGGCCGCTGATGCCTGATCTTCGTCAACTGCTCGATGGTCCAGCCCTGGACCCCGGGGCCATCGAGGACGCCTTGGTGGTGGCTCACGATCGTCACGAGGTGATCGTGGTCCGTCAGCGCCGCCGGTCGGTCCTGATCGGAGCGGCGGCCATGGTGCTCCTGGTCGGCGCAGCGTTCGGCGCCATGGCCCTCCTCGACGGGTCGGCCCCGACCCCCACCCCCCCGGTGGTCGCCGCGCCAACAGATCGTGAACCCATCCCGTCCGATCCCGATCCGGGCCTCCCCACACCCGTCAGCGATCCGGTCGATGTCGGGGTGGGCGTCGGCGTGGGCGGTGGCGTCGGGGGTACTGCTGTGACCATTCGCCGTATTGCGGAGGTCACCGGGGTCGAGTACCTCACCGATGACCTCGAGCCGTCGCTCACGGTGAGCCTGAAGTGCGAGACCATCGGGGACACGCTCAGCAACGTGTCGAGCTCGTGGCAGGGGAACCAGTTGGGCCTCCGCGTGGAGATCGCCTCGAACGACCCCACGCCGGGTTGCTCGACCGAGCTCCGGCACACCGAGCCGATCCCGATGTCGGTGGACCCCGACCGGGCGATCAGCGTGGTGCTGCTCGACCCGATCTGAGGCGTTCTCCGGGCGGTGGTCGGACCCCTAAGCTGACGCCCCGTCAGATGTGATGGGGGACGAGATGCTGAAGCAACAGAGTCTGTGGGGACTGATCGACGCTCGGGCGGACGCCACGCCCGACGCACTGGCGGCCGTCGACGAGGACATGTCGACCCTCACCTTTCTCGAGCTGGCCACCGAGGCCGAGCGGGCCGCGGCCGGTCTGGCGGCCGAGGGCATCGGGACCGGCTCGGTGGTCACCTGGCAGCTCCCGACCTGGATCGAGTCCCTCGTGCTGGTGGCGGCCTTGGCCCGGCTCGGGGCGACGCAGAACCCTGTCCTGCCCATCTATCGGGCACGAGAGGTCGGCTTCGTGACCGAGCAGGCGAGAGCAGATCTGATCGTCGTCCCCAGCGTCTGGAACGGCTTCGACTTCGAGGCCATGGCCACCGAGATCGTCCGGACCAACGGTCACGGTCGGGTGCTCGTCGCCGACCGGACCCTGCCCCAGGGTGATCCGTCGCAACTGGCGGAGCCACCGGCTGAGGCGAGCGCCGATGAGGTTCGCTGGTTGTTCTACACGTCCGGTACCACGGCCGATCCGAAGGGTGCGAAGCACACCGACGCCTCGATTGCCACGGTCGCGGCGGGCATGGGTGACCGGCTGGCACTGATCCCGGCGGACCGGTCGGCGTTGATCTTCCCGTTCACCCATATCGGCGGGATCACCTGGTTGTTCTCGGCGCTGCAGTTCGGGTGCTCGTTGATCCTCATGGAGTCGTTTCACCCGGAACGCACACCCGAGGTCCTGTCCCGCGAGGGGGTCACGGTGGCCGGGTCCGGCACGCCGTTCCACATGGCCTACCTGGCGGCCCAGCGATCATCCATCACCCCGATCTTCCCGGACGTGCGGTGCTTCCCCGGTGGCGGCGCTCCGAAGCCGCCGCAGCTGGTGCGGGACATGCGTTCGCTGTTCGACGCCCCGATCCTGTCCGGTTACGGGCTGACCGAGGCACCGATCCTGACCATGGCCTCGGTCGACGACTCCGATGAGGAGCTGGCCGAGACCGAGGGCAAGCCCATGCCCGGCGTACAGATCCGCGTGGTCGGCGTCGACGACTTCGAGGTCGTGCCGGGCGAGGAGGGCGAGATCCGGGCCAAGGCGCCGCAACTGATGAAGG
>Ga0105046_10011186_pt1 | contig 13971 bp, 9 predicted proteins | sample MAT03_FD_78385 | JGI IMG/M metagenome (GOLD analysis project Ga0105046, IMG submission 78385) | Freshwater microbial communities from Lake Fryxell liftoff mats and glacier meltwater in Antarctica - MAT-03 (megahit assembly) | ecosystem: Environmental > Aquatic > Freshwater > Ice > Liftoff... | reverse complement strand
GATGCGGAAGTGGAACGCGTGTTGATCGCCTTGCAATTTCAATTGGAACCGACGCTTTGGGGTTGGAAGGTCACTACGCCGCCGAACCGCTTGGACATCCAAGCCGGGGCCGCCGACCTGATCGAAGAGTTGGCCCGCGTCAGTGGCTACGACCACCTGCCGGAACGGTTGCTGGCGATGGAGATGCCGGTGCCGAAGGGCAACCGCGATCTGGAACTCGAACGCAAGGCGCTCGAAACACTTGCGAACCTCGGTCTGAACGAATGCATCAACTACAGCTTGACGGCCACATCGCAGGAGATGCGGCTGTTGAACCTTCCTCCCAACGTGATTCCACCGTTACCCGAAAACATCCAATTGGTGAACCCCATCTCGCCGGAACGGAGCGTGATGCGAACGACGTTGCTTCCCGGCTTGCTGGAAGTCGCGGCCCGCAACCTTGCGAACGCGGAGCGCGTGGCACTCTTCGAACTCGGGTTCGTTTACTTACCCAAGGGGAACGAACTCCCCGAAGAACCACGCCGCTTGGCCATCGCTTTGTGCGGCCGCCGGGCGTTGGGTTCGTGGGACGATCCGGTCGGAACCAAACCTTCCGCATTCGATTTCTTCGATTTGAAAGGCATCGTCGAAAGCTTCCTCGGCGGCTTGCACCTCCCCGCATTCCGTATCGCCCCCGTGAAAACCGTGCCGCACTTGCACCCCGGCAAGGCTGCGGAAGTGTCGCTCGATGGCAAGAGCATTGGAACCCTCGGCGAGCTACACCCTAAGGTAGCGAAGGCGTTCGGTCTGCCCGAGAAGGGGTTCCTCGTGGCCGATTTGGATGCCGAGGCGATCTTCGCTGCGGTGCCGGAGAAATATGCGTACAAGCCATTCAACACGCTTCCGGCCGCCAAGCGCGATCTCGCCGTGATAGTGGCCGAGGATTTGCCCGCCGAGACGGTGTTCACGGAACTGCTCGCCGCGGGCGGCGAGTTGCTGACCGATGCGACGCTGTTCGACGTTTACCGCGGCGAGAGCATTCCGGCGGGCACGAAGAGTCTCGCGTTCGCGTTGACTTACCAGCCGAAGGAAAAGACGCTCACAGATAAGGAACTCGATAAGGCCCATCAGAAGATCGAAGGGCGGCTGAAGCATGTGCTGAACGCACAGATCCGAGGGAAGGGATAAACGCGGCTTGATGACGTTCGTTCGCTCAATCGTAGGGTCTGCTCACCCCCACCCGCCGTGTTGCTTCGCAACATCGGCGACCTCCCCCTAGCAGGGGGAGGTGGTGAGTGCCGGTGGTTTTCAGCTTTCCATATTTATCAATCGCACCACACCTCCCCCTGCAAGGGGGAGGTCGCTTCGCGGAGCGAAGCGGGTAGGAGTGTTTCCCGCGGTGTCGTCGATAAACTACTTCCATGTCTCTCCTCCGCTACCTCGCGATTCGTGCGGCCCGCGTTGCGGCCCTCAGGCTGCATGCCCGCGTCGCAAGATTCAAAATATCGTGCGAGAATCCCGAAGCCCTGCAATCCGAGCTTCTCACGCGAATCCTGACTCGGCAGGCGCCCACCGATTTCGGCCGCGATCACGGATTCGCTAGCATCGCGAGCATCGCCGATTACCGCCGCCAAGTGCCTATCGCACCCTACGAACGGCTCGCACCGTACATCGAACGGCTGAAGAACGGTCAAACATCCGCGTTGCTCGCCGACGATACGGTTCGATTGTTCGCACTCACCAGCGGCACCACGGCGGCCCGGAAGTTCATTCCAATTACCGATCGATACCTCGCCGATTACAGCCGTACGTGGGCGATGTGGGGGGTGAAGTTCTACCGCGAACACCGCCCCCGCGATCTCGCCCTGCGGCCCATCGTACAAATGGTCGGCGACCCGGACGAATTTCGCACGCCCGCCGGAATACCCTGCGGCAACCTCTCCGGCTTCACCACCGGGTTGCAACGCCCCATCGCCCGGCGGATGTATTCGGTGCCGATGGAATGCGCGAAACTGAAGGATCCACTGGCCCGGTACTACCTCGCGGTGCTGTTCAACCTCGGTCGGCCGACGTCGACGTTCTTCGCCGCGAACCCCAGTACGCTGCTCACGTTGGCCCGCACCCTAAATTCGGAACGCGAACGGTTGTTGAAGGATTTGCACGACGGCACTGTGAATGCTTCGCTCGCGCTTCCCGCCGAGATTCGCACCGCTATACAAGCGAGGCGGAAGCCAAACCCTCGGGCGGCCCGTGAACTCGGAGCCATCGCCGAGAAACTCGGGCGCTTGTACCCGCAGGACGTTTGGCCCGCCGAAACTGTCGCCATCGGCACGTGGACCGGCGGTAGCATGGGGCCGTACCTTCGGCAGTTGCCGCAGTACTTCGGCGACGCGCCGATCCGCGATCTCGGGTTGCTCGCCAGCGAAGGCCGATTCACGCTGCCGCTCGAAGATCATTCCCCCTCCGGCGTGCTCGATATCAGCAGCCATTACTTCGAATTCGTGCCGGAAGCGGAGATCGATTCCACGCAACCGACCGTGCTCGGAGCTCACGAATTGCAGCTTGGGAAAGCGTACTACTTGATTCCGACCACGCAGGCCGGGTTGTACCGCTACCACATTTCCGATCTGGTGGAAGTCACCGGTTTCCTCGGCCGCACGCCGATGGTGAAGTTCCTCGGCAAGGGGAACCGCTTCGCCAACCTCACGGGAGAGAAGCTTTCGGAGTACCAAGTCACGCAGAGCGTGGAACTCGCACAGCGGGCGACCGGTTTCGCTGTGACTGCTTACTGTGTGGCTCCGGTGTGGGACGATTCGCAGCCCTACTACGTCATCGTCTTGGAGGAAGCCGATCACCGAGAGGGCTTGGCGAAGTTCGTGAGCGAACTCGATGTTGCGCTGCAACGGCAGAACATCGAATACGAAGCCAAACGCAGTGGGGGTCGCTTGGGGCCGTTGCGAGCATTGAAGGTAGCGAACGGTTTCTGGGCGAAGTGGGACGCGGAGCGCCTGGCAAAAACGGGTGGCAGCCCGGAACAATACAAACACCCTTGTTTGATCGGCGACGTGGAGTTTGCCAAGGCGTTATGATTGAGACATCCACGGGGCTTGGTGCTTCCCGAAGAAGGCCATCAACCCACCCCGGCATTCCTCGTTCAATCGCGGTTCCGCGCTCGCCTGCGACAATTCTTCCACGCTCATGTTTTGCTTGGAACATCGCCGCAAGAGTTCCTTTGTGGTGGCCAAGGCCTTCGGCCCCCCTTCGGAGCAACTCGCCGCCCACCGGAACGCCGTGGGCAACAATTCGTCCGGTTCCGCGATGGCGTTCACCAAGCCGATTCGATGCGCTTCTGCGGCATCGATCAATTCGCCCGTGAGCAGCATCCACCGGGCGGCGCGTTCACCGACGTGCCGCAGTAAATGCGGCAATACCATCGCCGCGACCAAGCCCCGCCGCACTTCCGGGTAGCCGAACTTCGCCGAGGGCACACACACCGCGAGATCGCAAACGGTGACCAAACCGGCGCCCCCGGCCACGGCGGCACCGTTCACCGCGGCGATCGTCGGCTTCGGCAACTCGTAGATTCGCTGGTAAAGTTGCGAGAGTTTCTGAGCATCGTCCCACACCAGTTCCGCTTCAACGTTGTTTTCGACTGTACCCCGGAGTTCGTCGAGATCCATGCCCGCACAGAATGCCGACCCGGAACCGGTGAGAATCAGGCAGCGCACGGCGGCATCGTTCGAGGCCAGTTCCACATGTTCAAACAGCGAGGCGATCAATGCTCTGCTGAGGGCGTTGCGTTTCTCGGGCCGTTCCAGGGTGAGTACGGCCGCGGCATTTCGCACTTCATAACGAACGAGTTGCATCGTGTGTTCCTCCCACTTGAATCCATTTTAACCGAATCCGGAAGTTTCCGCGTGAATCGACCGGGGAACCGCTTCAGACGTAAGGCGGGGAACGCCGATGGAGAAACTATGCGCATTCGCACCCTTAGCATATTCGGTATCGCGGCGGCCGTCGGTTGTTCGCACTCCGGAGCGAGCATTCCCAGTGGGCACCTGCCGCGGAACGCCGCTGTCGTCGATGCGACCACATCGCAGGCGTTTCTACCTGAACCGAAAACGACCCAGCCCGTCCCCGCATTGCCGATGCCAGAGGGGAAGAATCAATTCGATTTGCCGGAACGACTGCCGGGTGCGGAGGCGAAGCCGTTGCCGCCGTTGAAGTTCGATAAGAACACTTCGAAGGCGGAACGGGACGAAGCGATTCGCAAGGCGTACCCGGCGCTCGTGCCGGTAGGGGCGTTGGATATTCCCGCCTCGGCACCGATGACCTTGGCGGACTTCCAACAACTCGCTTCGGAAAGCAGCCCGGCACTGCGCAAGGCGGAAGCCGAGGCCCAATCCGCTTACGGCGCCATGATCCAAGCCGGGTTGTATCCCAATCCGACCATCGGCTACCAAGTCGATCAGTTTCAACCCAACCTGCCGATCCCGCCGGGGTCTTCGATCAGCGGCAAAGGGCAGCAAGGGGGCTTCGTCAATCAGCTCATCAAAACCGCGGGCAAGTTGAAGTATGCCCAGCGCGTGGCGGGGTTCGATTACATTAACGCCCTCGTGGCGGTTCGCAAGGCGCGCGTCGATGTTACTGGTCAGGTGCGGCAATACTACTTCGCGGCGCTCACGGCCCAGAAGGGCGTCGAGATTAACACCGCCCTCGCGGACATGTCCGACGAAGTGTACAAGCTGCAATTGAAGTTTCTGGCGGCCGGGCAGGCGGCGGAGTACGAGCCGTTGCAATTGCACGCGCAATCGATCTTGGCGCGGAACGCGGTGGTGCAATCGAAGGCAGCTTACAAGGCCGCGTTGCGGCAATTGGCTGCGGCCGTGGGGCAACCCGATCTGCCCGCGTCGCCGCTTTCCGGGCGTGCCGATGGCCCGCCGCCGTTGTTCGACGAAACTGCGGCGAAAGCCGCGGTGTTGGAATCGCACACCGATTTACTCACGGCGCGGAACACCATCGAACAGGCGAAGGCGAATCTCACGCTGCAACGCGTCACGCCGATCCCGGATTTGCAAACCAACCAGTACCACCAATACGACAACGTTGCCCAGGTGTACCAGTTCGGCGTACAACTCGGCATCCAACTGCCGCTCTTCGACCGCAACCAAGGTGCCATTCAACAGGCCCGCGGCAGGATCGCAAGTTCCGCCGAGGGTTTGAGGCTCACCGAGAACAGATTGCTGGGGGATCTGAGTGCCGCACTGGCCCAGTACGAAGCCAACCGCACCGTGGCGGAAAACTACCGGAAAGATGTCATTCCGAACCTCACGCTCACATACAAGGCGATGGTGCGTCGCTACCAGGCGGAACCGGACAAGGTGAGCTTCAACGATCTCATCGGCGTCCAACAAAATATCTTCACCGCCATGCAAGGTTACCAAACGGCCTTGAACGCCCAATGGCAAGCCGTCGTCGATCTTGCGACTATCACGCAGCAGGACGAGTTGGTGTGGGAAAAGTGAGACAAACTCCACCCGCCGCAGCGGGTGGGCATTCGGTTGCAATTTTCAAAGTAGCCGATCCAATTCATCCACCATCGCACTGAAACGAGAGAGTGCGGCGTTCACCGGCTCGGGTGTGGCCATATCGACCCCGGCGCCGCGGAGCAGGTCGAGCGGGTCTTGGCTGCTGCCGCCCTTCAGGAAGTTCAAATACTGGTTCAACTCCGCCTGCCCGCCCTTGGTCACGCGGTCGGCGAGCGCGATCGCGGCGGCGAGGCCGGTCGAATACTTGTACACGTAGAACGCCCGGTAGAAGTGCGGGATCCGCAGGCATTCCAAGCTGAGTTCCGGATCGAGAACGAACTCGGGGCCGAAGTAGGCCACGAGCAATTCCCGATAGGTCGCCCGCAGGCTTTCGAGCGTCAGCGGTTCGTTCGCCTCGGCCATCGCGTGGGTGATCTTCTCGAACTCTGCGAACATCGTCTGGCGAATGATCGTGCGACGGATGTCGTCGATCTCACGGTTCAGGTAGTAGGCCTTCTCGCGCGGATCGGTGGAGTTCTTCCGCAGGTGCATGCCCAGCAGTTGCTCGTTGAACGTGCTGGCCACCTCGGCCACGAAGATCGTGTAGTTCGCGTATTGGTACGGTTGCGAGGACTTCGAGTAGTGCGAGTGCATGCTGTGACCGGCTTCGTGGGTCAGCGTGAACACGTGGTCGAGCACCTCGGCTTGGTAGTTCATCAGAATGTACGGGGCGGAATCATAGCAGCCGCTGCTGAAGGCGCCGCTGTGCTTGCCCTTGTTTTCGTATTTGTCGCACCACCGGCCACGAAGCCCCTTGGCCAGTGTGCTAGTGTATTCCTCGCCTAACGGCTTGAGCGATTCCAGCACGGTTTCCACCGCCTCGTTCCACGGCGTGGTGCGTTGCAGATCGGTGATCACCGGCACATACACATCGTAGAAGTGAACGTCCGGCAGTTGCATGATCCGCTTGCGGACTTGGTAGTACTTGTGAACCGCGGGAAGGTTGGCCCGCACCGCGGTCACGAGATTGTCGTACACGCTCACCGGTACGTTATCGGGGAACATGGCCGATTCGCGGGCACTCGGGTAGTTCCGCACCTTGGCGTTGTACACGTCCTGCTTTACGCTCCCGGCGAAGGCGGCCGCAAGGGTGTTCGCGTGGGCCTCGAACTCGGCGTAGTACTGGTGGAAGGCCGTCTTCCGCACCTCGCGGTTCTTGTTCTCCATGCAGAGCATGTAGCTGCCGTGGCTCAGTTCGATGGTCTTGCCCGGTTCGAGTTCGATGCTGCCGAATTTCAAATCGGCGTCGGTGAGTTGATCGAAGACATTCCGCGGCGTCATCGACGTTTCCATCTGCATCGCCAGCAGGCGTTCTTCCTTCTCGGTGAGCGTATGGGGCCGGAAGCGGCGCAAACGTTCCAACGAAAGCTTGTGCTCGTACAACGCGGGGAATTCGAGGAACTTGTTCAGAACGTCGTCCGGGATGGCGTTCAACTCGGGCCGGAGGTAACTGGCCGTTTCGCTGGCCTTGGCGGCGATGCCGACGTAGCGAGCCTTCATCCCTTGGTAATTGGAATTCGCCACGTCTTCGGTTTCCTTTAGGAACGCGTAGGTTCCCAAACGATCCCCGGCGCGTTCGAACGAATTATCGAAGTTGAGGCATTCCACAAGCAATGCCGGCGATGATGCCAGCTTCCCTTGAAATCGCGTGTACTCGGGCACCCGCTGCTCCCACTCGCCGAAGGCGGTTTCCCACGCGGCGTCCCCCGCGAACAAACTCGATAAATCCCAGGTATCGGCGGCGGGCACTTCGGATCGCAACGGGAGTTTCGTTTCGGCGGCACTCATGGGCGGAGGTTCCTGTTCGGGTTCGCAAGGGTGTTCGATGCCGCAGCATGCCTGCGATGCGGCAATCCAATCTTCAATGGTGATTTCTACGGGTGCGGGCATGAGGATTGGGATACGGCCCGCGAGAATTGCTCGATCACACTTCCATATTCCGGAAGAGATTCGCCATTTCGATCGCGGCGAGGGCGGACTCGAATCCTTTATTCCCGGCCTTCGCCCCGGCCCGGTGGATCGCTTGTTCCAACGTATCGCAGGTGAGTACACCGAAGATCACGGGGATGCCCGTACTCAAACCGACGTTCAAGATTCCGCTGGTGGCGCTCCCCGCAACATGATCGTAATGGTCGGTATCGCCGCGGATCACGCAGCCGAGTGTAACGATGGCCGAGTATTCCCCCTTGGTGGCGAACCGCTGGGCGATGAGTGGAATCTCGAAAGCACCGGGAACCCGCACGAGGTCGATGCGATCCTCGGCCACGCCGTGGCGGCGGAAGGCATCCATCGCTCCGGCGATCAATTGATCGACGATGAACGAATTGAACCGGGCCGCGACGATGGCGAACCGGCCGGGGGGGGAAGCGAAATCGCCTTCGTATGTCATGGGAGATCGGGTGTTGGTTGTGGGGAAATCGGATGAAGCCCGAGCCATTGTCGAAGGGCGTCTTCGATCAGTGTGATCTCGGATGGAAGAAGCACTCCCAAACGACGATGAAATCTAGGATGCGGCATTGTTGCAATCCCTTGAACGTCGATGGCGCCCGCGAGAAGAAATTGCTTCGGAATATGAACTTCGTATTGGCTACCGTGTAGAGTCGTGGTGTGCGGGATGAGTGTGTAAAGTACTTTGTCGCTTGGCTCGGGTAATACACTGATCGCCAAGTATGGCCGCGTTTTCGCTGCCATACCCATATCGACCGTCCAGACTTCGCCTCGATTAATACGTTGCTTTGCCATCTGCGGCCTCCGCCTCATCGTACATACGGAAGAGTTCGGCCGTAATTTCCACTCTCTCATTTTCCGAGAGATCCCCGTAGTCTGGCAATTCATTCTTGATTTCCACCGAGACCTCGCAACGATCCACGGGGGGAAGGGCGTGAAACTGTTCCAGTAATTGTCGGGCGGCCGCAGACATTTTCATTCTCTATGAATCGTGCTGATTTCGGAAGCAATCGATTACTTCTCCCGTTTCACCGCCGGGGGTTGGCCTTTGAGAATCTTATCGAATTCGAGACGGATTTCCTTGGTGTCCGCGGCTTTCACGATGCCGGTGTTGGCTTGCGAAAGCAAATCCTTCTCCAAGTTCGGCTTCACTTTCTTCGCGAATTCGAGGGCCACTTTGCCCATGACCTCGGCGGGTTTGCCGTCCATGCCGAGGGTGTGTTCGCACACGAAATCGCGGTACGTCAGGTCGGCGTTGGTCACCCGCACCCGCAAGCTCAAGTTCGGCACCAAGGAACCGGCTGGGAATTCCAGCTTGTTATCGAGTTCCACGGTCAACTTGAGCTCGGCCCGGCAACGGCAGCGCGTTTCGCCGGAATACAACCGCTTCGCCATCGCCCACATTTGCTGTTCGTAAGTGACGCGAGTATCGAGGCTGATAGCGGCGTCGAACAACGTCGTGCCGGTCGGCGAAGATCGTACATTGCTGATCGTGAGGCTCAGAGTCTTGGCGGGATCAATGGCTTCGACGCGCACCTTTTGCCAGTGGCCATCGTTCTTCTTCGACTTCATCGGCTCGGGCTTGTAACGCAGCGGCCCTTCCTTCTTCCAGTAGACGCCGATCACCACTTCGTTCTGGTTGCCCCAGCCATTCAGCGTTTCCGTGAGCGGGTTCGGCAGGTTCTTCAAGAGCATGCCCTTCAATGTTTGGGCGAGCAATTGGGTATCGAGCACCGGCGATGCGGGGGGTGCGGCGATCATCAAACAGGCGAGGGCGAAAGGCGTCATCGGTCGGCCCCGTGGGGAATGCACGATTCTATACCACACCCCGCGAGAAATTCTGCCGCAACTTCGCGTTTTTAAACCCGGTCGCCGGGGCGTGCGTTCCCCACTACCATAGCCCTCTCCGAGATCCACCGACATGACGCCCGCGATCCAAGTCGAAACTCTTTGCAAGAACTACGGGTCCGTGCAGGCCGTGCATAACGTCACGTTCCAGGTGGCCCCCGGCGAGCTCGTCGGCTTCCTAGGCCTGAACGGTGCCGGCAAAAGTACCACCCTCAAAATCCTCACCACGTTCCTACCCGCCAGTTCCGGCACCGCGAGCATCGATGGTTTCGATGTGATGTACGAGAGTATGCAGGTGCGCGAACGCCTCGGGTACCTTCCCGAGAGTGTGCCGATTTACCCGGAAATGCGGGTCGAAGAGTATTTGACGATGCGGGCGAAGTTGAAGGGAATCGAACGCACCCGCCGCCTCACCCGGATCGATTACTGCTTGGAACACTGCCGCATCCGCGAGGTGCGCCGCCGACTCATCGGCACCCTTTCCAAGGGGTACCGCCAACGGGTCGGTTTGGCCGATGCCCTGCTCGCCGGGCCGAGTGTGCTGATTCTCGATGAACCGCTTTCCGGCCTCGATCCGGTCCAACAGGAAGAAACCTTGGCCACGATCCGCAGCCTCGGCGGCCAGCACACTGTGCTGTTCAGCAGCCATCAACTCGCCGACGTGGAAAAGATTTGCGACCGCGTCATCATCATCGATCGCGGCACGCTCCGTTTCGACGACAAACTCACAGCCATTTCCAAACAAGCGGCATTTCTCGTGGTCGAGGTTCGCGGGCCAACCGAAGATGTCACGAGGTTCCTCGCCGAAACCGACGGCGTGACAGAAGTGATCCCGGGGCCGATGCTGGAAGGCTGGGCCGAGTACATCCTGAGGCTGAAAGCCGAGGCCGATCCGCGCGAAGTTTTGGCGAAACGGGCCATCGAAAACGGATGGGGCGTTCGGCGGTTGGAACTCCGGCGGGAACGCTTGGAAGATACGTTCATGCGAGTGGCATACCAACGCGGGTAGCAACGGTGAGCGAGGTTGTGTTAGCTCGACGCGATAGCCGTGGAGTTTCACCGAACTATCGCCCACATGTACCCTCTCCCCAGCCGAGAGAGGGTGAAGAATTGCCTGCGATTCGTCGAAATTGCAGTCCTGACCGTCAGTAACAACAGGGTTCAGCTTTCATGATCGAGTCGAACAGGACATCCCACGCGGTCGAACTCGCCCCTTCGGCGGTGATGGCGGACGACCTCGTCATCACGCGGGTGGTCGCGGGCCTCGGCGGTTTGTTCTTCGCAACCGTCGGCGTCGTCAGCGTAATCGCCGGGCAATACCGGCAATTCTGGATACCCGAAGGCATCGGGTACATCACCGCCGCGTTCGGCTTCGCTTTGCTCGCCTACCTCGCCATCCGCGATACCGATTACGAAATCCGCCGGGTGTTCGGCTTCTTCGGGGTGGCGTTGCTCCTCACCGGCGTTGTCGTTTCGCTGATCCCCGGCAAAGCCGAGGGTTCCCCGGTCGCGGCCGTCATCGGGTATCGATTGTTGCCTTGGGGCCTGCTGGCCGCGATGGGGGGGTGGATCTTCCTCGTGCCGTTCGTGCGGAACGAAACCGATCCGAAGCTCAAGGAATGGGGCGCTCGGCTATTGCTCGGAACCGGTGCCGCGTTGAGCATACTCGCGGTGATACTCGCCATCGTGAACCCGCCGACGTTGTTGCTGTATGCCCCGATCCTCGCGGTGTTAGGGTTGGCCTACCTCGCGGGATTCTTTGCAGAAAAGGGCACGGAAACAGGTTTGGGGTATCTCACCGGGTTGGGCCTCGGGGTACTCGGGGCCGTTTCCCTCGCGGTGGCCTTAGGAGCATCCATCGGCCCTACGGTGTTGTACGATGGCCCCTCCGCACTCAAGAATCCGAACCAAACCTACGACACTTGGAAGCTGGCCGGGCGAATCGCCTTAATCGCCTTGGGTTTCAGTGCCTTGCTTGTGTACCGCATCGCGGCGTGGCCGCTTTGGGTGCGTTCGAGTGTAGCCGTGCTCGGCCTCGCTTGGGCCGGGATGTTCCTCGTGGGTACGTTCACGAGTTCCATCAGTGTTGTTCCGCCAACGTACTTCATCCCGTACGGGGTGATTCTCGCGGCGATGGGGCTGTTGAACTTGGCGGTCGCCATCGGCTTGGTGTCCGATTCGCAATTCGTGGTGCTCACGCGCCGCGAACTCGCGGGATATATGTACACCCCCATCGGCTACATCATCCTCATCGGCATGGCGGCCGCATCCGCGGCGGGCTATTGGTTTTTTCTCGAAGGGCTGCTGGGGCCGAACTCGCGCGCGATGGAGGAACCCATCGTACGCGAATACCCCTCTCTCGGGCTGCTGGCCGTATTTCAAACGCTATTACTCGTGCCCGCGATCACCATGCGGGCATTCAGCGAGGAGAAGCGTTCCGGTACGCTGGAAGTTCTTCTCACCGCACCGGTACCCGACTACACGATCCTGCTCAGCAAGTTCGCCGCGTGCTGGACTTTCTTCATGCTGAGTTGGCTGCCGGCCGGGTTGTACCTCATCGCCTTACGCGTGGTGGGCGGACAGCCGTTCGACTTCAAACCGCTCTTGAGCTATTACCTCGCCGTGGGCGCGACCGGCGTTGGATTCATCGGGGTGGGTGTATTCTTCAGCTCGCTCACTCGGAACCAAATTGTGGCAGCGGTGCTCACCTTCGCTTGGATATTCGTCAATCTGCTCACGATCTGGGTGAGAGGTGTAAAGTCCGAATTGTTGAGCCCCGGTTTGCGGGCCGCGATCGGCAAGCTCGACTTCCTCACGCTGTGGAACCAAGCCCTGAGTGGATCGCTGCCCGTGGCCGATGTGGTCGTGCAACTGTCGATCGGCGTGTTCTTCCTGTTCCTCGCGGCAAAAGTACTCGAAATCCGGAAATGGAGTTGATCGGGATGCGCTCGACCGAACCGATGATCGTGCCCCGGCGCCCGCTGGCTTTCGCAGCGGCAGCATTGGCCGTGGTGCTGCTGGGAACGTCCGCTTTCCTGCTGTACAAAGCCTACGGTACGGTTCCAGCCACGCCGATGGCGGAAGCCGCGATCACGCTCGATCCGCTGACCGGCGAACCCGCCACGACATTCAAGCCGCCGGTACAGTACCAAACCGAATACGCTCTCTCCGGTGTTGCCGCGGTACTCGCGGCCCTCCTATCCGGCGGCTTCGCCCTGTACACGCTATTGCAACCCACCGACCCCGATTCGCGGAAGCAGCAAGCACAAGATCGACTGTCCCTGTTAGTTTCCGGCGGTGCGCTCGGCGGCATCCTCGTTCTGCTCGGTTTCGCACTCTTCTACTGTTGGTTCGGCGACCTCACCGCGTGGCTGAACAAGGACGACAAAGCGAAAGTGTGGAAGCCGCTCACCGCCATCCTCATCTTCCTCACCGGCGCCGCGGCGATGTTCCTCTCGGCCCAACCCGCACGCGGGGACGAACGGAACTCCACGCCGGTTCGGCGGGCCGTGTACGGGGTGAACCTCGCGCTCAGCGTGATCTTGGTGTTCGCCTTGCTGCTCGTGTTGAACATTGCGGTGGGTTTGAAACTCCCGGCTCGTTTCGACACCACCGAATCGGGCCTTTACAGCCTCACGCCGGGCACCCGAGACTATCTCGAACAATTGAACCGCGATCTCACCATCTATAGCACCGTGCCGGAGGAAGGCCGCGGTACCGATGTGGCCCGATTGCTCGGTGCCATCCGCGAAGCCAACCCCCAACGCATTCGCATCAAACAACTCTCGCAGGATCTCGATAAGTCTGAGATCGCTTCGCTCAAGGCGAAGTTCAAATCGACGGAGATGATCGATCCCGCCGATGGCAGCGTTCGTTTGGGGTTGTTGATCGCCGCCGGTTCGGATGAAGCGAAGGCGACCTTCGTAAGCTTAGCCGAATTGTTCGGCCAAACGCCCGGCCAACGCGGGTCGCAAGGCCGCATGCAATTTCAGGGGGAATCGCGAATAGCGCGCGAAGTGCTGTTCCTCACGGAGAACAAAGGGAAGATGGTGATCTACTTCACCCAAGGTGCGGGGGAGATTTCCATCGCCCGCGATGCGGAAGCTGGGGGAATCGGACTTCCCAGGATGGGCGAACAACTGAAAACGCAGCTCTCCGCCGATGGTACCGAAGTGCGACCGCTTACGTTCGACCCGACCAACCCCGTTTCGAAAGTTCCCGACGATGCCTCGCTCGTGATCGTCGCCGATCCGCGTACCACACTTTCCGAGCAAAGCGTGAACGCCCTCCGGAAATACCTTCAGACGAAGCGGCCCGATGGTTCTTCCGGCAAGTTGATACTCATGGCCGGGGCACGGCCGCAACCGGGTTCCGCCACCGGCATCCTCAAAACCGGGTTGGATGATCTCTTGGACGAGTACGGCATTATCATGCCCGAGCGAGTATTGTATGCTTCACCCACGAACCAGTTGCCCCCCGAGGCGGTACTGGCGGTAACGAATCAGGATCTGTTGAAGGAACGCAACACCATCGCCTTGGCTTACGCGGACAATGGCTTCCCAGTGAGTAACTCCCGCCCCGTGCTCGCCAAGCCGAAATCGGAGCGCAG
>Ga0105046_10011185_pt1 | contig 13971 bp, 12 predicted proteins | sample MAT03_FD_78385 | JGI IMG/M metagenome (GOLD analysis project Ga0105046, IMG submission 78385) | Freshwater microbial communities from Lake Fryxell liftoff mats and glacier meltwater in Antarctica - MAT-03 (megahit assembly) | ecosystem: Environmental > Aquatic > Freshwater > Ice > Liftoff... | reverse complement strand
GTTGCTTCTGTTGATGCTAAGGGGTCGGAAGAACTGATTAAATTTATCGGAGTAAAGCTCCTGTGCGATATAAGCGTGACGAAGGTAAAAAAAAATCCTTTGTGGCGCAAGCCGTTACTAAATCAAAAACTCGCCCCCTGCGAACCTCTGCGTCCCCTGCGGTAGAAATTCTTTTCAGATGTCCGCTTACGCAAAACGTTTGCGAAAAAGCATACATAGGATTTTTTTCCGCAGGGGGCGCAGGGTTACGCAGGGGGGAACGACTTTAATACCCGGCGTTCCCCCTGCGTAACCCTGCGGTAGAAACGTATTTCGGATCTGTCCAGAAAAATAAACTCAAAAGGCCCAGCATACCTAGCCATATTTTATCAACAGTTCTCAACGTATTTTCGGATCTCTTGCTTAAAACTGCGGCCACGGTGCTCAAAATCTGAGAAGGCATCGAAGCTTGCGCAACCGGGGGAAAAAAGTAGTACATCCCGTGGCTGCAACTTAAAGATAGCCATTTCAACTGCGGAGGCAACGCTTGGCGTGATGTGCACTTCATACGTTGGCTCAGCAGAAAGCGCACTGCGCAGGTGATCGGCAATCATCGGGCCATCTTGCCCAAAACAAAGCACTGCCTTTATGCGGCGCTCAGTATTTTTTAATTCATTTATTAACGGTTGCCACGATCCTGTTTTTGCGGCACCGCCGACGCATAAAATTAATTTCCCTGCAGAATGGGCAGCATCACTGAGCACAGCTTTAATGGCCGCAACTGTTGCAGCAACAGTTGTAGATTTTGAATCGTTTAAAATGGAAGCTTCGTTAATATTCACTACAAACTCGAGCCTATGTTCAAGCGGAGTAAACGCTGAGAGCGCTTGCGATATTTTTTGTAAATCTCGCTGAAAACCAATGCCTGCGACTGCTAAAACCATTAATGCAGCAGCGATATTTTCAAGATTGTGTGCGCCAAAAAGTTTTAACTGCGAGCAATCAATTTTATAATCTTTAACAGACCCTAAAGACGTAAAATTAAGGGTAACTTGCGCGCCTGCAATCGTGCTTCCCTCTTCCGTCTGCGGCAAGACCGAATACCCGAAGGTATAAAGCTTACCCGGTAGACGTGCCGTAACCTCGGCTAATAGCTTGTCATCTCGGTTTATTATTACCGACTGCTGCGCTGATTGCCTCAAGACCATTGAAAGCTTTGCCTCACGATAGCGCTGCATCGTACCGTGCCGCTCAAGATGATTATCCGCTAGATTTAAAATTACGCCGATATCCGGCGCTAAACTTTCGCACGCTTCTAGTTGATAACTTGAAGCCTCAACAACTAGCCAATCAAAACGGGCGCCTAAACCAGAGGCTAACTCTAGCTTACGAAACTCAGCCACAACTGGGACACCTACGTTACCGCACAGTAATGCGCGTTTTCCAGCAGCAAGTAGCAAAGCATGAATTAAAGTAACCGTAGTAGATTTTCCATTACTGCCAGTAACCATAATAGTTGGCACAGCAGCACACAGAACCCCAAGCTCAAGCTCGGTTACGCACGGGATTGCGGCGCGTTTTAGGGCACCTACTAAAGAGGAGGCGAGATTAATTCCGGGTGAAAGAACGCAGAGTGACACAGCTGACTTTTCTAGCACTCCTGTAACCGCCTCACCGTCGATTCCGAAAGCGAGTGTTACACCTGCTTGCTCAAGCTCTTTAATTTTAAAGTATTTATCTTTTTCCTCATACTGCGCCCTCGTTAACCGTTCAACGCAGATAACGTTAAGTCTTTCTCGTCTAAGCCACAGCGCGGTTTCAATCCCCGTAATCCCTAAGCCACAAACAATAACGCTGCTAATTGATTTAGCAGATGAAAGTAACTCTAAAAGTTTTGCGCGTTCCATACAGATTTTTTTGATACTTAATCTTAGCGGATTTTAAGCGTAGTTAAGGAAAGCAAAGCAAGCACTATAGAGATGATCCAGCAGCGCACGATTATTTTATTTTCAGGCCAGCCGGCTAATTCAAAATGATGATGCAACGGCGCCATGCGAAAAAATCTTTTCTTTGTAGCCTTATAAACCCTGCGTTGAATTATTACCGAGAGTGCCTCAACTACAAATATACCGCCGCACAGAATCAAGATTAATTCGTGCTTAGTGATTATCGCAGCCACTCCAAGGAGCGCCCCTAAAGCAAGGGCGCCGGTATCTCCCATAAAAACTTGTGCTGGATGGGCGTTAAACCATAAAAATCCGAGTCCTGCGCCGATAACCGCTGCTAAAATTACAGCAACCTCACCTGAGCCCGGAACATGTACTAGCCCCAGATAATCAGACGCAATTTTATTGCCCCCTAGATATGCGAACAGCGCATACGTGGCGGCAACCGTCATTATTGGTCCGATAGCTAAGCCATCAAGTCCATCTGTAAGATTGACGGCGTTAGAAGTGCCGATCAGCACCGTTGCAGCAAACGGGATAAATAAAATACCGAGCGCTATTGAAACATCTTTTAAAAACGGCACCTCAACTGAAGCGCTAATAACGTTAAATGCGAGTAACGCTGCAACAGCAGCTAACGCAATTCCAAATTGCCAAATCAGTTTTTGGCGTTCGCTCAATCCTTTTGAATTTTGCTCAGTTACTTTGCGCCAATCATCTATAAACCCAAGCGTGCCGTAGCCTAGCAGCACGAATAAACATATCCAGACTGCAATCGACGTTAAGTCACAGAGTAGCAAGCTTACTAATGCGACTGTACCAACCATGACTAATCCTCCCATGGTTGGAGTGCCGCCCTTAGTTTGCAGATGCGATTGCGGGCCGTCATCACGGATCGGTTGATTCCCAATCTTTTTGCGACACAGCCAATTAATAAATGGCGGGAGTGCCGCAAGCGTAACACCAAACGAAACTAAAAAAGCTAGCATTGCGCGAAAAGTCTGATATCGAATTAGATTAGCTACCGGAGCAGTTTCATCGCGAAAAAAAAGGATAATTTGATAAAGCATTTTCAGTACTTACGCAGCGCTAAAAAAAGGCCTAGTAAAAAGGAACTTTTTGAAGCTAACGCTACACCTAGGCTGGGCTAGGCGTAAACGGCGAAAACACAAAAAATCGCAGCAGAAACCTAGATTATGGCTTTAACAAACTTTTCAAGTTCAACCCCGCGCGCGCCCTTCACCAATAGAACTTCGAAATTCCGGATATCGTTTGAAATTTCGGTCAGTGCATTGATAGCCAAGGTAGAATCTGCAACTCGCACGAATTTTACAGCTTTTTGCGGCACAAAAGTCTCTTCGTAAACTAGCGCCCCTTGCGCTCCGACGGCGATTACGAAATTAGGCTGCAAATCAATCACTAGTTGCGCTATTTCACGGTGATAGTGCGCTTCAAAATCGCCTAATTCTCGCATTTCACCCAAAACTACCCCCCATTTTTTGCCGGCATAAAACGGCTGAGTAGCCGCAAAAAAGGCGCGCATCGAAGCCGGGTTTGCGTTGTAGGAATCATCAAATATTTCAGCCCCGTTACTAAGCACCTTTAGGCGCACAAAGCGCTTCTCAGGAACCTGAAAAAGCGCTACTGCCTGCGCTGCTGCCGTTAAATTAAGCTTCGGGCACAACCGTAACGCTCCAGCTAAGGCAGCGGCTATATTTGTTGCGTGATGAATACCAAAAAGCGGGGCTTGCAGCGCTAGTTTTTCTTTAGAACGGCTGTCTGCAGCACAGACAGTCAGGTTTACAGCGATTCCATCAGCCGTTGGGCTTACAGACTCGATCTTTAGATCGAGCATATCAGGCTTTGCAGTAGGCGTAATAGTTCCAAAGTAGCTGAGTTTTGCCGGGATAGCAGCTAGTTTACTGCATAGCTCGCGAGTTAGAACCGGATCACATAGCAATTCGCTATCGCTATTTAATAAAAGTGTGCCGTTTTTTTGCAGGCCCGCAGCGATATCAAGTTTTTCCTCTGCAATAGCGCGCAAGCTTCCTAAATTTCCGATATGGGCCGGGGCGATTGTGGTAACAAGTGCTACGTTGGGTGCCGCAAGCTTACTCAAAGGTGCTATCTCAAAGCGGTGATTCATGCCGATTTCAATCACAGCCCACGCATCATCGCGTGCGATTTGCAGTAAGGTGTACGGCACGCCTACATGATTATTAAATGAGGCCTCAGAGCTGGTGCCGCGACCAAGCGTTGAAAGAATCGCTGCTGCAATCTCCTTGGTAGTAGTTTTTCCAACCGAGCCAGTAATCGCTAAAACCGGTAGCGCCACCGTTTGACGCCACCAGGCCGATAATGTTTGCATCGCAAAAAGTGAATTTTTGACCACAACGCCTGAGATGCCATTATCTCGCAGCACCTGCGCATCCTCCACTAAAGCGGCGCTACACAGATTTTTTATCTTCGTTACAAACTTATGCCCGTGAGTTGCGGCACCGCCAAGTGCGATAAAAAGTTGCCCTTTTTTAACGCGTCGTGAATCGAACTCTGCCCCGCAAATTTCAATGGTTGAAACATCTACGCCGGAAGCTGGGATTAACTCGCCCGCCACTATTTCAGCTAATTTTGCTAACGTAATCTGGATCAATTAAAACTCCGCTTTAAGGCTTCTAAAACAGTGCTACTATCTGAAAATTCAACGGTTTGATCTTTAAATATCTGGTAATTTTCATGCCCTTTTCCGGCTACCAATAAAACGTCCCCTACTTTCATTTGACTCACCGCTTCACTGATTGCAAGCGCTCTGTCAGGCTGCATTGTAAAATTAACGCTTGTAGAATTTACGCTTGTAGAATTTACGCAAGCTATGCCTCGTATCTCAGCGATTATTTTTAACGGGTCTTCAGTGCGCGGATTATCAGAGGTTATAATAACCTTATCGGCGTATTTTGCAGCCACCTCACCCATTAAAGGGCGCTTGCCCGTATCACGATCTCCGCCACATCCAAACACAACGGTAAGCGAGTTATCCGGCTTAGTAATCGCCCGTAACGCAATAAGCGCACGTTGAAGTGCATCCGGCGTATGCGCGTAGTCTACAAACACAGTGCGGCCTGCGTGAGTAATCCTCTCTAAGCGACCCGGCGCGCCGGTGGCTTTTACAAGGGCTTTCTGACTTTGTTCCGGTGAGAATCCCAATACCGATAAGCAAGTAAAAACCCCGACGATATTTTCCGCGTTAAAATCGCCGATAAGCGGAGTTAACAAGACAAGCGATGTGCCAAAATAAGAAATTGATACCGCTGAGCCAGAGGTGACCCCGTTTAAAAAGGTAGTTTCGGTTTTAATGAGCTTTACATCTGCTTGGGTAGAGCTTCCAAATGAAATAACTTTTCTTTCGATTTTTTCGCAATATTCAGCGAATCTCTGGCCAGTGCTTAAGTCGATATTGACCACAGCACAGCCATCCGGTTTTAGCAGATCAAACAGCCCACGTTTTGCTAACTCATAGGCTACAAACGTTTCGTGGTAATCTAGGTGATCGCGCGAAAGATTTGTAAAAAGCGCTACTGATACTGGCACCTCAGCTAAGCGCCCTTGCACGAGTGCATGAGACGAAGCCTCTAAGCTTACAAATTTAGCACCATGCTCAAGTGCTAAAGCGAAGTTTTGTTGTAATTCAACAGGCCCGGGTGTTGTAAGTGTGCTTGGCTCTGTAAAAAAACCTCTAAGTGAATTTCCTGCCGTGCCTAGCCGCAAAGTTAGATTACCTAACTCTGCAAGCGCCTGCTCAAGTAACCAACATGAAGTGGTTTTGCCGTTAGTGCCGGTCACAGCGATAATATTTAGAGAATCTGCAGGACGCTTAAAAAAGTTGGCGGCGATGCGCGCTAAAGCTTGGCGCGGGTTTGCGACTTCTAAGAGCGGTATATTATTGGCTTGAATTGCGGACCAGTCAGCTATTGATTGCCCAGCGATAATGATACCCGCGCCCCGTGCAATCGCATCATTTATGCTACTAACGGCTGTAGAGTCACCGGCAACTGCAACAAACAAACAACCGGACGGCGTATTACCAGTAATCGCATTTCCGGTAATACTGCGACTGTCTGCTGTAACTGATGATACTAAAACCGATCCTAAATGCTCCGGGCACTCCATTACCCCCGCAAGCACATCCCTTAAGAGGCAGGGTTTTGGTACTTTAGGCGGCTGTGACGGCATAGACCCGAAGCTTAGCTAAGGTATTTTTTTCTGACAAATCGGCAGCTTGATTGATAGCGATATCCACCTCCGTGAAAGTATTCTAGTTTTTCTTTCGATTTTTACCTTTGTTTCCCTTTGTGTCCGTTGTGGTCCAGATAATCCTCTAGTTCGAGCAGCTTAGGATAGCTTTGAGAGATTTTGGACCGCCAAGGACCCTAAGGACGCGAAGGAATACGATTGCTCTAAAACTTCAGCGAGGCGATGAATATCAATCACTTCGTGGCCTTTAAGGGTAACATGTATCTCGCTTTTTGAATTCTGTTAAATACTAGTGAGTAATACCAGCCAGCGCCGCATCAAGATCGCGAATAATATCGCCGGCGTTTTCAATACCAATAGCCAGCCTAATGCCGCCCGGATCAAGCCCGCGTTTTAATTGTTCTTCGGGTGGATAACTTGAGTGTGTCATTGAACCTGGATGTTCAATTAAGGTGCGAAGCTGTCCAAGGCTGACGGCTAAAGTGACCGTATAAGCAGACGTGGCGATACGATCCATTAACGCTAAACCATGAGCTTGCTGCGTCTTTAAATCTTTGCCCTTTAATACAAAATAAATCATGAATCCGGGCGCAAAGTTTCCTTCGTAATCAATTAACATGCGCTGCGCTAGCTCGTACTGCGGAAAACTTTTAAGCCCCGGGTATGCAACGCGTTCAACTGCTGGGTGCTGCTCTAAAAATTGAGCTACAAGTTTTGCGTTTGCTATTTGCTTTGGCACGCGCACATTTAAAGTTGAAACCCCGTAGGTTAAAATATGCCATGCTGTTTGCGGCGCAAGGACTGCACCAAAATCTTTGCGAAAAATAATTAACTGCTCTTCGAACTCTTTGCGCGTGCACACTACTCCACCCATATCGGTGCCAAATCCGCTTAAACCTTTGGTTAAACTATGTAGCATTACATCGATGCCATGCTCCGCTGGACGCTGACAATAAGGAGTTGAAAAAGTGTTATCTATTACCGTTACTAATTGCTTATCAGCTGGGCGTTGCGCATTTAATTCTTTTACTACTTTTGCAATTGCAGTTAGATCCAACAGCTCTAACGTAGGGTTTGCCGGTGATTCAAGGTAAACGATGCGAGTATTAGGTCGTACTGAAGCTACTAGATTATCTATCACTCTTAAATCGACAAAATCCGTTTCTATTCCGAGTCTTTTTAAGCCTGAAGTAAAAAGGCTGTAAGTGCACCCGTACACAACACGATGCGAAACTATATGATCGCCCGTAGATAACAGAAAAGAAGCTGCCGCGTGCACGGCGGCCATGCCGGAACCGAAAGTAACTGCGCAGTCTACACGCTCAGCCACTGCCAGCACGTGTTGCAGCATATTATTATTAGGCTCACCCATGCGATCGTAAAAATAAATCGTTTCTCCATCCGCGGCTGAGTGCGGATTAGTAAAGGAGGAAAATCCGGTTGCTCCGCGCTTAGCAGAATCAAGTCTAAAGGAGCTTGAGGCGGTCATGGGCGGTATAATGTGATGCTCATAATCCCAGGCAGCTGTGGTGGATTTACCGTAAATCAGCTGTGTTGCTACCGCGTATGATTTTTCCTCTATTTTTTTAGGTGCCATAGTTTTCAGGTGCCATAGTTTTTGGGTGCTATAGTTTAAGTCGTTTACTGTTCAGTCCAGCGGACCTGCTTGGGGCAGTATGAGACGCAATGCGGGGTTGCGGAAGGGCAATAAAAGTTCCCTACAGAATGCTCTTGCCGAGGGCAGATTCAAGCAGAGCTATGGAGAGATCAGCACTAGCGTGCTTCACGTCTAAGTTGGGGTCATATTCAACCAGCTCAAGAGCTAGCAGATTGGGGATATTTGCTACCATCTCCATTATAAGATGCGCTTCTCTAAAGGAGAGCCCGCCTCTAACCGGGGTATCAACACCTGGGGCGATTGCCGGGTCACACGAATCCAAGTCAAACGAAACAACGACGCCAACGGTATCCTGTGACGCAGCCTCTATGCAGCGCTTCATCCCCTGGTAAACGCCGTGCATATCAATATCTTTCATCGTCACAACACAGACAGACGAAGACTTGATAAACTCCTTCTCGGGGGCATCGACATCGCGAACGGCAATCTGCGCTAGATTCGCAGCTAGCAGTTTAGGTTTTGCACTTCCTAGGGAAGTGAGCGAGGCCGGGCCATCGCCAAGCAGAATGCGAGTTACCATTCCATGTAAGTTTCCACTTGGACTGCTTTCGGGCGTATTAAGATCTGGATGAGCGTCGACCCATATAAGTCCAACCTTTGCATCGGGCCCATGGGTCTTTCGATAGTGCTCCGCAACTGCGGAAAAAGAAGCGATCGTAATCGAGTGATCTCCGCCGATTATGAGCGGAATATTTTTTCGTTCGAGAGTTTTTGTACACGCCCGATAAAGCTCTTTACAGAATATTTCAGCCGCCAGAAGATCATTAACATTTGGCGGACCGGGACGGTGCGAGGCTATGGGTTCTCTTGGGGCAAGCGAAATATCGCAGCCTTCCTCAACAGCAGCCCCCACTGTGCGAAGGCGCTCTACTAGGTGGTGCCCGCGAAGTGCTTTTGGCGCAAGCGCAGTTCCACGGACTCTTCCGCCAGAATCAAACTCGGCACCAATTATTTCAAATACTGGGCGTTTAATCATCTGCTAGTCTCACTGCACGAACTTTCTAGATGTTGGAAACTACAACGATTTCAGCCGTTTCGTCACGTAGGTTTCGGCGCAGCAGAAACTTTTAAATGACTGTGCATATAACGGGTGCCATGAATTAGTTGGTAAAGGTATACTTAAAGCGAAATGAGCACAGAACTCCAAAACCGCTTTCGGACCGGGATAGCTAAACCGCTAGTGGGATTACTACTGTTATTGATTCCGCAAATTGGTTCGGCGTTACCGAGTACTTCTAAACCCGCTACCTCTGCGCCCGGCGACGAGATAAATGGGCAACCAAGGCGACCGGGAGATTACGGTTGGGCACGCGCAGAAATAAAGCAGATCTGTGAGCTTTTACGGGAAGACGGACGCAGCGACTTACTGGCTAGTCTTGTAGAGCCAAGATTAAAAAAAGATGCTGCATGCCCAGACTGTCGCCCGTTATTTATGCAAATTTACGGGCCGTGCCAGCCACCAGTAGAGAAGAAATCTAAAGCGAAGAAGAAAAATTCGAAAAAGATTCAGAAAGAAAGCGAGGAACCTACTAATCCTGATGCAGCGGCAAAAATTAGCAGCGACACAACTGTGCAAATTAAACAATTGGCGTCCCCGCAGCGTTTCCCCCAATTAGCACTGCTAGATTCTGTGTCTGATTTGTCGCGCAAGCTAGCTGAACCGAAAGTAAACAGTAAAGCCGCGGCCGGCGCTTATAGTGCTGATAGTCAGGATTCTCGATCGAACGAGCAAACGCATCAGGCACTCACCATTCTTACTAAAATTCTTGCCCCATCCCAAGCCCCATCCCCAGCCCCATCCTCTGCCGCTTCCGCTGCCGGCACTACGTTACTGCCCGGTGCGCGGGATTATTTTGATATTTTTAACGCCTTTTTGATGAGCGGCTTTGAGTCTGAAAATTATGTGGCGCCGCGAAATAAAGTGAAGCCTTCAATTAAAGGCCTCTTTGCTGAGGAGGAAGACGTTGAAACACAAGAGCCGGATATTAATCAGGGTTTTCGTTAACCCTCAACTAATCCCCCATTAAGCGCTTAGCCGAACTTGAGATAACGTTGGACACATTGCGCGAGCGTGAAAGTTCTTTTAAGTCGGGTTTTTGCAGATAGCGCATCCATTTTAACGCTATATCGATCGGAGTTTTAGGGTTCCAAACTAGCGCTATTTTAATCTCTTTTGATTTCATGTGGACGCGCGAGTCAGCGATCAAACGCAGTACTTGCTCCGCCACATTTGGGCTTTTAGCGAAAGCTTCAACTTCTTGGCTGGTAAGTTTAGGGTTTTTTAAAACCGCTTGCTGGACCAGTTTGCTGGCATCACGAATTAAAAGCCCGCGTGCAACGCCGGAACCAAACATCGCTAGTTTCATTTTCTCAGGCAGCTCTGCATTAGCAATTTGCGTCCGAATATCTTCTTTTTCAGGTGGAGCTGGTATGACTGCTTGAACCGGGCTGTCAGCATCCGAAGGAAGAGCACGCACTAGCTCTAAAATCTCTGCACGGTGCTGATCTGTTAATTCAGTCGTAAGCACTAATTTTTCAAATTCTTCATCTATCATGAAGCTTCATAATAGCGCTTAGAGATTAACTGGTCACCATAATTTAGCTTTATACCGGCAAAACCGCAGAAACAAGGCTGCTATAATCCATAGTGACTCTAGTGACTCTAGTGACTCTGTGGATATCTTTCTTGTTAGCGCCTGATCGGCGCAGCTATATTTTGTGACCAGTTAGTTATTGTCACCCCCGCCCTCTTTGCATAGCATTTGGGCCTCTGCAAATCGGCCCCTGCCTGTCTCGCGGTAGCCTTGGCGTAGGTGGAAGGGGCATTTCGGAGCGTTTCAGATTACGGCCTTTGGTAAATATGCTGACTGGTTACCTTATAGATTAATATCCGCCAGAATTTTTAATCCCTTCAACGTTAACTGCGGATCGTAATGTTTGATGATGCTGGAATGCTCGGAATACAGTTTTCCCAAGCCGCCAGTTGCAATGATGTGATCGATTGGGCCTACCTCCTTAATAATGCGGGTAATCAAACCCTCAACCAAACATAGATACCCAATAACAGCACCCGACTGCATACAAGAAACTGTTGTATTTCCTACCACAGACTTTGGCCAAGCAAGCTCAACTCTAGGCAGCTTTGCAGTACGGCTTGAAAGTGACTCAAGCGCCAAAATTGGCCCTGGCGCTATCACCCCACCCTCATAGCAGCCGGAAGCGCTTAAATAATCGATGGTTGTGGCTGTGCCAAAATCAATCACTAAAGCTGGGCTACCGAATAAATTTTTCGCAGCCACGGTATTTACAATTCGATCCGCACCCACTGTTTGTGGCTCAGGTACTTTTAGCTGAATACCGGATTTTAAGCCTGGCCCCACAACTAACGCTTCAACTTTAAAACGATCCCGCAGTAGCTTAATCATCGTAGGTGTTATCGGCGGTACAACGCTCGAAATTATGGCCTGAGTAATCTGCACCGGTCGCAATTGGCGCGCCAACAACGTACTAAGAAAAACTTCGTATTCATCTAAAGTTGTGGCGCTGTCGGTGCGGTAGCGAAATTCAGCCGAGAGCATCGCACCAGAAAAAACTCCGAATACGATATTGGTGTTTCCGATATCGACAACTAAAAGTTCACTCATATTTACCTACCTAACCTCTCTTACCGTGTGAATCTCTACTGAAAAAAAACGTTCAATACGACCGTTAATCTCTAGCAGCGCTTCACCTGACTCACCTACGTCTGCGAATACTGCGCGTTCACGCTCGATTCCGCGCGAGAACTCAACAGTTTTTCCTAGTGTAATGCACCGAGCGCGCCAACGGGTCAGAAACACAGCTAGACCTGCCTTGGAAAACTCCTGCCAAAAAGCGGGTAATAGCGTAACTATCTGTTGCGCGAATTCGTTCGGAGAAAGATTTTTAAGCCCCGCTGCAGAGATTGCTACGTCAGCCGGTGGGCGCATATTTAAGCCGATACCTATAAGCACAAATTGATCTTGGGCTAAATAATATGTGTTTTGCAAAGCGGGATAACTAGAACCAACCTCGACTAAAATGCCACCCAGCTTTCGTCCATCAATGGTCACGATATCGTTTGGCCATTTTAGCCAAGCGCTAGCACCTAGAGCCTGCAGTGTGTCAGTCACAAGCACACCAACGCCAAGCGATAAACCGCTTAGTTGTGCAGCGTTTAGTCCAGTTTTAATCCAAATCGTGCCTAAAAATCCTTCCTGCGGATTTTGCCAAGTATTTCCACGCCTTCCGCGCCCCGCAGTTTGCTCAGTGGCGCTGATTAAACCGAAAACTTCCGCCCGCTGCGCAACACGCTCACGTGCGACCTCCATTGTGGATGTACAAATATCTAAATGCTCCTGATAAACGCCGATACTAGTCATACTACTTTCTTCGGATGCGCAGCGATATGTCCGCCGCGCGCACCGAGTGGGTTAACGAACCAACCGAGACATGGGTAACTCCTAGCTGATTTAAAAATGATAAACGTTCCATCTTTATACCGCCTGAAACTTCGATAACACCTAAAAATTTGCTTTTCCGAACGATACTAATCGCAGATTTTATCTGCGTGTCATCCATATTATCAAGCATAATTACAGCTGGGTTTTCAAGCAGCGCTGATTTTAGTTCTTTTAAATCACGCACCTCAATTTCAAGTGGAGTACCAAGGGGCGCCACAGCGCGCACAAGGTTAGCAACCTGCTTAATGCCGCCAGGAGTAGAGTCTATATGATTATTTTTAATCATCGCCATCGCACTTAGATTCATCCGATGGTTTTTGGCTCCTCCGATGCGAGTGGCATATTTATCGAGGTGTCTGTAGCCAGGTAAAGTTTTTCGGGTGTCCAAAATAGTAATATCGCCCGCGTTATCAACCCAGCGCCGCGTAATACTTGCGATGCCTGACATGCGCTGCATAAAATTAAGCATTGTGCGTTCAAGGGTTAGGATTTCTGCTGTTGATCCCGACAATATTGCTAGGATGTGATTCGCTTTCACATCTGTTCCCTCCGCGGTTTTTATCTCTATTTTAATACTTGAATGAGCGGCTACGATGATTGTTTTTAGTATCGGCAATCCACAAACAATCAATTCTTCGCGCGCAATTAAGACTGCTTTACTTTTTTTTGATCCCAAAGTTTGCGCCGCATAGTCTTCACTGACTGAATCTTCTGCCAAAGCGAGCTTAATTAATTCAAGGGTGGCTAAGCTCGAGAATACTGCGGGACTAGAAAAGACTGCTGGCATAAATTTATCTCATATAAAGGAGAGCACGGGCCTACCAAATAACTGCTCGATCTCATCGCATAACTGCTCTGACGCCACTACACCTATCGGATTACTGTCTTTACCTTTGAGGGTTAAACTAACTTCGCTTTTCTCAATTTCAACGCTCAAACGTATCGGAATGCGGCCCGAATGGCGCTCAAAAACCATAACTAGCTGCGGCAAGCGCTCTTCGTATCTGTCTGTTAGTAAAAGTCTTAGCACCCCTTGAGTAGCTGACCTATCACGCACCACCGCCAAGGACTCAAGTGATTCAACAATTAATGTACAACGCTCATCGTTAACATCTAGCCGCCCCTGAATAATAACCGGCTCATCTGCAACTATCATCGCGGCGCACTGCTGATAAGTGTCGGGCCAAACTAATGTATCAACTGTGCCCGTTGCGTCCTCAAACGAAAACGAGGCGTAGCGATCCCCTTTCTTGGTATTTTTGAGTTTTAACGCTGTTACGACACCGGCTGTCCTCACCTGCCCTGATTGCGTCCGGCCTTTTAGTGAAGCAATACTTGAGATTCCAAGTTTACGTAGCTCTGATTTAAATTTCTCTAAAGGATGCCCCGAAACATAAAAACCCAACGCCTCACGCTCAAAAGCTAAGCGTTGATTTACTGGCCATTCAGGTACGGTAATAGGTGGACGCGCAGCTTCGCTTGGCAGAACACCACCAAAAAGCGACATCTGATTTGAATTGCGTTCGCGGGTCGCGCGTTGCGCAGTTTGCATGTTGCGCTCAAGATTTTCTAAATCACCACGGCGAGAATTCTTGGCAAAATCAAATGCGCCGCATTTAATTAATCCTTCAAGAACACG
>Ga0105046_10011184_pt1 | contig 13972 bp, 9 predicted proteins | sample MAT03_FD_78385 | JGI IMG/M metagenome (GOLD analysis project Ga0105046, IMG submission 78385) | Freshwater microbial communities from Lake Fryxell liftoff mats and glacier meltwater in Antarctica - MAT-03 (megahit assembly) | ecosystem: Environmental > Aquatic > Freshwater > Ice > Liftoff... | reverse complement strand
TGCGGCTGCCGCCACGCTGCTGTTGCTTACCGCCGCCGCACCAGCGCTCGTCGCACAATCGCGACCGGGGCGCGGCTCGCTGTTCATTGTCGGCGGTGGAACGCAGCCCGCAACGTTGGTCGATGAGTTCGTGAAGCTGGCCGGCGGACCGGGGAAGGCCAACATCGTGGTGCTCGCGATGGCCAGCGCGAGCGGAGAAAAGAACGGTGAAGACAAGGCGGTGAGTTTACAAAAACTTGGCGCCAAGGCCCGCAACATCTGGATCACGCGCGAACAAGCAGACCTTGATTCGGTCGTGCACTTGCTGGACAGCGCCACCGGTGTCTGGTTTGGCGGCGGCGACCAGAATCGGCTCACCAAAGCGCTGCTCGGCTCGAAAGTGGAGAAGGCCATCCACGCGCGCTACGCTGCGGGGGCCGTGGTCGGCGGAACGTCTGCAGGGGCGGCCGTGATCTCAACGCCGATGATTACCGGCACCGAACTGCTGCCCACGCGTGATACCACCGAAGCGTGGACGCGCGTGAAACGCGGCACGGTGCAAGTAGACAGTGGCTTCTCGTTTATCAACGACGCCATCATCGACCAACACTTTCTACGACGCAAACGCCAAAACCGCCTGCTCAGCCTGGTCCTGGGCGACGGTCCGCATCTTGGTGCCGGCATTGACGAAGGCACGGCGATCATCGTCGACCCCAACGGCATGTGGCGCATCATGGGTGTCAGTTCGGTGTTGATTTTCGACGCACGTGACGCCAAGCGCACGGCAGCCGACGCCGCTGTGCTCGGTGCCTCGGGCGTGCGCATGCACCTGTTGCCCAGTGGTGCGACGTTTGATCCGAAAACTGGCAAGGCCACGCTGCGGTAACCTGGACGTCGTTCCAGATATCCGTAACAGACATCGTTCCAGGCACAATTTGATGAAGTCGACAACCCCGCACCGCCTTGCTACCGCCGCGATGTGCGCGATGGCCGTGAACAGCATTGCCGTCGCCTCGGTTTTTGCACAGGCCTCCGCAGCCGATTGGTCGGTGTTTGGCGGCAACACCGACAATACCCACTTCACGACACTCAGCCAGATCACACCGGCCAACGTGTCGCGATTGAAAGTCGCGTGGACGTACGCCACCGGTGACGAATTCAAAGGGTCGGAGATGCAAGCGAATCCGATCGTCATCGATGGCGTGTTGTACGCGACCACACCCAAGCTGCAGGTGTTTGCGCTGAACGCTGCCACCGGCAAAGAGCTGTGGCGCTTTGACCCCAACAACGGCGCTGCCCCGCTCTCACGCATCCGACATCGTGGTGTGGTGGTGACCGGCGATCGCGTGATCTTCAACTATCGCAATCGACTTTACGCACTGGATCGCGCCACGGGCAAATCCATCGCCTCGTTTGGCACCAATGGCTGGGTAGACTTGCGTGCCGGTCTCGGAAGACCCGTCGAAGGGCTCTCGGTCAGTGCCAGTACACCGGGCGTCGTGTTTGAAGATGTCCTGATCATCGGGAGCTCTGTCCCGGAACAACTTCCCAGTGCGCCCGGCGACATTCGCGCTTACGATATCAAGACCGGCGCACTGCGTTGGAGTTTTCACACCATTCCACATCCGGGCGAGTTTGGGTACGACACGTGGCCGGCAGACGCGTGGAAAATTGCCGGTGGTGCCAATGCGTGGGCGGGGGTGACGGTTGATACGAAACGCGGTTTGGTCTTTGCCGCCACGGGATCGGCGTCGTACGATTTTTACGGCGCCAACAGACTGGGCGACAACCTCTTTGCCAACAGCGTACTCGCGCTGGATGCACGAACCGGCGCGCGCGTGTGGCATCATCAGGTGCTCAAGCATGACCTGTGGGATCGCGACCTTCCGGCAGCACCAACACTGGTGACGGTCACGCGCGACGGAAAGCCGGTGGATGCGGTCGCCCAGATCACCAAAACCGGTCATGTCTTTCTCTTCGATCGCGAGAAAGGCACGCCGCTCTTTCCACTTGAAGAGCGCAAGATGCCGCAAGTCGCGCTGTCAGGAGAACAACCGGCGGCGACGCAGCTCTTCCCCACGCTCCCCAAGCCCTTCGCGCGACAGGAGCTTACGAAGAACGATCTCACCACGCGCACGCCGGCCGCACACGCCGCCGCTCTCAAGACGTTCAACGCGTACAAGACCACGAATCCGTTTGATGCGCCGAACACCACAGGAACGATCATCTATCCAGGCGTCGACGGCGGCGGCGAGTGGGGCGGCCCCGCGTTTGATCCCACGACGGGACTGCTCTACGTGAACTCCAACGAGATGGCGTGGTTGCTGAAACTGGTCCCGCGCAGCGACGAATCACTCTATGCCGCCAACTGTGCGTCGTGTCACGGCGAGAAACGCACCGGGACAGCGATTGGTCCATCGCTCGAGAACATTATCGCCCGCCGATCACGCGAACAGATCGCGCAGATGGTACGCGAGGGCAGTGGCCGCATGCCCGCCTACGCCGGCGCAATGGACGGCGGCGCGATTAACGACTTGGTGAATTTCCTGGTCACAGGCAAAGACGCAACCGCGGCCACAGTCGGCACAACACCATATGCACTGCCGTATCGCACAGCATTCTTCGACATTTTCCTCGATCACCAAGGCTATCCGGGAATCAAGACCCCATGGGGCACCCTGAACGCGATCGATCTCAACACCGGCGCCACGCGCTGGGCGATCCCGTTCGGTGAATATCCCGCGCTCGCCGCGAAAGGCATTCGCAACACAGGTACCGACAGCTACGGCGGCGCAATCGTGACCGAGAACGGCCTGCTGCTGATCGCTGCGACTACATACGACAACAAGTTTCGCGCATACGACAAGCGCACCGGGCGACTGTTGTGGCAAACAACACTGCCGGCTGCAGGAAATGCGACGCCGTCGACGTATATGGTGGACGGGAAGCAGTACTTGGTGATCGCCTGCGGCGGAGGGAAGAACGGGGCGAAAAGCGGGGGGACGTACGTCGCGTTTGCGCTTCCTTGAGCTCAAGAGGTTTGAGAGGGGTACTGCGGGGGGTGAGGCGGTGAGGTGTGAGGGGGGGAAGGCGTGAGGCACATACAGGCGTGAGCTGTGAGCTCTGGGCTGTGAGGGCAGAGCGCCAGCTTGAGGCAGGAGGTTTGAGGCACTCGTTCTCACGCCTCATACCTTGTGCCTCATAGCTCGGGCCTCAGGCCTCAGGCAGGAGCTCTCACCTCACAGCCCAGAGCTCACAGCTCACGCCTGTATGTGCCTCACGCCTTCCTCCCCTCATACCTCACCGCCTCACACCCGCAGGAAACCCCCACCCGCTCCTGGCTTTTCCCGCAGTTCCTAGCGCCGCACCATTGTCCCGTCGAGAAGCGTCTGCCGCACCAAGGTCGCCTTCCCCGCCCGCTCCAACGCCGCCCACAGGCGCGCTACCGTTTCTCGGTCCACCAGTCCAGCCGGTGATCCACCGATCGCCGGCGTCCCCATGTTCTCGCTCGCGCGAAACGCATCGACAGCCGCGACGGTCTCCGTGGTCAGCAGGTTCGCCTCGCTCACCCGCGCCGACATCGTTTCGCCCTTCTTGTAGAATCCCAGCGCATTCAGCATCACCTTCAGCTGATACACATCGCCGCCGGAAAATTGCTCCAGCGTGCGATAGCCCAGCGTTTGAGAAACGGCGTCGTAGATGCGACGCAATTCGCCGAGTGGGTCGGGGTTCTCGCAAACGTTGATGTTCGCGGTTTGTCCGTCGGTACGACGAGACATGCCTGGACGGGAGTCGGCGACAACAACGGCCGCCGATGTGCGCAGGCCATGTCGCTTGTCGCCACCCAGTACGAAGCCGGCGTTGAGCGCGTCAATGAGCCGGTCTGCCAGGTGGCGCGGCGTACCTTCGCTGGCCTCGAAGTTCTTTGCCACTTCGGCAATCACCTCCGGACCGACGAGAATATTTCCTTGCGTGATGTAGTTCTTTCCGGCGCGATGGCCTGCCCATTGATTGGGCCGCGTGCCCGTATGCTGTGCCGAGCGTCCGTCGATGGCGATGACGCCAACCTGGCGTGACTGAAAGCCGCTGTCCGCCGCGAGTAAGCGTTTGAGCGCGACATCGGGCGCCTCGCCTTTGGCCAGCGCATCGAGGAGCTCGTTGCCGTACTCCGTTCGTGTGCTGGCCTGCGTGGCCACCGCGCCAACGCCTTTGCGCACCCACGGTACGCCATTGCCAACACACGGCACGCGCGTGGTTACGGCCACGCCCACTTCACCGGTGCGGGGATCGATGGCGGCAATCGAGAATGTGTGGAAGACCAGATCCTCGCGCCATGCGTACGGCTCTTGTGCGTGCGTTGCGGTGGGCGTGCTGGCGAGTGACGCCGAGGCCAGCATGATTACAGCGAGGGAATACGAAGAGAGGCGCACGTTAGTCCGATCCGTCGTTGACGACACGAAATGAGAACTGCTGCTGCACCAGTTGTCGCACGTGCACACCGGCCATCAGCGCCGGCCGGAACTTCATGCGCGGGAGCGCGGTGCGAACCGCCTCAGCAAAAGCGGGGTGAGTGGATTCGAGTGCAACGAACGTACTCACATCCGCTCGACCGTTGGTATCCACAACAAACGAGGCCAATGCGTAGCCGTTGATGCTCTTGGACAACAGCTCGGACGGGTACGCCGGTCCTTCGCTTGTCGAATCGCGCACGACCGTCGAATCAACCTCGACGTCGAAGTACGCTCGTGTTGGCTCCGCTTCCTGCGCCTCGCTGGCAACGCGTCCGTCCCCGCCGCTGTCGCGCGGCACCTCTGCCACGAGGGGGCGAGGCACATCAGACGTCGGGGCCTCTTCACCCGAGGGACGCAGCGCGCCGCCCAGCCCCACGTAGCTGAGCCGCTCTTCGACCGGTTGTGGGAATTTTCGCAGCAACGGCGCCAAAAACGTTGGACGCTCGTCCGGTTCGTCTGACCGCGGCGCTCGCGCCTGCCACGCGGAGACTCCGACAATCACGGCGCAGAACACGAGGACTTGACCGGTCACGCTACCGCCCACCACCAGACGGTGGGCGACGGACGCGGTCCTCCCAGACTCAATCAGTGTGAGACGAAGGTGCGCGAAGGCGGATGTCGTGGACATCAGTGGTCGTGAGCAGGAGTGTGCCGGTCCTGAATAAACCACCGAATCCGGAGCAGCGTCACTGCATCGGGACCACGTTCACGATCACCTTGCCGCGCGCCCGACCCTTCTCCAGGTATTCCACCGCCGCCGGCAGGTCGGCCATCGGGTAGCGACGGTCGATAATCGACGTGAGCTTGCCTGCCTGCATCAGGTCGCGCAGCACCCCCAAATCCTGTTGGTTCGTCGAGGCGAGCATGGAGACGACGGTTGGCGTGAGGAACGGCGAGACGACGAGCGCTTCAAGCGATTGGATGCCTGGCCCAATCCACCGATTGTCATTCGTGCCCCCGACAATCACACAGATCCCCGAGGGGGTCATGACGTTCGCGACGGAGCGTACGGAGTGATTGCTGACCAAGTCGATAATCACGTCAAATCGCTGCGTGCCTTTGGTGAAATCGTCCTTGGTATAATCGATCACGCTATCTGCCCCGAACGACTTCACCAAGTCGATGTTGCGGGTACTCGCCACCCCAGTCACGTGCGCACCGTACGACTTGGCGATCTGCACCGCGAAGCTCCCCACGCCGCCGGACGCGCCGTTGATCAGCACGTGCTGTCCGGCCTTCACCTGCCCTTTGTCGCGAACAGCCTGCAGCGCCGTCACGGCGGCAATACCGACGGCCGCTGCTTGCTCGAATGTTGCACTGTCGGGCATCTCCACGATGGCGTCGCGTTCGCTCATCGTGCTGAACTCGGCGAAGGTCCCGTCTCCAACACCGAACACACGATCACCGACCCTGAAGCGCGTCACCGCAGCACCGACAGCGGCAACCGTGCCAGCGAAATCAGAGCCGATCTTGTCATTCGTCGGCGCACCGATGCCTGACGAGAGGCGCATGACATATGGCTTGCCCCGCATGTAATGCCACTCCAGCGGATTGATCGAGACCGCATGGACTTTGACCAGGACCTCACTGTCCGTTGCAACCGGCTTACTGACATCGCGCATCTGCAATACCGTCGGTGACCCGTAGCAATCATAGCGATAGGCCTTCATTGTCGGCGACGTGGCGGCAGCAGGTGCCGTTGTTGGACACGCGGCGTCGTAGCTGACCGTCAGTCCCAACGCCAAAACGCCTACCGCCAACAACGCAGCCAATGTCCCCAACACTTTTGTCCGTCGGCGCATGTGCAGTCTCGTAGCGAAGGGCGATCGACGCCGGCGAACGGGCAGGACGGTCGCGCTGTCGACCGTGGCGTCACGTACTCGCTACGGAGCCGAGAGACGGCAGGTTTCTGGGTGGGACGAAATACTGGTCAGCGGTGCTCCACAGTGTTCAACGGCTCGCTATCGAAGGCCGCACGGGATCGACTACGGCGCAGAGCTGGTCACCCACGCCGTATACCACAGATCTCGCAGCATCTCCGCACCGGCAGCCAGGCGCGCCGAGGCAAACGCGCGCTGTTCCGGCGTGGTGGACTCCGGTTGGAACGTAGCCGTTTTATCCAGCAGGTACAGGTTATCGAGCTGCGCGAAGGTAGTTGCGAGGTAGCGCAGCACCGCGACGCGGACATTTGGAAACACCTGCGCGTCGTGCGTCATCGCCCCAAGCACGTCGGGCGCCTTGATATGCGACTGGACGTATGCCGACTCGAAGCGTCCGTGAAAACGGTTGTCCGTAGTGTAGCCCTTCGGATTATCGCCCACCCACCCGTTGTGATGTTTGGTAGTGTGGTGAGGATTCGAACCGTCAGCCACAAAGTGGCCAAGAATTCCGGCATCATCGATGATGCGCTGTTCAATCCACGCGCGCACCGTGGAGTCAGGCGCGATGCGCCACAGTCGAAAGTCATTGCGCAGACGTTGCACTTGTTCAATGATCGCGAAGGGCAAGAGCCCCATCGTATTGGGGGCGACCCCTGCCGGACGCAACGAGTCTGCGTAGGCCCAGCGATGCGGTGCCGCAAGCGCGGCGCGTAACACTGCGGTGTCTACCAGATCCATATCGATGTAGTGATCGGGCGACGTGCCGCCTTCGAGCGCCGGGTCAAGCCGACGTTCGACATTGGCCTTCCAGCGGTCCGGTTCCGGATTGAGATACGCAAGCTGCTGCGAGGCGGCACGAAAAAACGCCGGCATATCGCTCGGGAGCCGCTGCGCAGCCGTGAGGCCGATCAATCGATGCCCGGCGTCGCCCCACGCAGCTAATGTTGCGGGGACCACGGCGGTGAGCGCCACGACGGCCACGGCCAACGCTCTTTTCGTGGCAGCAGATGAAGACTGAAGAAACCGCACGTGCACCGCTCCGATCGGGGGACCGTCAACACGACCGTGCTGACCGTTGACACACGAGAGAAATATGACCCACCGCAAGCCGATTGCGCTCGTCTGCGACAGATCGTAGCCTTGCCGTTGCATTCTGATGGCGGACCGATCGTCCACCAGCACTTCCTACGCGCACCAACTCGCTGTGATACCACTGGGGAGCACACCAACCGGGACTGCCGAGGCAAGCTCGACTGACAGGGCTCACGTACCCAACCGTTGGCGCGTGCCGCTCGGCGCCGTGCTGGTGCACCTCTGCATCGGATCCGTGTATGCGTGGAGCACGTTAAACCGGCCTATGCAGCAGCTGTTCGCTGATCAACCGTGGTGGCTGCTTCCGCCGTACACCACCTTCACGACGGCGCTCGCCATGCTGGGCCTGAGCGCCGCCATCGGTGGACCGTGGGTCGAACGTCGCGGCCCGCGTGTCGCCGCGCGCGCCGCCGCGATGTTCTTTGGCGTTGGATTGGTGGTCGGTGGATTTGGGCTGTCTGCGCATCAACCGCTGCTTGTCCTGCTCGGCATGGGCGTCATCGGCGGCATCGGCTGTGGCCTGGGGTACATCGCGCCCGTCAGCACGCTGGTGAAGTGGTTCCCCGATCGACGTGGTATGGCTACCGGCATGGCGATCATGGGCTTTGGCGGCGGCGCGTTTATCGCAGGGTTTCTCAACGTCTTTCTCATTGCGCGCATCGGCATCGCGAACACCGTCATGGCGCTCGGTGTCGTCTATCTCGCGATCATGATGCTCGGCTCGACGCTGCTGGTGTCACCGCCTGCTGGTTGGTCGCCGCCGGGATGGCATGGTCGTGCGCAGGACGTGGCTGCGCGTACGACGGGCGGCCGCCATTCGATGATCGCGACGCAGAGCGTTTCGCGAAACGTGGCCGTACGCACCGGGCAGTTCGCGCTGCTCTGGGGCATCCTGTTCATCAACGTGACTGCGGGCATCGGCATTCTCGCACAAGCGTCGCCCATGATGCAGGACCTCTTTCAGCGCACGCCGCTGCAGGCCGCCGCGGTGGTGTCGTTCATCAGCATCTTTAATGCGTCCGGCCGATTTCTCTGGGCCTCGGCCTCCGACTATCTGGGGCGACGCAATACGTATCTCATCTTCTTCGCGCTGCAGCTGGTGCTCTTCCTGAGTATCCCGCGATTTGCCACACAGGGACAGTGGCTGCTCTTTCAGCTCAGCCTGTTCGCCATTTTCACGATGTACGGTGGAGGGTTTGCTACCATCCCCGCGTTCCTCGCTGACATTTTTGGTCCACAGAATGTGGGCGCCATTCACGGCGCGCTGCTGACCGCGTGGAGCGCGGCCGCGATTGCGGGGCCGCTGATCATCACCGAGCTGTCGAATCGCGCCAAAGCCGCGCTGCCCCCGGGCGGCGATCGCGTGCACATCTACGACGGGTCACTGCACATCCTGGCTGCGCTATTGGCACTCGGATTCGTGCTCACGCTGTGCGTACGCCCGCTCCGTGAGTCGTCGCGTGCTACCCGGTAAGTCGGCCGCGGTGCGGTCGCTGCTGCTCACGCGGCTGAAGCCCGCGCCTGTGCTGTCGTCATTGGTGATGCCATCATCGCACGAGGCAGACACGATCCAGTGCGCAATCAATGCACTGGTGCAGTCGCACGGACCGCTGACTATGCTGATGGTCCAGCACCCGCATCGTGTGGTTGCTGATCACCCACTGCTTACGCTCCCATGCGCCTCGCGTACACGATTCTGTATGTACCAGATGTCCCCGGCACCCTCGCCTTCTACGAGCACGCGCTTGGCCTCACCCGGCGCATTTTTTACACGAGGGCAACGATTACGCAGAGTTGGAAACCGGCGCAACCGGCCTCGCGTTCGCCGCCGAGTCGTTGACGTCGGAGATTGTCGACTTCGCACGCAATCGACCCGATGGGAAGCCGGCCGGTGCCGAGGTGGGGTTTGTCGCCGACGACGTCCCGACCGCGTTTGCGCGTGCCGTTGCTGCCGGTGCGTTGGCGGTGCAGCCGCCCACGCAGAAACCGTGGGGGCAGGTGGTGTCCTACGTTCGTGACTGCAATGGGTTCTTGGTGGAGCTCCGCACGGCTGTCGGGTAGTCGACGTGCGCAGGACGTGACGGCGTCCGAAATCGTTGTGTAAGTTGTCCTGACTACTTTACAAGGAGTTGCATGCTCGACGCGCAAGTAACCATCGAACAGTGGGAGCTCACGGAGCCCTTTGAGATCGCGCGCGGTGTCATCACCGCGCTGCCGGTCGTAGTCGTCTCCCTCACCGACGAAAACGGCCGCACCGGCTGGGCCGAGGCGGCAGGTGTGGACTATGACGGTGAAACGCCAGCCATGTTGCAGGCGCACATCGCGCAGGCCATGCCGGCGCTTGCAGCTGCTGCGACGCACGGAGTGATCAGCGCCGAAACGATCGCTACGCTGCAACAGATGCTGCCCGCCGGTGGCGCCCGCAACGCACTCGACTGTGCCCTGTGGGACCTGCGGGCGAAGCAATCCGGCGTACCCGCGTGGCAGAGTGCCGGGTTGCCAGAGCTGCGCCCGCTGACCACAGTATTCACGCTTGGACTGGGCACCGAAGCAGACACACGCCGCAAAGCGCGCGACGCACGGCATTTCCCATTGCTCAAACTCAAGTGCGACGGCGACCGACATGTCGATGTGGTGCGCTGGGTTCGCGAAGAGCACCCCACCGCGCGCATCGCGGTTGACGCCAACCAATCGTGGACACGCGACTTGCTCGAGCGAGTGCTACCGCAGCTGGCCGCACTCGGCGTGGAGATGGTGGAGCAACCCGTGCGTCGATACGAAGACGAGCAATTGCGCGGTCTGCGGTCGCCGCTACCGCTCGCGGCCGACGAATCCTGCACCGACCGCAGCTCTCTTATAGCGTTGGCCGAGTTTTACCAGTTCATCAACATCAAACTCGACAAGTGCGGCGGGCTGACTGAAGCGATCGCCATGGGCGACGAGGCGGTGGCTCGCGGGCTGCAGTTGATGGTCGGGAATATGTGCGGCACGTCGTTGGGCATGGCGCCGGCCTTTCTGGTCGGGCAGCGATGCGGCTACGTGGATCTCGACGGACCGTTGTTGCAGACGCGTGATCGAGCGTTCGCGATGGCCTGCGTGGACGGCGTGATGCAGCCGCCATCGCCGTCGCTGTGGGGTTGATCGGGTCCAGCAGGGACGGTCGCGTCGGAGGTCAACGTGCAAGGAGTCGCGGCCGTCCGATCGTCGCTAGCCGCGCGGCCTGGCGATGTACAGCGTGTGCATCGGCCCGGATGACACATGGGCGCGCACGCGCTCCGTCGTGATGGCCAGCCGCGCGTCTTGCAGTGCACCGACAAATTTCGGATCATCGCCCACCGACCAGTAAGCGATGACGCCGCCGGGGCGCAGTGCGGCTACCGTGTTGCGAATCCCCTGCGCGGCGTACAACCGCCGGTTCTCCGACATCAGCATCCCGTCAGGGCCGTTGTCGGTATCCAGCATGATGGCATCGAATCCCAGCGGATTTGCGCGCAGCACGTTCACTACGTCATCATGGACGACCTGCACGCGCGCATCCTGCATGGCGTCGGTTGATATCGCGTATTCCGGGTTTGTATTCCAGTCGATGACTTCTGCCAATAGCTCGGCCACGACGACCGTTGCATCGACACCCAGCTGCGCGAGTGCCGCGCGCAACGTGAACCCCAGCCCCAGTCCGCCGATCAGCACACGGGCGCCCGACACTTTATCCAACGCGCTGCAGGCGACCTCGGCCAGGCGATCTTCCGAGAGATGGCGACGGGTCGACATGAGTTCGACACCGTCGGCGCGAATAAGAAAAGCCCCATCGTGTCGGAACAGCTCCAGGAGCGTCCCTTCCGGGGTCTTCGCTTCGCCAAGTTTTTCGTACGGCTTCATCGCAGGAGCCCAAGCGGGCGGTTGTGTGAGAGTGAGCGCGTCTCCGCTTTCGGCGCGGATGGCGGGAGCGACCTATCGCAGAACGATAGTCGCATGCAGATCGCCGGGGGGCCGCTCGCGCTGTAACTTCGTCTATTGACGGGGCGTTTAGCCCCAAACACTCACGCGAGGAGCGACAAATGGAAGAGCAAGCCAGGGTCATCGCCGACGTGACGGGCACCGCACTGAGCGCAGATTCTTCGGCCTCCCCTTCCTGAGACTACGACATGACGATGCGTCTACTTCGCGCCGCTGCACTCGCCAGCGCACTGCCTTTCGCCACCGCACACGCGCAAGGCACACTCGCTGACTATCAACGCGCAGATTCCATCTCGGCGCGTGTAAACCCGCTCTTCATCGGCATGCCGACCGCGCCGGAGTGGCTTGACGCTACGTCTCGCTTCTGGTATAAAACCACGGTGGCTGGCGGAAGTCGCTGGACGCTTGTCGACGCCCCAACTCAGGCCAAGTCTGCGCTCTTCGACCACGCCAGACTTGCCACCGCAGTTTCGGTTGCGACAGGCGCTACGGTCAGCGCGCTCACGTTGCCCTTCACCGCACCGAACGCGAGCCTCAAGGTTGCGAAAGACCTCGCGTCGCTCACCTTCAATCGCGACTCCAGCGCCTATCGCTGCGACCTCGCGGCCTACGCGTGCTTGCGAACGGGAAGTGCCACGGTGAACGCGGAGCGCGGCGGTGGGCCCGGCGCGCGAAATGGTGATGCGTCCACTCCCGTTCGGTCGCCAGACGCCAAGTCCGAAGCGCTCGTCGTCAATCACAACATCGTCGTGCGAGCGGTGGGGACAACAGAACTGAGGGTGTTGAGCTATGATGGCATGGAAGGCGACGCCTACACTCTTAGCTCCATCCGCTGGTCGCCAGACTCCCGGAAACTTGCCGCCTTTCGTGTGCGCCCCGGCTATCGCCGCATGATTCCGTACGTCGAATCGTCGCCGTCCGATCAAGTACAACCCAAGCTGACCACGCGCCTTTACGAAAAGCCGGGAGATCCGCGTGATCGGCAACTGCCAGCGGTGTTCGCCGTTGCGTCCAAGCAGCAGTTCCGGCTTGACCCCACGTTGCTGCCCCACGCGTATGACCTGCGACGCCCGCAATGGCGCGCTGATAGTCGCGCCTTCACCTTCGAGTACAACGAGCGCGGGCATCAGCTGTATCAAGTGCTGGAGATGAATGCGACCACCAGCGCCGCACGCGTGGTGATTGAAGAACGTGAGGCGACGTTCGTGAGCAATTACTCCACGCTCTGGCGACAAGATGTGAACGACGGCGCCGAGATCCTGTGGATGTCGGAGCGCGACGGGTGGAAACACCTGTGGCTGTACGATGGAGCAACAGGTCGCGTAAAGAATCAAGTCACGAAAGGGGCCTGGGTGGTACGCGGCGTTGATACGGTCGATGTCGCGAAGCGGCAGATCTATTTCCGTGCCAGCGGCGTGTATGCGGGAAAGGATCCGTACCTCATGCACAGCTACCGCATCAACTTCGACGGAACCGGCATGGTGGCGTTGACGCAGGGCGACGGCACGCACACCCTCAGCTGGTCTCCCAACCGTGAGTACTACGTCGACACGTGGTCACGCGTCGACCAGCCGCCGATCATGGAACTCCATCGGGCGAGTGATCAATCCAGACTCGCTGAGCTCGAGCGAACCGACGTGACACTGGCGGAGAAGTCGGGTTGGCGTAGACCAGAGGTCTTCTCGGCAAAGGGGCGCGACGGCGTCACTGATATCTGGGGCGTCATCGTTCGCCCCTCGCACTTCGATCCGCGCAGGAAGTACCCAGTCATCGAAAACATTTACGCTGGTCCGCACGATCAGTTTGTTCCGAAAGCCTTCAGCGCGCAGGGTGGGATGCAATCGCTGGCCGAACTGGGATTCATTGTCGTGCAGATGGATGGCATGGGGACAGCCCAACGGTCAAAAGCGTTTCACAACGTGGCGTGGAAGAACATTGCCGACGCCGGATTTCCAGACCGCATTTTGTGGCATCAGGCCGTCGCTTTGAAATACGCCTACTACGACATTACGCGCGTCGGAATCTACGGCACCTCGGCGGGCGGTCAAAACTCCACCGGCGCACTGCTCTTTCATCCGGAGTTCTACAAGGTTGCCGTCTCGGCTGCCGGGTGCCATGACAATCGTATGGACAAGATATCGTGGAACGAGCAGTGGATGGGATACCCGGTTGGTCCTGAGTACGCGGCATCGTCGAACGTCGACAACGCGGCCAGGCTGCAGGGACATCTGCTGCTGGTGGTCGGCGAGATGGACACGAATGTCGATCCGCAAAGCACCATGCAAGTGATCAACGCACTGGTGAAGGCCAACAAGCAGTATGACTTCGTGTTCTTGCCGGGGGCGGGACATACCAACGGTGGCCCGTATGGAACGCGGGCGCGGAACGACTACTTCGTGCGCCACTTGATGGGCCGTGTACCACCCGACTGGAACCAACTGGCGCAGGTCGGCGTGAGCGTGCCGGGTACGGTGCCCGGCAGTGACCTGAATTCGGCCGATTGGCTTGATGTGCCGTCGGCAGAGGGACCGGTGCGCGTCGAAGAGATCTGGC
>Ga0105046_10011182_pt1 | contig 13974 bp, 11 predicted proteins | sample MAT03_FD_78385 | JGI IMG/M metagenome (GOLD analysis project Ga0105046, IMG submission 78385) | Freshwater microbial communities from Lake Fryxell liftoff mats and glacier meltwater in Antarctica - MAT-03 (megahit assembly) | ecosystem: Environmental > Aquatic > Freshwater > Ice > Liftoff... | reverse complement strand
CGGGGGGGGGGGGGGGGGGGGGGGGGGGGGGGGGGGGGGGGGGGGGTGGGGGGGGGGGGGGGGAGGCCGCAGGGGTAGGCGGACGATGCCCCAACCGGGGGGGTGCCCTCGGCGTGAAGATGGTCGTCGGGATGGGGAACGGGCGCGGGCATTCGGAAGGGCGGAAGGCAACGGGTGTGCCGGAGGCTGCGGGGGCGTCCCGGGGGCGTGCGGGGGGTCGGAGGGGGGGTGGGGCGGTGGGGCGGATGCCACCGGGCGGGAGGGGGAGGCGGGGAGGTGTCAAATCGGCAGGCCGTCCGGGTGCCAAGGGTCGGCCGTCTTCGGCAGGCCCGCGGGGCTCGCGGAGGGGGCGGGGTTCGGCCCACGCACAGGCGGAGACCCCGTGCGGCGGGCGGGGGCTTCGCGCCGATAGACGAGGATGCTCCGGTATGCAACCCCCTTCCGCTATACCTCGCGCGAGACCAAGGCGATGTACGTCGCCCAGAAGTACGCCCCGCTGCTGACGGCGGGGGTGCTGGACGTCGGGTGCTGGGAGTCGCGTCTTCGGCCGCTGCTGCCGCCCACGGCTCGGTACGTGGGTGTGGACATGCTGCCGGGGGCGGATGTCGTGCTGAACCTGGACCGCGACGACCTGCCCTTCGCCGACCGCTCGTTCGACACGGTGCTGTGTACAGACGTCCTCGAGCATCTGGACCGGTGCCACCGCGTCTTCGACGAGCTCTGCCGCGTCGCGGGCGGGCACGTGATCGTGGCGTTGCCGAACCCGGCGATGAACTTCCTGATGGCGCTGCTGGAGGGGTCGGGAGGGCGGCTCAAGCACTACGGACTGCCGGCCGAAGCACCGGCCGACCGGCACCGCTGGTTCTTCGGCCACGAGGACGCGGAGCGGTTCCTGACCGAGCGTGGCGCGAAGAACGGGTTCGCGCCCGAGCAGATCGACGCGGAGAGCGTGTGGAGCCCGCCGCGGCTGGAGGTGGACGGGCGGAACGTCTTCGACCACCCGAACCTGAGGCGCGGCACGCTGTGGGCGGTGCTGGCGCGGCGCGATCTCTGACGAGGCGCACGCGGGCCGACACGGGCCGACACGGGCCGACGCATCGTTCGGTATACACTCGGCGTCATGAACACCGCCCACATCCTGCTCGGACTCATCGCCGCGCTCGCGTTGGGTGGTGTCGGCTGGCTCCTGGTCGTCCGTGGCCGGTTGATTGCGCAGGTCGTCGCGTCCGAGGGCCTGTCGGTGCGCGCCGAGGAGGAGCGGTCCCGATTCGCGGCCGGGGCGGAAACGCTGCGGGCGGATCTGGACGCAGCGCGGGCGGACCTCGCGGCGCAAGCCCTGGCGCTGGAACGGGCCAGGGGGGACGCGACGCGGCAGGAGGAGGTGATGGCCGAACGGCTCCGCGCCGCCGACCGGCGCGAGGCGGAGTTCCGCGAGCAGGCCGCGCGTCGCGACGAGCAGATGGGCGAGCGGTTCAAGGCGGCCGCGGCCGAGACGCTGCGGTCGGCCAAGGCGGACTTCCTGCAACTCGCCGAGCAGCGGCTGGCGACCCAGCAGCAGCAGTCGGTGGCCGACCTCGACCGCCGGCGCGAAGCCGTGGACCAACTCGTGAGGCCCATCGGCGAGACGCTCAAGCGCACCGACGACAAGCTCGCCGCGCTCGAGAAGGAGTGGGCCGCGGACCGGGCCGGCCTCGCCGAGCAGATCCGCGGCATGAGCGCCGCGGGCGAGAGCCTGCGGGCCGAGACGCACCGCCTGGCCAAGGCCCTGAGCAAGCCCGAGGTGCGGGGCCGCTACGGCGAGATCCAGCTCCGGCGCGTCGCCGAGCTGGCGGGGATGGTGGCGTACTGCGACTTCTGCGAGCAGGCGAGCCAGCGCGACGACGGCGGTCGGCTGCTGCGGCCCGACATGGTCGTGCGCCTCCCCAACGACCGCGTCATCGCGGTGGACGCCAAGACCAACACCTACGCCTACCTCGAGGCCATCGACGCCAAGACCGACGTCGAGCGCGACGAGTGCCTCGACCGCTTCGCCCGCCACGTCGCAGATCAGGCGCAAGCGCTCTCCAAGAAGGGGTACTGGTCAGAGCTCGACGGCTCGCCGGACTTCGTCGTCATGTTCATCCCCGGCGACCAGTTCCTCGACGCCGCCCTCGCCCGGCGGAGCGACCTGCTCGACAAGGCCGCGGAGCAGAACGTGATCCTCGCCAGCCCCGCGACGCTGATCGGGCTGCTGCGGGCGGTGGCGGTGGGGTGGCGTGAGAAGCGCGTCGAGCAGGAGGCCAAGGAGCTCTTCGCCCTGGGACGCGAGCTGCACGACCGCGCGGCGACGGCGTTCGGCTTCGTCGCCCGGATGGGCGAGTCGCTCGACACTGCCACGCGCCGGTACAACGACCTCGTGGGCAGCCTCGAGTCGCGGTTCCAGCCCACCCTCCGCAAGTTCGAGGAGGCGGGGGTCAAGAGCGGCAAGGAGATCGCCGCCCCCGTCCGGATCACGATCCCGGTCCGCCCCATCGAGCGGCTGGCGCTCCGACCTGGCTCGGTCGACGGCCATCCCGACGGCGCGGTCGGATGATCGGGCGGGCCGCCGCGTGGGCCGCCGGGGCCGCGGCGTGGGCCGTCGGTCCGGCGTGGATCGCGTGGCGAGCGCGTAGCCTGCACGCACGGGCCCGTCCGCTGACCGCGCCCGAGCGGGCGCGGCACGCGGCCCACTTCTCGCCCGCGATGCTCGTCCGCGTCCGCGTCGCGGGCGTGCGGGTGATCCATCTCGGTCCGCTCGCCCAGGCCGCCGCCCGCCTCTTCCCGCTCGTCGTGACCCGCCCCGTCGGCCTCGCCCTCGCCGACCTCGTCGTCCTGGGTGACGTCGCGGGTCCGAACCCCGGCCACGGCGCCGACCACCCCGCCGATCACGACGCCGACCCCCGCGCCGTCCTCTTCCACGAACTCGTCCACGTCGCCCAGTTCCGCATCCTCGGCGTCCCCGGCTTCTGCCACGCGTACATCCGCGGCTGGGCGCTCGCCCGGTGTTGCTACGCCGACATCCCGCTCGAACGCGACGCGTACGAGTTGCAGGCGTGGTTCCTCGCCGGCCGCGCCTTCGACGCCGAGGCCGAGGTCGCGCGGCGAATCGCGAGCCGGCGATGATCGTCGTCGCTGCGCCCGCCCCGCACCCGAGCGTCCCGGCCCGCGTCCACCCTCCGCTAGGCTCCACCCCGTGCCGACCACCGATCCACCGCCCGACTCCTCTCCCGTCGCGGCACCCGCCGGGCCGACCGCCGTCCCCGCCGACCTTCCCCGCCGCGTCGGCTTCTGGGGCGCCGCCGCCGTCATGGTCGGCGTCATGGTCGGCAGCGGCATCTTCAAGACGCCCTCGTCGATCGCGCAGTCCCTCGACAGCCCGGCCCTGATCCTCCTCCTCTGGACCGCGGGCGGCCTCCTCGCCCTGTGCGGCGCGCTCACCTACGCCGAGCTCGCCACCATGTTCCCGCGCTCGGGCGGGGTCTACGTCTTCCTGCGCGAGGCGTACGGCCGCTGCGTCGCCTTCGTCTTCGGGTGGTCGTACATGCTCCTGGTCAAGCCCCTCGCCGCGGGGGGCATCGCCGTGATCTTCGCCGAGTCGCTCAACCAGCTCCTTGGCACCGCCCTGGACCCCCGCGCCCTCACCTGCGCCGCGCTCGCCGTGCTCACCGCCATCAACGTCTGGGGCGTCCGCGAGAGCACCCGCCTGGCCATGGTCCTCACCGGGTGCAAGGCCCTGGCTTTGGGCGCGATCGTCGGCCTTGGCGTCGCCCTCTTCCGGGGCGACGGCGCGAACCTCGTCCCCGGCCCCGCGCTCACCGTCGGCGGCGTCTCCCTCGTCAACGCCGTCGTCCTCGCCATGACCGCCGTCCTCTGGACCTACGACGGCTGGTCCGACGTCGGCGCCATCGCCGGCGAGGTCGAGCGCCCGAGCCGCACCCTCCCCCTGATCTACCTCATCGGCACCGCCGCCGTCATGGCCCTCTACCTCGCCGTCAACGCCGTATTCATGTGGTACGTCCCCCTCGCCGAGATGAGGGCCGACGCCCGCGGCACGGTCGCCCCCATCGTCATGACCCGCCTGCTCGGCCCCGCGGGTGGCGTCGCCGTCACCGTCCTCGTCATCGTCTCGACCCTTGGCTCCACGCACGGCTCCATCATGACCGGCGCCCGCGTCACCTTCGCCCAAGCCCGCGACGGCCTGCTCTTCCGGTTCCTCGGGCACGTCAGCCCGCGCTTCGAGACCCCCGCCGTCGCGCTCTGGATCCAGCTGGCCCTCTCCTGCACCGCCGTTCTCTTCCTGGGCACCTTCGAGAAGCTCGCGGGCGGCTTCGTCTTCACCATGTGGATCTTCTACGGCCTCGCCGGCGCCGCGATCTTCATCCTCCGCGCCCGCCGCCCCGATGCGCCCCGCCCTTACCGCTGCCCCGGCTACCCGGTCATCCCCGCCGTCTTCGTCCTCGCCTCGCTCGTCATGACCATCCTGTCGATCGCGCAGGACCCAGCGGGCACCCTCCCTTGGTTGGGCGTCCTCGCGGCGGGCGTCCCGGCGTACTTCATCTGGGACGCCCTCTCCCGCCGCGCCCAGTCGAAACTCACCCCGCCGGGGCCCCCGCCGTCAGCAGCATCCTGACCGGGTCGAGCGTGGGCACGATGCGCGTCGTGTCGACCGCCGCCGCGAAGTCGATGTCCGCGCCGAGCCCGAGCCGGACCAGCTGCCGCCCGCCGCGGCTCTCGTGCAGGAACGCCCGGATCCGCTCCGGGTCGCCCATCACATCGGCCGCCACCCATCGGGCCAGCCGCGCCGTGTCGTCGTCCCCCATCCCGACCCCGCGGGCCTCCAGAAGCCCGGCCAGCGCCCCCGCGACCAGCACGTCGTCCATGCTCACCACCCCGTGCGTCCCCGCGCAGAGCAGGTGAACATCGCGACCCGCCGCGTCGAGCGCTTCGGCCGCGGCGTCCAGGTTGTTCAGGCACGCGACGAGCACGACCCCCGCGCCCCGGGCGTGCAAGAGCGCCGCCGTCCCGTTCGTCGTCGTGATCGCGACCGTCCGCCCCGCCACCGCCGAGGGCGTGTACTCGCCGGGAGAGTTCCCCAGCCCAAACCCCTCGATCCGCACGCACGCCCGCTCGCCCCCGAGCACCACGCTCCCCGCCGCCGCGGCGTCCCGCACCCGCCGCGCATCCGACGGCTCGCCGCACGGCGCAACCGCGCCCGCCCCCGCCCGCAGCGCCTGCACGATCACCGTCGACGCCCGCAGTACATCGATGACGGCCACGGCGCCTCCCCCGAACGCGGCGGCCGGGACGTGGGCGGGAATCAGGTGGACCCGAGTCGACGGCATGGCGGCAATCCGGAATCGCGCGGTCGGCGGAGGGACAAAGCCGGTATGGCAGCCGAAGGCGGTCGAGCGATCGGGCGCGACGCGCGCCGGTAGAGGCCGAGCAACCATACCCCGCCGGGAGTCTCTGTGGAGAAGCTTTGTGGGCCCGATCGACACGCTGCTCATGCAGGTCCTGAGCGGCCGGTCCGACGCCGGTGTCCGGTTCGACGACCTCTGCCGGTGATGACCGCTCTCGGCTTCGCATAGCGCACCAAGGGCGCGCACCATGGTTTTGTCCGTCCTGACGTCGTCGAGATCGTCAACCTTCAGCCGCTGCAGGGCGGAAAGACCAAGCCGTATCAGGTTTGGCAGGTTCGCAATTGATCACCCGGTACAAGCTCGGAGAGCAGTCGTGAAGTACGAAGTGATCATCTACTGGAGCGAGGACGACGGCGCGTTCATCGCCGAGGTCCCGGAGCTTCCGGGGTGCATGGCGGACCGCGCGACCAAGGCCGACGCCCTGTTCGCGGTGGAGGTGATCGCGCAACAGTGGATCTAGACCGCCACGGCGTTGGGTCGACCGATTCCGCAGCCTCGCGGCCACCTCATGTTCGCGTGACCGGCGACCTTGGCACCCGTGGCCTCACGCCATTCCGGTCACGCCGGCCGCGGCATCGCCCCCGGCGGCAACTCCGGCGCCGGCTCCGCGCGCAGGGTGGGGGTGTCCCCCGGCGCCCGCTTCCGCGCCGCCTCGCGCTCCAGCAGTTCGCTCACCGAGGGCTTGGTCAGCATCTGCCCCGCCATCAGCCGCTCGACGTCGTCGGAATTCAGCGTCTCGTACTTGAGCAGCGCCTCGGCCACCGCGATGACCTTGTCCCAGTGTTCCTCGAGCAGCCGCTTGGCCTCGGCGAAGGACTCGTCGACGACCCTCCGGATCTCCTCGTCGATCAGCCGCGCCGTGTCCTCCGAGTAGTCGCGCTCCGCGACGTACATCTCCTTCGTGTCGCTGGGGGCGTAACGGACGAAGCCCAGCCGCTGGCTCATCCCCCACTGGAGCACCATCGCCCGGGCGAGGCTCGTCACCTGCATGATGTCCTGGGAAGCGCCGCTGGAGGCGTCGCCCATCGCCTTCTCCTCGGCGATCCGCCCGCCGCAGAGAATCTTCATCTCCGCCAACAGCCACTTGAGGGAATACCCCATCCGGTCCTTCTCGGGCAGCGAGAAGGTCGCGCCCCCCGAGCCGCCCCGCGGGATGATCGTCACCTTGTGCAGCGGGTCGGCCGGCAGCAGCCGCTGCAGCACCGCGTGCCCCGCCTCGTGGTAGGCGACGAGGCGATTCTCGTCCTTCTCGCGGACGCGTCCCTTCTTGGAACGGCCGAACTTGACCTTGTCGCGGGCCTCCTCGAGATCGTCCTGCTCGACGTGGTCCTTGTTCAGCATCGTCGCCGCGATCGCCGCCTCGTTGATGATCGCCGCCAGGTCGGCGCCCGAGAACATGGGCGTGCCGCGGGCGATCCGCTCGAGGTCGACGTGCGGTGACAGCTTCACCTTCCGCGCATGGACCTTCAGGATCTCGACCCGGCCCTTGAGGTCGGGCAGCGGCACCGTCACCTGCCGGTCGAACCGGCCCGGCCGCACCAGCGCGGGGTCCAGCACGTCAGATCGGTTCGTCGCCGCGATCACGATCACCCCGTCCGCCGGGGCGAACCCGTCCATCTCGACCAGGATGGCGTTGAGAGTCTGCTCGCGCTCGTCGCTCCCGCCGTGGTTGAACCCCGACCCGCGCCGGCGGCCCACCGCGTCGATCTCGTCCAGGAAGATGATGCAGGGTGCCGAGTCCTTGGCCTGCTTGAAGAGGTCGCGCACGCGGCTCGCGCCCACGCCCACGAACATCTCCACGAAGTCCGACCCCGAGATCGAGAAGAAGGGGACGTCCGCTTCCCCCGAGATCGCCTTGGCCAGCAGCGTCTTGCCGCACCCCGGATCGCCCACCAGCAGAACGCCCCGCGGGATCCGCCCGCCCAGCTTGGTGAACTTCTTGGGGTTCTTGAGGAACTCGATGATCTCGCCGACCTCCTCCTTCGCCTCCTCGATGCCCGCGACGTCGGCGAACGTCACCCCGGTCATCTCCTTGTTCATCGTGCGGTGGCGCGACTTGCCGAAGGACCCCAGCATCCCCGCCCCCGCCCCGGCGCTCTTGAGCCCGCGCGACACCAGGAACCAGATCAGCAGCACCAGCAGGATCAGCGGCCCGAAGACCACCAGGAACTGGCCCCACGGCGAGGTCTGCTGGAACGTCGCCCGGTTTCCCGTGATCTCCATGATCCGCTCGGTCACGACGCTCCCGGCCCGCGTGTTGAGCGGGATCATCACCGTCGTCGCCGTCGGGCTGTCGGGCCCCGGCAGCCGACGCGCCGTCACCACCGCGTCCTTGATGACCACGCTGTCCTTGTCGATCTGCGACTCGAACATCGACGCGAACTGGTCGAGCGTGACGCGCTCGCCCCGCGCAGGGGCGTTGAACATCATGTAGAGCAGCATGCACAGGATCGCCACCGAGACCAGCCCGAAGACCCCGCGACCGGGCAGCATCGGCGTCCCGTTCGGACGCTTCCCGTCCCCCGGCGGCGGCGTCCCCTCCGGGCCGCGCCCCGATCGCCCTCGCCGCGGCCGCTCCTCGGCCATCGCTTTGACGAGCGCTCCCGACGAGCGGTCCGGCCCCCCGGCTCCGCCGGTAGGGTCAGTCACGGTGATCTTTCCGGTCGTCGGGGCCGTCGTCGGGGGTGTTGGATTCATGGTGTTGGGGCGGGCGCGACGCCCGATCCTGATCTTCGGCGTGCGGCCGGTTCGGATGCACCCGCGGCGGGCACCGCGGCGTCGAAAGACCGTCGGGCACGAGCGGGGCCGATCCAGAGGGGACTCCAAAAGGTAGGCCCCCGACCGCCCCTAGCCACGACGGCCTGGCCCTCCTCACGATGCGCGGATTTGAAAGAGTGGTGTCGGACACCACCTATACGAACGCCGCACCCCCCGGGATCGAGCCTCCCCCGAAAGCACCCGACGGTCGCGCCGCAGCCCGCCCCGTTCAGCCCGCCCTGGGGAACCCCCCTCACCACGTCGACCGGAGTTCCGCCACCAGATCCCGCGCCAGACGCGAGATCGCCCCGTGCTGTCCCACCTCGAGCCGCTCAGCGCTCGGCCGCGCGGGCACGAACGTGTCCGTCGCCGAGAACCCCCGCCGGCTCACGAGCGTCTCGCCGCTCCGCCCGTCCTTCCAGTCGAAGTCCACCGTCACCTGGTACGACTGCTCCTGGACCAGCCCCGTGGTCCGCTCCACCGACAGCGTCGCCAGCCGCGCCCCCGTGACCACGCCCGTCAGCCGCGTCTGCGCATCCCCCGCGCCGACGACCCGCACCCCTCCGGTCCGCTGCAACTCCTTGATCACCGCCTCCGTCAGTTCGACCTCCACCCCCGGCGCCCCCGTGTAATTGTCGAAGACCGGCACCGAGACCGTCCGGATCCCCTCGCCGAAGGTCGACCGCGTCGAATACCCCTTCGACGGGTCGGCCGCGCACCCCGCGCTCAGCCCCACCGCCCCCGCGCCCGCCCCGATTCCCCACAGGATCCCCCACGGGGCAACCCGCGCGACGCACCGCCCCCCCCGCCCCATCACCGCGGCACCCCCGACGGCATCGCGCCCGGCACCCCCGACGGCGTCGTCGGTCCCGGCGGCGACGGATTCGGCACCAGCGGCGCGCTCCCGCTGGCCGACACATCCCCCGACGGCGTGGGCACCCCCGGCGCCTGCACATCCCCCGCCAGCGGACTGTCCGCCGCCCGCGATGCCTCCCCACCCACCTCCGCTCCGTCCCCCGCCCACCCGCGCGCCCCGATGATCCGCAGCGCCTCCTGCGCCGCCGCCGTCAGCGGGTGCCGCCTCACCAGCCGCACCAGGTGCACCTTCGCCGACACCGGATCGCCCCGCTTGAGGTACCAGCGCGCGACCCCCAGCGCCTGCGCCGCCGCCGATTCGTCCAGCCGCGTCACCAGGGCGTCGCTGAGGCCGTCCCGGGCCGCCTCCGCCGGAAACTCCTGGCGATACGCGTCGATCTGGTACGTCGCGTCGATCAGCCCGCTCGCGTCGTACGCCGGCCCCTTGAACTGCGCGATGTTCGCGTAGATCCGCCGCTGCATCGCCTCTTGCCGGCGGTCGCTCGTCGGGAAGATCCGCAGGAAGACGTCGTACGTCGTCGCCGCCGACCGCAAGTCCCGCGTCCGGTAGTAGTACCCCGCCAGCTCCAGCACCGCCCGCTCCGCCAGCCGGCTTCCCGGCAGCCGCTCGTTGATCCTGAGGATGATCTCCTCCGCCAAAGGCGTGCCGTCGTCGATGCGGAACCCGAACGCCCGCTTCCGCAGCCCGTTGAGGTACCGGATCGCCGTCGCCAGCTCCCTCTCCAGCGCGGGCACGAACGAGTCCGACTCGGGGTGGCCCTTCACCACCCGCTCGTAGTCGTACAACGCCTTGAACTCCCGCCCCGTCGCCGTCCGCGCATCCCCCCGCAGCAGATACGCCTCCGCCAGGTCCGGGTGGTCCGTCCCCTCGTGCTCCTCCAGGAAGGGGTTCAGGAGCTTCTCCGCCGCCTCCGCCCGCCCCTCCGCCAGCAGCCGCCGCGCCGACCCGACGATTGACCGGTCCCCCTCCCCGCTCCGCGCAACCTCGCGCTCGCGCACCACCACCTCGTCCTGCGCGAACGCCGTCGCCCCCGCCCCCGCAAGGACCACCCCCGCCAACACGATCGCGCGCACCCTCATGCCCGCAGGATACCGCCCCGCCCGCTCCGACGAGCCCCGAGCGTCACCGACCGGGACGCCGCACCCCGCCGCAACGAGCCCCGAGCGTGCGCGAGTGGGACGCCCGCCGCAACGAGCCCCAGCGTCAGCCAGTGGGCCCTCTTCGCTCCCCACCCTCTCGCCCCACCCCTCCAAAAAAAACGCCGGGGCACAGTTGTGCCCGCGGCGTTGGACTTGGGCAAATTTTCACCCGGCCATCCGGGCCCAACTCAAACCATCGAACGAACGGGCCGCCGTCTCCCCTCAGCATCATCCCCAACGCCCGCCCCGCCCAGCGCTGCAAGCGCATCCGCAGCCACCTTCGCAGGCCCCCCATCGCTCAGAACTGCGCGGCGTCCACCGGCGGGCACACACTCCGCCGGCTCCTCGCCGCCACCCCGCGCGACCTAAGTCCCTACAGGAAACAGACTAACCCACGCCCCGACGGATGCCACCCCAAGCGGAAATTTCCGCACAGGTTGAATAATCATCCTCAAATTCGTGCCCGTCAGCCATTATTCCTGGCGAACACCGAGCGAACCCCCATCCGGGTGACGCCCTCCCCCGGGGATAGAGTCCGCTCGACCTTGACCCCGCTCCGGCCGACTTCGCCCCTCCCTATGGATAAGAAGGACCCACTTTGCGGCACGACGTCGTCATCACCGGCCTGGGTGCCGTCTCTCCCCTCGGCGTCGGCGTTCCGGCCTACGCCGCGGGCCTCCGCGCCGGCCGCTCCGGCATCCGCCCGTTGGGCTTCGCCGACGACCGCATCAAGTCCTCCGCCTCCGCCCAGTGCCCGGACTTCGATCCCACCTCGGTCCTGACTCCCGCCGACCTCACCCGCGTCCCCAAACTCATCCCCATGGCCCTCGCCGCCGCCCGCGAGGCCGCCGCGCAGGCCCGCCTCCCCATCGCCGAGGCCCTGGGCCGCGACGCCTCCCGCGCCGTCGGCCTCGTCCTGGGCACCGGCGGCGGCGGCATCGACTTCACTCTCAGCCAGGCCGACGCCGGCCACCACGGCCGACGCCCCTCCCTCTGGACCATCACCAACGCCACCCACGGCAACCTCGCCGGCGAACTCTCGATCTCGCTGGGCTTCCGCGGCCCCTCCCTCTGTGTCTCCACCGGCTGCGCCTCCTCCAGCGACGCTTTCGGCATGGCCCTCGAAGTCCTCCGCGGCGACCGCGCGGGCGCCCCCGACACCATCCTCGTCGTCGGTGCCGATGCCCACGTCCGCTGGGAGACCCTCCTGGGCATGGAACTCCTCCGCGTCATCTCGACCCGCGACTTCCGCGCCGACCCCGCCGCGGCACCCACCGCCTCGCGCCCCTTCGACAAGTCGCGCGACGGCTTCATCCTGGGCGAGGGCGCCTGGGCCGTCGTCCTCGACCGCCTCCCCGCCGCCCGCCGGCGCGAGGCCCGCCCCATCGCGCGGGCCGCCGGCTACGCCGCAACCTGCGACGCCTTTCACCGCGTCCGCCCCGACCCCGACATGGTCGAGTCCGCCCGCGCCATGACCCTCGCCGCCCAGGACGCGGGCCTCCATCTGGAAGAGATCCAGACCGTCCACTATCACGGCACCTCCACCCAACTCAACGACGCCCTCGAGACCGTCGCCGTCAAGCTCGCCTTCGGCGATCACGCCCCACGCCTCGCTGGACACAGCGTCAAGGGCGCCATCGGCCACCCCCAGGGCGCCTGCGGCATGGCCGCCCTCGTCGCCACCCTCGCCGGCCTCACCTCCGCCGACACACCGGCCGGTGTCCCGCCCGCGCCCTTCATCCCCCCGACAATCAACCTCCACACCCCCGACCCCGCCTGCGATCTCGACTACACCCCCAACACCGCCGCGCCCACCCAGGCCACGACCGCCCTCATCAACTGCCTCGCCTTCGGCGCCAAGAACACCGCGATCGTCGTCCAGACCCTGCCCTGACTTCTCCCCCCCGGCGGAGCCCCGCCCGTCAGGAAGCGGTCCTACCCCTCGCGCCAACCACGGCCCTTGCGCTCAGGAGTTTCAACGCAGAGGACGCAGATAGGACGCCAGAAGACTTCCGCGTTGAACGGGCTTTGGGTTGCGCATTCGCGCCACGGACAGGACCGCTCCCTCACGGTCGCGGCTCCGCCGGAACCGGGCGCCGCATCTTTGCACGACTCTCGCGACTCCTTCCCTCACCCCTCGAACGATCCCGCACCCCCGGGACCTCATCCATGCACACCCTCGCGCTCCTCGCCGCCCACCTGGCCCTCGCCCAGCCGACCACACCACCCCCCGCGCCGCTCGACACTACAGCCGCCATCACCGCCGCCCTCGACGACCCCGCCCGCACGCTCACCAAGGACGAGCTCGCCGCCGCCGCGCTCGTCGCCCGGACCGCGAGCGACGCCGCCCCGACCGCCGCGGCACTCGTGACCCTCCGCGCCGACCTGGCCCGCATCGCCGGCTCGCGCGACGAGGCCCGCGACCTCTACGCCCGCGCCGTCGCCCTCGACCCCGCGAACGCCCTGCTCCGCGAGCGCCTCGGCACCGCCATCTTCTCGGCCATGCGCGGGGGCGCGAGCCTCGCGATGCTCGGCAAGGCCGAGACCGCCATGACCGAGTACAAGCGCGCCCTCGAGCTCGACCCCACGCGCATCGAGCCCCGCATCGGCATGGCCAGCTTCTACGTCATGGCTCCCGCCATCGCCGGCGGCAGCTACAAGAAGGCCCGCCAGCAGGCCGCGGATCTCCTCGCCCTCAACACCCCCGCCGCCACCAACGCCGGCCGCCTCGTCGAGGCCCTCATCGCCCAGCACCGCGAGGAGTGGTCCGACATGACCGCCGCCTACGAGGCCGCCCTCGCCGCGTCCCCCGATCCCGACAACCCCGCCGCCGACGCCACCACCCTCCGCGCCTACGCCCTCGCGCTCCTCCGCGTGAAGGAAGACCCCAAGGCCGCCCTCCCCGTCACCCTCCGACTTCGCGCCGCCGCCCCCCCCGCCGACCCCATCCCCGACGCCCTCCACGCCGAAGCACTCGCGGGCCTGGGCCGCCACGCCGAGGCCGCGCCGATCTTCGAGTCCGTCCTCGCCCGCCTCCCCGAGGCCCGCCTCTCCCGCTACGGCGCCGCCGCCAGCCACGCCGCCCTGGGCGACAAGACCCAGGCCATCGCCCACTACGAGGAATTCCTCCGCCGCTTCCCCACCGACAACAAGGCGGACGGGGCCAAGAGCGCCCTCAAGAAACTCCGGAAGAAGTAGCCCCCACGCCCGACGCCCCCTCTTCGCCCCCGAGGGGCGCCGGAACATAGCCACGGGTGAAGCGACGCCGCTCGGAGCGTCGCGCAACCCGTGGTACCAGAGCATCGCAATCTAACTGCCCCGGAGGGGCAGTAGACCGGTCGAAACACCGACTCATCTCCGAACCCATGCTCCATCATCCCCTCCGGGGCGTTTCGCGCTCGCCCAGTGCGGTGTCTCGTGCCGAGTGCCGAGTGCCGAGTGCCGAGTGCCGAGTGCCGCGCATATCCTTGTTCAAACGCCCAAGGACCCCCCCGATGCCCACCCGCCCCGACCCGTTCAACTGCCGCGCCACCCTCACGACCAAGGCCGGGAAGTACGTCTACTACGACCTCAACGCCCTCGTCCGCCAGAAGGTCGGGCACGTTGGGCGCCTTCCCTTCTCGATTAAGGTCCTGCTCGAGTCGATGCTCCGCAACCTCGACGGCTTCATCGTCACCGCCGACGACGTCGCGGGCCTGGCCAACTGGAACGCCAAGGCCCCCGTCAAGGAAGAGATCCCCTTCATGCCCGGCCGCGTGGTCCT
>Ga0105046_10011178_pt1 | contig 13977 bp, 12 predicted proteins | sample MAT03_FD_78385 | JGI IMG/M metagenome (GOLD analysis project Ga0105046, IMG submission 78385) | Freshwater microbial communities from Lake Fryxell liftoff mats and glacier meltwater in Antarctica - MAT-03 (megahit assembly) | ecosystem: Environmental > Aquatic > Freshwater > Ice > Liftoff... | reverse complement strand
GAACTGTTGTCGATCATCACACCAGGCAATCAAGACTCAATGATCGCATATTGTGTCGCAGTCGTTGCTAAGTCGGCAATGATTCTGGGACCTCTGTGCATTCTTGATTGTCTTCAGCGAGACATTCAAGCCAAGAAAACGGTCCAGGGCTTGTTTGAATTTGTCGCCATGTCAAACTCGCTTCGAATGCTGTCGCTCGCTCTACTATGTATCTTCGCCAATCCGCTGGTTTCGTTCACTGTTTATTTTTGTGGTTGGCATTCGGTTCGCGGCTTGAAGGAGCTTGCTCGCGAGCAAGGTGAATCAGCGACCGTGATGTTTCGCAAGTTGCTACCGTTGACGATCACAGCCTTGGGGTTGGTATTGCTAGGTGCTTTTTTTTGGTCAACATCAGGTGCGATTGAATCATCGCTGATACGTGCCGTTTTCATTGGCCTTAGCGCGATGGCGGTACCGCACCTGTGCCTGCATGTAGTCGACGACGCTTTTTCTAAGCGAACTACAAATCTCGGGACGTCGAATGTCGAGGTGCTGAATCGTGCATGACTACATCATCATTGGCGGTGGCCTCCAAGGCGGCTTGTTGACACTGGCTATCAAGTATCATCGACCCAAAGCGACGATTCTGCTGATCGAAAGAGACCGCAAGGTCGGTGGAAACCACACTTGGTCATTTCATCCGAGAGACGTTCCTACCGTGGCACGACCTTGGATTGAGCCATTAGTAACATCTCGCTGGCAAAGCTATTTCGTTCGCTTCCCAGGATTCGAACGTCGCGTGAACCTTTCGTACGCAACGATTAGTTCCGACGTTTTTGCAGCCATCGTCACGGAATCGTTTCGAGAGTTACAGACACGAGAGTTACAGACAATCGGATACCAAGAAACGTCCGCCGATGTTTGCTATTCACGCGGCTCCATCGGCAACGATGAAAGATCACGAGCAACCGCAAGCAATCCGTCGACGCAGTGGTCGTCGGACCAGGTCGAGTCTCGCTTGCTGACCGAAACCGACATCGAATTCATTGACGAGAAAAGTGTGCGGACGGCGGATGGAGTCACTTTCGGGGGAAAGGTTGTGATTGACTGTCGAGGTCCAAGCCGCCTTAGCAGTCATGCCGCAATCGACGGTGGTTTTCAGAAATTCTATGGATTCGAAATCGAGCTCGACAAAGATTGGCCGGAGTCCTATCCGGTGCTTATGGACGCTTGCCAAGATCAATCCAATGGCTTTCGTTTTATCTACACGCTTCCTTTTTCAAATCGTCGCGTATTGGTTGAGGATACTCAATTCTCCGATGACTCACGCATCGATCGTGCTGAGTGCCTACGCAATGTCGAGGCTTTCGTTCGCGGGAAGACGGACGCAACGTGGTCAATCGTCCGCGAAGAAACAGGTTGCCTACCAATGCCGCTAACGAAGGCAAGCATCCCTCAAGCCGATCTCCCCTTGCGAGGCGGATACGCTGGCGGCTGGTTCCATGCAGCGACCGGGTACTCGTTTCCCCTCGCTGTTCGCTATGCAAACGCAGTCGCCGCTGTGGGTCCAGAGCGTGCCGTCGAAGCGGTTGTAGCGCTCGTCGCAGAAAATCAATCCCAAGCGAAGTTCGCTCGCTTGCTCAACCGTTTGTTATTTCGGCTGGTCAAGCCAAGCAAACGCTGGGGCATCTTTCGAAGATTTTATCGAGTGCTGTCGGACGAGACGATCTCGCGATTCTACGCACATCGATTCACGAAAAAGGACGCATTCCGAATCGTTGTCGGCCGTCCACCTGCGGGCTTAACACCCCTGCGTTTCATTCTCTCGTTGCGGAAGCAAAGGTAATCAACATCGTGATTCTGACTACCGAATCCCAAGCTGCAACTGTAATCGGATCCTTGCCGGAGTCTCGAGATCCTGTTCAAGAGTTACTGCAGGTCGGGCTCTTCCGGCCGGCCAATGAGTTCCTTGGACATCGCGGAAAACGTTTTCGGGCGGCACTTGTTGAGCTGAGCTATCGGATCGGTGGCGGAATTGCTGTTTTTCCTCGACGTTTGACTGACTCCATCGAAATGCTCCACGCGGGTTCATTGATCATCGACGATATCGAAGATGGCTCGGAACTGCGACGTGGAGAACCCACCTTGCACCGACAAGTGGGTCTACCGCTCGCACTAAACACCGGCAATTGGATGTACTTTCGAGCATTGGAATCGCTTACTGAACTGCGTCTCGACGAAGCTGTTGGGCATCGAATGCTGGGCATCTCGATTGCTACGATTCGGGAGTGTCACGAAGGGCAAGCACTCGACTTAGCCGCCAAGATTTATGAAGTGGATCAGCAAGATGTGCTTGCGATTGCCAGCGGCATTGGCGAACGAAAGACAGGTGCCTTGACGTCATTAGCGGCTCGCCTGGGTGCAATCGCTGCAGGTGCGATCGACGATCACGAGCAGGCCCTTGCTTCGTTTGGATGTCAGCTTGGCAACTGCTTGCAAATGCGAAATGACCTCGATGAACTTCGACAGGTGAGAAGCGGCGAGTTGCGATTTGATGACATGAAGAATGCCCGCGTCACATGGCCATGGGCATGGTGCGCCGCAAGTTGTTCCGCTGAATCGTTCATTGAGCTGCAGCGATGTGCATACGATGCAACCCACGATCCAGAAGTCGCGAGAGATATCGCGACTGCGATTGACCGATTGATTGGAGAATACGGAGATCGAGAAATTGAGAATCGACTGAGCATCGCTTTCTCAAATCTCTGTATGAGCGTTGGGGTTTCAAAATCGCTTCGCGATCTCCAGCAATTGCTCCAGGCGATTGGCACCTCTGCAACCGCAACGGTACCAAGGACACGCCTCCGAGATCCATCCAGACTCGTTGCAGGTCGAGCGAGCTCATGAGCGAAATGTTGACTCAAGCTGATCAGCTTCGAGAAACTGGCAATATGCGCTGCGATCGGTCTCGCTTCGATAATCACCCGCCAGAGCGACTTCGCGGTGCCGTGATCGGTAGCGGTTTTGGTGGACTCGCATCAGCCATTCGGTTGCAGGCGATGGGAATCCAAACGGTCTGTTTCGAGGGACGTGACAAACCGGGTGGCCGAGCCTACGTATACCAAGACGGCGGTTTCACTTTCGATGCCGGGCCGACGGTGATCACCGCTCCGCACTGCATCGAAGAATTGTTCACACTCGCCGGAAGGCGAATGGAAGACTACATCACGTTGCTTCCTGTCACACCGCTCTACCGCCTGCAATGGACCGATGGCGTCGTGTTTAATTACGTTGCTGACGAGGCGGGGTTGATCGAACAGATTCGCCGAATCAGTCCGCGTGATGTCGATGGCTATCGTCGTTTCGCTGATTACTCGCGAAGAGTTTTTCAAAAGGGCTATGAAGAGCTGGGCGCGACTCCGTTCTTGAAATTTACTGACATGCTTCGCGTCAGTCCTGCGCTCATGCGATTGCGTGCCGATCGCAGCGTCTACGCAGCCGTTTCTCGCTTCGTCAAGGACGAACACCTTCGCCAAGCGTTCAGTTTTCATCCACTTCTGGTTGGCGGCAATCCGATGGAAACGAGCTCGATCTACACACTCATTCACTGGATTGAACGAAAATGGGGAGTGTTCTTTCCAAAAGGTGGCACCGGGGCGTTGGTACACGGATTAATTCGACTGTTCACAGACCTCGGTGGCGAGATTCGACTTAATTCGCCCGTTGAGAGCGTCGAGCTAGCGGCGACCGCGTCCTCGATGAACCCAAACGGATTGTCACATCTGGTCACGAGCAAGCAACGATTCCAAGAACCGTTCGATGTCGTCGTGTCGAATGCTGATATCCATCACACTTATTCGCAATTGTACAAAGGTGTTCCGACGGCGATTCGTGCCCAGCGACAACTCGAACGAGCCCAATGGTCGATGTCTTTGTTCGTGATCTACTTCGGCACGAACCGTCGATACGAAAATTTGGCCCATCACACGATTCTGTTCGGACCTCGTTTTAAGGGCCTGTTGAAAGATATCTTTTCGGGCAGCACGCTTCCGGATGACTTTAGTCTTTATCTGCACGCACCGACGGTAACCGACCGATCCCTCGCACCGGACGGATGTGAGGCATTTTACGTTTTGAGCCCCGTGCCGAACTTGGCGCAAGCGGATCTCGAGTGGGATGCAATTTCTCAGTCCTATGGCGATGCCATTCTCGCATCGCTTGAAACGCATTTGCCAGGACTGCGAGAGTCGATTGTTACCAGACGACACTTCACACCCCAGGAATTTAAAACAGAGTTGAACGCCTATCACGGCTCGGCCTTTTCAGTCGCACCAAAGCTAACGCAAAGTGCATACTTTCGCCCGCACAACCGCAGTGATGGCATTCCAGGTCTGTACATCGCGGGAGCGGGAACTCATCCCGGCGCTGGTGTTCCTGGTGTGATCAACTCTGCCAAAGCAACGTGCAACCTGATCGCGAAAGATTTTAATGTTGAGATGAGTGCGGATGCTAAGGCAACGAACTATGTCTGAAACATTCGACGCGCCACCGCTGCGAGATAGCGATGTGATTCGTCACCATAGTCAATCATTTTCGATTGCCGCTCGTTTGCTGCCCAAAGAGGTCCGGGGCGACGTAGAGAAGCTTTACGCGTGGTGCCGATGGTGCGACAACGCAGTTGACGACGCGCCATCGCGCGAGATTGCCGAGAATCAACTTCAACGACTCCGGACAGATGTTGAGTTGATTTATGATGGCCAGAAACCAGTTCACGATGCATCGTTGTGGTTAGCGGACTTGGTCTCTCGGTATGCGATCCCCAAAGATCATCCGCTCGATTTGTTGGCGGGTATGGAAATGGATTTGGCTCACCGCCCGATTCAGTCACAGCAAGACTTGTTGTTGTATTGTCATCGTGCCGCCGGCACGGTGGGACTGATGATGTGCTACTTGCTCGGCACGTCCGATGCTCAAGCGCTGAGTCACGCCGATTCACTTGGCATGGCGATGCAAATGACAAATATCGCCAGAGACGTCAAGGAAGATCACGAACGCGGGCGTTGCTACCTGCCTGAATGCTGGCTCGACCAGGTTCGACCGACAGAGGCATTGCCAAGCAACAAAGATGTAAGGCCAGCAATCCGACGTCTGTTGATGCTCGCAGATCAACACTACGCAATCGGCATTGCAGGCCTGCGATACCTTCCGCCACGATCACAACGCGCGATTCGCGTTGCGTCCGATCTCTACCGAGAGATTGGCGAGACGATTCGTCGAAATGATTACTGCGTGATGGACGGTCGAGCGTTTGTCCCGTTGCCGAGGAAGATGTTGCTCGTCGCCAATAGCTTGCGCAGATCGCTTACGTCTAACAACCTCTCCTCCAGTCCTGCTCCCAATACCAGTTCAGTCGTTTCCGTTAGCTCCACCCACCTAGGTCCCAAAATGAACAAAGATGCTACTTATCTCGCGACGCTTGGCGTATCGCTCACCGCAATCATGGCCACGGCAATGTTTGTGCTTGTCGCCCTCAATCCGAAAGACGCTGCTATATACAGCAATCTGCCGTGGATCTACGCGAGCGTCAGCGCGCTGATTGCCTGCGTTTCCCAATGGGCTCTTTACCGAATGACACAGGCAATGCCGCGGCAAACCGTTAACGTTCCAAGCGATAACCGCTAAGCGTTGTTCGTGAGTGCTCGACTTTGAATGCATCCAGAATTGCGTCAGCAGGTTGCTCGAAACTGGTAGCGGGCGAAGCAACGATTCGCTGCCAAATTTTGCCAACCGATACGTAACCAACTCCAGCAATTTCGCCACTTTCCTTAGCTGAACCGGCTGTTTTCTCAGCCGTTTTCCAATCGGTCCCGTCGGTTCAGCTCATCTTCGTAGGCTAAGTCGATCATGTTGAGAACGGAATCGACGTCGGCTGCCTTTGTTGAAAATTTGAATTTGCCGGTCAGCTTCAGATCGGGGGCCAGTTCACTCTTTTCGTGCAGTTCCCACATCTCTTCAGCGTAGTGAGTTTGCGCTAGCTCGGGAGCATACTGCGCGTAGTATTGCGTGATGTTGCGAACGTCACGCTGCAACATGGTCTTCGCGTTGTTGTTCCCTGATGCATTGACGACTTGTGGGAAGTCGATAATGACAGGGCCCGTTTCATCTTGAAGGACATTAAACTCCGACAGATCGCCGTGCACCAATCCGGCACACAGCATACGCAACACGTAGGTCATGACTGTGGCGTGATCTTTCACGGCTTGTTCGGCCGACATTGTGATGTCGTTCAGCCGCGGTGCCACGCCGCCGACCCCATCGGTGATCAGCTCCATCAATAGGACGCCATCGAATAAACCGTATGCCTTTGGGACTCGGACACCCGCGTCGGCGAGTTTATATAGCGCGTCCACTTCGGCCCGTTGCCAAACAACTTCTTGTTGGTCCCGGCCAAATTTTGAACGATTCTCGATCGCCCTTTGTCGGCGGCTGTTCCGAATTTTTCGGCCTTCCTGGTACTGCACCGCGTTCTTAAAACTGCGATTGGCTACATCCTTGTATACCTTGGCACAGCGAGTCTCGTCGCCACAGCGTACAAGGAAGACCTGGGCCTCTTTGCCACTCATAAGTGAGCCCAAGACTTGGTCGACCAGCCCGTCTTCGACAAGCGGTTTGATACGCTGAGGAACTTTCAAAATGCTACCGATTCAGAAGCATGGAAGCGTCGGCACGAAAGAATGATGAAATAAACAGGAGCCAGCGTCCTCGAAGTAATACAACCTCTCTGAAGCATCACACCTTCGCGGGCATAGCGTAGCATGAAGTCGTAAATATCGCAAACGGTGGGGAACACCGTTCTACTTTAGGAGACACGAGAATGGAGATGGCAGTTACTCAGCCCTACGTTGGCTGCAAAGAATAAGAACCTATCCGAAAACCATAGGAAACCGCGGCTAACGCCATGCGGCTAACGGTTTTCGGATAGGTTCTAAGCGTGAAAGACCAAGTGCATGGATCGTCATCTCCGAACATGAATTGATTTCCTCCACGCAAGTCGTTATCAGTTAATCGAGCACTCAGGTGGCACCGTTTCTATTTCGGCTTTACCGCAAAGCCAGCTTGGACCAAACAGCGATTTTGAGGAATCGCGAAGAGCCACTTTGGACAGAAGTTCTTTCTTTCGTGCCCCACTTACCACCGAAGTACAGTCCAACGGTTCGCGAAGCCATCGCGTCTCAAACAAGCCTTCCGATGGAAGGTTTGTCGAGTCGCAGTCGACGGTGTTAACTTTTTTAACACCGTTCTTCCTCTTTAAATAGAAATGAAAACAATGTCCGCAAATACCTTGGCACCGCCGACAGCTACGAAAACGATCGTAGAAACCGCTATTGGCAACGGAAGCTTCAACACGTTGGTCGCCGCCGTCAAGGCAGCCGATCTCGTTGCAACTCTCAGCGGTGAAGGCCCTTTCACCGTGATGGCTCCGACCGACGCTGCTTTTGCAAAATTACCCGCTGGAACCGTTGAGTCACTGGTCAAGCCAGAGAACAAGGCGAAATTGGCATCTATCTTGACCTATCACGTCGTAGCGGGATCCGTTCCTGCCGCTACCGTCGTGACGCTTAAGGAAGCTAGTACTGTCAATGGCTCGAAGATTACGATCGAAGTCAAAGATGGCTCTGTCTTTCTAAACGGCGATACGAAAGTGATCATCACGGACGTGCATTGCAGCAACGGCATCATCCACGCAATTGATACCGTGTTGATGCCGCCAAGCAAGTAAGTTTAGACTTGCGGTCTTACTTGAACTCGTTTGCGATGCAAACGAGTTTTTTCGTTGTCGGCTCGAATGGCTGAATCATCGCAGTCGGTCGAAGCCTATGATGCTTGGCGAACCGCTCCGAATCAGCCTCCGCATGTTGACTTCAAATCAATGCCCCATACCAAATCAAACCTACCCAACAAGACTTGCGAAGTGTGCCAACGTCCGTATGCCTGGCGAAAGAAATGGGCGAGGGTCTGGGAGCAAGTGAAGTACTGCAGTGAGCGGTGTAAGCGTGCCGCTGCGAAAATGGAAGAGTCGCCTTGAACTATGCGGTTCGGTTCGTGCTCGATTCGTTGGATGTGTTCTTGTGCTAGATCTCAATGGACGAAACCAATGCGAAGGCCTCAACAAACAAGTGGAATTCGAAAGTAAATTTTGATTAGCGGTTAGTTTATACTGATACTCAGCGGAGTCGAAGCGTCACTACTTTCAAGCGCCGGCCCCTCAGTCATGCTTCGGAAATCTACCCCGGTTCAACCGTTTTTTTTAAATAGTCGAGAAGGACTCGGAGCGCCCCGAAACAAGCACATCCTGAACAAGACCCACCATTTGAGGGCGCGGCTTATTTGCGATCTATCAAGGCAAGGACCACGGTGTTTTTCCAAGTTGAAGACTGTTGGCGACGGAACCGCAAACGCTATCCAAGCAAGTCCTTTGCCTTGGCATCTTCAATGCTACCAAAAGCGTACCGACCGATTCCTCTGCAAACACCTAGTGGGTACAGCGCAGGTGATGCGTCTGCAGCGGATCTCGATGGCGACGGTGAGTACGAGAACATCATTCGTATGACGGGAAGGGGCAGCGACAATTCGCAGGCCTGATTTACTGACCCTCCGATCCTACATGCATAGAAATTGGATGGCACGTTGCTGGGCGGTCAATCAATTGATCAGAATAAGGGGTGTTGTCCGAAGTATTGTTTATTCAGAATGCATACGCTGCTTGAAATGCAAAAAAATCGCAGACCGACGCACGTCGCGTGGCTGAAGCGATGAAACTTTGGAAAACAAACCAATGCAACTGACTCTGTTTGATGAAGACTGTGAATGAGCAAGGAACTGGCAGCGGTTATCTATCCGCATCAATTGTGGGACAAGCATCCTGCTGTATCCGCTGCACCTGTAGTCGTATTGGTTGAAGACCCGCTGTTCTTCACTCAATACCGATTTCATGCTCAGAAGTTAGTACTGCATCGAGCGTCGATGACGGAGTTTGCGGAACACTGCGAGCGACTTGGCAAGCAGGTTCATCGGATTGATTCCAAATCGATTTCTCATTCAAGCGAAATCGGAGTGATCTTAAAGAAACGAAAAATCAAGCATGCGGTGATCGTCGAACCGACCGACATGTGGCTCAAGGAACGTGTCACCACTGGATGCACTAGAACAGGCATTGAATTGCAATGGCTCGAGGACCCATCGTTTCTGACGCCAATCGACGTGATGCAGCAATGGGCCGAACACAAACAGCATTACCGATTTACCGATTTCTACATGCAACAGCGTAAGCGGCTTGCATTGCTGCTTGACGAGAAGAACAAACCGATGGGCGGCAAATGGACTTTTGACACAGAAAACCGAAAGAGATTGCCCAAAAATGTAAAGGTTCCCAATCTGTCGACACCAAGCGAAAGAGCGAGTGTTGTGGAAGCGAAACGCTACGTGGCGAAACAGTTTCCAAACGCGATCGGACAGGTCGAAGCGTTTGGCTACCCGGTCACTCAGCAAGATGCAGCGGATTGGTTAGCGTCGTTTGTCGACGAACGACTCGCCTGCTTCGGGGACTATGAAGACGCCATTTCTCAACGAGAGACCTTCGTCTTTCATGGAGTGCTGACGCCGATGCTCAACATCGGTTTGCTCACATCGCAACAAATCGTCGATGCGGTGCTTGCGAAAACCGACGAAGTTTCGCTCAACTCGCTGGAAGGTTTCATTCGGCAAGTGATCGGCTGGCGTGAGTTCATACGCTTGGTTTACTTGCACGCAGGCCAGCAACAGCGAACTTCGAACTTTTGGAACCTTAACAGACCACTTCCCGCTTCTTTCTACGATGGAACCACGGGCATCTTGCCGGTTGACCAAAGTATCCAGCGGACATTGAAGCACGCCTATTGCCATCACATTGAACGATTGATGATTCTTGGGAACTTCATGCTGCTCTGTGACATCGCTCCCGATGCCGTTTACCAGTGGTTCATGGAGTTGTTCATCGACGCTTACGACTGGGTCATGGTGCCAAACGTCTATGGCATGAGCCAGCATGCCGATGGTGGCCTGATGACGACGAAGCCCTACATTAGCGGTTCTAGCTATGTCTTAAAAATGAGTGACTATGCAAAGGGAGATTGGTGCGAAGTTTGGGACGCACTGTATTGGCGGTTCATCGACCGAGAACGAGAGTTTTTCAGTAGCAATCCACGAATGCGAGTCATGGTGAGTCAGCTTGATCGAATGGGCGGAAAGCTCGATCACCATCGACACATCGCCGAGAAATTTCTTGATCGGCTTTATCATTGATATCGGCCTCTCAATTCCAATCTAACTCGGGCCCATCACTTTGCGGTGTATCCATGCCGCGGCACCGAGAGCACCGGCATCATCTCCAAGCTTTGCGGCCACGACGTCGAAACAGTCTCGGTAGGGTGCCATGACGTTTGCCTTTGCCGTCCTCTTGACAGTGCCAACGATCAATTCTTCCATCGCTTCGACTAAACCACCGCCGAGTATGATTTTGTCTGGGGCCAGCAGGTGGATGATGTTCACGACTGCAAAACCGATTGTCTCCGATGCCGTTTCGACCAGTTTGCGAACCGCCCGATCTCCGTTTTCGATCGCCGCGGCGAGGGTGCCGCTTCGTATGTCCGATAGATCGGTGCCGCCATTGGCGAGCAAATAAGGCGCGTCGCCGCGATACGCTGCCTTCACTGCCTCGGCTGCAATCGTAAGCCTGCTCGCCTCAGCCTCTAAAGTACCTGACATTCCAAACCCGCTAATGCGGGAACTGCTACTGATGCGAGTGTGGCCGATCTCCATGCAGGAGATACCAGCGCCTTGAAGAATATTTCCTTCGTATACGCAACCACCACCGATACCCGTTCCGGGAAAAATCCCAACCGAACATCGTGCACCGACTCCCGCACCAAACCGATATTCGCCGTATACACCCGCATCAACGTCGTTCAAGACGGCAATGGGACATCCGAAATGCTTGCCCAACTGTGCCGCAACATGAACATCGTTCCAACCCAAATTCGGGGCGTGGAGGAACTTTCCGTTTACGGTGTCGATCGGTCCGGGGCAACCGATTCCGATGCCCGCCAGTTGGTCATGGGTGACCTTGCTCTCTTCCAAAGTTCGTTCGATTGTCGAAATCACGCGGTCCATGCCACTCTCGGCACCGTCACTTCCGCGAGTCTTGCGGCGCCGCCGCCCTAGCGGCTTAAACTGATCGTCGTACAACACGACGAGCATTTTGGTACCGCCCAGATCAAAGCCAACCCATACTCTGCCTTTATCGTCACTCACTTGTTTTCCCTTCGCGTCAGATCCGGACAGCTCGTCGCAATAAAGCCATGACGACAAAACGGCAATTGATTACTTACGTGTTCCTGGAGAGAAAAGCATAAATTCAACCGCTTGAGACTACCAGGGGCACGCAGCCAACGCCATTTGGCGATTCCTTTCGCTAGATTCAACTCTTTCACCTTGCCGCTCATCCCCGCGACGCCGAAAAGTTGTCGATTGGATGAATAACCTCGAACCAACGCGCATCCAACCAACGTGGCCGAGCCTTCAAGTAACACCGACGAACCGAGAGATCGACTAGACGGAGAGGTTTTTGGCGAGTGCTTCGAGCAGTTTTCGCAAGGAATACGTTCGTTTTTGCGGTCAAAACTGAAGAATGAGGCGGATGTTGATGAGTGTTTTAGTCGCGTTTTTGAAAAGCTTTGGATTCATGGGACTCGCGTCAATCCGTCCGCTCGGGGAGCTTGGTTGTTCGTCGTGGCTCGGCGTGAGGCTGCGTTGCATTGGAGACTGAAGAAGAGGTCGGAGGAGATTCTGGAAGGCTTTGCTCAGGAAAGCAGGCAGGTTACCGATGACAAAAGCGCAGACGATCGACTTCTGCATGTCGAGAAGTTGGAATGTTTGAGGCAAGCGGCCGAGCAGTTGTCTCCCGAACAGAAAGAGGTTTTGCGGCGAAGGTTTGTTGATCAAGCATCATTTCAGGAAATTGCACAAGAGCTGAGCGTTCCGCTTGGAACCGCACTGAGTCGGATGCATTCGGCCATAAAGAAACTTCGAAAAGTGTTGAATGATGAAGAAATGTTGGACTGAGCGGTTGAATGGTTGCTAAGGCGAATCTCGCGATTGGGTTCGAATTGAAAAACGTTGTTTTTTGGAATAGATCTTCGTATGACTTCCGTGGATAAATCGTCGCTTAAACAAGGCCGCGAAGCCTGGCCGAACGACTCATTGCTGACCGAGTACCTGCTGGGTTCGTTGGCGAGTGATTCTCGCCACGCAGTTGAAATGTGGCTTGGCGAACAACCTTGTAATGGCGAACGCCTTTGCGAACTCTCCGAGGACTTGTTGTCGATTTCGAAAATCGCCGATTCGTTCGTGATGCCCGTCAAGCGACGGGATGACGTTCAAGCCTCATCAACAGTTATTTATCGGTTGGTCGGGACGGTGTTGGCGTTGGCCGTAACGCTGCTGTTGATTTTCTTTTCACTCGATGGCTTTTCCCCGGAAGACGCTGAGGAAACCCGAATCGCGATGGTCTGGGCCGAGTCGCTGCCCGGGACCAGCGAAGAACTTCCCGATTGGATCCTAGAATCAAACTCGACCGATTCGAATTTGTTAACCGAAACCGATGACCTGTTTGTTTCAGACGAGGTCATCGACGATGATGCTTCGGAGACGGATGAAATGTTCGGATTTTCGTCCCATGAACCTCCTGATTGGCTGCTTGCAGGCGTGCGATTGATGGAAACGGCTGGCTCTACAGTCGAAGTCAACGAGGCGATTCAATGAGAAGGTTTATTGATTGGGCCACCCTCCTGTGCGGTCTTTTTGCCTCATCGATGTTGCTGGCGGCTGAGTGTCAGGGTGAGACGAACAGTGCGTCTAATGGCTCCGGCAGGCCTCGCAAAGAATTTACGGTCGATTCGAAATTCAAACATAAGCCGTTGTCGGAAGGGTTGGAGCTTGCAAGCGCACATTTGCAAGAACTGGTTCCAGTTTTAGATCAGTTGAAACTCAATTCTTCCTTGCAGTATGAGAAAGCCGTTCGTGAACTTGATCGCGCCTCGAAACGGCTAGATTCGATCAAACGTCGAGACAACAAGCTCTACGAGATTTCTTTGCGAGAATGGAAGATCCGCTGTCAAATCGATTTACTGAAGGCCAAGCTTCAAGTCCAAAAGTCCGCTCCCGATCAAGAACGTATGTTTCAGCGATTAAAGTCACTTCGTGAAATTGAGATAGAACGAGTGACACGAGAACTCTCGTTATTAGAAATCCGAGCACAAGCGCATACCGAACGAATTGCGCAGTCTCGTCAAATGCTCGATAAAGGAGAGTTGCGACGACAGCAATTGCTCAAAGAGAAGCAAGCTCTTATTGACCAATCGGTCGACTTATCAGCCATTGATTTAAAAGCGATTGAGCCAAGCAATAAGAATGCGGTTCTCGCTCGCCAGCCCGCCGGATCCTCGTCGAAGAAGGAAAAAAAATGAATCACCGTAGACCGAAAATCCTTGCACTGTTTTTCACCGCTTTCGCGTGGTTGCTTGGTAGCGATGAATTGTTGGCGGCCACGCCCGCAGCGAAATCCTCTTCGACCGATCTGTCGGAGGTTGTAGCGGCACCACTGTCGGTGAGGTTTTCTCTAGGCCACGCGAGTAACGCAACCGATGAAGTTCCGGACTTTCAAAGGCACATCGGGCCACTGTTGGGGCGTCTTGGTTGCAATGGTCGCGCCTGTCATGGATCGTTTCAAGGCCGTGGTGGCTTTCAACTGTCTTTGTTTGGCTATGACTTCGTTGCAGACCATGCGGCGATGATGGACGAAGAAAGCGGGCGAATTGATACCGTCGAATTCGATGAGAGTTTGATTCTGGAAAAACCGACCGATGCGCACATGCACGAGGGTGGCAAACGGATGGATGTCGG
>Ga0105046_10011177_pt1 | contig 13977 bp, 13 predicted proteins | sample MAT03_FD_78385 | JGI IMG/M metagenome (GOLD analysis project Ga0105046, IMG submission 78385) | Freshwater microbial communities from Lake Fryxell liftoff mats and glacier meltwater in Antarctica - MAT-03 (megahit assembly) | ecosystem: Environmental > Aquatic > Freshwater > Ice > Liftoff... | reverse complement strand
TTTATACAGCCGATACATTGGCAGAGATCTCTAATCAAATGAAATGGATTACACGCGTTCCTGAAAAGATTAAGGCGGCAGCTGAAGTGATTAGTAGCACTGATAAAGAAGATATGGAAGAACCATCCGAGGGATCAAAGATTGTCGTAAATATTCTCTCCCAATTCGATCCCATCACACAAATTGAAACAGGTCTTTTTCGTTATGAATTATGGGAAGAAAATAGAATATCAGAAACAGAAGTAGAAAATTTTCAGGTAAGACACTATAAACCAGCAGAGATTGAAAAATTACTTAATCAACATGGCCTGCGAATCAACGGTAAATGGGAACCTTATTCTCGAATTGAAGCAAGAGATGATGCTGCTGTCATTTTGTATGAATGTGTCAAGAATTAGATCCTAAGTGTTTTGTTTAGAGTAAAAGCTGTGTGCCACATAGGAATATTTCTTGCAAATATGCATAATCTCGTCACATAGTTTCGATGCCTTAAAGAGATGCTATTCTTTGAGCTCGAAAGTAAGATTCGCTGGATTTTTAAATTTTTCTAATTGAGAATGGAGGTTATTGATATTACTTTGGCAAGTATCGAGGTGTCTAATAGCTATAAGAGTTCTATTTGTAGCTTTAGTAAAGCGAGTCGTCGTCCTGAAAAAAAATGCATCCATCACAATTTAAAAAATATTGAGATATTAAAAAAAATATGTGCTTTTTAACGGGGACAGGCTTTACAGTATTGACAGTTTTTTTAAATAGTGCTTTTGGATATAACGAAAAAAACTGCCAATACTGTAAAGCCTGTCCCCAGGTCTTTTTAACAAGAAAGATTTGATATTATATGCCGTCCCGAAGGGACGGCATATATAATGTCAAATCATTCTAATTAAAAACCCCTGAGCCTGTCCCCTAAAGTTAGCTCAGTGGAATTCTCTTATAAAGGTATTTTAAAAACCTGATATTCTATAAGATCATGATAACGTTTTTTTAATACAATTGAAGGCTCTCCATAATACTTTGTCATGACTTGAAGAAGTTTTTCGTTAATAATTTGTGCTTCAAATTGTAAAAAGTTGGCCTGATTGGCTTTGGCTATTTCTTTAAAATTTGACATTACCGTTAACCAATTAGATAACCGACCTTTTGGCACTTCGATGCTTTCAAGGGTGATATTAAATACATCTTTTTTTAACGTCATCCAACCTTCTAAATGATATGCAGAATGAAAAAAAGGTCTTTTATCTTTTAAATATTCTAATGAGCTTATTCCAATATCTTCCGGAATCATTTTTGTCCGCTTTGTGATTTGTCTATTATGGAAGTGATCTTTACTAACAATTGTAAAAGGATTTACTTTTGGTGATGCTACCTTCTCTAACTTCTCAACATTTGGTAATTTTTTTGTTTCACGAATCCATTCGGCTTTAAAGTCTTTAAAGCGGAGCTGTGTTGCGCCCCCTGGTCTTATTTCTCCGGTAATTGCATCGATCTGCTTGCCAGCTTTTCCTGATAGAAAGGTTAATTGTTCGCCTTTTGGGATACGTGCCACTGTAACAGAGTTACGTTCACCAAAGGATGTGAGAAGTCCTGCTTTATTCATGACTTCTTCTAGGGTATGCAAGTAATTGGCTTCGTTTGGTACCATCCACCAATTGAGTGAGCGATCGACTCCGACTTCGCCAGAGCCATGATATTGCACAAGAACCATTTCCCTTTTTGTTTTTTCGCTGATCATGTTTGGCAGGGAAGAAAATTCTTTCATATCGCGTATAAACTTTCCTGCGCATTCATTTTTTCCACAATTACGCAAGAGATTTGGGTTTTTTGCCATCGACGCTACCCTAAAAATCGATTTAAATAATTTTAAAACAGGTTGCGAAGAAAAGGCGTAAGCCGGCTGAAGCGATGGAACAATTGAACCTTTTAAGAGGTTTAAATAGAATGAGGGGGCATTAGAAAATGTGGGGAAACTCCCACGAATGAATTGGCTTGAGGTGCCAGCTATTCGAGTAATACCTTTTGCCATATAAACGGTTCCCTTGACTACAGGAACAGTAGCAGCCATTAGGCCAAGTTCCGCAGTTCCAAATATTCCGTCATGGACAATTCCAGGAATTGTTCGATACTTATCCTGCATATACTTGTCTAATTCATTGAGTTGCTCATCCCAATTTTTTATTGTTTTGGCAGTACTCATTAACCATGCCGGTGTTTTCTCTTTAACAAGTATATTAAATTCAGGGTGTTGGCCCTCAACAACCTTTGCTGTTTCTTTCATCGTTTTGAAATAGGTCACAGGGTTTTCTGATGCAGCGCTATCAGCACCTATCCAAAATAGTGTTTTGAAAACAGTACCCACCACAGCAGAAATAACTTTAGAAGTCACTGCAGGTAAGGTTGCTAAACCATCAATTGCTTGGCCTGTAATAGCCCTTGGTATAAAATCATTAAGTTCCATTTTTTGTGCATCAGTCATATCTTTTGATAAAGTAGAATAGCATTTTTCAGCTCCCAAAGGATATTCAGGATCTACCATCTGCATACAACCTGCAAATTCAGATTTTTTCTTCTCCATATCAACTAGCGGCTCTTCCTCTTCTTCCATCTCAAAATTGAGACGCTTAATTTTGCCAAAATTAGAGTCTAAGTTACTAAGTTTAAAATTGGTATGATGAAAATTACTTAATACTTCGGCCTTTGCGCTGTTATAAATCTGGTTTTTTTGAATAAAGCTGTCGTTTGAAATTTTAAAGTCTTGAACCAAAACTTTAACAGCCCGGCTGATTTCATACTCGGTCTTACCCCGGGATCTCATTGCAGATATTTGCCCGCGGATCTGATTTATACTTTGACGAACCATCGCTTTATATAAATCTTGTTTGTGCTTTGGTAAATGGCCCCCTTCTTCAAGGGCTTGCTTTTCAAAGGATGCAAGTTCCGGCTCAACACTATCAGCTGTTGATGAGAAGTTTCCAATCTGTGATTGGGGGTTGAAAGAACCGAAAAGGGGAGAGAATTCCATGTGAGTGCCTTAAATTTCTATTTTTTTTCTTGTCTGATTTCTTCTTGAATCTCATTTAATTCTATTTGAAAATTCATAACTTTTTCATTTGTGATTTTAGTGTCAGTAGTATAACCGTATTTAAAATCCTGTAACTTTATAACAGTTTCTTCAGCAAATTTTTGCATTTGATAGGCTTTATATCCAGTTGTAGGCATTTCATTTAATCTGTTCTGAATGTTGTCTTTGAAGTCATTCAGTTGAAGCTTAAAAATAACCCCTATTTTATCGTTTTTAACATCAAATGAGAGGATGTCAACCGTATTTCGGATTTTAGTTTTCAAGTCAGTAGATAGATTATTAAGATCTAAACCAGTTGACTCTTCATCAAGACTTTCATCCAAATCTAATCGGTTAATTCTACCAAACTTAGAATTTAGGCTATTGAGGGTATTGTTGGTCTCATAAAAATTACTTTTTACTTGGCATTTTGCATGACTATAAAGCTGATTTTTTTGAATAAAGCTGTCGTTTGAAGTTTTAAAACTTTCAGCCAAAACTATAATAGCTCGGCTAATATCATACTCGGTCTTACCTTTAGCCCTCATCTTAGCAATTTGCATGCGGATTTGATTAACCCCACGTTTGACCATGAGGTTGTATTCGTTCTGTTTACTTGTTGGTAACTTCTTACCTGCTTCGAAAGCCTCTTTTTCAATAACGTCTAGTTGCTTTTCAGTTTCAGATGATGCATGACTCATGACAATAAGGGTTTCTGTAAATGAGCCCACGGGTGATAAATTCATAATGATTCCTTAAATTTCTTTTTCTATTTTTATCCAACTGCTACACCGTTCGGAGTAATAAGGACCGGTACGTCAAGAATTACGCTAACAACAATAGAGACTACAATGCATAAAGCTTGAGTTAGCCATCCACCTTTGCTGTCTTCTATATCTTTTTTGGCCTGCTCAACATTTTTTTGGAGCTGGACGGTTGCATTTTTTAATTGTTCTATCTGCTGACCCGTCAATGCAATTTCCTTGTTTAGGAGCGGTATCGCATCCCTTATCTCTTCTGCTGCATTTTTTAGATCATCCACTTTCTTCAGGATTGCAGCATTTTTTTCAGCAAACTCATGATCTTGCGCTTTAGCTTTTTCTTTGACTTCTTCAACTTTTTGCAACACCTCTCGACCTATAGTGTCCATTTTGACATCAAGATTAGCTTTTTGATCCTTAACTTTTCGGACTTTTTCACGGAGCTGTTCCATTTTTGCTTTTCCGGCATCTTCCTTTTCAAGCTCCTTTGCTCTTTTAGCTTCTGATTCACGTAGCTGCTTTAAAAGATTCTCAGGTATAGGCTTATGAATCTCCACAATTTTTTTAGTTTCTGCAATCACGTTATCTGCATTGTCAGTAAACGGCTTAGAATAAAAAATAGACTGGGGATCTTTTAATTTTTCACTCATCAATTTAATAATGGGGAGCGGTTGATTTACAAAAAGCTCTACCGGCACAACAATTGTGATGAGCCTTTCAATATATTCTTTTTTTACAACTTTTAAGTCTGGATTATCTTTAGCCGTGATCGCTTCTACAAATTCTTGATGCCATTTTGAAATGAGTTCAACGGAAGGATGTTCATTGATGGAACGATAATTTTGCAATGCTTGCTGTACTTCTTTAAGTTCAGCCTTGATAGCAGGTCTAAGAGCGTCTTGCCCAAGCTCCGCAAAAGCTGGCCTTTGGAGTATATCTCGATTAGTGATATTGAAGCTCATTTTTTATTCCTTTCATAAGATGACTGATTCTTATATTTATCATAACGATGGTGATTTGGATTTGCCGCATAAGCAGTTGTCTTTTTACCAAGTTCATCAAGGAATGGATCTTTGCGGTTTTTTTTGGCTTTCAAAGCGGATTGCAAATTCTGTAATTGATTATTTAATATCAAATTTTCTTCTTGTGTCTTTCTTAGCTGCCCTCTTGTGATTGCCAAAGATTTAATGGCAACACCAAACATTTTTTGTTGGTCTTCATGGGAGTTTGTGAGGTTAGGAATTTGAATTTCAACAGCCAAAAAAGGTTTAAGATTCCCTTTTTCATTAAGAGCCTCTTCAATTTCACCAAATTTTTCACTTTTTTCTTTGAGTTGATCCAATACAAATTTTTCTGTTTTTTCCAATCTTCTTTCACGTTGCAGGAGGCGTTTATTGGCAAGTTCAATTTGCTTTTCAGGGGACTGCAAAGGAATCAATTTGTCATTCATTTGGTAATCAACAACTGCATTCATCATATCCATAGGCATCCCCATGGGTCTTCTTCTGGGTTCCATCTCATTTATCCTTAAATTGTGTTAACCAATGCTTTTAATTCGTCTCTTATTTGCTGCAAAAGATGATCAGTAGTAATTATCTCTTTGTTTTGATTCTCGATTTCTACGATTTGACTTTTCAGATTTTTATAAATAGAAGAAACTGATTTCGTAATGTTATCAAGGGAGTCATGCAGATGGTCAATTTCATTTTTTTGATGTTTATTAAGCGCTATAAGATCGCTTTTTAATTGTTGAAAACAGCCTTCCATTTGCTCTAAAAGTTTATCAGCATCTTTATAGAGTTTATCTTCAAGTTCATCAAAAAGAGTGTTAATGATTTCCATCATCTCCTCAATCTCAAGAGAGATGTCATATCTTAATTGAACTTCTTTCATCTTTTGTCGATCGCTCTCAATAAAAGCTTCCACATCTACATTTTTTGGTAGAACAGAGACCACAATTTTTTTTATTTTATTACTGATGACAACCCATTTTACTTTTTCAAAATCGCTTGTCCCCGCATAATTAAACATGACATTTTCAAGATAATTATCTAAGAATAATAGCATGTGAGGGGCTTTTTCAACCTGGTAATTTTCAAAAAAAGATCTCTTCCATTTTTTTAACTGGTCAAATACTTCCGGCTGGTAATTACTTTCAAGGCTTTTAATGGTCACCATTGCTTGTCGCAGAAGTTTATCAACTTTTTGATGAACAGGGTCTTTGAGAGTTAAAACCAAATGGGCAGGGTTATTTTGTTGAGGGCTTATTTCCTCAAATATCGTTTGGCAACCTGTCCCTTTAGAATAATCAATCATTTTACATTTTTCCTTAAATTTATTGGATGGAGCATGAGTTATCTTGATTTTGTAAATCATTAATTTGATTTTGGCAGCTTTGAATTTGTGACCATAAATTCCTATTCTCAGCCCTTTGTTGCTCCAAAGTTTTATAGGCAACAAATAGTTCAGATTTTGTTTTAAGGAGCATTTCCTCTGTGATCATGGTAGTCTCATGGCAAACTTTAATGGTATTATTCTCACGAACTCTTGAGCTATCTAACATTCTATCGATTTCTTTTATCTGAAGAAGATGACTTTGCTGAATTTGTTCAAGTTTCAAGTCATATGCTTTTAATGCTTCACTGTTCATTTCTGAAAGTGTCTCTACCATCTCTGAAAGTTCTAAATTTTCAAGACTTTGTTTTTCAAGAATCTCTATTTTCTCCATATTTTCTTTAGCGAGTGTAATGATTTGATTAAAACCCCCAAAAAGAAAATAATTCTTAACTTCCTGTGGCATCATGATTAAATCTTGGCTCTCTTCTTGAATTTCTTGCTGTAGCGCTAATGTCTCATGCTTTAATTGTTTGGGGCACTTATCTAGCCAAGCTAAAACTTCTTTAGCAAACGGGTGAGGCTCTGCATGAATACTTTTAACGCCAAAAGATTTGCCGAGCAGCAAAAACTCATCAAGTGTAGCTTTTTCCCAAGTCACAGAATTTTCAACCAACCATGGATCTGCTAAAAGGGAAGTGCTAAATGGATTTTTAAGTATTTTTTTTAACACTTCAATTTTTACAATGGTCTCCTTCAATGCCTTTACAGTCTCTTGCTCACGTACTTTTTCATCGCTTGTCTCTTTGCAGACTTTGACTAAATGAGTCATTTTTTCTACCACAAAATAGATGAACGATCGCCCTTCTTTTTTTAATTCTTTTGATAAAGGGTCTTGGAGTTGGCCATACTTGTTCAATATCGATTCGAATGTGTGAAAAATCGAAAGCTCTTCCAATTGAGGAAGATCGATAGCATCAAAATTGCCGGGTTGCTCAAAAATAGTAAGAGTGTTGGAAATCATCTTAAATTATCCTTTATTTAAATTTTCATATGTTTCAAGGGTCATAATCAAACTTTCCATCTGATTTTTGCCTGCATTAATATAATTATCGAGATCCTTTTGTATCCAGCCACAAAGATGATTTACACCGTGCGGAGAAAATTGATTTGAGGGGAATATCCCTCTATTAACTTTTGCTAATTGCTCCCAAGCGATTTTATTATGGGTGGCTTTAACTTCTGTTAAAATTTTTGTAATTGGAGAATTTTGATTTTTTAGTTTCAAATTCTCTTTATGGATTGCAACAATTTTTTCCTTCTGACAGATCAACTGTTGATTTTGAAACTGTAAAGGAGAAATAAGCTTTTCCAGTAGATCATACTTTTCAGATACTCTTTCAATCTCATTTTTTAGTAATGGGTCAATTTTGCTTAAGTTAAGTGAATAAATTGGAGTAATAGTCTTTTCTGATAAAGCTAAAGGAGCCTCTTTTGAAGTTGTATCAATTTTTAAGGCATCTTTAATTTCAATTATTGCTAATTTGGCAACCTTTTCCCTCAAAAGGACAAATTCAGAAACTCTGTCAGAATGATAATGTTCTCGATACTCGTTCCTGCAGCTTTGAAAATTTAGTTCGACGCTTTGAATGGCTGTGATAACCATCTTTGTAATCGTCTCCACATTTACACTTAGATCCATCTCTTCTGCATATTGATGCTCTAATTGAATGATCTCTGCCTTCAAAGTACTACTAGTTGATTGTAATAGCTTAATTTCCATTTCACGTTCATTTACTGAACAACAAAGCTCTCCATACATCTTAAAAACAAGCAGAATATTTTCTGATTGTTTGACTTGTTGCTCAGTGTCTAAAGCCTGTTTTTCTTGAGTTAAAACTGAAATCTCTCGTGAGATTGCAGATAAAGTTGTTGTATTGATGCTCATGAATTAAAATCCTTAAATATTATTTTCTCGTCAAAAATACTTGAAACAATGGTTTCCATTGTAACCCGAAACTCTTCATTTATTTTAAAAGCCTCTTTATCCAATTGATTTTTAAAATAACTTCCTTGTTTATCAGATAGAATGTTCCAGCGAATTAATGAGGTATTAATGGTAAAAAGTGTTTCCGAGAAAATATTTTTTTCTGTATTAGACACCGAATCGAACAATTTTGTAAGTGATTCCTTACATTCTTGTTTAGCTTTTTCTAAATCTTTTTGGTGACAAAATATTCTATTCTTTTGGGCTTTTATCAAGTTATCGTGAGCCTGTCTTAATGGATAAATTTCATTTTTTAAACTTTGCAGTTCTTCGTTTAATTTTCGAAATTTCTCATTCAATATTGGGTCTCTAATGATAATTGGAAAGTTTTCAGATTGTAAAAAGTGAACAGGGTGAACGTGATTCTTATCATTTTCCTCTTTCGTGTAGTCCTCTTCAGGGTAATCTCCTAAGAGTTTTTTGCTTTGTTCCGAGATATCTTGTTGCAATTTGATTAGAAGCGAAATCGCGGTTTCACAAACAATAAATTTGTTATCATATTTATTAAGTTGAACACCTTCTATGAGAGATTCTATTCTTTTTGCAGTTAAATTAAGTTTCAGCTGCTGATTATTTACAAGAGAACTAATTTCTACAGTATGCTCCAATTTTAACTGATTCAGTTGGTGAATTAAGGTTATATTTGAAGATATCAATTGTTTCGTTTCAGCTTTTAAAAGTGCTGTTGCACCTCCCAAATCAAAAAAAACATCTGTAATTAGATCAAGAGTTTGTTCTTTAGATTGGATGTCGGCTTGATTTAGCTCCTTACCTTGCTCTTTAAAAAAAATAATCTGAGAGGACATTGCCGATAAAGTGGTTGTGTTGATGCTCATGAATAAGTTCCACCTATGAATATTGAAATTGCCATCTTAATTTATCTTCCTTTAATTAAATTTTCATATGTTTCAAGGGTCGTAATCAAACTTTCCATCTGATTTTTGCCTGTATAAATATATTTATCGAGTACCTTTTGATCCATTGTCGCATAGTAATTTGCCGAAAAGGGTGAATATTCTCCTGTAGATAAATAGGATCCTTTGTCAGCTTTTGCTAATTGCTCCCAAGCGATTTTATTATAGGTTGCTTTGACTTCTGTTAAAATTTTTGAAAGAGGGGAATGATGATTTTTATTTGTTAATGCTTCAATATGTATTTTAACGATTTTTTCCTTTTGATTGATCAATCTTTGATTTTCAACTTCTAGGAGACGCACAGTATTTTTTAAGTTTTCGTATTTTTTAGTTACCAGTTGAATTTCGTTTTTCAGAAAAGGATCTATGTTGCTTAAATCACTTAAAGATAAAGAGGAAATAACCTCATCTAATACCTCTAATTTGCCAATTTTTTGAATTTCATCAACTTTTGGAGACTCTTCAATTTCAACTAAAGTTAATTTACCAATCTTTTCTCTTAAAAGGACAAATTCAGAGACCCTGTCAGAATGATAATGATGGGGATACTCATTTCTGCAGCTTTGAAAGTTTAATTCAATACTTTGGATAGTTGAGATAACCATCTTGGCAATCGATTTTATATTTCTACTTACAGAAAGCTCTTCTTCTGCGTATTGAAGCTCTAATTGAACAATCTCACGTTTCAAAAGCTGACTGGAAGATTCTAAGAACTTAATTTCCATTTCGCATTCTTTTACCAAGCCGCAAAGCTCTCCATGCATTTTAAAAACAAGCAGAATATTCTCTGATTGCTTCATTTTTTGATCAACTTCTAAAGCTTGTTTTTCAAGGGTTAAATCTGAAATATGAGCGGACATTGCCGATAAAGAGGTTACGTTGATGCTCATACTTCAAACCCCTTGGTTATCATTCCCGGAATTGCTTCAAGGTTGGAAATGATCAATTTCATTTGACTCTTCACCTTATAGACTTTTTTATCCGCTATTTTTTTTAACGGTATTTGCTCTTCATTTGAAAAATAAATTTGATCTTCGTAACAATACTCAGTATCTGCATAACGATTAAAATTTGTAACAGTAAGTAATTTATCCCATTGAATTTTGTTAAAGGTGTTTTTAACAAGGACATAAACTTTTTTTAATTGAAGGTTTTTATTGATTTTTTTCAAATGTTGACCATCGAAATGAATTATCTGCTTTTTTATTGTCAATAATGATTGAAAGGTGTTTTCAATTAGTATAAAATCAGATTTTAATGTTTCATATTCTTGTAAAGATTTAGTTATTATATTTTTTAGCCCCTTATTTTGCTCTTTTAATAACGTAAGCTGCGTTGACATTGCTGAAAAAGTGGTTGTGTTGATACTCATAATTTAAGCTCCTTGATTATAATTTCCGGATTAATAATTGGTTCAAGATCGGATATGATAAGCTTAGTTTTTTCTTTCATCTTATTTGCTTTTAAATCTAGAATTTCTTGATGTCCTTTTATATATAAGGCTCTTCTCTCAGGGTTGTAGATAGAAGCGTAAATAACCGGCCTTAAAGTAAATAACTTCTCCCATTCCACTTGTTTGTATAGAGAACTTATAAGGTCGTATAGTTCTTTAAGAGGCAAATTCAGCTCCTCTTTTTTAAATTTTTCAAGATATTTCTGGTGGAAATCAACCATCATTTCTTTTTCATTAATTAAAGACTGACTCTTATATTCAAGCGGTGCATTTTCTAATTTTAAAGTTTCATATGTTTGATGTGCCTTTTCAATGAAAGCTTTTAAAACAAGATCCGTTTTTATACTTTGGCTTGCTGTTTTCGGAAAAATAATGTCTTGTTTTTGATTATTTGTTAAAGAATTGTCTCTCACATCAAAATATTCAGGATAATTAAAAATCTCTTTATTGAAGATTTTAGAAATATCCGCACTGCAAGTTTTAATAAGTGCGACATCCTTTTCTGAGATGCTATTGGCTTTTGCAAAATCAGTTATCATACATACATTTAATTCTTCGACAATTGCTTGCACCTCTGTTGAGACTAAAGCCACCTTTAACTTTACACCATTTACAAGGCTATCCACTTCATATCTATGTTGTATTTTCAGTTGGACAATCTCTTTTTTAAGCAGGGCATTTGACGAAATTAATTGGAGCTTTAAAATTTCTAACCTGGTATTAACAGCTGAAATTTCTGAAATCAGTTGATAGGCCAGTAACTGAGACTGCTGCTGATTCACCTCTTTTTTTTCATTCAACTCTTTACTTTCCATTTTTGAAAATGCTATCTGAGCAGATATTGCGCTTATTGGTGTAATAGTCATCTAAATTAACTTTCCCTCATTTAAATGTTCATATGTTTCCAATGTATTAATCACCCCCTGCATCATATCTTTTCCTAATATTGCCTGATCTAATAAATCTCTTATGGCCAACTCAGTATAAAAATCTAATTTAAATGGTGATAGCGCTCCACTTGAACTAAGTACTCCTCGATTGAATTTCACGAGCTCTTCCCAAACTATATTATTATGGGTAGCCTTGACTTCATCCAACAATTGCTTATAAGGCAAAGTTTTTTTTAAGTTGTTTGAATGAATCTCGACAATTTTTTTCTTTTGAACTATTAATCTTTTATTTTCCTCGCGTATGGGCAAAATTGTATTTTCTAAAACTTGAAGTTTCTGAGCTAAAGTTTCAATTTTTTCCTTAAATAAGGGGTCGATGTTGCTAATAATATCCGTATTTAAAATGGGAAAAACAACCGTTTCTAGTATTGTGAGTTGTAATTCACTTACATTAATCTCATCATTTGAAAAATCTTTAACTTCTGCGGAAGCCAATTCGCTAATCTTCTCTCTTAATTTTTCCAATTCAGAAACCTTATCTGAAAGATAATGTCCCCCCTTTTTCCACGCTTGAAAGATCGATTCGATTTCTTGAATTTTAGTATTTATCAATTTAGCAACTAGTTTTATCTGGCTTGTATCAAGTTCTGAAATATGCTGGAGTTTCAATTGAATGATTTCAGCTCTTAATGTGTCATTAGATGAGCTTAAAGTCATCTCTTCTATTTTACGTTCTGTTATCAAACTAGAAATTTCTCCAAAGAGCTCCATGATAAGCAGATGATTTTGCAATTGCTTAATTCTTTGCTTTTCTTCCAAAGCTTGTTTTTCTAGGTTAAAGTTCGCAATTTGGGCTGACATTGCCCCAAGACTAGTTGTTGAATTGATGCTCATGTTTTATCTTCCTTTAGAGTAATTTCAAGGGTATTAATTAGACTTTGCATTTGATCTTTTTCTAACGCCACAATATCAGAAAGAAATCTGTCATAGGGTTCATAAAAAAGTTCAACTGTGCATGGCGAATGATTTCTTAGATGACCTGCTACTAATTCTGGACTCACTTTAGTTAGTTGCTCCCATACTATTTTATCGTTAGTTGTTTTAACTTCATCCAAGATTTTTTTAATGAGAGTCTTTAAGTCTTTGATATTTAAATTATCTTTATGACTTTCAACTATTTTTTGGTGTTTCTTGATTAATTGCAGGTTTTCTAATCGTAGGGGAGATACATCAATTTCGAGCTGTTCATGTTTTTTAGCTAACGTTTCAATTTCAACTTTCAACAAAGGGTTAATAGTAATAAGTTTGTGGGAATCAACAAAAGGGGAAATAGCTTGTTCTTGTACGCTGATATCTTGATCTTTGTTCTCAATTTGTTTTGGAACATCATTTTTCAGTGTGGCCAGTTGAGTTACCTTTTCCCTTAAAATGGCAAATTCAATGACTCGGTCTGAGTGGTAATGCTCAGGATACTGTTTTTTACATCTTAAAAAGGTCAATTCAATGTCTTTAATTTTAGCGATAACCATCTCTCCAATGGATTTGAGGGTGGGGCCTGTATCTAGTTCTGCAGTATTTTGACGTACTAATTGGTCATTCTCAATCCTTAATATCGTATTGGATGATCCTAAGAATTTTTTTTCCATTTGGCGCTCATTTACTAGACTGAACATTTCTCCTGATAGTTTAAAAACAAGCAAAATATTTTCAGATTGATTCATTTTTTGTTCGGTTTCTAAGCCCTGTTTTTCAAGGGTTAAGTTCGCAATATGGGCTGACATTGCCCCAAGACTAGTTGTAGGTTTGAAACTCATCATTTACCTCGTTTACATCTTTAATTTTAGTTTAAATAAAATCATTCAGTTAATAACAATAACATAAGTTATATTTCACTTCAATAAGTTTATCCTAAATTGTAATAATTCTTGATAAAAAAGTATTTAAACTAATGCCTTTTATGTTCAGCGGGAAATCGGAGGTAAATTCATTTTGAGGAACAAAGCGGATTTGATTATATAGGAACAGTTGCTATAAATAGTGTGATAAGAGAGGTTTTAAAATAAATTGTTGATATTATAAGTGATTCCTGTGCAGAAAATGCTAAGGTCTATATTTCAGATTGGGGACGGTTTTCTCATAAGTGCATTAACTTTTAATCGATTATCTAGACTTTACAACATAAAGCTTCGATTAAAAGTTATGAACTTGTGAGAGAACTGTCCCTTGATCCCTCTCATCAGAGAAAGGCAAATTATTTTTTAAAATATTTCATTTAATTTTTATTTTTGATGCCATGTCAAATCCAATCGCTTTATAAATTATTTACTTGCCATCACATAATGCTAGGAGCCTTTGAAAGTGACAGGGGACAGTTCTCTCTTGAAGTGCGTAACTTTTAACCCACATTCCGCGGGTTAAAACGCATTCGCGTATATTTTCTGAAAAGGTGGTCCCAAAAGTTGTAGAATATGGCGTCTAACAGGGTTAATGTTAAGGATTATCTCATGTATGCCATCCTGA
>Ga0105046_10011176_pt1 | contig 13977 bp, 12 predicted proteins | sample MAT03_FD_78385 | JGI IMG/M metagenome (GOLD analysis project Ga0105046, IMG submission 78385) | Freshwater microbial communities from Lake Fryxell liftoff mats and glacier meltwater in Antarctica - MAT-03 (megahit assembly) | ecosystem: Environmental > Aquatic > Freshwater > Ice > Liftoff... | reverse complement strand
TGCTATTAATGATATTATTTCCGGCTTTCCTATCAGCACAACCCCTTCTTACTACCAGCTCATCTGTAGAAGGTGATTTTATTATTCCCACAGGAATAAATGCGGTAACTATCACTGCAACAGGTGGTGATGGCGGCGATGCAATTACATTGACAACTTGTAGATATTTTGGTGGTAGAGCAGCAAGGGTAGCAGCTACTTTTTCTATCTACAGTTCGATTTGCCCCACAGGCCAATTCAATCTAGTAACAGGGGGTAGACTGCGTTTTGTGAGAGGCAAAAACGGGAGAGATGGCAGTGAAGGTGGCCAGTTCTTTCCTATTGGGTGTGGTGGTGGTGGTGCCGCTGTTTTATACCAGGCACCAGGTACTACAAACTGGATAATTTTACTGGTGGCCGGCGGCGGTGGCGGTGCACATGCTAACAGGGGACAGTTGGGTAATCAATGCTTTGGAGGTAACGGCTTTAATGCAAACCTTACCGAAAACGGAACCAATGGCGGTGGAACCAATGGCGGTGGCGGCGGTGCTAACGGAATTGGGGGTAATGCAGGCGGTATAATACCTGGAGATGGTGGCGGCGGTGGTGGTGCTTTTGGAGCCGGTGGTAATGGAAGTATAGCGGCTTTGGGCGGTGGCTCTGGTTTTCCTGCAGGTGGCGTTGGGGGCATACGGGCAGTGGGTGGAAGCTTTGTCAATGGTGGTAATGGTTTTGGTGCAGGCGGCGCAAGGAATATTGGCGGTGGTGGTGGCGGTGGCTTTTCAGGCGGTGGCGGCGGATCTCTAAGTGGTTATGGGGCCGGTGGTGGCGGTGGCACCTTTGTGGCTATCAGTGCATTAAACATTCAAAAGAGCATTACAGGTGCCAACTTATCAGATGGAGGGTCTATAGCTACATCGTTAATATTAGGTACAAATGCACTGCCTGTGTCCAGATTACATGTAGATAAAGATGCCGTCGGGAGCAACAATGGTACAACCTGGGCCAATGCTTATATTAAACTACAGGATGCGCTGACGGCAAGTTCTAACCTTTGCCAGGTGGACATTTGGGTAGCAAACGGCACTTATTATCCTGATGAAGGCATCGGCTTTACAAACAACAACAGAACAGCTTCTTTTGCCATGAGATCCGGGGTTGCGCTGTATGGAGGTTTCGCAGGTAATGAAGCGCAATTTTCCCAACGCAATTTTTTAACTAACCAAACTATTTTAAGTGGTGATTTATTGCAGAATAACAACAACTATTCCGATGCTCAATTTGCCAACTATGCCGATAATGCGTTTCATGTTGTAAAAAGTGAAAACACGAACTCCACAGCAATACTGAATGGTTTTATTATCCATTCTGGCAATGCCAATGGCAGCTTCCCCGATAATTCTGGCGGCGGAATTTACAGTACCGCTTCGGGTACCCAAATCAGTAATTGCACCGTTTATTTTAATCAGGCGGTAGAAGGAGGAGGATTGTACAACAACCAAAGTTCTCCAACTATTTCTAATTGCATTTTTAAGAGCAATAAAGTAGTGGTGGGTGCTGCAGGCGTTTATGTGAGAAACAACTCTTACCCATTTTTTTATAACTGTGTGTTTCAGGCAAATTATGTTGGCACTACCACACCGGATGGTGGGGGCGGCGGAGCTATTCTAAATGCGGATAACTCAGCACCAGAATATATTAACTGTACTGTAAGCGGGAACTTTGCCAATACTGGTGGTGCAGTGTACAATCTCAACAATGCCAAACCTATATTTTACAACTCTATTATCTGGCAAAATAAATCTAGTACGGATGCCGTGCGCATATCTTCTGATGCTAGCTCAAGTATGACTTACAGAAATTGCCTGGTGCAGGGTATAAACCTTTCGGGCTCTTTGGGCAACCTGAATGGAAGTATAATTAGTACCAACGTTTTTACGCTAAACGACGTTCCGGATATAGCGCCGCAGGCTATAGGTATTCTCAGCCTTGCAAGATGCTCCCCTGCTATTAACAATGGCAGCAATGGTTATCTAGCCAATCCTACAGATATTGCCGGCAACCCTCGCTTTGTAAACACAATCGTTGATTTGGGGGCTTATGAATTGCAATTAACAGATATAGCCAGCAGGTTGTTCGTAAATGCAGCTGCTGTTGGTACTAACAATGGTTCATCGTGGGGCAATGCCTTTACCAAACTACAAGATGCGCTGGCTTTTAATTGTGGCGGCATTGCTCAAATATGGGTAGCCAAAGGAACGTATAAACCTACGGTCAACAACAGCAGGGATGACGCTTTTGTTTTGAAGAATAACTTGGCTATTTATGGTGGTTTTGCAGGTACGGAGACATTGCTTAGCCAGCGAAACTGGCGTGTAAACCCAACCATTTTAAGCGGTGATATTGGCTTGTTGAATAATTACGCAGACAACTCTTACAACGTTATTAGAAATGTAAATAACGGACTAAACAACACTGCGGTGCTGGACGGATGTACGATTACCGGCGGCAACGCCAATAAAGCTGATTACTTCGGAAGCAGAGGTGGTGCAGTGCACAATTTAAATAGTGCGCCTGCTTTCTACAATTGTATTTTTACAGGGAATAATGCTGCAGCATATGGCGGTGCTATGTTTAACCAAGCAGTTTCGCCATTGGTAGTAAACAGTTTGTTTACGGGCAATACAGCCCAATACGGTGGTGGTTTATACAATGAAAGTGCAGCCACCAGAATTATTAATTGCAGCTTTGCAGGCAACCAAGTTACGATTACCGGCGCTGCTATGTACACTTTTGGTACCGTTGCCCCACAAATTACCAACAGCATTTTGTGGGGCAACAGCTCAGGCATTCAAAACGCAGGTGGCGCAGTGCCAACAGTTACTAACAGTATTGTACAGGGAGGTTATTCCGGTGCGGGTAACCTAAATTTGGACCCGCTTTTTATTTTGCAGCCGACACCTGCATTGGGCAGCACTGGAGACTTGAGGCTACTAGGTTGCTCACCTGCAGTGAATGCGGGCAGCAATGCAGCTTTGCCCGCTGGCGTTACCGCAGATCTGGGCTCGTTTACCCGAATAGCAAACGGCACAGTTGATATGGGTGCGTATGAGCGACAGACAACAGCGACATCTGTTACCGTTTATGTTGATTCGTCTGCCACCGGTAATAACAGCGGCGAGAGTTGGGCCAACGCCTATAAAAACTTTAGCAGTGCACTTATAGAGTTAAACTTTTGTACCTTAGGTACCACTATACAGGTTGCAAAAGGTACCTACACAGTACCGCTTAATACGATTTATAAATTTGATAAATCTGGAGCTATCATACTGGGCGGTTACCCCACAGGCGGCGGCACTACCAGAAACTCTACTGCAAACAGGGTTATTCTAAAGGGTAATGTGCAGGTGTTTAAGTCATTACGGATAGATGGTTTCGAAGTACAAACGCCTTAAAATATTCTTCCAGATGTCTATATCATAATCTCCTCCCTGGTTCTTGTCCTAACAAACCACTTCCTCCATCATTGGTACAAAGAAAATGCGAACTACAAAGCAATACTGTTAAAATATTAATGCACATTGGAGCAAAAACCACTATTTTATTATTTACGCCTGATTATTTTGGTTTCTAAATTCTGAAGCCTTGCAACTAAAGAGTTTTGTTTTTCAGAACGGCTTGTAGCACATAGCGGGGTGTTCGTAAACCGATAGCTAATTTTAGTTTTGTCGCAAATGTATTTAAGTGTCTAATTGTAAAGGCATGGTTCCCAATTCTGTTTTTTAAGAATAAAACAGATTGATTTTCACATAAACGATTTTTGCTTCGCAGCTCTCCATCAGCTGCCGCTGGCATTTTTCTTTTTTGTCGCAGATCCTGTCATTTGTCGGGGCTGTCCAAAAAAACCCGTCTTACATCGGGGCCTGTGGCAAAAAAAAGCCCTCCAAAAGACGACACCCCCATTTAGCGGCGGTACCCTGATGGACCTTTTCTATTACTGTAAACTCAAAATTTGATCCTTGATGCTGCACGAACTCAGCCAATGCTTAATATTCCTAAGAAATGATTAATATTTCTCGCCTCTTTTTATTAGTAAAAAAAATTTTTAAAGCACCGCTTCTTTTCTCAAAGTTACTGTACCAAATTTAGGGTTGCGAACACTGAATACTTGATATACAAAAACCCCCGAATCGTTCGGGGGTCTTTTAAAAAGTTGTAGTAAGCAAGCCGCTATTTACATTTTTGCAGTCTTCGCCGCTTTGTCTTTGCAACAAGCTTTCTTTTCTGCGCTGGCGTCTTTAGAGCAACAGGTTTTTCCTTTGGCACATTTCTTTTTTTTGCCCTTGTCTTCACCTGCGAAAGCAATACCTGTTACCATCATGGCTGCAGTTGCTAATAAAAATACTTTTTTCATTTTAAAATTTTTTGGTTGGTAAATAATCTAACGTAAAAATAGGGGGAAAATTATATTTTCCAATATTTCAAACTGTTAATTTGTTGAATCATTTATATGATTTTCGTCAGTTAGACTGATCAAAAGAGGTTTAAAGGGTAGCAATAACGGTTACCCCGCCCTTGACTACTTCATTGAGTTGAACGTTAATTTTGGTACCCAGCGGTAACAACAGATCTACCCGGCTGCCAAATTTGATGAAACCAAACTCTGCATTTTGTTCTACTTTCTGCCCCACTTCCAGGTAATTACAAATGCGTTTCGCCAGTGCCCCGGCAATTTGTTTCACCAACACTTCTGCATCTCCTTTCCGGATTACAGCGCTGTGGCGTTCGTTTTCGGTAGATGACTTAGGGTTCCAGGCCACCAAATATTTTCCTTTGTGGTACTGGTTATACACTACTTCACCGCTCAATGGATTTCGGTTCACGTGCACGTCGGCCGGACTCATAAACACAGATACCTGGATTCTTTTGTCTTTAAAATATTCTACCTCATGGATTTCTTCAATCACCACCACTTTGCCATCCGCCGGTGCTATGATTTGGCCTTCATGAAAAGTCAGTACCCTATCGGGGATTCTAAAAAAAGAAACGATGAAGAGCACCAAACCCAAACTAAGGAGGAGGAAAGCGATGCAAAGCCAAAGCAGGCTGGTACCCAAGAACCAAAACATCAACACGTTGAGCACGCAAAATAACATGGTGGCAACGGCAATAGACTTGTATCCTTCTCTATGTATGGTCATTTTTTTAAATTAAGCAGCAAAAGTAATGAAAAGCCCGTTAATGGAATGGGTTTGTAAAGGCGAAACAGTGAATGAGAACGATTTCAAAAAGTTTTCAAAAATTGAAATAGGTGTCTTATGCCATAAATAATTTTACATAGATCCAAACGGCCGGTGTGGCGATCAGCAGCGAGTCAAATCGATCTAAAAAACCACCATGCCCAGGCATAAAATGTCCACTGTCTTTTACGTTCGCCATTCTTTTTATTTTACTTTCCAGCAAATCGCCCAAGGTTCCAAAAATGGCGCAGAGGGCAGCAATGGCCACCCAATGACCAATGGCTATTGGTTTGGCAGCGGATATCACTGAGGCCAGCAGTGCTATGAAGCCAACGCACAATATAGCGCCACCTCCGGTACCCTCCCAGGTTTTTTTGGGCGATATTTTACTGAAGGGCGTTTTGCCAATCAAAGAACCTACCAGATAGGCCATGGTATCGTTGATCCAAATAGAAAAAATAATGGCACATGGCAACAACGGATTATACAAAACTGGTATGCCCATATCATCCAATAAATCTTTTCTAAACAAGGTAAATACTGTACCCAAATCTACCAGCAAAAAAATCGGCAATACAATGTAAACGATGGCAAGAAGGTAATATGCAGTAGGATGATCGGGAATTATTTTGTTGATCAATTTTACAAACTCCCCCACTGCCCCCACCATAATGATGCTGCACAATATTAAAAAAGGCCATAAGCCGGTAAACAAACCCAGCAGCATCACCCCTGCAAAAACTACTGCGGTGGTGGCCCTGGTTCTAAAAGTTTTTTTGTCTAAAGCCACTGGAGGTTATTTTTTTGCGATGGAATAAAAAGGATCTGCTCCAGCGATCAGGAGTTGTTCTTTTACTACAATTTTTTCTCTTTGAATGGCAGAATATCTTTGCAACAATACAAACAGTCCAACCAAAATGGCCAGTGCAGGTAAGCCTACCCACACCGGTACGTCAGGTTCTATTGCATTGGGGTCGGAAATGCCGCCTTTTCTACTTAAGTAAAATAATTGCGATACTGCAATGGCATTGTTTAAAAAATGAGCAACGATGTTTACCCAGGTATTTCTGGTTTTATAATACATCAAGCCCAGCACAAAACCTAAAATGATCCTACTGATAAAAAGGTACACAGAAAAGTGAATAATGCTGAATATCACAGAACTGACGACGATGGCTGCCATGGGATGTTTCCACCATTTTTCAAAAAGATTTTGCATGGCTCCCCTAAAAAAAACTTCTTCAAATACTGCCGGAAAAAATGCCATGATGATAATAGCAAGAGCCCAATCGCCCCAGTTTTTGAGGTTACTCAGCAACAGCACCTGTTCGTTGTAAGCCGCTTCCATTTGTTTAGCCATCACGTTTAATGAGCCAAAATTGGCTACGATTGATTTGCTGAGTTCGGCCAGTGGGGCCGCCAGAATATTAGCCATAAAAATGATGCCGAACCCTATGGCTATTTGGGTAACGGTAATGTATTTGTTGAATCCCAGCCAAAACCAACCGCCCCCATTCACTACCCAGTTATACAAAATGGCTGGAATAAATAGCATGGTTAAAGTGCCCAATACCTGTGCTGTTCTCAACATTCCAATGTTTTTAGGGTCCTTCATGGCCTTCATCATCTCATTGGGCAAAGCCGAAAGAGGGGTGCCGTCTGGTACCATCTGCATTCCTATAACTGTTTGTATTAGAGCTCCTAAGAACACCCCCACAGTTAAAAACAGAGCCAACATTCCCAGCGCCCCCAAGCCAGAATAACCTTTAATTGTTGTGTATTGCATACGCTACCGCAATTATTTGTAAATTTGCCTCCGCAATATACAAATAGATATGCCCAAAATTGGCAACATAACATTACCCGAATTCCCGATTTTACTGGCGCCCATGGAAGATGTGAGCGACCCGCCTTTCCGTGCCGTGTGTAAAACCAATGGCGCAGACCTGATGTACAGTGAATTTATCAGCAGCGAAGGGCTCATCAGAGATGCCATAAAAAGTAGGGCTAAACTCGATTTTACAGAGGAAGAGCGCCCCTTTGGTATCCAAATATTTGGAGGCGATGAAGACGCCATGGCCATGAGTGCCAAAATCTGTGAAACCGTCAATCCCGATCTGGTGGACATTAACTTTGGTTGCCCCGTTAAAAAAGTAGTGAGCAAAGGTGCAGGTGCTGCTGTGTTGAAAGACATCGACCTCATGATTCGGTTAACCCAGGCCGTTATTAAAAGCACCACTTTGCCTGTAACGGTGAAAACCCGTTTGGGGTGGGACGACAACAGCAAAAATATTGTTGAAGTGGCTGAAAGGCTGCAAGACATCGGCGTGGCTGGCCTCGCCATTCACGGCCGTACCAGAAGCCAATTATACAAAGGCGAAGCAGACTGGACGCTGATTGGCGAAGTAAAAAATAATCCGCGCATGAACATCCCCATTTTTGGAAACGGGGATATCGACAGTGGCCGCAAAGCCCTCGATTATAAAAATAAATATGGGGTAGATGGTATTATGATCGGCAGGGCCGCCATCGGCTACCCATGGATATTCCGGGAAATCAAACACTACCTTCAAACACAAACCAACCTGCCTTCCCCCACACTGGAAGAAAGAATAGAAGTGTGTAAAACACATTTGCGAAAATCACTGGAGTGGAAGGGACCGAAAGTAGGCATCTTTGAAATGCGCAGGCATTATACCAACTATTTAAAAGGATTGCCAGGCATTAAAGATTTTAGGTTGAGATTGGTAACTTTATCAGAAGAAGCTGCTATCAATGAAGTGCTGGATGAAATCAGCGAGCACTACAAAGAATATGAATTCGAAAGAACCCCCATAGAGATGATCAACTACCACCAAAACTGCCCGCTGTAATTTCCCAATTTTAGAATGTTACAATAAATGACGTTAGCCCCTCTAAGTCAATGGCAGGTTCTGTCATAACTTAAATATGAGATCCCAGCCATAATAATGGCCATAATACCAATGCACAATGCTGCAGCTTGCCATTTGATGTAATCTTTTTTAGCTGTAAATAAACGTAGATTCCAAATCCGAGGACCACCAACACAAACCCGACGGAATGTTATAGGGAAGCAAAACCCAGGTATAGCTGCACTAGAGGCAACTCCTTGCTTTTGAGCAAGCTGGGATTCATGTCAAATCCATATACCCGTTCCACACGCAGTTCGTTGTTTTGCCGGTACGGGATACAACCAACCAGTATCAACAAGATCTCCATCAACATCAAAGAAACAGCCCCGCCCTTTAAGTGAAGCGTTTTAAGAGAAAAGAAAAAAACAATTCCTGGCAAAAACGCCAGCACTCCCATCAGTGTACAAAAAAGCTGGGCATTTTTTCAGCGAAAATATACGCTTCAATGGTTGATTTTGTAAACAAGGATTTTATATTTAATAAAACCAGTAGTGCAATAATGTAAGAATAACTCGTCCTTTATTCAATTAAAATTCTTTACCCTTCTTCCTGCACGGCTGCCTGTAATTGAGCGCCCATGGGCTCAACGCCAGATTCGAATACATGCGTAAGATTGCCCTTTTCATCAATCAGATATTTGCAAAAATTCCAGTTGGGTACAAAAACATTCCAGCCGTTTTTGTCTTCCTGCGTCAGCCATTGGTACACCGGATGCTGCTGAGCAGCGCTGATCACGGTCGATTTTTTTACTAAGGGGAAACTAACCCCAAAGTTGACTTTGCAAAACTGTTCAATAGATTCATCAGATCCTTTTTCCTGCTGTCCAAAATCGTTGGCAGGAAAACCCAGCACAATTAATGTATTGTCGAACTTCTCCTGCAATGCCTGTAAACCTTCGTACTGTGCCGTATAGCCACATTCAGAAGCGGTATTAACGATTAATACTTTTTTGTTTTTTAGGGTTGCAAAGTCCAACTCGCTGCCGTTGTTAAGGGTTGCTTTGAGATCGTGAAATGAAGTAGTGGCCATTTTATGGGATGTTAGTACTTTTCCTCCTTTACCAACAGCCTTGGTTAGTTTGCTAAAAACAGGATAAAGTAGTCGTAAAAATTTCTGTTTGGATGTCATGTTGTTATTTAATAAACCATTTTAATAATTTCAATTTGCCTGTTAAGGGTGGGTACTTAGCCGCAGGATCAAACCATTGAGGCGATTTCATTACTGCTTTTGCATGACTAAAAGTATCAAAACTAAACCTGCCGCGGTAACTGCCGGTACCGCTGTATCCACGCCCACCAAAGGGTAAGTAGTGATTGGCCACATGCAGCGCCGCATTGTTGACGCAGGCGCCACCCGAAGGTACTGCTTTCAACCATTTTTCTGCAAGGGTGTCATTACTGGCAAACACATAAAATGCCAAAGGGTTTTTGTGAAGCGCAATCATTAAAAGAGCTTCTTCCATGGTATCAAAACCAAACACCGGCAATATAGGACCAAAAATCTCATCTTGCATCACGCCATCTTCCAATGAAACATTGGTGAGTAGTGTGGGTGCTATGCGCTGGGCAGCATCATCTGTTTCGCCACCAACGATGATATCAGCAGATTTTAAATAACCCTTCAAGCGGTCGAATTGTTTTTGGTTGATGATCTTGCAAAGCTCTCTGCTTTTTAAAGGTTCATTGCCATAAAAGTTTTGGATGGCTTCTTTCATGGCTGCAATCAACTCAGCTTTTCTGCTGTTGTGCACCAACAAATAATCGGGTGCCACACACATTTGTCCGGCATTGGAAAATTTCATTTGCACAATACGCCGGGCGGCCACTTTCACATTCACTTCCTGCTCAACCACACAAGGGCTTTTGCCACCCAGTTCCAGGGTTACGGGCACCAGTTCGCTGGCAGCCAATGCGTAAATCAGTTTGCCTACTGCTGTGCTTCCGGTATAAAAAACGTGGTCGAATCTAAAAGCCTTCATCATCGCCGGAATCACTTGAGACCCGTCTTCATCCGTAAATAAAACATAACGGGTATCAAAGCATTCAGCAATTATTTTTTTTATCACAGCCGCCGTAGCGGGGGCAAACTCACTTGCTTTCAGCACCACACAATTGCCGGCCGCAATGGCACCCACGAGAGGGGTGAGCAATAATTGCAGTGGATAATTCCAGGTACCAATGATCAGCACCACGCCTAACGGTTCAGAATACACGAAACTGGAAGACGGAAAATTGAGCAGGTTGGTGCGCACATTTCGCGGCTTCATCCACTTGCTTAGTTTACTTAAACTGTTGTTGATCTCTATCAGCAAATATCCGGTTTCTGTTACCCAGGTTTCTTCTACAGATTTGTTCAAATCGACTTGCAGCGCAACATTGATGTCTTCCTCATACTTCAAAATGGCAGATTTAAACTTCCCAAGTTGTGTTGTACGAAATTCAGCACTCGAAGTTTCGCCAGATTCAAAATACGTTCGCATGGCTTTCAATTGGTTCAGAGAGGGCATAACCTTATTTTTGTTTAAAGTTAAATCATTTACCATGACCGATGAGCAATATATGCAGCTAGCTTTACAAGAAGCCCAACAGGCCTACGATAAAGAGGAGGTGCCAGTAGGTGCCATCGTGGTGATGAACAACCGCATCATAGCAAAGGCCCACAACCAGGTAGAGTTGCTCAATGATAGTACCGCACACGCAGAAATATTGGCGCTCACTACCGCCTACCATTTTTTGGGTAGTAAATATCTGCCGGATGCCACCCTGTTTGTAACCGTAGAGCCTTGCCTCATGTGCAGCGGTGCACTCTATTGGAGTAAGATCGGACGCATTGTATTTGGAGCATCCGACGATAAAAATAGTTATAGAAGATGTACTGGTGGCAACAATCCCTTTCACCCAAAAACAGCACTCAACGGAGGTATTTTGGCAGAACAATGCGCCCAACTCATGAAAGACTTTTTCAGAGCAAGGCGGTAAAAAACTGCCACTTAATAAAATTTACCAATTCAGGAAGTTTATATTTTAATAAAGTGGATTTCCAGATTTCGGCTTTAAATTTGCGTATTAAACTTATTCACGATTTAAAATTTATATTATGGCATTTACACTTGCACCCTTACCTTACGCACACGAGGCTCTAGAGCCACACATTGATACATTGACCATGCAAATTCACCATGGCAAACACCACCAGGCTTATGTTGACAATTTGAACAAAGCGATTGCGGGTACAGACAATGAAACCAAATCAATCGAAGAATTGGTGAAGGCAGCGGGTAGTATCAGTCCTGCCGTTCGCAACAACGGCGGCGGTCATTGGAACCATACTTTTTTCTGGGAAAGTTTGGCAGCCAACGCAGGTGGCGCACCGGGCGGGAAACTGGCAGATGCCATCAACGAAGCCTTTGGTTCATTCGATGTTTTCAAAGAAAAATTTGCCAATGCAGGCATGACGCGTTTTGGAAGTGGATGGGCGTGGTTGATTGTTAAAGATGGCAAACTAGAAGTAAGCTCAACGCCCAACCAAGACAATCCTTTGATGGATGTAGCAGAAGTAAAGGGCACACCTGTACTCGGCGCCGATGTTTGGGAACACGCTTATTATTTGAAGTACCAAAACAAGCGAGCCGATTATTTGGCAGCATTTTGGAACGTTGTAAACTGGACCAAAGTAGCAGAGAGATTCGAAGCTGCTTAATACAAATATATTTCAGCACAAAGCCCGCCAACGGTACGTTAGCGGGCTTTTTTGTAAGTGTTTATTTTTCGAAGCATCGGCTGTTGCTAGGCGTCATCATTTGTTTCCCGCTTTGCGCTGCCAGGTCGGTTCGTTCCTCCCGCCCTATTCGCTTCAATCGGGGCTAGGCTGAGCTTCACCTCTTATTTCAACTCATTCAAATTAGCTACAGGTAAAAAGCAATCGCTTTAGTCGGCTTTTATATCCGGAACAAATTTCATTGAAACGGAGTTTACGCAATGGCGGGTATTTTTTGAGGTGAATCCTTCGCCCAAGAATACATGCCCTAAGTGGCCATCACAGTTGGCACAAACAATTTCGGTGCGCATACCATCGGGATCTGAGATTTTTTTCACCGCGCCTTTTATTTCATCGTCAAAACTGGGCCAGCCGCAATTCGATTCAAATTTTGAATCAGATTTGTACAAAGGTGAATCGCATCGACGACATACATAAGTACCTTTTTCTTTGTTTTTCAGTAATTCACCTGTTCCGGGGTATTCGGTTCCTTTGTTTACGATGATCCTGGTTTCTTCAGGCGTTAATGGGTTCCATGTCATGGGGCTTGTTTTTTTAGAAGTGGAAGTGGCTACTGCAGGTCTGTTGCTGGCAGGCACATTAGAAATCGTGTTTTGTCCGCAGGCGCTAAAAACCACCGCCATGCAAACAACGATACAATTGAAAATTTTCATGATGTTACAATTTACAACTACTTACGATATTGTTTAAAGGAGTAGATGTTAATAATATAACAAGTTTGGTGGCTGATTGTTGAGGTGCCCGCTAACGCCCCGACCCCATTAACGGCCCCACAATTGAACATAACACACAAAAAAGACCGTTCTAAAAGAACGGCCTCTTAAAAATTATCGTCAAAGTAAACTTAAAAATGCCTGATACTTCTTACTGCCAAAGGTTGTCCTTTTGCGGTGCCACTTGCATAAATAGTGAAGATACCACCTTGCGTTACGTCAGCACCCCTGCTCATATCAACAGCTACAGCAATCGCCACTGTTTGCGTTCCTGCTACTTTAAATTTAACAGTGTATACACCTCTTGGTACAGGTGTGAAAGCGGCTAGTGCACTCTCATTAGGAGAAACACCAATGAATGATCTGTTGCTAATGGTAACAGAATCGTTCGGCGTAACCGATGTTCTTAGCAAAACGATGTCTACAGCAGGGGCATTAGGAGCCAGGTGCAGCGCACGTACATGTGAGTTGGTAGTTGCAGGCAAAGTAAGATTGTCTTTCAACTTCAACACCCTCGCTTGGCTGGTAGGAGCAGTGGTAGTATCATACACAAAATAAGAGAAAATTTCTCCTTTTGCCATGGTGGCAGTAAAGCTGTTTGCATACAATGCGCTAGTGGCAACATTTTTTCTACGAATATTGATTTCATGCGTCCCTGTAAGTATAGGGAGATAGGTGGTAGTGGTTAAATAAGTAGCACCTGCTGCATTGGTATAACGCTCACCTCCAACAAATACGTGTAAGGTATCAGTAGGTGCAGTAGTAGCCACCGGTGAAGCGTGTATGACAGCAAAACTGCTGAAATCGTCTGGCTGTTCAAAAGCTTTCTTGCAAGAGGTGCCTACTACGATCGAAGCCAAGGCTAATCCGAGTATTTTTTTCATATTATCTGTTGTCGTTTTTTGAATGTTGGTTGTCTAATTCAAATTTTTACGCTCTGGTTATTACAACAACCAGAGCGTAAATAGTTTGTAATTATTGGTAGCCCTCGTTTTGAATCATGATCGGGTTAGCGGTCACCTCAGGTAAAGGGATTGGTAAAGTGAACCTAAAGTTATCTGCTGGCAAACTTGCTCCTGATGGACTAGGTGCATCGATGGCCAAACGAGTTACTGGCAGGCTTCTTCTTTTTAGATCGAAGAAACGGTGACCTTCATATACCAATTCTTTGAATCTTTCCTGCATCGTCTCGTCAATGGCTTGCTGCTTGGAAGCAAACACCACATTGGTATAACCAGTAATTCTATTGCTGCGAAGTGTGTTGATATCAGACTCGGCGCTGTTGGCACCAGTAAATCTGTTCAATTCTGCCCTTGCTTCTGCACGGATCAATAC